>Ga0209278_1001715_pt1 | contig 12938 bp, 11 predicted proteins | sample JI81BgreenDNA_FD_187504 | JGI IMG/M metagenome (GOLD analysis project Ga0209278, IMG submission 187504) | Wastewater effluent complex algal communities from Wisconsin, to seasonally profile nutrient transformation and Carbon sequestration -... | ecosystem: Engineered > WWTP > Effluent > Algae... | reverse complement strand
CGGCGGCCAGTGCGGCGATGAGCGCGGCGACGTGCGCCGGCAGGCCATCGGGCCACACCGCCTCGGCGCGGTTCGTCCAGCCTTTCAACTGGCGGGAGTAAAAGCCTTCCGGCTTGCCGAGATCGTTTAGGCCCACGGTGGCCGGATCGAGCGCATGCAGCGCCGCCATGGCCTGCAACGTGGTTTCTACCAGCGCCAAGCCATCGCCGGCATCAGGCGGCAGCGTGCCGGCAATCGCCACGCCGTCGCGCCGCTCGATCAGCTGGAATTTCGTGCCCAGCACGGATTCGTCGGCGCAAAAGGCGATCGGGCGCGGTGCCAGCGGGAAATGCGGGGCGAGTGCGGCCAGCACCTTGGCTTCGCGCGCCATGTCGCTGGCCCCGGCGGCGAGTTGCCCCGGCGGCGGGCGGCGCAGCACGGCGGGACCACTGGCCAGCATCACGCCTTCGTTGCGATTGGCGATCCCACCCCCAAGCCGCTCCAGCCGCGCGCTGGGTGCCAATACGAGTCCGTGCGGGGGCAGCCATTCGGCAAGGCGTTCAAGGTCTGTCATCTCGTTCTGGCTATCATGGTGACGGCGTCAGGCAACAGCCTGTCATAAAGCGGTTACTGGAAGTTGGCATGGCCTGTCCCTATGCTTGGCGCCATGAACGAACGTCCCGTCCTCACCTCCGAACGGCTGCTGCTGCGTCCACACCGGCTGGCAGATTTTGAGCGGCTGGTCTCACTGTGGTCGCACCCGGTGGTGGTAACGCATTTTGGCGGCAAGCCGTTCAACCGCGAAGACAGCTGGAACCGCCTGCTGCGCTATGCCGGCCATTGGCCGTTGATGGGCTATGGCATGTGGGCCGTAACGCGCCCGGGGGAAGACATGCACCTGGGCGATGTTGGCTTCCTGCATGCTGAGCGCACCGGGGTGGAACCCTTTGGTTGCCCGGAAGCGGCCTGGGCCTTCCATCCCGAAGCGCAAGGCCAGGGCTATGCCAGCGAGGCCGTGGCCTGTGCGTTGGAATGGGCCGATACGCGCTTTGATCGCACGGTGGCCATGATCAACCCGGCCAACGCCACCAGCATCGCGGTCGCCCGCCGCTGCGGCTTTGCCATTTACGGTGAGGCGACCTACCGCGCCGAACCGGTGGGCCTGTGGGAACGGTTCAGAACGCCGTCCTGATCGTCAGCCGGGCTGCACGAGGCGTGCCGGTGCTGATGTTGTTGTCGGTGTGCGCTGTCGGGAAATAGGCGATGTTGAAGATATTTTCGACGTTGAGCTGCGCCTGCACACCCTTGGCCAGATTGACAAACAGCGCACCATCCACCCGCGTATAGGCTGGCAGCGTCACCGCATTGCTGATGCCGGTGAAACTGCTCGACTGGTGGAGCAGGCCCACGCCCACGCCCACCGGCTCGGCGATCTGGAACCGTTGCCACAGGCTGGCCTGGAATTCCGGCACCAGCGGCACGTGGCGGCCGGCGGGGGCGGCGGTGGTGGTAGTGGTGATGCGGGCGCTCTGGATGGCCAGCCCGCCCTGCACCTGCCACCATTTGGTGATCTGGCCATCCAGGCCCAGCTCGATACCGCGGCTGCGCTGGCGGCCGGTCAGCTCCACCGTGCCGGCCACCGCGCCCGGCGCGCGGGTGTTGGTGCGATCGAGCAGATAGGCGGCGATGTTGATGTTGAGCGTGGGCGTGATGTCCCACTTGGCGCCGATTTCGCGGTTGAGGAAACCCTCCGGCTGCAGCGCGGCCAGCGTGGTATCGAGGCTGGTGAACTGGTCACCCGATTGCGGCAGGTAGGACCGGCTGAAGCTGGCATAGAGCGAGGCATTGGCCACCGGCTTCACCACCAGGCCCAAGCGGGGCGACCACAGGTGATCGACGCGGACAAAGCGGGCGCCCGAGACCAGATTGTCCACGGCAAGTTCGAAACGGTCATAGCGCAGGCCGCCGAGCAGTTCGACATGATCACCGATCTTCACCTGATCCTGCACGAACAGCGCGGCGACTTCGGCCTGGGCGCGGATCGAACGGTTGCCCGGCCCGGCGCGCAAGGTGGCAGGCGGCGGGTTGGCGCTGTTGGCCAGCGTCACGAACACGCGAGTGGCGCCGGGCGACACGCCATCGAAAAAGCCGTTGATGCGCTGGTTGCGGCTGACCTGCCGGCCGAGTTCGAAGCCGGCGAGAATGCTGTGCTGGGTGCCGGCGACGTCGCCCTTCCAGTTCAGATCGGTCTGGCTGAACAAATTGTGGCGGCGGGTGGGATCGGCATAGGCCTCTATCCCGATGCGGCCATCGGCACCCAGCGGGGTGACGGCGAAGACGTTGCTGTACACCTTGTCATAATCGGCCCAGCGCGTGCGGTGGCGCAGACTGATGCTGTCGCTGAGCTTGTAATCAGCGGCCAGCGACAGCGCATCAACGTTGATCCGGCTGTAATTCAGCGCAATATCGCCAACGAACAGGTTGCGCGACACCGGGGCGGGGCGGCCAGCCTGCGAGGGGATGCCGCGATCGGCAACGCGATCATCCACGGCATGTTCATAGCCCAGCACCAGCGTGCCACGGCCGCCCAGATCGAGGCCCAGCGTGGGGTTCACTGCCCAGCGGGTGAGGCCGTAGGCATCGCGGTGGTTGCTGGCCTCTTCATAAAAGGCGTTCAGGCGGGCGGCGACGCCGGTGGCCAGCGGCTGGTTGATATCGGTGGCGACGCGCCAGCTGCCCCACGTGTCAACGGCGGCATCGGCTGCAGCCAAGCGGGCGGTGAGATCGGGCGTCTTGGTGACGCGGTTGATCACCCCGCCGCCACCGCCACGCCCGAAGATCATCGCATTGGAACCCTTCAGGATTTCCAGCCAATCCAGATTGTAGAAATCGCGGAAATACTGGACGTCGTCGCGCACGCCATCGACGAAGAAATCGGCGGTGCTGTTGTTGCCGCGCAGCACGATCTGATCGCGATTGCCTTCGCCCTGGGCGCCGACCGCGCCGGGCACGAAGCGCAGCGCTTCCTGCACGCTCAGGATCGCCTGATCGTCCAGGCGCTGCTTGGTGAGAACGGTGACCGCCTGCGGCACATCGAGCAGCGGCGTATCGGTGCGGGTGGCGGTGCTGGTGGTGGAAACGCGATAGGGCGCCTCGCGCTGACCGGTCACCACGATGGTGCCGGCGTCGTCTTCCAGCATTTCGGCCCGTGCCGCGCCGGGCAGGGCAAGAACGAGGGCCGACGACAACAACAAGGTGCAACGCATGTCTGATTCCTGCGAATGACTATCAATCGCGTCCCTTATTGCGACGCATTCGCAGGATAGCAAGCAGAAACTTGCGAACTATTCTCAATAAAACCCGTCAGCGGTTGAGGCGCCCTTCGACGAGCGCATCCACCACCGACGGATCGGCCAGCGTGGACGTATCACCCAGCGCACCGAATTCATTCTCGGCGATCTTGCGCAGGATGCGGCGCATGATCTTGCCGCTGCGGGTTTTCGGCAGGGCGGGTGTGAGGTGGATGTGATCGGGAATCGCGATGCCGCCAATTTCGGCCCTCACCGTGGCTTTGAGCGCTGCAACCAGGTCTGGGCTGGCCTCCACGCCGAGGTTGAGCGTCACATAGGCATAGATGCCCTGGCCCTTCACGTCGTGCGGGAAGCCGACGACGGCGGCTTCCGCCACATCCGGGTGGGCGACCAGCGCCGATTCGACCTCGGCGGTGCCCATGCGGTGGCCGGAAACGTTGATGACATCGTCCACCCGGCCGGTGATCCACCAATAGCCATCGGCATCGCGGCGGGCGCCGTCGCCGGTGAAATAGCGGCCGCGGTAGGTGGTGAAATAGGTTTGGGTGAAGCGTTCGTGATCGCCGAACACCGTTCGGGCCTGGCCTGGCCAACTGCGCAGCAGGACGAGGTTGCCGCTGATGTCATCACCCGGCGCCCAGGGGATGATCGTGCCATCGGCCTCGACCAGCGCCGGTTCGATCCCGAAGAACGGCCACGATGCGCTGCCGGCCTTCAGTGGCGTCGCGCCGGGCAACGGGGTGATCAGCGCGCCGCCGGTTTCGGTCTGCCACCAGGTATCGACGATGGGCAGGCGGCCTTTGCCGACGACGCGGTGGTACCAGTTCCAGGCTTCCGGGTTGATCGGTTCGCCCACCGTGCCGAGCAGCCGCAAGGATGAAAGATCGTGGCGGTTCACCGGTTCATCGCCATCCCGCATGATCGCGCGCAGCGCCGTGGGGGCAGTGTAGAAGATGTTGACCTTGTGCTTGTCGATCACCTGCCAGAAACGGTCGTTGGCCGGGAAGCTCGGCACGCCCTCGAACATCAGCACGGTGGCGCCGGCGCTGAGTGGCCCATAGACGATGTAACTGTGCCCAGTGACCCAGCCGACATCGGCCGAGCACCAGAATATCTCGCCGGCGCGATAATCGAACACGGTTTCAAAGGTGAGATTGGCCCACAGCAGATAGCCGGCGGTGGAGTGCAGCACGCCCTTGGGCTTGCCGGTGGAACCGCTGGTGTAGAGGATGAACAGCGGATCTTCGGCGTTCATCGGTTCCGGCGTGCAGGTGTCCGGCACCTCGGCGCGGATATCGTGCCACCAGTGATCGCGATCTTCCACCATGGCGACGCCGCCGCCGGTGTGGCGGACGACCAGCATGGCCTCGACGTTGACGCCGGCGACTTCGGCCTTATCGCAGGCTTGGTCGGCGATGGCTTTCAAGGGAATGGGCTTGCCGCCGCGCCGGCCTTCGTCGGCGGTGATGATGAAGCGGCTCTGCGCGTCTTCGATGCGGCCGGCCAGGCTTTCGGCGGAAAAGCCACCGAACACCACCGAATGCACGGCACCGATGCGCACACAGGCCAGCATCGCCATCGCCGCTTCGGGGATCATCGGCATGTAGATGGTGACGCAGTCGCCCTTGTCGACGCCCAACGCCACCAGCGCATTGGCCATGCGCGCCACCTCTTCGCGCAGCTCGCCATAGCTGATGCGGCGGCCTTCGGCCTTGGGATCATCGGCTTCCCAGATAATGGCGGTGCGCTTTGGGTCGGCTTCGGCCCAGCGATCGAGGCAGTTCCAGCTGGCGTTTATGACGCCATCTTCGAACCACTTGATGTCGACCGGGTCCCAGGACCAGTTCCCCATGATGGTGGGGGCCTTGTACCAATCGAGCCGCCCGATCTGGCTGCGCCAGAAGCCATCGGGATCGGCGAGGCTCTGGGCGTAGAGGGTGTGATACTGCTCGGCCGTGGTGCGGGTGATGGCCAGGGCCTCTGGGGTGACGGGGTGCATCGTGTCGCTCATGCGCGCCAGACTAGGCCGCAGCGCCGCTTGCCGCTAGAGGCTGTGCATGGCCTTTCCCCCCTCCAAAGCGATGGCATGCGCGCTGGATGAAGCCCGCGCGGCGGCCGCGCGCGGCGAAGTGCCGGTGGGCGCGGTGATCACCGATGCCGCCGGGGGGGTGATCGCACAGGCCGGCAACCGCACCCGGGAGTTGAATGATCCGACCGCCCATGCCGAAATGCTGGCCATCCGCGCCGCCTGTGCGGCGTTGGGCAGCGAGCGATTGGGCGGCTGTACGCTCACCGTCACGCTGGAGCCGTGCGCCATGTGCGCCGCGGCCATTGCGGCGGCGCGGTTGGAGCGGGTCGTCTATGGCGCGTCTGATCCCAAATCCGGTGGGGTGGAGCATGGCGCCCGCGTGTTCAGCCACCCGCAGGCCCATCATCGGCCCGAAGTGGTGGCGGGCGTGGCGGAAGCGGAAAGTGCCGCGCTGTTGAAGGACTTCTTCGCCGGGCGGCGTTGAACCCCTCTCCCCTTGCGGGAGAGGGAAGAAGTGCCCCTTGTCGCCAGCGCGTCGCTCCGCCACCGTGCGGTAATGACCACCACCGCTCCCCGCCGTGTCTTAGGGCCGTTCGCCGCCGCCTCCGTTGTTGTCGGCATGGTGGTGGGGGCGGGCATCTTCCGCTCGGCCAGCCTGGTCGCGGCCAATCTGCAGAATGATACGTTGGTGCTCATGGCATGGGGGCTGGGCGGCGTGTTCGCGCTGTGTGGCGCGCTGGTTTATGCCGAACTGTCCAACGCCTTCCCGCATCCTGGCGGCGATTATCGCTTTCTGAAACTCGCCTATGGCCCGCTGGTTGGCTTCCTGTTTGCCTGGTCGCGTTTTGCAGTGATCTTTTCCGCGTCGGCGGCGATGCTGGCGTTTGTGGCGGCGGATTATGTGGCGGAGTTGGTGCCGCTTTCCGGCATTGCGCGCGGCGGGGTGGCAGGGCTGGCGATTGTCGTGCTCACCGGGCTCAATCTCGCCGGGGTCAAGCGATCGACGGGCGGCCAGATCGTGCTGGTGACGGCGGATGTGCTGGCGCTGCTGGTGCTGGGTATCGCTTCCGCCAGCCTGATCGCGTCCGGCACGCCGCCGCTCACGCCCACGCCGGTGCCGCAGCCGTTTGGTGCGGCGGCGTTCGGGCAGGCGATGGTGTTTGTCATGCTGGCCTTTGGCGGCTTCAACGATGCTGCGACCTTATCGGCTGAAGTGCGCCGCCCGCGCGACATGACGCTGGCCCTGGTGGGCGGCATGGGGCTGGTGACCGCGCTCTACCTGTTGGCCAATTGGGCCTATCTCACGGGTCTGGGCGGCGCTGGTCTGGCGGCGAGTGCGGCGCCGGCGGCGCAATTGATGGCCATCGCCTTCGGGCAGACCGGGCAGGTGGCCATGGTGATCTTTGTCGGCATCGCGGCGCTGGCGATCGTCAATGCGCTGGTGCTGGTGGGCGGACGCACGCTGTTTGCCGTTGCAGCCGACGAACCGGCGCTGGGCCGGCTGGCGGCGTGGGACGCGGCCTCCGGCGTGCCGCGCCGGGCGATCTGGGTGCAATGTGCTGTCACGCTCTGCCTGGTGGCCTGGGGGTCGCTTTCGACTGGCTTTGCCCAGATGGTGGATTTCCTGTCGCCGGTGTTCTGGCTGTTCCTGTCGCTCACTGGCCCGGCGCTGATCATCCTGCGCCGTCGTGCGCCGCATGTTGAACGACCATTCAAGGTGCCGCTCTATCCGATGGTGCCGCTGGTCTTCACCGCCGGCTGCCTGTTCGTGCTGCAAAGTTCGCTGCGCTATGTCGGCTGGACAGGCAGTGCGATCAGTTTCGGCATGTTGGGCCTCGGGCTGGGGGTGCGCGCCCTGCTGTCGCGTCAGCCTGCGACATAGTTACCAGCCGGAAAGAAATCGTCATGCGACCTGCATCGGCGGGCGTGGGCGCCCCGTAAGCATTATCGGGAACGTCAACATTCTCTGCACCATGCAGGGCCGATAAAGAGGGACGCATTCATGTTCACAATCACTTCGGGTCGCCTGCGGGCGGCGTTGCTGCTGGCTGCCTTTGCGGCACCGGCGGCCAGTGCCGATACGATCTATGGCCTCACGTCGGCCAATCGCATTGTCGCCTTCAATGCCGCCACGCCCGGCTCCACCATTTCCAACCGCGCCATCACCGGGCTTGCATCGGGTGACACGCTGCTCGGCATCGATCGCCGGCCGGTTGATCGCCAGCTTTATGCGCTGGGCAGCAGCGGCAATGTCTATCGCCTCAGCCTCACGCCGTCGGCCTATGTCGCCACCAATCTGGGCGCGCTTTCGGCCACGCTCACCGGCAACAGCTATGGCTTTGATTTCAACCCCACCGTGGACCGGTTGCGCGTGGTGAGCGATGCCAACCAGAATCTGCGCATCAACCCCAACACCATGCCGCCCGGCACCATCACTGATGGCGCGCTGACGCTCAATGGCCAGACGCCGTTCGATCTGCTGGCGGTGGCCTATACCAACAGCCGGCCGGGCGCGACCACCACTCGGTTGTTCGGCATTGATGCTCGCTCGGGCGGGCTGGTGCGCGCCACCAATGCCAATGCCGGAACCTATGTCACCACCGATCTGCTGGGCGTTTCGTACCAGTCGCTCGGCCTGCCGCTCGACAATGCCCAGATGCTCGGCTTCGACATCTCCGGCAACTCGGGCCGTGGCTACTTCAATTTCGGCAGCGATCTCTATGGCATCAATCTTGCCACCGGTGCGCCCACCCTGCTGGGCGGCATTGGCGCCGGCAGCCTGGTCGGCCTTTCCGCTGGCGCCGTGCCCGAGCCGCAGAGCTGGGCCATGCTGATTGCCGGTTTCGGCCTGGTGGGAGCGGCCCAGCGCCGCCGCTTAGCTCCCGCACGCGCCGCGGCCTAACGTTCCCAGCCGCGGTTCGTCTGGCCGGCGGCGACATCCCCTGTCGCTGCCGGCCAGTTCGGACCGTCAAAGCCCCGCGGCCACTGCTACGTGATAAGTGATGCCCGCCGCCACGTAGGCCGCAGCGAACAAATAGCTGAACATGAAGATCGGCCACCGCCAGCTCGCGGTTTCACGCCGGGTGATGGCCAGCGTTGAAATACACTGCGGCGCGAACACGAACCAGGCCAGGAACGCCAGCGCCGTGGGCAGCGGCCAGGCGCTGCGCAACCGCTCGATCAGGCTGCCGGCATTGTCTTCCGAGACATCATTGAGCGCATAAACGGTGCCGAGCGCAGAGACGGCCACTTCGCGCGCCGCCATGCCGGGCACCAGCGCGATGACGATTTCCTTGTTGAAGCCAATGGGCGCGAATGCCGGCTCCAACGCCGCACCGATCTTGCCGGCAAGGCTGTATTCAATGGGTGGTTTGGTGCCGCCAACCGGCGGTTGCGGCCAGCTTGCCATGGCCCACAGCACGATGGTGGAAGCCAGGATGATGGTGCCGGCCCTTTGCAGGAAGGCCGTGGCGCGGCCATACAGGCCCAGGCTAACATCGCGCAGCGCTGGCCACTGATATTTCGGCATCTCCATCAGGAACGGCGGTGCCGCGCCCTTGGTAACAGTGCGGCGCAAGGCGAACGCGGCCACCAGCGCGCCCACTATGCCGGCCAGATACAGCGCGAACAGCACCAGCCCCTGCAGGCCGAACGGGCCGACATCGCGGGCCGGGATGAAGGCGCCGATCACCACAGCATACACCGGCAGGCGGGCCGAACAGGTCATCAGCGGGGCGATCAATATGGTGGTGAGCCGGTCGCGCGGCGAATCGATGGTGCGGGTGGCCATGATGCCGGGCACCGCGCAGGCAAAGCTGGAGAGCAGCGGGATGAAGGCGCGGCCGTTGAGGCCGACACGCGCCATCAGCCGGTCCATCAGGAAGGCGGCGCGCGTCATGTAACCGGTCTGTTCCAGCGTGATGATGAACAGGAACAGGATCAGGATCTGCGGCAGGAATACCACCACCGCGCCCACCCCGGCAAGCACGCCATCATTGAGCAGCGACAGGAACCAGCCTTCGGGCAGGGCGGCAGCCAGTTCGGCCTGCAGTGCGGCCACCCCGGCTTCAATCCAGCCCATCGGCGCTTCCGCCCAGCTGAACACCGCCTGGAACATGAAGAACAGCACGGCGGCAAGCAGCAGCGGGCCGGCCAGCGGATGCAGCACCACGGCATCGATGCGCTGCGACCAGGCCCTGGCGCTGCCGGTGCTGGTCTGCACGGTGGCGGCCAATTGCCGGGCCTGCTTCTGCAGGGCGCGCACGTCGCTGGGCCGCTCCTGCGGCAGGGCGGGCGGCGTGTCGCCGATGCGGGCAGCGAGCGCGGCGCCCAGTGCTTCAAGGCCGCGGCGACGCACCGCCACGGTTTCCACCACCGGCAGATCGAGCAGCGCGCCCAGCCGGGCCGAATCGATGCCGATGCCGTCGCGCGCGGCAAGATCGATCATGTTCAGCGCCACCACCAGCGGCAGGCCCAGCGCCTTCAATTCCAGCACGAAACGCAGATGGTTGCGCAAATTGGTGGCGTCCACCACGGCCACGATCGCATCCAGCGGCCGTTCGCCGGCGATGCGGCCAAAGATGGCATCGCGGGTGACGGCTTCATCGGGGGAGCGTGGGGACAGGCTGTAGGTGCCGGGCAGATCGATCAGTTCGGCGCTGCGGCCATCGGGCAGGGCCAGGCGGCCGGCTTTGCGTTCCACGGTGACGCCGGGATAATTGCCCACCTTCTGCCGGCTGCCGGTGAGCGCGTTGAACAGGCTGGTCTTGCCGGCGTTGGGATTGCCGACCAGGGCCACCACCGGTTGGCGCGTGATGGTCACGGGCGCGTTCATGGCTCCACCTCGATCAGGCGGGCCATGTCGCGGCGCAGCGCCACCACCATGTTGCCAACCCGCACCGCCAGCGGATCGCCGCCGAACGGAGCGCGGTGCAGGATTTCGACATCCACGCCTTCATCGAAGCCCAGTTCGCACAGGCGCTGCGCCGTGCCGGGATCCAGCCCGGCGCGATCGATAGCGGCAATCAACGCCACTTCGCCCACGGCCAGCGCGTCGATCGGGCGATGAAGGGTGTTATCGGTCAAGCGGCAGGTCCGGTCGCAGAAAGTTGCGAACCGTTATCAATATTGCGCGGGCGGCGCCAGCGTTAAACCGCTGGGTAGCGCAGCCGACCGAGGAAGCGTGCCGGATCGGGCAGCTTGCCTGCCATGCCGGTGAGCTTGGCCTTGGCCTTTTCAAAGCGCATCACGCCATCGATGCGGCGATCGATGAAGGCCCGTGTGGCGGCGAAATCCGCCGAATCATCCTGCGTCCAGTGCAGCAGGGTGGCGGAATAGATGCCGGAAAGGATCAGCCGCTTGGTGTAATGATTATAATCGGTCGCGGTATCGCCGGCCGCGCGCCACATGGCATCGGCGGCCTGCCACAGCAGTTTGGCAGACAGCGCGGCGTGCTGCGGTTGGGCCAGCAGGTTCAGCGCGCGGCGCGTCACTTCGCGATCCCCGGTTTCAAGCCGTGTGATCAGCGCCATGCGGATGCGATCACGCACCTTCATGTTGTGGCTGGCGGCCATGGCATCGGCCATGGTCGCATTCACCAAGGTGGTCCAGGCGGTGAGCATGGCTTCGACATCGGGCAACGCCAGCGCGGAAATGTCGGCATCAATGCCGGTATCGCGCGCGGCGGCGGCCAGGGCGGTTTCGCTCCAGCCGTCATAGGGCACGTGCGGCAGCATCGCCTGCACCAAGCGGGGGGCCAGTTCGGCCAGCGGAATGTCCTGCGTCATGGCGATCTTCATAGCGTGGCCGACCGCCGCTTCACAGTCGATATTGCGTCGCGGCCAGCGCCCTGCTTGCCGCCCCGCTTGCAGGCCCATCGGGCATCTGCTATCGGCCACGCCTCTGTCATCGGGGCGACTCGGTGACCATCCGTATTTCTTGAACAAACCCGAATATGGGGCCGCTGCCCCCGACTGAAAATGGAGTGACGGCACCTCATGCAAATTCTGGTTCGCGATAACAACGTCGATCAGGCCCTTCGCGCCCTGAAGAAGAAGCTGCAGCGCGAAGGCGTTTATCGCGAAATGAAGCTGCGCCGGCATTACGAAAAGCCGTCGGAAAAGCGCGCCCGTGAAAAGGCTGCCGCCGTCCGCCGCGCCCGCAAGATGGACCGCAAGCGTATGGAACGTGACGGCGTCAAGTAAGACGTCCCACGGTGAATCGCGGCTGAGGGCCGGGCAGGGTTGACCCTCTGCCCGGCCCTCGCCATGTAAGCGCTGCGCACATACAAGCGCTCCGCAGGCGCCAGCAATTTTTCGGGTTTCGAGGCAATCATGTCAGGTCAGGCAAGCAACACCGCCGGTGGTATCGGCATCGGCAAGTGGCTGGCGGCAGGTGCCGTCGTGATCGCCGTCGTGGGCGTGCTGGTCTACACCGGCACCCAGAGCCAGGTGGCCGCCGTGCGCACCGCCGATGTGCAGTACATGGCCGCCAACAAGGATAAGCCCGGCGTGATCACCACCGCATCAGGCCTGCAATATCAGGTGATCAGAGCCGGCCAGGGCCCCAAGCCCGCCGCCAAGGACACTGTGCTGGTGCATTATGAAGGCAAGCTGGTGGACGGCACGGTGTTCGATTCGAGCTACCAGCGCGGCCAGCCGGCAGCCTTCCCGCTTGATCAGGTCATCCCAGGCTGGACCGAAGGCGTGCAGCTGATGACGGTTGGTTCCAAATATCACTTCGTGGTGCCGCCGCAGCTTGCCTATGGCAGCCAGGGTGCCGGCGGCGTGATTCCGCCGGGCGCGGTGCTGGAATTCGATATCGAACTGCTGGCGGTAAAGCCGGCGCAGTAACAAGGCAAGGCAGAGATGTCTCCGCCCCGGATCAGGTCCGGGGTGACGTGGCCAGGGCCTGAGGCCCTGGCCCCACTTTCGTTTTGGCGCACCCAAGATCCGGTTGCAGTTTGGCAGAAGCGCCGAATCCGCTCATGCCGAGCTTGTCGAGGCACGCACGGACTGCGGCGCGTGCCTCGACAAGCTCGGCATGAGCGGTTCAATCTATCGGCAATCGGGTCTGGCCTACACACTCAGAGCATTTGAGGCGTAACAATAAACGGGTGCAGGCCTCAGGCCTGCCCGCCGGAGGCACCCTTCTTATTCAATTATCCCGCAGCGACAGGAACCAGCGGTCACGCAGGGCGGTCACCCAGGTCACCGGGTTCAGGCTGGTCGAACCATCCAGGCTGAAGGTGGTGAATTCGGCGCGGCCAACGATATTTTCCACCGGCAACAGGCCCAGCCCGCCCACTTCGGCGGGGAAGCGGCTGTCTTCCGAATTGTCGCGATTGTCGCCCATCAGAAACACATGGCCTTCCGGCACCAGCACGGGCTCGGTGTTGTCCTGCGGCAGGTTGGCGAGATCGAGCACGGTGTAGGTGCGGCCGCCCGGCAACGTTTCGCGATAGGTGGGCAGGTGGCATTCGGCGGTGCCATCAGGCGTGATCACCCGATATTGCGCGTCGATCATGGTGGCGCAATCGCTGTTGGGCGTCACCTTCATCACCGTATCGGCCAGCTTCAGCTTGGGCACGGCCACGCCGTTCAGCCACAACTGGCCATCCT
>Ga0209278_1001713_pt1 | contig 12945 bp, 10 predicted proteins | sample JI81BgreenDNA_FD_187504 | JGI IMG/M metagenome (GOLD analysis project Ga0209278, IMG submission 187504) | Wastewater effluent complex algal communities from Wisconsin, to seasonally profile nutrient transformation and Carbon sequestration -... | ecosystem: Engineered > WWTP > Effluent > Algae... | reverse complement strand
ATCCCGAGCGACGCCTGCTGGTCGTTCCGGTGGACATGCCGAGATTGCCCGCCGCATGGCTGATCGAACTGGCGCGCACGTCGCCGACGGCTCAGGCCCTGCACTTCGAGGGCTACCCGCTGCCCCTGCGCATCGACGCCACCTGCCCCTGCGCGTCGACGCCACCATCGTCCTGCGCAGACAACTCGCGACCTGGCTCGACGACCCCTTCGGGCCGCGCGCCCTGAAGCACCTACTTCGCACCATGGGCGCCGAGGCGATCGCCCGGCCTCCAGCCCTTGGTGGCGAACTCGACAACGCCAATACGCCCGACGACTGGGCGAGGATCAATGCATGAAACTACAGATCGAAGAGGATCGACTGCGGCTCCGGCTGACGGAGAGCCAGCTCGATACGCTGCTGCGCGAGGGCCGATGGGAAGCCTCACTGCCCTGCCCCACCGGCGAACGCGCCCACCGGGTGCTCGTCCTCGAATCCGGGCTTGCCGCCGCGACCTGCGACGGCGATCTGATGGACCTCCGGATTGGCCTGCCTCGTGCCGAATTCGAAACGTTCGCCGCTGAGCGTCCGCGCCGGGACGGATTCACCTTCACGGCGGGTGTCTTGGAGATCACCGTAGAAGTGGATGTCCGGGACAGCCGACGCCGACAGCTTTCGGGCAATTCGGCACCCGGTTGACGCACGTCAATGAAGTCGGGCCGCCCACGCAAGGACACTGCGTCGGCCATCGCCAGAGAGCCCGACCATGAGCTACTTCCTCGACCGCTTGAACTTCCTCAAGCCGTCCCCTGAACCCTTCGCCGACGGTCACGGCGCCGCGCGCAGCGACGACCGCAGCTGGGAAGACAGCTACCGGCAGCGCTGGCAGTACGACAAGATCGTCCGCTCGACGCACGGCGTGAACTGCACCGGCTCCTGCAGCTGGAAGGTCTACGTGAAGAACGGCCTGGTCACCTGGGAAACCCAGCAGACCGACTACCCGCGCACCCGCCCCGACCTGCCGAACCATGAGCCGCGCGGCTGCCCCCGAGGCGCCAGCTACTCCTGGTATCTGTACAGCGCAAATCGGGTGAAGTACCCGCTGATGCGCTCGGCCCTACTGAAGTTGTGGCGCGAAGCCCGCCGCACGAAGTCGCCGGTCGACGCCTGGGCCTCGATCGTCGAGGACAAGGCCAAGGCCACCAGCTACAAGTCGAAGCGTGGCATGGGCGGCTTCGTCCGTTCGAGCTGGGATGAAGTCAACGAACTCATCGCCGCCTCCAACCTCTACACCGTCAAGCAGTACGGCCCCGACCGCGTGGTCGGCTTCTCGCCGATCCCAGCGATGTCGATGGTGAGCTACGCCGCCGGCGCGCGTTACCTGTCGCTGCTCGGCGGTGCCTGTCTGAGCTTCTACGACTGGTACTGCGACCTGCCGCCGGCCAGTCCGCAGATATGGGGGGAGCAGACCGACGTGCCCGAATCGGCCGACTGGTACAACAGCCGCTATATCATCGCCTGGGGCTCGAACGTCCCGCAGACGCGCACGCCGGACGCGCACTTCTTCACCGAAGCCCGTTACAACGGCACCAAGACGGTGGCGATCACCCCAGACTACTCCGAGGTCGCCAAGCTCACCGACCACTGGCTGCACCCGAAACAGGGCACCGACGCGGCGCTGGCCCAGGCTTTCGGCCACGTGATCCTGAAAGAGTTCCACGTTGAGAATCCGTCGCAGTACTTCACCGACTACTGCCGGCAGTACAGCGACATGCCGATGCTGGTGCGGCTCGAGAAGCGCGCCGACGGCCGCCTCGTGCCCGAGCGCTACCTGCGCGCCGCCGACCTCGGCGGGCTCGGCGAAACCAACAACCCCGAGTGGAAGACGCTGGCTTTCGACGAGGCCACAGGCGCCATCACCGTGCCGAACGGCTCGGTCGGCTTCCGCTGGGGCGAGAAGGGCAAGTGGAACATCGAGGAAAAAGACAGCCTGGGCCGCGAAACGCGCCTGCGCTTGAGCCTCAAGGACGCCAACGACGGCATGGCATCCGTCAGCTTCCCGTACTTCGGCGGCATCGAGAACGAGTACTGGACCGAATCGAAGTTCACCGATGTCCTCGAACGCACTCTCCCCATCAAGCGGCTTGAGCTGGGCGATGGCAAGGAATGGCTGGTCGCCACCGTCTACGACCTGCTGATGGCGCAGTACGGCGTCGATCGTGGCTTCGGCGGCGCGAACGTTGCCAAGAACTTCGACGACAACGTCCCGGGAACCCCGGCCTGGCAGGAAGCCATCACCGGCGTGCCGCGTGCCGAAGTCATCAACATCGCCCGCGAGTTCGCGCGTACCGCCGACAAGACACGCGGCCGCTCGATGATCATCGTCGGCGCGGCGATGAACCACTGGTTCCACAACGACATGAACTACCGCGGGCTGATCAACATGCTCGTGATGTGCGGCTGCGTGGGCCAGACCGGCGGCGGCTGGGCGCACTACGTGGGCCAGGAGAAGCTGCGTCCGCAGTCGGGCTGGGCGCCCATCGCCTTCGCGACCGACTGGAGCAAGCCACCGCGCCAGATGAACGGCACCAGCTTCTTCTATTTCAACTCAAGCCAATACCGCTACGAGAAGCTCAGCGTCGACGAGATCCTGTCGCCGCTGGCCGACAAGTCCAAGTACACGGGTTCGCTCGCCGACTTCAATCTGCGCGCGGTGCGCATGGGCTGGCTGCCGGCCATCCCGCAGCTCAACACCAATCCGCTAAAACTGGTGAAAGACGCCGAGAAAGCGGGCGTGGCGCCGGTCGACTACGCCGTCGGCAAGCTCAAGGACGGCAGCCTCGACTTCGCCTTCGCCGATCCGGATGCACCGGAGAACTACCCGCGCAACCTGTTCATCTGGCGCAGCAACCTGCTGGGGAGCTCGGGCAAGGGCCACGAGTACATGCTCAAGCACCTGCTCGGCACGCGCCACGGCCTGCAGGGCAAGGACCTCGGCGAGCGCGGCGCGGCCAAGCCCGAAGAGATCAAATGGCGCGACGAGTCGCCGGAAGGCAAGCTCGACCTGCTGGTCACGCTCGACTTCCGCATGTGCACTACGGCGCTATACAGCGACATCGTGCTGCCCACCGCGACCTGGTACGAGAAGGACGACCTCAACACCTCCGACATGCACCCCTTCATCCACCCGCTCTCTAAGGCGGTGGACCCGGCGTGGGAAGCGCGTTCGGACTGGGAGATCTTCAAGGGAATCGCCCGCACGGTCAGCGACCTCGCCCCGGGCGTGCTGGGAGTCGAGAAAGACCTGGTGTTGGTCCCCACTCTGCATGACACCCCGAACGAAATCGCCATGCCTTATGGCGTGACCGACTGGAAGAAGGGCGAGTGTGAGCTGATCCCGGGCAAGACCGCTCCAAGCATGGTGGTGGTCGAGCGCGATTACCCGAACCTGTTCAAGAAGTTCAGCTCGCTTGGCCCGCTGCTCGACAAGCAGGGCAACGGCGGCAAGGGCATGAGCTGGGACACCAAGCACGAGGTGGAATTCCTCGGCCGCCTGAACCACGAGGTCACCGCTCCAGGCATCAGCCACGGCCGGCCGCAGCTGGAAACCGCCATCGACGCGGCCGAAGCCATCATGCACCTCGCCCCGGAAACCAACGGCCACGTCGCCGTGAAGGCCTGGGAATCGCTGGGCACCTTCACCGGCCGCGAGCACACGCACCTGGCCGTCGGCAAGGAGCATGAAGCCATCCGCTTCCGCGACATCCAGGCGCAGCCGCGCAAGATCATCAGCTCGCCGATCTGGTCCGGCCTCGAGGACGAAAACGTCAGCTACAACGCGGGCTACACCAACGTCCACGAACTGATCCCGTGGCGCACGCTCACCGGCCGCCAGCAGTTCTACCAGGACCACGAATGGATGCGTGACTTCGGCGAGGGCTTCATGGGCTACCGCCCGCCGGTCGACACCAAGACGATCAAGCCGATCATGGGCAAGAAGCCCAACGGCAACAAGGAAATCGTCCTCAACTGGATCACTCCGCACCAGAAGTGGGGCATCCACAGCACCTACAGCGACAATCTGATCATGCAGACGCTGTCGCGCGGTGGCCCGATCGTCTGGCTCTCGGAGGACGACGCCAAGAGCGCCGGCATCGAGGACAACGACTGGATCGAGCTGTTCAACGTCAACGGTGCGATCGCCGCCCGCGCGGTGGTGAGCCAGCGCGTGATGAACGGCATCGCGATGATGTACCACGCGCAGGAACGCATCATCAACACGCCCGGCAGCGAGATTTCCGGCACGCGTGGCGGCATCCACAACTCGGTCACCCGCGTCGTCGTGAAGCCCACGCACATGATCGGCGGCTACGCGCAGCTCAGCTACGGCTTCAACTACTACGGCACCGTCGGCACCAACCGCGACGAACTGGTCGTGGTGCGCAAGATGGACAAGATCGAATGGCATGACGGCGAACCAGTGCCGGCCGCCGCGAAGAAGGAGGTGGTGTGATGAAAGTCCGTGCCCAGATCGCGATGGTGCTCAACCTCGACAAGTGCATCGGTTGCCACACCTGCTCCATCACCTGCAAGAACGTCTGGACCAGCCGCGAAGGCGTCGAGTACGCCTGGTTCAACAACGTCGAAACCAAGCCCGGCATCGGTTACCCCAAGGAATGGGAGAACCAGCAGAAGTGGAACGGTGGCTGGGTGCGCAGCCGCAACGGCAAGGTCACCCTGAAGGCCGGCGGCCGCCTGCGCCTGCTGGCGAAGATCTTCGCCAATCCGGACCTGCCGCAGATCGACGACTACTACGAGCCCTTCGACTTCGACTACCAGCACCTGCACCAGGCGCCGGAGGGCAAGCACCAGCCGACCGCCCGTCCGCGTTCGCTGATCAGCGGCGAACGCATGCAGAAGATCGAGTGGGGCCCCAACTGGGAGGAAATCCTCGGCACCGAGTTCGCCAAGCGCAGCAAGGACAGCAACTTCGACGGCGTGCAGCGCGAGATCTACGGCGCGTTCGAGAAGACGTTCATGATGTACCTGCCGCGGCTGTGCGAGCACTGCCTGAACCCGGCCTGCGTCGCCTCCTGCCCGAGCGGCGCGATCTACAAGCGCGAAGAGGACGGTATCGTCCTGATCGACCAGGATAAGTGCCGCGGTTGGCGCATGTGCGTCTCCGCCTGCCCGTACAAGAAGATCTACTACAACTGGAAGTCGGGCAAATCCGAGAAGTGCATCTTCTGCTACCCGCGCATCGAGATGGGCGAGCCGACGGTGTGCTCGGAAACCTGCGTCGGCCGAATCCGCTACCTCGGCGTGCTGCTGTATGACGCCGACCGCATCCAGGAAGCCGCCTCGATGCCGCAGGAGAAGGACCTCTATCAGGCCCACCTCGACATCTTCCTCGACCCGAACGACCCGGCGGTCATCGCCGCCGCGCGCGCCGAGGGCATCCCGGACAGCTGGCTGACGGCCGCCAAGGCCTCGCCGGTCTACAAGCTGGCGGTGGACTGGAAGCTGGCCCTGCCGCTGCACCCGGAGTACCGCACTTTGCCGATGGTCTGGTACGTGCCGCCGCTGTCGCCGATCCAGTCCGCCGCCGACGCCGGCCGCATCGGCAAGAACGGCGAGATCCCGGACGTCAAGTCGCTGCGCATCCCGGTGCGCTACCTGGCCAACCTGCTCACGGCGGGCGACGAGGCCCCGGTGGTGCGCGCGATGGAGCGCATGCTCGCCATGCGCGCCTGGCGCCGCGCCATGCACGTCGACGGCGTCGAGGACCTCGAGGTGTTGGCGCAAGCCGGCCTCACGCTGCAGCAGGCGGAGGAGATGTACCGCTACCTTGCTATCGCCAACTACGAGGACCGCTTCGTCATCCCGACGGCGCACCGCGAGTACGCCAACGACGCCTTCGGCGAGCGCGGCGGCTGCGGCTTCACCTTCGGTAACGGTTGCTCGCCCTCGAGCCCGGCAGAAGCCCTGTTTGGCGGCCGCTCCACGCAGACCTACCACGTGCCGCCGAACCGGCAGACGCCGGAAAGGGAGAAGGCATGAAACTCCTGAAGCTGATCGCCGTACTGCTCGACTACCCGCGGGACGAGCTCTGGGACCACGGCGACGAACTGCGCCAGGCGGTCGATGATCCGGCGCTATCGCCGGCCCGTCGCGCCGCCCTGCTCGGCTTCATCGACGGTCTGCTCGCCACCGATCCGATGGAGGCACAGGAGCGCTGGCTCGACCTGTTCGATCGCGGCCGCTCGATGAGCCTGCTGCTGTTCGAACACATCCACGGCGAGTCCCGCGATCGCGGGCAGGCCATGGTCGACCTGCTGGCCACGTACCGCAAGGCCGGTTTCGAACTGGGCGCCAAGCAGCTGCCCGACTACCTGCCGGTGGTGCTGGAGTTCCTCGCCACGCAGCCGGTGGCCGAAGTGCGCGACTGGCTAGGCCATACCGCGCACATCCTCGAGCTGCTCGCGGCCCGTGCGCAGGAGCGCCAAAGCCCCTATGCCGTTCTGATCGAGGCGCAGGTCGAGATCGCCAAGGGCCGCGTCGACCTCGACCTGCTGCGCCGTCGCGTCGCCACAGAGGAGCGTGACGACACGCCGGAGGCGATGGACAAGGTCTGGGAAGAAGAAGCCATCCGCTTCGGCGTCGAAGCGCCGACCGAAGACTGCAACCCGCCCACCCGGCTCCCGGCCGGCGTGAAGCGCATCGAACCCACGGTGACGCCATGAACACCCTCAACATCCTGCTGTTCCAGGTCTATCCCTACGTCGCGATCGCCGTGTTCCTGCTCGGCTCGTGGTTCCGCTTCGACCACGCGGCCTACACCTGGCGCACCGGCTCCAGCCAGCTGCTCTCCGACCGCGGCATGCGCCTCGGCAGCGGCCTGTTCCACATCGGCATGCTGGCGATCATCGGTGGCCACACGGTGGGCCTGCTGACGCCGCATCACCTGTACGAGCCCTTCATCAGCGCGCCGAACAAGCAGCTGCTCGCCATGGTGGCCGGCGGCGTGTTCGGCCTGATGATGCTCGTCGGGCTGGTGATCCTGCTGACGCGTCGGCTGTTTAACCCGCGCATCCGCGCCACCTCAGCGAAGCGCGACATCCTCGTGCTGTTCCTGCTGCTGGCGCAGCTCCTCCTGGGCCTATCGTCGATCTTCATCTCGTCCGACCACATGGACGGCAACCAGATGATCCGGCTCGGCGAATGGGCGCAGCGCATCGCCACGTTCCGCATGGAAGGCGCGGCCGACTATATCGCCGACGCGCATTGGATCTTCCGCTCGCACGTGTTCCTCGGGCTGACCATCGTGCTGATCGCGCCGTTCACCCGCCTCGTGCATGTGTGGTCGGTTCCGCTGGGCTACCTGACGCGCCCCTACCAGATCGTGCGTAAGCGCCAGGCGGCGCTGCACTACCCGGCGCGCTGAGCCATGACGGCCCGAATCATTCCCATCGTCATGGACGCTGGCGCACTCTCGGACGCGGCGGCCAAGGCTTCGTCTGAGGCGCACGACCACGACGCCGATCCGAGTAGCCCGATGCCCGGCCCGGCGCCGGTCTTCGTGCGCGTGGCGGGCAACCCCATCGACGAAGCCGAAATTGCCCGCGAAATGCAGTTCCACCGAGCCGCCGATCCGCACGCAGCGCGCGAGGCAGCGGCGACCACACTGGTCATCCGCGAACTCGTCGGGCGCGAGTGCGCACGCCTCGGACTTGCGGTCGAAACGCTCGACGGCGAAACCGACGAGGAAGCGCGCGTTCGCGTGCTCCTTGCCGAAGCCGTGGAAACGCCCGAGGCCGACGAAGCCGCGCTCCGGCAGTACCACGAGGCCAACAAGGCCCGCTTGCATGAACCGGACCGCGTGCGCGTCCGTCACCTGCTGCTTGCCGCACCACCGGCCGACATCAAGGCCCGCCAGCGAGCCCAGGTGCAGGGCGAGGATCTGATCGCCGCCCTGCAGGCCGAGCCTGACCGCTTCATCGAATTCGCGATGCGCCATTCCGCCTGCCCGTCGCGCGACCAAGGTGGCGAACTGGGCTGGATCGAACGCGGAGACACGGTGCCCGAGTTCGACCGCCAGCTCTTCATGCTGAAACCTGGCCTCGCGGGCCTTACGGTCGAGACCCGCTACGGCCACCACGTGGTCGAGGTGATCGAACGGGTCGATGGTGCTGCCTTGTCGTTCGACGAGGCACGCGACCGTATCGCTTCATACCTCGAGACGCAGGCCCGGCAAAACGCGGTGCACCAGTACCTGCATATCCTCGCCGCGCAATACGGCGTCGAAGGCATCGCGCTGGGGGCTTGATCCGGATCAACCGCGACCCGCGTCGCGGTTGATGATCGTCAAGGCGGCCGAATGGACGAATCGTCATCGTGGTGCTGAACGAACACCACCACGATGCGATCGGAGCCTTCCATGTCGAGCACCCCTCTTTCCCCACCCCGTGCCGGTGGCACGTGGCTGGACCGCTGGGAACCTGAAAACGCCGCTTTCTGGGCCGAAGGTGGCTCGGGCGTGGCGTGGCGGACCCTCGCGATCACCACCGTCAACCTGACACTCGCGTTCGCCGCGTGGTTCCTCGTTTCCGCACTCGTCGTGCGCCTGCCCCAGGTGGGCTACCAATTCACGCCGAGCGAGCTGTTCTGGCTCACCGCCATGCCCGGCCTCGCCGGCGGCAGCATGCGCCTCATCCACATGTTCCTGACGCCGATGGTCGGCACGCGCCACGTCGTCGCGCTCTCGACGCTGTCCCTGCTGATCCCGCTGTTCGGCTGGTTCTATGCCGTGCAGGACCCGGGCACACCGTATTGGATGCTGCTCGGCCTCGCCTTCCTCGCGGGCCTCGGCGGCGGCAACTTCTCGTCCTTCATGCCGTCCACCAGCCTGTTCTTCCCCAAGCGGCTGCAGGGCACAGCGCTGGCCATCCAGGCCGGCATAGGCAACCTCGGCGTGTCGATCGTGCAGTTCGTGACGCCGTGGATCATCGGCTTCGCCCTGCTCGGCGGCGCCGCGTTCTTGGGAGACAGCCAGACGTTGGTGAAGAACGGCGTCGAGAGCCAGGTCTACCTGCAGAACGCCGCGGCCGTGTTCATTCCCTTCGTCGTGGTGTTCGGCATCACGGCGTGGCTGCTACTGAAGTCGGTGCCGGTGAAGGCCAACTTCGGCGAGCAGTTCGACATCTTCAAGTCGAAGCACACGTGGTCGATGACCTCGCTGTACATCATGACTTTCGGTGGCTTCTCGGGCCTTGCCGCAACCTTCCCGCTGCTGATCAAGCAGGGCTTTGGCGGCTTCGAGGGTGCGCCTGACCCGCTGAAGTACGCGTTCTGGGGCCCGCTGGTGGGCTCGATCGCCCGCGTCATCGCCGGGCCGCTCTCGGACAAGCTCGGCGGCGCGCGCGTCACCCAGTGGGCGGGACTCGGCATGGTGGTCTGCACGGTGCTGGTGGCGATGACCGTCGCCCCCACGTCGATCGACGGCTTCCCGGCCTTCGTCGCGGCGATGCTCGCACTGTTCTTCTTCGCCGGCGTCGGCAATGCCTCGACGTTCAAGCAGATGCCGATGCTGTTCCAGCCGCGCCAGGCCGGCGGCGTCATCGGCTTCACGGCGGCCATCGCGGCGTACGGCCCGTTCCTGTTCGGCATGCTGTTCGCGTGGTCGTTCGGGTCCTTCCAGTCGGCCGTGCCGGTGTTCTACGGCCTCTCCGCCTTCTTCGCCTTCAACGTCGCGCTGAACTGGTGGATGTACGCCCGCCGCGGCGCCGCCAATCCCTGCTGATAGGAGACCCGACATGGCCACGGATTTCAGCCGGGTGAGCCCGGCCAAGCAACAGGCGGCCCTGTGGATGGGCACGCTCGCCTTCACCGTCAGCTTCGCGGTCTGGACGATCTTCTCGATCATCGGCCTGAAGATCAAAGAACAGCTGGGCCTCAACGACACCGAGTTCGGCCTGCTGGTCGCGATGCCGATCCTCACCGGCTCGCTGATCCGCATCTTCCTCGGCGTCTGGACCGAGCAGTTCGGCGGCCGCATCGTGTTCTTCGGCGTGATGCTGGCCGGGGCGATCTCGGCCTGGCTGCTGACGACCGCGACGACCTACACCGGCTTCCTGTTCGCCGCCCTGTGCGTTGGCATCGTCGGCGGCAGCTTCACCGTCGTGATCACCTACGTATCGAAGTGGTTCCCGAAGGAGAAGCAGGGCACCGCGCTCGGCATCGTCGGCGCCGGCAACATTGGCGCCGCCGCGACCAAGATCCTCGCGCCACTGGTGATGGTGGCGTATGGCTGGGAGGGCGTGGCGAAGATCTGGGCCGTGGTGCTGGCCGTCATCGCCGTGGTGTTCCTGTTCACCACCCAGGACGAACCCGATCTGGTCGAACGCAAGGCGCAGGGCGTCAAGGCCGTGCCCTTCATGGAGCAGATGCAGCCCCTCAAGGAGCTGCGGGTGTGGCGGTTCTCGCTGTACTACTTCTTCGTCTTCGGCGCCTTCGTGGCTCTGGCCCTCTGGCTGCCGCGCTACCTGGTGGGTGCCTACGGGCTCGACCTGAAGACCGCCGGCCTGATCGCCGCCGCGTATTCGATCCCGGCCAGCCTGTTCCGCATCGTCGGTGGCTGGGCCTCCGACAAGTACGGCGCGCGCAAAGTGATGTACTGGACCTTCATCGGCTCGGTGATCTGCACGTTCCTGCTGGCGTACCCCGCAACGACCTACGTGGTGCAAGGCGTGCGCGGACCCATCGAGTTCACCTTCGCGATCACCCTCGTGCCTTTCACGGTGCTGGTGTTCACACTCGGATTCTTCATGTCGCTGGGTAAAGCGGCGGTCTACAAGCACATTCCGGTGTACTACCCGAAGAACGTCGGCTCCGTAGCAGGCGTGGTGGGCATGATCGGCGGCCTCGGCGGCTTCATCCTGCCGATCGTGTTCGGCGCGCTGAACGACCTCATCGGCGTGTGGACCAGCTGCTTCATGCTGCTGTTCGCCCTCGTGGCCATCGCGCTCACGTGGATGCACTTCGCGATCCGGCGGATGGACGAAGCGCGTCATCCGGAGCTGCGCCGGGACACCGACCTACCCGAGGTGATGGCCAGCGCGCCTCGTCCTTGACCTGAGTCAGGGCGTGCCTCCGGGTACTCGCCCACAGTGAGCCCCTCTCCCGAGGGGCTCATCAGCATGGCAAAGGCCAACCGCATCCTCATCGTCGGCGCCGGTCCGGCCGGTCTCGCCATGGCACGCGCACTGTCCGGCCATGGTCTCGACATCCACGTGTTCGAGCGCGCATCGAGCGAAAGCTTGGCCTCCCCGGCGGACGACGGTCGCGAGATCGCCCTTACCCATCGCAGCGAAAGACTACTGCGCGAACTCGGCCACTGGGAGCGGCTCAAGACCGAGGAGATCGGCCAGCTACGCGAGGCCGTGGTACTCGACGGTGACGCCCGGGACGGACTGCGCTTCCAGAGTCCTGGGGGCAAGAGCGAGGCCGGACCACTGGGCTGGCTGGTCCCCAATGCCGCCTTGCGACGGGTTGCCTTCGATGCCGTGAAGGACGAGGGCGACGTCACCCTCCACACCGATGCCGTCGTCACCGATGTGGACACCGAAGCAAACGGAGTGACTCTGACGCTGGCGGATGGCCGGCGCTTCGACGGGAACCTGCTCCTCGCGGCTGATACCCGCTTTTCCTTCACCCGCCGGGCCTGCGGAATCGCCGCAGATCATCATGATTTCGGCAAGGTGATGTTGGTCGGTCGCGTGCGTCACGACGAGCCGCATCACGGAACCGCATGGGAATGGTTCCGCTATGGCCAGACACTCGCGTTGCTGCCCCTGCATCAAGCGCACACCGCATCCGTGGTCATCACCGTCGCACCCGCAGAGGCCCGCGCACTGCAGGCCCTGCCTCAGGAGTCGCTCGGCGAGGTCCTAGCCCAACGCTTCGACCAGCGCCTTGGCGCGATGACAGCGCTGGGCCCCTTGCACGCGTACCCCTTGGTTGGCGTCTACCCCAAACGCCTCGTCAGCGAGCGCATGGCCCTTGTCGGCGACGCCGCCGTGGGGATGCACCCGGTGACGGCGCACGGCTACAACTTTGGTCTTCTCGGAGTGGCCACGCTTTCAGAAGCGTTGAAGGCGGCGCAGCGACAGGGCCGTCCACTCCACGATCCGCGCCTGCTCGCCGATTACGAGCGACGCCACCGGCGCGCGACCCGCCCGCTGTACGTCGCAACACGACTCGTGGCGGGCCTGTACACGGACGACCGGTTGCCGGCCCGAGCACTACGGAAGGCCGCGGTCGTCGTTGCTGGGCGACTTCCCGGCTTCGCGACAGCCATCGTCAAGGGACTGCGCGATGAGGGGCGCGGCGCCAGTCCACGCTGGCCGATCACCCGCCGGCTGATCGGCGGCCTCCTGTCGAACCTCAACCGCGGCTGAGGTTCACCAACTGTCCCTCGCGATCCACCGCCAGGAAGCGCGCAATCCGACCGCCCTTGATCTGCTCGACCATCATCCGCATCGGCTGAACGGCCTCGTCGGCATTGGGCGCATGGCCACCACGGCCTTCCATCGCCGCCACGAAGAGGATGCGCCAGTCGTCGATCGCCGCCTTGGATTCCGCCATCAGGGCAGCGAAGGACGCGACCTCGCCAGGGAGCTTATCGACACACACGGCCGGCGCCAGGGCCCCGCCTTCACCACGCTCGAACGCCGCCCGCTCTGCCGGCGTGGCATCCGGCGGACACTCGGCACGAGCGAAAACCAGCAGCAGGCGCTGCGGCTCAGGTTGGCTGCTTGCTGCGGCGAGGAACTCATCAAACGTCTGCATCGGGGCGGTCATGGAGCCTATGGACGACCGTCAGTTTAGGCCCTCGCAGCGGCTTCCGGCTTGACCTGCATCAGTGCGTTCGACCAGCCCGCGGTTGGAGACTTCAGGAACGTTCCCCGG
>Ga0209278_1001710_pt1 | contig 12962 bp, 8 predicted proteins | sample JI81BgreenDNA_FD_187504 | JGI IMG/M metagenome (GOLD analysis project Ga0209278, IMG submission 187504) | Wastewater effluent complex algal communities from Wisconsin, to seasonally profile nutrient transformation and Carbon sequestration -... | ecosystem: Engineered > WWTP > Effluent > Algae... | reverse complement strand
CACCAGCACGGCGCCGCCTGCCTGCACAAAGTCTCGCAAGTGAGAATAGATCTCTGATTTGGCGCCGATGTCGACGCCGCGGGTCGGCTCTTCGATCACCAGGACCTTGACGTCGCGCGCGAGATAACGGCCCAGAAGCACTTTCTGCTGGTTCCCGCCCGACAGCGAGGCAACCGGGGTCGCGGGGCTGGCGGCCTTGATGCGCAGGGCATCCGTCATCCGCTTGACCACCGCCTTCAGGCCGCGCGCCGGGGCGAAGGCGGGCCGTTCGGCGTGCAGGCCGATCACCAGATTGGCAGCGACAGAGAGGCCCAGCATCAGGCCTTCCTCCTTGCGATCCTCGGGCACGAAACCCAGACCCAGCCGCGCCATCTGCCGGATACCGCCAGCCCCGCGCGGAAAGCCCAGCCCCTTGCCCAACAGCCGCAGCGCGCCGCCGGCTGGCTGGTGCCGGCCGATCAGCGCCCGCAGGATGCGGTTCTGGCCCTGCCCTTCCAGACCCGCCAGCCCCAGGATCTCGCCCTGGTGCAAGGTCAGGTCAAAGGGCCGCGACCGGGCCGTCGTCCGAAAGCCCGAGAGTTCCAGTACCGGCTTGCCGCGATGACCGCTGCGGGCGGGAAAGAGGTCGGAAAGCTCGCGCCCGACCATCATGGCAATGAGGTCGTGCTGGGTCACCTCGCCGATGGCGCGGGTGCCCACGTACTGGCCGTCCTTCAGGACCGTGACCTCGTCGCACATCGCGAAGATCTCATCCATCCGGTGCGAGATGTAGACGATGGCCCGCCCCGCGTCGCGCAGCCGCCGGATGCTGCGGTTCAGCACCTCGACATCGGCGGCGTTCAGCGCGGCGGTCGGTTCGTCCAGGATCAGGACCGAGGCATCGGCCTTGATGCCATGGGCGATTTCCACGAACTGGCGTTCGGCGATGGACAGGGTCGAGACCAGCTGGTCGGGGTCGAGCTTCAGGTCCAGCTCGGCCAGCGCGGCGGCGGTTTCGGTCCGCATCCGGGCGCGGTCCAGCGCGCCCGTCGCGGTCAGGGGTTCGCGGCCCAGGAACATGTTTTCCGCAATCGTCAGGTTCGGCAGCAGGGACAGTTCCTGAAACACCGTCGAAATCCCCGCCGCCAGCGCCGCGCGGGGCGAGGGCAGGTGCAGCGGCCTGCCCTCCTTCAGGATCTGCCCGGCATCGCTGCGGTGCACGCCCGCCAGGATCTTCATCAGCGTCGACTTGCCGGCACCGTTCTCGCCCATCAGGGCATGGACCGACCCGGGCCGCAGGCGCAGCGTCACGTCGCGCAGCACCGAGGCAGGCCCGAAGGATTTCGAGATGGCCTGCATCTCGATCAGATAGCCCGGATTCCCGTCGAACATTCGATCCCCTCCCAAGGATGGCGCGGGGCGACAGCCGCCGCCCCGCGCGCGTCACGTCAGTTGCCGTAAAGCTCTTGCAGCTTTTCTTCCGACAGCTCGCTCGGCCACCAGACGTTGGCCGACAGGTCGGCGCGGTAGAACTGCTTGGCCTTCTCCACGTCCCAGCCCGCCGGGTTGTAGTCGTAGTGCTTGTAAAGCTCCTTGCCTTCCAGCAGCGCCACGGCAGCACGCACCCCGGCCGCCCCTTGCGCGGGGCTGTATTCCGACGAGACCGACGGATAGCCCTCGGTGATCCACTGGCCGAAGAAGCCGTTGTTGCCTTCGCCGGTGATCGGCGGGACCGGCGCCCCGAAGGCCTTGAACACATCGACGCAGGCCCGCGTCATGTCGGCGCCCGAAGACCAGATGCCATCGACATTCGGGTCCGCCAGATAGAGCGTTTCGCAGACCTTCTTGCCGGTGTCGTACTGCCAGTTGCCCGGCTGTTCGGCGACGATCTGGATGTTTGTGCCTTCCAGCGACTGCAGCAGGCCGTTGTAGCGGTTGATGTCCTCGGGGTGGCCGGCAAGCCCCCGCAAGACCCAGATCTTGCCGTCATTGCCGACCTTCTGGACCAGCCAGTCGCCCATGACCTTGCCGAAATGCTCGGCCCCGCCCTGGATTTCGGTGGTGAAGGCGTCGCTTTCGATCCGGCCCGTGTGCAGCACGACCGGAATGCCCGCCGCAACGGCCTTTTCGATGCTGGCATTGGCCGAGGTCGAGGTGACGGGCTGCACGATGATCGCATCGACGCCCTGCGCGATCAGGTCCTCGATATCGGCGACCTGCTTTTCCTGGTCGAAGCCCGCGTCGAGGATGATCAGCTTCTCGATCCGCGGGTCCTTGGCGGCTGCGGCCTCGGTCTCATGCGCGACCTGGACGGTCCAGGTGTTGGCGTTCACGCCGAAATGGCTCATCCCGATGACCCAGGGGCCATCCTTCTTGAAGGTCCCGGCCGGGACGACCGTCGTGTCCTTGCTGCTGGGCGTCACGCCCTCCATCAGGAAGACGTCCTCGGCCAGAGCGGCCCCGGACAGGGCGGCCGACAGGACCAGTCCCGTCAGAGCGCCGGTCAGAAATCTTGCACGCATCACATTCCTCCGTTGCTGGCCCCGTGACTGACACCGGGCCTGTTGGTTTTCCCTGCCCGGTCCGACCGGCGCCTTTCGGACAATGCGGGACCGGCAAGCCAAGGCGGCCTGGGCCGGCAAAAGCACCGGTTCGGACAGGATTTTTCCCTTGCTGCAGACCGCGCCCTTCTCCTCCAGCAGGGCCCGCATGGCGGATAGAAAGCAGAGAGCGGACATTCCGTCAACACTTATTCAGAGTGAATGAATATGTAGGGGCCCTTGCTACCGCCCTTGTTTTGCTGCTAGTTTCCCCCTGCAATCCGCAGCCGGACAAGGAATGACGCGCGTGAGAACGGTCCTCTGCTTTGGCGATTCCAACACGCATGGCCAGATTCCGGGCCGTGGTCCGCTTGACCGATTCGGGCGTAGCGAACGCTGGCCGGGGGTCATGGCCGCCGCCCTTGGGCCGGACTGGTATGTGATCGAAGAGGGCCTCAGCGGCCGCACCACTGTCCGCGACGACCCGATCGAGGGCAAGCACAAGAACGGCCGACGCTACCTGACGCCCTGCCTGCAAAGCCATGCGCCGATCGACGTGGTGATCCTGATGCTGGGCACGAATGACCTCAAGCGCCGCTACTTCCAGACCGCGCCCGAAGTGGCGATGGGCATCGGCTGCCTGATCTACGACATCAAGGAACTGTCCCCCGGCCCCGGCGGCCATGTGCCTGAAATCCTGGTCGTCGCCCCGCCGCCGATGCTGGACGATTTGCACGAATGGTCCGGTGTCTTCGAGGGCGCGCCCGAAACCTCGCGCAAGCTGGCGCTGGAATTCGAGATCCAGGCGGATTCGAAAGAGGTGCATTTCTTCGATGCGGCCTCGGTCTGCGCCTGCGACCCGGCGGACGGCTTTCACCTCTCGGCCGAGGCGCACCATGCCCTGGGCCTGGCGCTTGCGGGCGAAGTCATGGCCATGGGATGGCCGGCCGCATGACGCTCTGCATGACCTGCCTTCGCCTGCAAGGGGACGCCCATGCCTGACATGCGTTTTGCCCCCCCGAACCCGATCCGCATCGCCGACCGCGCCGCCGGCCTGAACGCCGTCAGCGTGCGCAGCTACAACGAGCGGCTGGTGCTTTCGATGCTGTTGCAGCACGGCAGCACCACGCGGTTCGAGATCGGCGAGAAGACCGGGCTTTCGGCGCAGACCGTCTCGGTGATCGTCCGCTCGCTGGAGCAGGAAGGCCTCGTCACCCGCGGCGAGGCGCAGCGCGGCCGGATGGGACCGCCGACGATTCCCATGGCGCTCAATCCCGAGGGCGCCTATTCGCTGGGCATCAGCATCGGGTTCCGCACCACGGAAATCGTGCTGATCGACTTCGTCGGCAACATCATCGACAGCGCCACCCTGCGCCACGACACGCCGGGGGCCGATCACGTCCACCCTGCCCTGCAGCCCACGGTCGACACTGTCCTTGGCAAGCTGGCCAAGGCCCGCCGCCGCCGCGTGGCCGGCGTCGGGCTGGCCCTGCCCGAAGGCTTTGGCGACACGGCGGAGCTGGAGGCCTTCAAGGCCTGGGTCGAGACCGACCTGGGGCTGGAGGTCTTCGTGCAGAACGATGTCACCGCCGCTGCCAGCGGCGAAAGCCTGTTCGGCGTCGCGCGCGAGCTGGACAACTACCTGCTCTTCTACATCGGCGCCAAGGTCCATTCCCGGCTGGTGCTGAACCACCAGATCCACCGCAGCGGCATCAGCTCGGCGCATGACTACGGCCTTCTGCATTTCGAACGCGCGCTTGGGGCGAATGGCGTCTCGACCGAAGAGCTTTGGCGGCTGGCGCAAGGCTCGCCGAACTATGCCCGGGCCGTTCAGGGCTGGCAGTCCGACTGTGCGGCCTTCCTGGCCGCCAAGGTGCGCGAGGCGCGGCAGTTCGTCGATGTGAATACGGTCGTGCTTTCGACCTATGCCCCGCGCGACCTGTGCCAGGGCCTGTGCGATGCGCTGATGGCGCAGGAACAGGGGCTGACCGCGCTTGTCGGCGCGCTGCACCATGCCCCGAAGGCCATCGGCGCCGCCAGCCTGCCTTACGCCTCGCGCTTTACCGTCGGAGCCTAGGACGCGCGAAAGCCGGGCAACCTGCGCGCGCAATCATGGCGCGGCGGCCCTCTGGGGCAGACGATGTCCGCCCTGCCATCAGCTGATGCGGTCGCTCTTGGGTTGCAGGCGGGAATTCGCCGCACGGCAGCACATGTTCGCGTAACTGCCTGCGATCCTGTAAATTCCTATTGACAGAACTAGGGATCATTGGCCCTAAAGCGCCCAGGAATTTCTCGGCAAGATTCAACTTTTGGGATAGATGCACGTGATTGGTCGCACGAAGACGATTGTCATGTCGGGGGGTGGGCTCTCCTGCTGGTATGTGACGGAACGCCTGCACCGCGCGGGTATCCCGGTAAATGTCTGGTCGGCCGAGACCGGCCAGGTGGACGAGCCGCTTGAGACCGCGTTTCTCGACCGGATGGCAGCACTTGGGGTGCCCGTGATCCGGCAGGAGCTGCGCCCCGAGCTGGGTCGGATCGGGCTGGAGATCGCCCGCGCGCAGGCCCGGCTGCGCAACGGATACTGGAACACGACGGGTGCGCTGCGGTTGGCGCTGGTCACGGCCTGCGCCGACTGGCAGCGCGCGGCTGGCCTTGACGAAGCGGCCACGGGCCTTGCGCATGGCTGCGTCGGCCTCGGCAACGACCAGCGCCGGTTCAACCGGCTCTTCCGCGCCCTGCGTCCCGCGCAGACCGTGCAGACCTGTCTGGCCGACTGGTCCGCCGCCGGCGAAAGGCTGAGCCGCGACGTCATGGCCCGCGCGCTGACCGACTGGACCGGCCTGCCCGCGACGCTCTTCGCCCCGCGCGCCTTGTGGTCCTCGGACGGATCGATCCTGGGCGTGTCGCATGAGGGCACCCTGGTCGAGGATCACCGCAGCGACTGGACCACCGCGCCTTTCGCGATGACGCGCGACCCATTGTCCGACCCCTTCGTCGAGGATGTGAGGCTGGAGTTCCGCGCGGGACAGCTTCTGGCCATCGGCGCCCGCTCCGGCACGGCAGAGCTCTTGCTGGCCGAGGCCAACCGGCTGGCCGGCGCGCATGGCATCGGCCGGATCGGCGTCATGGAAGACCGGCTGAAGGGCACGAAATGCCGCGGCATCTACGAGGCACCGGGCCTAACCCTGCTTGGCCAGGCCTGGGCCGGCTTGCAGGACCTCTGCCTGCCCGCCGATGCCTTGGTCGAGTTAGATGCGCTGTCCGCCGAGATTGCGGCGGATATCTACAGCGGCAACTGGCACGCGCCGCCGGCCGGCAACCGTCGCGCCCGGATGGACGCGCTTTGCGCGGACCTCTCGGGCTCTGTGGTGCTGAGCCTGCGCGGCGGCCACGTCATCCTGCGCCGCGTCGAGGCCGATGCGGTCGGGATCGAGCGGCGCTTTGCCTCGGGCGGCGTCGCCTGGTCGGAAACCACCGCAGCACCCGCCCAACACGTCGAAGGCGAGGCGCAAGGCCCCGGCCTGTCGGTCCTGACCGGGCCAAGCCATGCCGTGCCGCCCGGGCACGAGACGCTGTTCAAGGCCATCGCGCGCCAATGCGTCCAAAAGCCAGATGCGGTTGCGCTAGCCCATGGCGATCAAGCGATCAGCTATGGCCAGCTCGGCCGGAACGCCGCGGCCATCGCGGCGGCGGTGCAGGCTGCGGGACTGCGGCCGGGGACGCTGGTGCCGGTGGTGACGGCGGGCGGGCCGGCGATGATCGCCGCCATGCTTGGCCTCTGGGCGGCCCGCGCCGCCTTCGCCCCGATTGACGCCGAGGCTCCGGCCAGCCGCAGGGAGATGTCGCTGTCGGTGATCGCCGAGGCGAGCCGCGGCCAAAGGATCGCGCTGGTCGACGGGGCCGCGGCGGCCGTGCCGGGGTGGACCTGCATCCTGCTGTCCGATGTTCTGGCCAAGGTTCCGGCCGGGGAGCAGTCCGGGGAGCAGTCCGGGCAGCAGGCCTTGGCCGAAGCTGCACAGACGCTGGTGCCGGATCAGGGCCCCGCGCCGGACGATCTGGCCTATGGGTTCTTCACCTCGGGCAGTACGGGCGTACCGAAATGCTGCCTGAACATCCATTCCGGCCTGGCCAACCGGGCCGTCGCCATGACCCGCCGCTTCGGCCTCGGCACGGGCGAGGCGGTGCTGCAGAACTCCAGCCATGTCTTTGACAGCTCGCTCTGGCAGATCTTCTGGCCGCTTTCGGTCGGGGCAAAGGTCGTCATTCCCGAACGCGACGGCATCCTCGACCTGCAAGCGACGCTGACGCAGATCGCCGCCCATTCGGTGCGGATGACCGATTTCGTGCCGTCGATCATGGAGCGGCTGGTGCAGATGATGCGGCACTCCGGCACCGCGCGGCAGCAGTTCGCCTCGGTGCGGACCCTGCTCGTCGGAGGCGAGGCGCTTGGCCTCGGCCTTCTGGAAGACCTGCGCCAGCTTTTCCCCGACCTGCAGCTGGTGAATACCTATGGCCCGACCGAGGCCTCGATCGGCATGGTCTTTCACCTCTTCGACGGCAGCGAGACCCGCATCCCGCTGGGCCTGCCCATCGACAATTGCGCGCTTGCGGTCGTGGGGCCGGACATGCGGCCCCTGCCGCGCGGGGAAACCGGCCAGATCGTGATCGGCGGCGCCTGCATGGGCCTGGGCTACCTGGGCCTGCCCGAGCGCAGCGCCGAGGTGTTCTTGACGCAGACCGGCCTCAAGCTTGGCTCTGCCACGGTCTATTGCACCGGCGATCTCGGCCATGTCGATGCCGATGGGCTGCTGTATTTCGACGGGCGCATCGACGACCAGGTCAAGATCGGCGGCTTGCGGATCGAGCCGGGCGAGATCGAACACCGGATGCGCGCCTTTCCCGGCGTCGATCGCGCCAAGGTGGTGCCGGTGCAGCGCGAGGGCGAAACCTGGCTTGCCGGGTTCGTCACCGCAAGTGAAGCGATCAGTCCTCAGGCCTTGCGGGCCTTCCTGCGGGCCGAGCTTGGCTCGGCCTCGGTGCCGGCGCTCTTGCGTCAGGTGGCCGACTTTCCGACCACCGCATCGGGCAAGATCGACGCGAGGGCCCTGGTCGCGTCCGAATGCGCCGCTCCGCTGCAACCCGCTCCCCCGCCTTGCCCGGACGGGGATTTGCAACGCCTGATGGCCATCGCGCAGAAGGCGCTGCCCGGTCAGGTCTTCGGCCCGACCGACGACCTTGGCCTCCTCGGGCTGGATTCTCTGGCGGCGCTGTCGCTGGTGCTGGAGGCCGAGCAGCTGACCGGGTGCAGCATTTCGCTGCAAGCCTTTCTGGAAACGCCGACGCTTGCGGCCCTGCTGGCCAAACGGCCGGCCGCGGCGGAGCGGGCCAGTTGCGCCGACGCGCAGGTGCTGGCCGATATCGCGCGGCTGGGGAGGCCGGACGGACCCTTGCCGGACCACGGCGCAAATACCGCGCCCGAGGGCCCGATCCTGCTGACCGGGGCGACCGGCTATGTCGGGGCGGCGCTGCTGGCGGCTCTGCTCGACGCGGGCGCGCCGCAGGTCATCTGTCTGGTCCGTGCCGCCGATCCGGCCGCCGCAGCCGCCCGGCTGAGTTCGGTCCTGCCAAAGCCTGCCGATGCGGAGCGGGTTCGCGTCCTGGTCGGCGACCTGTCGGATGCCCATGCCTGGCAGAGCGCGCTGCCGGCGCGGCTGTCGGCTGTCCTGCATGCGGCGGCGGATGTGAACCTCTCGCGCAGCTACGACCAGCTGCGCGCCGCCAATCTGGAGGCGACGGCCCGGATGTGCCAGATCGCAGCCGACCGCGGGGCGGTGTTGCATCATGTCTCTTCGGTCGCGGTCTTTGGCGGCGGGGCGCTTCGGGCGGATGGAACGGGGCGGATGCCGGACCCCGACATCGCGATCTCGGCGCTGAAAAGCGGCTATGCGCGCAGCAAATGGGCGGCCGAGCAGGTGGTGATCGCGCGGCGCGATGCCGGCCTGAAGGCCGCGATCTACCGCCTGGGCGAGATGGCGCCGGATGCGCTGTATCCCCGGACCAACCCCTTGTCCTCGTTGTCGATCCTGGCAGAGGCGGCCCGCCGCACCGGGGCCTTGCCGCTGCTGGATGAGGTGATGGATTGCACGCCGACCGGTCTGGTCGCCGCGTGGATCGCGAAGCGCTGCCTTGCCGGGGCCGTCGAGCCGAGCGAGCCTTGCGCCCATCTCCTGGTGGACCCGACACGCCACGCGGTGACGGCGGTCCTCGAAGGGATGACCGGCCCCCTGCCCCGGCTTGGGGTCGAGGCCTTCACCGCGCAACTGGCGCTTCAGCAAGCCCGTGCGCCGCATCCGGACCTGGCGCGGGCGCTTGTGCTTATGCGCTCTGCAACCGAGGGGCCGCTCTTTCAACCGACCGACCGGCCGGGTGCCACGGGCGGCCGGGCCGTGGCCCTGCCCTGGCCCGGCGCCGCCAGGGCTTCCGGACCGGACAGACCGCGCCCGACCGCAGCCGGGCATCTCTCGGTCCTGACGGATGCTTCGGCCCGGACGGCCGCACCCTACCAAGATGTCGCACATGGAGAGGCAGTGTCATGACGATGAAAACCCGCCGTTTCGGGCGCCTGGGCTGGAGGGTCGGCGAAGTCGGCTATGGCATGTGGGGCATTGCCGGCGGCGATGGCGGCTGGACCGGGGCCGATGACGCCGAGGGCATGGCCTGCCTTGCGCAAGCCGCAAGCCTTGGCTGCGATTTCTACGACACCGCCTGGATCTATGGCCGCGGCCACAGCGAAAGGATGCTGGCCCGGCACCTGGCAGCCCATCCCGGCCAGACGCTGCGGGTGGCAACCAAGATTGCCCCCGCAAACCGCTGCTGGCCCAGCCGCCGCGGCGACCGCTTCGACGACATCTACCCCGCCGACTATCTGCGCGCCGCGATGGAGCAAAGCCGCAGCAACCTGCAGCAGGACCAGATCGACCTGATGCAGTTCCACGTCTGGGAAGATGACTGGATCGACGATCCCGCCTTTCACCGGGCCATCGAGGGCTGGCGCGCGGCGGGGCTGGTCAAGGGCATCGGCCTCAGCCTCAACCGCTGGGAACCCTGGAACGGAATTCGGGCCGTGGAAAGCGGGGCCATCGATGCAGTGCAGGTCATCTACAACATCTTCGACCAGTCGCCCGAGGACGCGCTGTTGCCGGCCTGCCGGCAGAACGACGTGGCGGTCATCGCCCGGGTCCCCTTCGACGAAGGCACCCTGACCGGAACGCTGCGCCACGACACGCGCTGGCCCGAGGGCGACTGGCGCAACAGCTATTTCGTGCCGGAGAACCTGATCCCCAGCGTCAACCGCGCCGAGGCGTTGCGGCCGCTGGTGCCTGCCGGCGAGACCATGGCCGGGCTGGCCTTGCGCTTCATTCTGGCCAATCCCGACATCGCCGTGGTGATCCCCGGCATGCGCCGCCGCGCGCATGTCAGCGCCAATCTGGCCAGTTCCGGTCAGCCGCCCCTGTCTGCCGAGCAGCTGGCGGCCTTGAAGGCGCACCGCTGGGACCGCGAGCCGACGGACTGGTCGCAATGAACGCGGCCAGCCCAGATTTCAGGCCCGACGGCCAGCTGGCCCTGCCCGGAACCGGCCTCTGGGCGCTGTTCGCGCTGCCGCGCTCGCGCTCGACGGCGTTGTTTCGTGCCTTCACCGCGCGCGAAGAGTTTCTCTGCCTGCATGAGCCCTTCTGCAGCCTGGCCGATACCGGCCTTGTCCGCCTGCCAGCGGCCGACAACGGGCCGACCGGGGCCGAAGTGACTGTGACCAGCCTGCCAGCGCTTGCCGATCACATCGCGGCGCTGTCTCGGCACCGCCGGGTGTTTCTGAAGGAAACCACGGACACCGCGCTGGAGGATCTGGCCGCACATCCGATGCTGCGCCAGGCCCGCAGCATCGCCTGTCTGACCCGCGATCCGCTGGAGGCCATCGCCTCGCATCTGAAGCTGCGCCCCGAAGCAAGCCTGGCGGACCTTGGCTATGGACACCTCCGCCGCCTTGTCGCCGCTCTGGACGCCGGGGGGCTGCCGCTGCACCTGCTGCGCGCCGAGGAGCTTGCCGCCGACCCCGAAGCGAGCCTGCGCCGGTATTGTCAGGCGGCGCACCTGCCGTTCCATCCCGCGATGCTGGACTGGCCCGCAGAGGACCGGCCAGAATGGCAACGGACGCAGCGCTGGCATCTGTCGGCGGCCGCGAGCACCGGCTTTCGCCCCGCCGGACCGCAAGGCGAGGCGCGTGCGGTCAGTCCCGAAGTCGCTGCCGCCGCCGCCGCCGTTGCGGCCGATCACCAGGCCGTGCTGGCGCGGCGCCTGCAGGACACATGGGCCGAGGGCGGCTGTTCCTGCGGCGCGCTGCGCTATCGGCTGCTGCAAGCGCCGCGCGATCTGACTGAATGCTTCTGTACCCAATGCCGTCGCAGCAGCGGCGCAACCCGGCTGGCCTGGGGGACCGTGGATGTGGGCGCCTTCATCCTGTCGGGCCGCGGCCGTGCCCGCCATGCCACCAGCCCGACCTGCGAGCGCGGCTTCTGCATGACCTGCGGCACGCAGCTGACCTTCTTCGACAAGGCCCGCCCGCACGAGATCGACTTCACCCTGGCAAGCCTGGATCGCCCTGGCGACGTCGCGCCCGTGACGGCCCTGCATGTCGCCGAGCGGATCGAGTGGGACATCCCCTCGTCCGCGCGGCAACTGCATTCCGCCGGTCGCGGCACGCCCATCCCCGCGCCGCAGTCCCACGCCCGAACCCGGAGCACACCTCATGACGCCTGAAATCTGGGGCACATTCGCGCTGACCGTGCTTGTGCTCAACCTGACACCTGGCCCCGACATGGCTTATATCCTCAGCCGGACCCTGGCGCAGGGCGCCCCGGCCGGCATCGTCTCGGCCGCTGGCGTGTGTTCGGGCGCGCTCTTCCATGTCGGCCTCGCGACGCTGCTTTTCACGATCTCGCTGCAGATCTCGGAAGCGATGCAATCGGCGATCCTGCTTGCGGGGGCGCTGTATCTCACATGGCTCGGCATCAGCGCCTTGCGCGAAAAGCCCGAAAGCTTCGAGATCATCCCGGCCAGCGACCGCAAGAAGCTGCGCCGGATCTTTCTGGAAGGCGTGGTCGTCGACATCCTGAACCCGAAGGTGGCGCTCTTCTTCCTGGCGCTCTTGCCGGTCTTCATCTCGGACCGCAGCGGATCGCCCGGCAGCTGGTTCCTGATGCTCGGCGTGCTGGTCGTGGCGCTGTCCTTCCTGATCGAAGCGACGCTGGTGCTGATCGTGCACCGGATGCGCCGCATGGCCATCGGCGAGGCGGCAAGCACCATCCTGCCCCGGATCATGGGGGTGGTGTTTCTGGGCCTTGCCGCAACCGCCCTGGCTTCGCTGAACTTTCCGGTTCTGCTGCAAGCCGTTGCCGCGAAAGGGTGACCGAGTGGAAAGCTCCTCCGCCGCGCTGCCCGAGGGCGACATCCTCTACTTCGCCTATGGCTCCTGTCTCAACCATGCCAGTCTCTCTGCCTCGCTTGACCTTGACGTGGCCCCGCGGTTTCTGGGGCCAGCCGGGCTCGCGGGGTATCGGCTCAGCTTCAGCTATGCCTCGGTCACCGAAGCGGTGTGCTTTGCCACGATCCTGCCCGAAGCGGGGGCGCGCACCGAAGGCGGGCTGTTCCGCCTGCCCACCGCCGTTCTTCCGGCGCTGGACCGCCGCGAGGGCGTTGGGTCGGGCCGCTACGCCCGGATGCCGGTGACGGTGGAAACCGCGACCGGCCCGCAAGCTGCGCTGACCTATCACGGACTGGTCACCCTGCCCTTCGAGGCCCGCCCCTCCGACCGCTATCGCGCTCTCTTCGAGCTCGGCTTGCGCGACTGCCGCCTGCCCGAGCCGTGGTGCCGCACCATCCTGGGCCACCTGGACTCCCTGCCCCACCGCGACGACCTGCCGACGATGCAGACCCTGCACAGGTCTAGCCGCTGATCCGAACGCCACGGCCGAGGACTTCATGTCCGGCATCTGGTGCACTGCCCGTCGAGTATCCGGGGCACCCGCTCGACCGAGCTTCGCCCCGGACTGTCGGACAGTTTTCGGGGTGATTTGGGCTCCGGACTCACTGATCGGCAAAGCCGGAACCTGACGGCAGCGGCCAGAGCTGCGGCCGCGAGGAAGGTCGTGGCGCATCTGTCGGAGCGGACGGCTTTGCCGCGCGACGTTCGTGCGGGGATGCAGGGGCCTATCCCCTGGTCTTTCAACGCCTCCCGCAACCAGTCGGCATCGTCGCCACGGTCGGCGAGCATCCATTCGGCAGCGGGCGAGCGGTTCGGCAGGGCCGCGGCTCCGGTGCCGTAGCCGACCCGGACTGCGGTCATGAAGACCTTCAGGGGCCGTCCCGTGGCGTCCGTGACGGCGT
>Ga0209278_1001709_pt1 | contig 12973 bp, 12 predicted proteins | sample JI81BgreenDNA_FD_187504 | JGI IMG/M metagenome (GOLD analysis project Ga0209278, IMG submission 187504) | Wastewater effluent complex algal communities from Wisconsin, to seasonally profile nutrient transformation and Carbon sequestration -... | ecosystem: Engineered > WWTP > Effluent > Algae... | reverse complement strand
GCCCGAGGCCGCCGAGGCCGTGCCCTACATCCGCGAGCAGCTCGACCGCATGGGTGTGGAGGTGCCGCTGGTGGGCGACTTCCACTACAACGGCCACCGCCTGCTCACCGAGTACCCGGCCATGGCCGAGGCGCTGAGCAAGTACCGCATCAACCCGGGCAACGTCGGCAAGGGCGACAAGAAGGACCGCCAGTTCGCGCAGATGGTGGAGGTGGCGGCGCGCCTGGACAAGGTCGTGCGCATCGGCGTCAACTGGGGCAGCCTCGACCAGGAGCTGCTGGCCTCGATGATGGACACCAACGCCCAGCGCGCGCGCCCGCTCGACGCCAAGCAGGTGATGTACCAGGCGCTGATCCAGAGCGCGCTGAGCTCGGCCGGGTACGCGCGCGAGCTGGGTCTCAACCCCGACAACATCATCATCAGCTGCAAGGTCAGCGGTGTGCAGGACCTGATCAGCGTCTACCGCGCGCTCGCGAAGCGCTGCGACTACGCGCTGCACCTGGGCCTCACCGAGGCCGGCATGGGCACCAAGGGCACGGTGGCCAGCGCCACGTCGCTGGGCATCCTGCTGCAGGAGGGCATCGGCGACACCATCCGCGTGAGCCTGACGCCGCAGCCCGGCGAGGCCCGCACGCAGGAGGTGGTGGTCGCGCTCGAGATCCTGCAGAGCCTGGGCCTGCGCAGCTTCAACCCCAGCGTCACGGCCTGCCCGGGCTGCGGCCGCACCACCAGCACCACGTTCCAGGAGCTGGCCAAGCAGATCGACGACTTCCTGCGCGCGCAGATGCCGGTGTGGAAGGCGCGCTATCCCGGCGTCGAGAACCTCAAGGTGGCGGTGATGGGCTGCATCGTCAACGGCCCCGGCGAGAGCAAGCACGCCGACATCGGCATCAGCCTGCCGGGCACGGGCGAGGCACCGGCCGCGCCGGTGTTCATCGACGGCCAGAAGGCCATGACGCTGCGCGGCGAGGGCATCGCGCAGGAGTTCCACCAGATCGTCGAGAGCTACATCGAGCGCCGCTTCGGCTCGGTGACCGCCGCGCACTGACGCGCGCGCCCCCGCCGCTTTCGCCCCAAGACCTGCCCCTGCGGCGCCCGCACGGCGCCGCCTTCACCATGGCCGACAAGATCCTCGCCGTCAAAGGCATGAACGACATCCTGCCGGGCGGCGTCCCGCGCAAGGACAAGCTGCCCGACTCCGCGCTGTGGCGCTGGTTCGAGCGCACGGTGGACCGCGTGCTCTCGCAGCACGGCTACCAGTACCTGATCACGCCCGTGGTCGAGCCCACGCCGCTGTTCGTGCGCGGCATCGGCGAGGCCACCGACATCGTCGAGAAGGAGATGTACTCCTGGAGCGACGCCATGAACGGCGACGCGCTGACGCTGCGCCCCGAGATCACCGCCGGCATCGTGCGCGCCATGGTGGAGCACAACGCCCTCTACAACGGGCCGCTGCGCGTGTGGTCGGTGGGGCCTGTGTTCCGCCACGAGCGGCCGCAGAAAGGGCGCTACCGCCAGTTCCACCAGCTCGATGTCGAGGCGCTGGGCCTGCCCGGGCCCGATGTGGATGCCGAGCTGATCCTGCTCGTGCGGCGCCTGTGGCAGGCCCTGGGCCTGGAGGTCGGCCGCCACGTGCGGCTGGAGCTCAACAGCCTGGGCCAGCCGGCCGAGCGTGCGGCGCACCGCGCGGCGCTGGTGGCCTACTTCGAGCAGCACCTGGAGCAACTCGATGAGGACTCGCGCCGCCGCCTGCACAGCAACCCGCTGCGCATCCTGGACACCAAGAACCCGGCGCTGCAGGCGCTGGTGGAGGCCGCGCCGCGGCTGGAGGCCCACCTGGGCGACGAGTCCAGGGCGCACCTCAAGGCCGTCTGCGAGGTGCTCGACGCCGCCGGGCTGCCCTACCGCATCAACCCGCGCCTGGTGCGCGGGCTGGACTACTACAACCTCACCGTCTTCGAGTGGGTGACCGACCAGCTCGGCTCGCAGGGCACGGTCTGCGGCGGTGGCCGCTACGACGGGCTCTTTGAGCAGCTGGGCGGCAAGCCCACACCGGCCATCGGCTTCGGCCTCGGCATCGAGCGCCTGCTGCTGCTGCTGCAGGAACTGGGCGTGCCCGTGCCCGACGCCGCGCCCGATGCCTACGCCGTGGTGGGCGAGGGCGTGCCTCTGGCCCCCGTGCTGACCACGCTCGATGCGCTGCGCGCCGCCGGCGTGGCGGTGCAGATGCACGCCGGTGGCGGCAGCCTGAAGAGCCAGTTCAAGAAGGCCGACGCCAGTGGCGCGCGCCACGCCCTCATCTTCGCGCCCGATGAACTTTCGCGCGGCGAGCTGGCTCTGAAGCCGCTGCGCGACGCCGCCGCGGCCCAGCGCACGCTGGCCCTGGCCGACGCGCCGCGCTGGGCGCGCGAACTGCTGCCCGCATAATCCGCCGCTTTGCCGCCACGGTGCCCGCACGCACCGGCGGCCTCCCTTCCGACACGCACCGATGGCCACCAATCTCGACCTGCAGGAGCAGGAGCAACTCGACGCGCTCAAGGCGTTCTGGAAGTCCTACGGCAACCTGATCACCTGGACGCTGATCCTCGCGCTCGCCGCCTTTGCCGGCTGGCGCTGGTGGCAGCACCGCCAGGCCGAGCAGGGCCTGGCCGCGGGCGCGATGTACGAGGAGCTGGACCGCGCCGTCACCGCCAACGACGCGCCGAAGACGGCCCGCGTGCTGGCCGACCTGCAGCAGCGCTTCCCCAAGACGACCTGGGCCGCCCAGGGCGCGATGCTGGCCGCCAAGCTGCAGGCCGAGCAGGGCCAGGCCGATGCGGCCAAGGCCAGCCTGGGCTGGGTGCTGAGCACGGTCGACGACGCCGAGCTCAAGGCCATGGCTCGCCTGCGCCTGGCCGCCGTGCACGCCGAGGCCAAGGCCTTCGACGAGGCGAACAAGCTGCTGGCCGAGCCCGTGCCCGCGCCCTTCGAGGGCCTGCGCGCCGACCGGCAGGGCGATGTGCTGCTGCTGCAGGGCAAACCCGAGGACGCCGCGGCCGCTTACCTGAGGGCCCATGCGGCCCTGAGCGACAAGGTCGATTACCGCCGCTTCGTCGAGGCCAAGCTGGCCGCGCTGGGCAAGCCGGTGGGCGAGGCTGCACGCGCTGCCTCGTCGGCGTCGGCGCCGGCCTCGGGGGCGGGCAAGTGACGGGCCTGCGCCGGGCCGCGGCGCTGCTGGCGCTGGCGCTGCTGGCCGGCTGTGCGGCCGACGGCCCCAAGCCCACGCCGCTGGAGCCTCTGACGCCCAAGATCGCCGGCCGCCAGGTCTGGCAGGCGGCCATCGGCCGCGTCGACTTCCCGATGACACCCGCCGTGCGCGACGGTCTGGTGGTGGTCGCCTCGAGCTGGGGCGACGTGCAGGCCTTCAAGGCCGACACCGGTGAGCTCTGGTGGCGCTGGCCCGTCGGCGCTGCGCTGTCGGCCGGTGTGGGCCACGACGGCCGCTTCACGGCCGTGGTGACGCGAGACAACGAGCTCGTCACGCTCGACAAGGGCCGCGAGGCCTGGCGCGCGCGCATGCCCTCGCGCGTGATCACGGCGCCGCTGGTGGCCGGCGAGCGCGTTTTCGTGCTGGCCGTGGACCGCAGCGTGCACGCCTTCGACGCCATCGACGGCCGCCGCCTGTGGGTGCTGCAGCGCCCCAGCGACCCGCTGACGCTGGCCCAGCCCAGCGTCATCACCGCCTGGCGCGACACGCTGCTGGTGGCCCAGGGGCCGCGCCTGGCCGGCGTCGACCCGCTGCGCGGCACGCTGCGCTGGGAGGCCGCCATCGCCACGCCGCGTGGCAGCAACGAGGTCGAGCGCCTGGCCGATCTGGTGGGCCCCGCGGTGCGCGTGGGCGACCGTTTCTGCATGCGCGCCTTCCAGAACGCCGTGGGCTGCGCCGATGCCTCCCGCGGCACCACGCTGTGGTCGCGCAACAGTGGTGGCGTGCAGGCCCTGGGGGGCGACGCCGAGACCGTGTTTGGCGCCGACGCCAGCGACCGCGTCAGCGCCTGGCGCGCCACCACGGGCGACGTGCTCTGGACGAACGAGAAGTTCCTCAACCGCGGCTTCAGCGGCGGTGTTGCCGTCGGCCCCGTGGTGGTGTTCGGCGACCGCGAGGGCTTCGTGCACTTCCTGTCCACCGCCACCGGCGAGGCGCAGCTGCGCCTGCACACCGACGGCCAGCCGGTCATCGGCACGCCCGTGGTCTCGGGCCAGACGCTGATCGTGACCACCGCCGCCGGCGGCCTGTTCGCGTTCCGCCCCAACTGATGCGCGCCGCGCGCCAACGCCCATGAAGCCGGTCATCGCCATCGTCGGCCGCGCCAACGTCGGCAAGAGCACGCTGTTCAACCGCATCACGAAGAGCCGCGATGCGATCGTGGCCGACTACGCCGGCCTCACGCGCGACCGCCACTACGGCGATGCGCGCCTGGGCAAGCGCGAATTCATCGTCGTCGACACCGGCGGCTTCGAGCCCGACAAGCCCACGGGCGTGGTCGCCGAGATGGCCAAGCAGACCAAGCAGGCCGTGGCCGAGGCCGACCTCGTGGTCTTCGTGGTCGACGTGCGCGCGGGCCTGTCGGCGCAGGACCACGACATCGCCCGGTTCCTGCGCACGCAGGAAAAGCGCGTGCTGCTGGCCGCCAACAAGGCCGAGGGCATGGTCGACGCGCCGGCGCTGGCCGAGTTCCACGAGCTCGGCATCGGCGAGCCGCTGCCCATCTCGTCGGCGCACGGGCAAGGCATCCGCAGCCTGCTCGAGGCAGCACTGGAGCCGTTTTTCATCGGCGATGACGATGAGGACGATGAAGCGGCCGCCGCCGACGAGGCCGACCGCCCCATCCGCCTGGCCGTGGCCGGCCGCCCCAACGTCGGCAAGAGCACGCTGATCAACGCCTGGCTGGGCGAGGAGCGCCTCGTGGCCTTCGACCAGCCCGGCACCACGCGCGACGCCATCCACGTGCCCTTCGAGAAGGACGGCAAGCGCTTCGAGCTCATCGACACCGCCGGCCTGCGCCGCAAGGGCAAGGTCTTCGAGGCGATCGAGAAGTTCTCGGTGGTCAAGACGCTGCAGGCCATCGCCGAGGCCAACGTCGTGTTGCTGCTGGTCGACGCCACCCAGGGCGTGAGTGAGCAGGACGCGCACATCGCGGGCTACATCCTCGAATCCGGCAGGGCTGTGGTGATCGCGCTCAACAAGTGGGACGCCACCGACGCCTACCAGCGCCAGCAGCTGGAGCGCAGCGTCGAGAGCCGCCTGGCCTTTCTGAAGTACGCGCCCGTGCTGCCCATCTCGGCCAAGCGCCGCCAGGGCCTGGGCGCGGTGTGGAAGGCGCTGCAGCAGGCCCACGCCTCGGCCACGGTGAAGATGAGCACGCCGGTGCTCACGCGCCTGGTGCACGAGGCCGCCGAACACCAGGCGCCGCGCCGGGAAGGGCGCTTCCGCCCGAAGATGCGCTACGCCCACCAGGGCGGCATGAACCCGCCGCGCGTCATCATCCACGGCACGGCGCTCGAGGGCGTGACCGACTCGTACAAGCGCTACCTCGAAGGCCGCCTGCGCGAGCACTTCAAGCTCGTGGGCACGCCCGTCCGCATCGAGATGCGCTCGGCCAAGAACCCCTTCGACGACCGCGGCGATTGACACAAATCGACGTCGTGCGGCCTAGGGGCTTGCCCTGTGATAACGTGGGCTCCTGTCGTCATCCAACACGGAACATATCGTGAGCAACAAAGGCCAACTCTTGCAGGACCCCTTCCTGAACCTGCTCCGCAAGGAGCACGTGCCGGTGTCGATCTACCTCGTCAACGGCATCAAGCTGCAGGGCCACATCGAGTCGTTCGACCAGTACGTCGTGTTGCTGCGCAACACCGTCACGCAGATGGTCTACAAGCACGCGATTTCCACCGTGGTGCCCAGCCGCGCGGTGAACTTCCACGCCAACGAGAGCGGCGAGCAGGCCTGAACGCCGCCTTGAACCCCGCCCAAGACGCCGACGGCACCGCCGTCGTCGCCACGCCACCCGGCGTGACGCGCGCCGTGCTGGTGGGCGTGGACCTCGGCCCGGGCCACGCCTTCGACCCCACCCTCGACGAACTCGCGCTGCTGGCGTCTTCCGCCGGCGACGCCACCGTGGCCCGCGTGACCGCGCGCCGCCGTTCGCCCGACCCGGCGTTGTTCGTGGGCAGCGGCAAGGCCGACGAGATCAAGGCCCTGGTGGCCGCCACGCAGGCGCACGGCGTCATCTTCGACCAGGCCTTGAGCCCGGCGCAGCAGCGCAACCTCGAGCGCCACCTGGGCGTGCCGGTGGCCGACCGCACGGGCCTCATCCTCGACATCTTTGCCGAGCGTGCTCAAAGCCACGAGGGCAAGCTGCAGGTCGAACTCGCCCGTCTGCAGTACCAGGCCACGCGCCTGGTGCGGCGTTGGAGCCACCTCGAGCGCCAGCAGGGCGGCATCGGCACACGCGGCGGCCCCGGCGAGGCGCAGATCGAACTCGACCGCCGCATGATCGGCGACCGCATCAAGCAGGTGAAGGAGCGGCTCGAGAAGGTCAAGCGCCAGCGTGGCACGCAGCGCAAGGCGCGCGAGCGGCGCGGCACCTTCCGCGTCTCGCTGGTGGGCTACACCAACGCCGGCAAGAGCACCTTGTTCAACGCGCTCGTCAAGGCGCGCAGCTACGCCGCCGACCAGCTCTTCGCCACGCTGGACACCACCACGCGCGCGCTCTGGCTGGGCGAGGCCCAGGCCCAGGTGTCGCTGTCCGACACCGTGGGCTTCATCCGCGACCTGCCGCACAAGCTGGTGGAGGCCTTCGAGGCCACGCTGCAGGAAGCTGCCGATGCCGACCTGCTGCTGCACGTGGTGGATGCGGCCAGCCCCGCGCTCGACGAGCAGATGGCCGAGGTCGAGCGTGTGCTGGCCGAGATCGGCGCGTCCGAGGTGCCGCAGATCCTCGTCTTCAACAAGTGCGACCTGCTCGAAGCCTCGCGCCAGCCGCGCGAGGGCCGCGACTGGCTCGAACTCCACCCCGGCCAGCGCCGCGCCCGCGTCTTCGTGAGCGCGGCCACCGGCGCGGGCCTGCCGGCCCTGCGCCAGGCCATCGCCGAGCACGTGGCCGCACGCGGCGAGGCCGGTCCCGGCCTTGCCGCCGCTGCTGGCATCGCCGAGGCGCTATCGTCGCCCCCCGAAACATCAACGAACACCCGGACGCAGCCCCATGCGTGATTCCGCTCGCTTCACCCACGACGCCCCCTTCGGCCACAAGCTGAACGAGGCGGTCACCGCCTTCGCCGCCTGGGCGCGTGCGGCCATCACGCGCCGGGGCCCGCGCACGGCCCATGCCGACGACGGCCTGGTGTTCAACAACCGCAACGACGGTCCGCCCGACCTCGACGAGCTGTGGCGCGACTTCAACCGCAAGCTCTCGGGCCTGTTCGGCGGCAAGGGCGGCGGCGGCGGGCGGCCGGGCCGCCCCGAGGGCGGCGGCTCCAACTTCCAGCCTGACATGAAGAGCGCCGGCATCGGTGCCGGCCTCATCGCCGGCGTGGCCGCGCTCATCTGGCTGGGCAGCGGTTTCTACATCGTGCAGGAAGGCCAGCAGGCCGTCGTCACCACCTTCGGCAAGTACAGCCAGACCAAGGACGCCGGCTTCCAGTGGAGGATGCCGTACCCCATCCAGGCCCATGAGACGGTGGCGGTGTCGCAGCTGCAGTCGGTGGAGGTGGGCCGCACGGGCGTGGTGGCCGCCACCGGCCTGCGCGACTCGTCCATGCTCACGCAGGACGAGAACATCATCGACATCCGCTTCACGGTGCAGTACCGCCGCACCGACGCGCGGGCCTACCTGTTCGAGAACAACCGCCCCGACGAGGCCGTGATCATGGCCGCCGAGACCGCCGTGCGCGAGATCGTCGGCCGCAGCCGCGTCGACCTGGTGCTCTACGAGGGCCGCGACGCCATCGCCGCCGACCTGGTGCGATCCATCCAGGCTCAGCTCGACCGCCTGAAGGCCGGCATCACCATCGCCAACGTCAACCTGCAGAGCGTGCAGGTGCCCGAGCAGGTGCAGGCGGCCTTCAACGATGCCGTCAAGGCCACGGCCGACCGCGACCGCTTCAAGAACGAGGGCCAGGCCTACGCGTCCGACGTGATCCCGCGCGCCCGTGGAACCGCGGCCCGCTTGCTCGAAGAGGCCGAAGGCTACCGCTCCCGCGTGGTGGCCCAGGCCGAGGGTGATGCACAGCGCTTCCGTTCGGTACTCGCCGAGTACCAGCGCGCGCCCGGTGTCACGCGCGACCGCCTCTACCTCGAGACCATGCAGCAGGTCTATTCGAACGTGAGCAAGGTCATGGTCGACAGCCGCAGCGGCAGCAACCTGCTGTACCTGCCGCTCGACCGGTTGCTGCAGCAGGCCGGTGCGCCGGTGGCGGCGCCTGCGCCGCAAGGCTCCGTCGCCACGCCGCCCGGCATCGACCCGGCCGCGGCCCAGAACGTCGACATCCGTTCGCGCGCCGACGCCCGTTCGCGCGACCGCGAAGGCCGCTGAAGCCTGACCCAGGGAACACTTGCCCACCATGAACAAGATCGCCGCCACCCTGGCCCTTCTCGTCGCGCTGCTGATGGCCGCGTCGAGCACGCTCTTCGTCGTCGACCAGCGCCAGGTCGGCGTGATCTACGCCCTGGGCGAGATCAAGGAAGTCATCACCGAACCGGGCCTGAACTTCAAGCTGCCCCCGCCGTTCCAGAACGTGGTGTTCCTCGACCGCCGCGTGCAGACGCTGGACAGTCCCGAGACGCGCCCCATCTTCACGGCCGAAAAGAAGAGCCTGGTCATCGACTGGCTCATCAAGTGGCGCATCTCCGAGCCGCGGCAGTTCATTCGCAACAACGGCGTCGACTTCCGCAACCTCGAGGCGCGCCTGGCGCCCGTCGTGCAGGCCGCGTTCAACGAGGAGATCACCAAGCGCGACGTCAAGGGCGTGCTCGCGACCGAGCGCGACAAGGTGATGACCGACGTCAAGGCGCGCCTGGCCGACGACGCGCAGTCCTTCGGCATCGAGATCCTCGACGTGCGCATCAAGCGCGTGGACTTCGTGGCCGACATCACCGACGCCGTCTACCGGCGCATGCAGTCCGAGCGCCAGCAGGTGGCCAACGAGCTGCGCGCCCAGGGCACGGCGGAGTCCGAGAAGATCCGCGCCGACGCCGACCGCCAGCGCGAGGTCATCCTGGCCGAGGCCTTCCGCGACGCGCAGAAGATCCGCGGCGAGGGCGACGCCAAGGCCTCGGCCCTGTACGCGGAGGCCTTCGGCCGCGACCCGCAGTTCGCGCAGTTCTACCGCAGCCTCGAGGCCTACCGGGCGACCTTCCGCAACAAGAGCGACGTGATGGTGCTCGACCCCTCCTCGGAGTTCTTCCGGGCGATGCGCGGCAACACGCCGGCGCGCTGAACGGGCCCGGGCCGCGCCGCGATGGCCGAGGCGCTGATCGGCGCGATGGCGCTGATGCTCATCGCCGAGGGGCTGCTGCCCTTCCTCAGCCCGAAGCAGTGGCGCGCGGTGTTCGAGCGCGCCCTGCAGCTGAGCGACGGGCAGATCCGCTTCATCGGCCTCATGAGCCTGCTCGCGGGCCTGGCGCTGCTGTTCGTCTGGGCCTGACCGGGGCCGACGGGGCGGCCTCGGCGCCGGGTGCGGCGCCTACAATGTCGTTTTTAACGACGTCCCCGTCCATGCTCTCTGCCTGGCTGCTGCCTGAGCACATCGCCGACGTGTTGCCCGGGCCCGCGCGGCGCGTCGAGGCGCTGCGCCGGGCCCTCATCGACCGCGCCGGTGCCTACGGCTTCGAGCTGGTGATGCCCCCGCTGCTCGAGCACCTGGAGTCGCTGCTCACCGGCACCGGCCGCGAGCTCGACCTGCGCACCTTCAAGCTCGTCGACCAGGCCAGCGGGCGCCTGCTGGGCCTGCGCGCCGACACCACGCCGCAGGCGGCGCGCATCGACGCCCACCTGCTCAACCACGAGGGCGTCACGCGCCTGGCCTACTGCGGCCCCACGCTGCACACGCGGCCCGCCGGCCTGGCCGCCACGCGCGAGCCGCTGCAGTTCGGCGCCGAGATCTTCGGCCACGCCGGCCTGGAGGCCGACCTCGAGGCCGCCGAGCTGGCGCTGGACTGCATCACGGCCGCCGCGGTGGGACCGCTGACCATCGACTACGCCGACGCGCGCGTGCTGCGGGGCGTGCTGGCCGGGGTGGTGCTGGACGAGTCGCGCCTGCACGAGATCGCACGCGCCCTGGCCAGCAAGGATTCCGCCGCGCTGGTGGCGCTGACCGACGGCGTGCCGGCCGATTCGTGCGCCGCGCTGCGTGCGCTGCCGCGGCTGTTCGGCGGCGACGAGGTGCTGGCCGCCGCGCGCGAGCAGTTGCCCGCGCGGCCCCTGGTGCGCGAGGCGCTCGACCAGCTGCAGTGGCTGGCCAGCCACCTGCGCACGGCCTACCCGGGGCTGGGCCTGGGCTTCGATCTCTCGGACATGGGCGGCTACGCCTACTACTCGGGCGCGCGCTTCGCGATCTTCGGCCCCGGCGGCAGCGACGCGCTGGCGCGCGGTGGCCGCTACGACGAGGTGGGCGCCGTGTTCGGCCGCAACCGGCCGGCCGTGGGTTTCAGCCTCGACCTCAAGGCGCTGGCCGAGCGCGCCGCGCCGCTGCCCGCGCCGCGCGCCATCCGCGCGCCCTGGGGCGAGGACGCCGAGCTGCGCGCTGCCGTGCGCCGCCTGCGCGAGGCCGGCGAGACCGTTCTCGCCGTGCTGCCGGGCCACCAGCCCGAGGCCGAGACCTACGTCTGCGACCGCGAGCTCGTGCAGGTGGCGGGCCGCTGGGTGCTGCAGGCCGTCGACGCCTGAGCGCCGAACCGATTCTTCTTTTCTAGGACTGTTCCGAACATGCAAACGACCTTGAGGCCCGGCGCCGGGCGCAACGTGGTCGTCGTCGGCACCCAGTGGGGCGACGAGGGCAAGGGCAAGATCGTCGACTGGATGACGGATCACGCCGAGGGCGTGGTGCGCTTCCAGGGCGGCCACAACGCCGGCCACACGCTGGTGATCAACGGCCGCAAGACCGCTCTCCAGCTCGTGCCCTCGGGCGTGATGCGCGAGGGCGTGGCCTGCTACATCGGCAACGGCGTGGTCGTCGACCCGGCGCACCTGCTCAGCGAGATCGCGCGCATCGAGGCGCTGGGCATCGACGTGCGCTCGCGCCTGTTCCTCAGCGAGAGCTGCCCGCTGATCCTGCCCTTCCACGTGGCCGTGGACAAGGCGCGCGAGATGAAGCGCGAGGGCACGGCCAGCGGCAAGATCGGCACCACGGGCAAGGGCATCGGCCCGGCGTATGAGGACAAGGTCGCGCGCCGCGCGCTGCGCGTGCAGGACCTCAAACACCCCGAGCGCCTGAAGGCCAAGCTGGCTGAACTGCTGGAGCTGCACAACGCCGAACTCGTGCACGTGCTGGGCGCCGAGCCGCTGGCCCTGCAGCCCATGCTCGACGAGGTGCTGGCCGCGGCCGAGCAACTCAAGCCACTGATGGCCGACGTGGGCTACCGCCTCTACAACGCGCACCTCGCGGGGCAGAACCTGCTGTTCGAGGGCGCGCAGGGCACGCTGCTCGACATCGACCACGGCACCTACCCCTTCGTCACCAGCAGCAACTGCGTGGCCGGCAACGCCGCGGCGGGTGCCGGCATCGGCCCGGGCCTGCTGCACTACGTGCTGGGCATCACCAAGGCCTACACCACGCGCGTGGGCGGCGGGCCGTTCCCCACCGAGCTCGACATCGAGACCCCCGGCACCGTGGGCCACCACCTCAGCACCGTGGGCCAGGAGCGAGGCACCGTCACCGGCCGCGCGCGGCGCTGCGGCTGGCTGGATGCCGCGGCGCTCAAGCGCAGCATCATCATCAACGGCGTCTCGGGCCTGTGCATCACCAAGCTCGACGTGCTCGACGGCCTGCCCGAGATCCGCATCTGCACGGGCTACAAGCTGGGCGACCGCGCGCTCGACGTGCTGCCGCTGGACGCCGACGAGATCGCCGCCTGCGAGCCCCAGTACGAGACGCTGCCGGGTTGGACCGACAGCACCGCCGGCCTCACCAACTGGGAGCAGCTGCCGGCCAACGCCCGCCGCTACCTCGAGCGCATGCAGGCCCTGATCGGCGCGCCCATCGACATGGTCTCCACCGGCCCCGACCGCGTGCACACCGTGCTGCTGCGGCATCCATTCCGCGCCTGATCGCCCCACATCAACACCATCACCATCACCCACACGGAGACCGCACCCCATGCTCACCGATGACGGCAAGCACCTGTACGTGTCCTGGGACGAGTACCACCTGCTGATCGAGCGCCTGGCGCTCAAGGTGGCGGCCTCGGGCTGGGAGTTCGACCAGATCCTCTGCCTGGCCCGCGGCGGCATGCGCCCGGGCGACGTGCTGTCGCGCGTGTTCGACAAGCCGCTGGCCATCATGAGCACCAGCAGCTACCGCGCCGAGGCCGGCACCATCCAGGGCCGGCTCGACATGGCCAAGTACATCACCATGCCCAAGGGCGAGCTGGCCGGGCGTGTGCTGCTGGTCGACGACCTGGCCGACACGGGCGTGACGCTGCGCGCCGTGGTCGATCGCCTGCGCGGCATGCCCGCGATCAGTGAGCTGCGTGCGGCCGTGATCTGGGTGAAGGGTGTCTCGAGCTACACGCCCGACTACTACTGCGATGTGCTGCCCACGAGCCCCTGGATCCACCAGCCGTTCGAGGAGTACGACAACCTCCGCCCCGATGCCCTGGCCAAGAAGTTCCAGGTCTGAAAACGCAAAAGCCCGGTTGCTTTCGCAACCGGGCTTTTTTGTCTTGGTGCCCAGGAGAGGACTCGAACCTCCACGCCGTTAAGCGCTAGTACCT
>Ga0209278_1001708_pt1 | contig 12979 bp, 9 predicted proteins | sample JI81BgreenDNA_FD_187504 | JGI IMG/M metagenome (GOLD analysis project Ga0209278, IMG submission 187504) | Wastewater effluent complex algal communities from Wisconsin, to seasonally profile nutrient transformation and Carbon sequestration -... | ecosystem: Engineered > WWTP > Effluent > Algae... | reverse complement strand
TTGGCGCACCTTCCCTTGCTTGTCGAGGTACATATCCCGCGCTGCCCGTTGCGGAGCTCGTTCCCGGAAATCCAGCGCTTGCACAGTCCCCGTTTCGGCCCGCCGCAGGAGCAAAAAACCCCCGCCGCCGATACCCGCCGAAAAAGGCTCCACCACCGAAATCGCCAAAGCAGTAGCAGCCGCCGCATCCACTGCATTACCGCCCTGTTGCAGCAGGGCCAGCCCCGCAGCGCTCGCCAGAGGGTGAGCGGAAACTGCCATCCCCTGTTTGCTGCGCTGCTGCTGCAAGGTTGGCTGTAGCTGTTGCTGGCAGCCACCCAACACCAAGACTGTTAGGCAACAAGTATAAATTCGTACTTTAATCAATAAATTTTGCAACATTTTTTACGGGTGAGGCGAGGGTTTTTTATCAGAAGATTGGGTTTAAAACCCCGTCCTTTTACGACGGCTTTTTCCATTTCCAAGTAAAGTAACACATCCATCTAAACAAATGAATATGGTACAATAAGCCCGGTAAGCTCATCTAATTTGGTATAGAACCCATTTGACATCTTGGAGGGTGCGAGTCGATCGCCCGTTGTCTGTCGATCGCCATAAATATCTCAAATGGGTTCACAAGAACCGCTATTGACAGGATGCTCCTTTATATCTTGCCCCTAAAGTCAATCGATTTTAGATTTTAGATTTTAGATTTTAGATTAAAGAATTGACTTGCGCCAGATAAATGCGGGGGCTTGAGGATTTTCGATTTTGGATTGATTCCACGGATAAATCACGTGGCGGGTACCACATGAAGAAATTCGTGGTCAAGTACAATTTATAGAAGCCATTTGGGATCTTTTCCCTCATCAAGTTATAATAACGCTCTGCGATCGCGGAGGGTGACAAGGGAGCATCTCAATGAAAGCAGACTAGCTATAAATTAGAGTTTTGAGGCCATCTTGCTGCGGGGCAGGAGGAAAAAGTCAGAAGGAAGGAGCCAGAAGAAGTGTTTTTACAAATATTAAGATGCTCCCGAAAGATCGGATGAGTAGTACGAATACTCAACCCCTGCGCTTTAAGATTGATGGCTAACCAACTTGAAAATATCAGTGAGTTGCTTTTCGGTTTTCAGTGCCGAGATAAACCAGTTCAATCCTTCAGGTAACGTCAGCAATTACTCCAATCAGCTTAGTTGATTTTTCCGAAAATTAATTCACCCTGATTAGCAAGGGGGATGCGAGGAGGATCTCGCCCGGAATAAACAGTTTTAACCCAAGCGTAAGCTGTTCGGCATTTAAAAGACGATAGTAGGGTGCCCAGCGTACAGAAGTGTTTCCCTTGTAAGCGTAAGTGTTCACTCCTGACGCACCATACAAACTCGTTAGTGGTTTAAATGCTCCACAGCTTATTGAGTTAAAACCGACTCAAAACTCAAACAGAAAATAAAAGAAAATATCCTCATCAGCCCTCATAGCGAGGACTTCCGCTTTCAGACAGGGATTTTTAACCCCAGGCGGACTCAACCGCATTTGCCAATGATGATTCCGCAAACCGAACCTCCACAGACGGATAACACCCTAATGGAAGCATTAACATCGCCGTTACGTTTCGTTACGATAAGGAGACAGAGAGAAAAACCTCTCCTTCGTAAAATCAGAGGTAGCCATTATGAACGGTACATTTCGCGTCGGCAACCTGTTTGGGATTCCCTTCTTTGTCAACGCATCTTGGTTTTTAGTTCTGGGTTTAGTAACCTGGCAGTACGGCGGCGCATTAGCTGCCCTGTTTCCCACATTGGGCCCCGTAGCGCCCTGGATGCTGGGATTATTCACAGCGTTACTGTTATTTGCTTCCGTCTTAGCCCACGAATTAGGACACAGTTGGGTAGCCATTAAACAGGGAATTGGCGTGAAATCGATTTCGCTATTTCTGTTTGGCGGACTGGCTAATTTAGAAAGAGAATCCAAAACCCCAGCCGAAGCATTTTGGGTAGCCATTGCAGGCCCGTTGGTTAGCTTATTTTTATCCGGTTTGTTAACAGCCATAGGCATCGGTGCTGGACTCACAGGCCCCGCAGCAGCCATCGTGGGACTTTTAGCTTCCATCAACTTAGTTCTAGCCTTATTTAACTTAATTCCCGGTTTGCCCCTCGACGGTGGCAACATCCTCAAAGCAATTGTCTGGAAAATTACTGGCAACCCTTACAAAGGTGTAATTTTTGCTAGCCGCGTCGGTCAAATAATTGGTTGGATTGCCATTGCTACAGGCGTGTTCGGCAATATTTGGAATTTAGTAATCGGTTGGTTCTTACTGCAAAATGCCGGTCAATCGGCCCAATATGCCACAGTCCAAAATCAACTGGCAGGCCTGACAGCCGCAGATGCTGTTACCCCCGAAAGTCCGATCGTCTCCCAAGACTTGTCCCTCAGAGAATTTGCCAACAACTACGTTATCGGTAGCGCTCAAACCTGGCGCAGGTTCCTGGCAACAGATGATGCCGGACAATTGGTAGGGGCGATCGACCTTGATGACCTCAAAACCATTCCTACCGGACGCTGGCCCGAAGTTTTAGTCAAAGAACTCCTGAAGCCGATCGAATTTTCCACCACCGTCAAACCAGAATTATCCCTTCTTGAAGTCGTCACCCTCCTAGAACAACTCAAAGTACAAGAACTCCCCGTCATTCGCGAAAACGGTGTCCTAGTAGGACTTGTAGAAAAAGCTGAAATTGCCCGCCTGTTACAAAGACGAGCCGAAGCGAACCCTGCTTGATATCCTCAGATACTTGACAAATAAGAGTTAACCCCCTCGATTTACCCTTACCAAAAGGGCGATCGGGGGGGTTAACTTTAGCTTCAAAAAAGTCAAGTCAACCACTCAATTATTAGCAGTAAATCAAACATGATTATCATAGTGTATTGAGAGTCTGAACGAACACCTTATGCCATCTCATGACTCTTGTGGCAGCAGCTAAAATAACTGTTCGGGGAGCATCTATGCAGAACAGCTACTTTATAGATAAGGTGGGCTTCGGCGCACTCGAAAGCTCAGCCCCCTATCGCTCAATTTCAGCCATCAAATCTAGTATTTTTTGATAATCAAAATTATATAGATGATTCCTCAGAACTTCCGCAAAAACATCATTATCGCTGCCGATTTCCTCAATAGTTGTGGCAATCAAATCGAAGTCAGCCTCACGGACTGCCTGTTTTAGAGTTCTCGCCCATTCTGGGGAAACTTTCGGCTTGGAGTCCAGCGTAAATATTGCAGCACTATCAGATATTTTTTCTTGTACCATACTTGAACTCGGCGATAAATCCTTGACTTCAACATATTTATTGATGACTTCACCAGCACCCGTTGCGGTAACAACTTGAATATCAAACTTGAAGACAGTCCCTTGTCCCACTTCGCTCTCGACGGTAATGTCGCCCCCCATTAATCTTATGAACTCGCGGCTGATATTTAATCCTAAACCCGTACCTGTTTGAACTTTTTTTTCAGATGCAGTTTGCACCAATAATTCAAATATGCTTTCTAATTTGTCCGGGAAAATACCAACTCCTGTATCTGCTATGGCAAAGGAAATAATGACTGTCTTTTGAGTTTCCACAAAATCAAAAGCTTCGTTCAATATAGGCTTAATTATTTGTTTTTTATTCGGCTCCACAGTAACTGAAACTGAACCGGAAGGGGTAAATTTAACCGCATTATCTAATAAGTTAATTAGCACTTGTCGCAACTTAACATCATCAGTTTGCACGTATTGGGGAACATCGGAAGAGCAGTCAATAATTAATTGCAATCCTTTATTTTTTGCCGGAATTTGAAACATATTTTTCACGTCCCCCAGCAAGCGGTACAAGTCAAAAGTTTTGGCGTTGAGTGTCATGCGGCCAGCTTCTATTTTAGATAAGTCTAAGACTTGATTGATCACTTGGAGCAGGTGTTCTCCGCTGCGGCGAATAATTTTGATATTTTCTTTTTCCGGCAAAGTTAAATTAGTGCTGGGTTCCATTAATTGAGCGAAGCCGAGAATGGCGTTGAGGGGGGTTCGCAATTCGTGGCTCATGTTGGCGAGAAAGAGGCTTTTAGTTTTGTTGGCAGCTTCTGCGGCTTCTTTGGCTTGTTGAAGTTCTTGTTCTGCTTGTTTGCGATCGCTCGTATCAATAATTATGCCGTGCCAGACAATATCTCCATTTTCGCGCAATTCTGGTCGAGAATAACCTTGCAGCCATTTGAGTTTTCCCGATGCTGTCACAATCCGCCACTCGTGGGAAAATAGTTCTAGATCAGTGGCACTTTTGACAATTGCCTCGAAGTGACTGGATCGATCGTCCGGGTGCATTTGTTCGTAGAGTAAAGCAGAGTTGTTCTGGATTTCCTCCGGCTCTAATTCTTGAATCTCTCGGCATCGAGGACTGATATATTCCATCTTGACTGATCCGTCGGGATGCTGCACGAATATGTAAAGTTCTCCCGGAACAGTGTTCGCTAATTTGTGAAACAGAGCTTCGCTTTTTTGCAGGGCTAATTGTGCTTGTTTGCGATCGCCAATATCAATCCCAAATCCAAACAAGAAATCCAGGTTGCCACCTTCGTCGAGCACCGGTGTGCCGTGCCACTCCACTAACAAAGTCCGATCGTCCGAAGTGAGAATGCGATGTTCGTTAACCGTTTGCTCCCGCGCTGTTACGCCCGTAAAAATCGAATGCAATCCGGCTCGATCGCTTGGGGGTACAAATGTCGCTAAGTAATCTTTGCCTGCAACTTCTGTGGCAGTATAGCCCACCGCTTCCAGCATACAGTTATTCGCCAGCAGGATTTTACCCTCAGAGTCGATCGCCACAAAAAAAATCGGAGAATTTTCGATAATCTTTAAGTTAAAGTCGCGCTCTTGACGGATAATTTTTTCAGCTTGCTGGCGCTCCTCAATTTCGAGCTGCAAGCGGGCATTGATCGAGGCTAGCTCGATCGTGCGATCGACTACTTCAATTTCCAGGGTACGGTTGTAGTCAGCCAATATTTGCTCTGCGTGTTTGCGAGCCGTAATATCTTTAAAAACATTAAGAACATAAAGGATATTCCCCCCACCGTCAAACACCGGCAGCGCTCGCACTTCCAAACGAATATTTTTCCCATCCAGGCGAATATCCATATCTTCAGCAATCACCTCGAAGCCACTCAACGCCCGTGCAAACGGCATTTGATCTGCCGGGTAAAGTTGATCGGTTCCTGTTATATAAGTTTGATAAGCTTCTGCTAGCTCTGTTGCGGTAGCATCGGGCATTTCTCCCCTACCCAATATCTGCTCACCCGCCGAATTCATGAAAATAACTGCGCCACCCGGAGTCATCGCCGAGACTCCAACAGGCAAATTTTCTACCAGTTGGGCAAATTTTTCTTCACTTTCTGCCAAAGCTTGAAAAGACTTTTTCAGTTGAGCAGCCATCTCGTTGAAAGACTGGGCTAATTCGCCGACTTCCTCAAGCCTACTGACAGCCACAGCGCGATCGAACTCTCTGGCGGCAATATCTTTAGCTGCTTCATTGAGCCGCAACAGCGGCAGCGTTACCCACCTAGCTGTCAGCACTCCAGCAATTGTCGATAGCAGTAGCGCCGCCCAACAAAGTAAAATTGTAGTGCGCGTATTTTTGTTAATTTGCCCCATGAAATCGGATTCGGGCACTGCGATCGCAATCAGCCAGTTCAAACCGTAAACATCAGAAAACGGCAGCACTTCCACAAAATATTCCTGCCCGTCTCGGCTAAATTGCAATTGCTGCCGCTGCTTAATGTCGCCAAAGCCCCCGAAGTGTTCGTACAAATATTTAGCTGCGGTGCGAATGATAGGAGTTTGGCTGTCTAAAACATTCAGCCGCTGCAGTTGCGGGTTTCCCGACATCTTTCTAAAGGGTGATTCTTGACTTGAACTGGCAATCAGCAAGCCCGATCGTTCGATCGCGAAAATTTGTCCCGTTTTGCTAAGCTTGATGCGATGGAGATATTGCTGAAGCTCCGAGAGCGAAAAGTCTACGGCACAAACTCCCAGCAATTTACCATTTCGATCGCGAATTGGTTGGCTGGCAGCAATAAAAACAGTCCCAGGAGTAAAACCTCGATAAATACTCGTCCAAATCGGTTTATTAGCTGCGACAGCTTCTTTGTACCAGGGGCGGAGACGGGCATCGTAGGTTCCGGGTTCTGCCTTTAATTTAGCGGTGCGAGTGCCGTTGCCGTCTGTAGCGTAGTATATGTTCTGAAAGTTGGTAGACTTGTTCGCCGCGACAATTTGCAAGCTGCGATCAGTGGGGTTGCGCCAAATGCCGAGATATTCTCCTGATTTTTCAGCACCGAAGGAAATCCATTGAATGCTTTTAAAAGATCGCATTTGCTGCCAGAGGAACTTCTCTCCCCGAGGCTGGGGCTTTTCTAACTGTAAGTTTAATTCACCGCGCTCGATCGCCGAGGCGTTAAGTTGATTTACCCACTGGGTAGGTTCGAGAAAAGAAATCAGCTTTTCTTCAACTCTCTTTCCCGTCTCCGCGATCAATTTCTCGGCGAGCTCTTCGACTGCTTTGTCTCCGTTGCGAAAGGACAGATACCCGACAATCCCAACGGCTGCGACGATTTGCAGCACAAAAGAGGCCACTAGAAGGTGACGCAGGGGGATTTTTATTTGGTGTTGAGAAGTTTTGCTCGCGAATCGGGGCAACGGCATAGGCTGGTGACTAATTGCTCCCTAACACTTTAACTGTTCCAGCCTGTAATTTCACTTACGGGCGATCGAGGTGTTTCCTTCCCCTCAAAACCCCTCCCACACAGACACAACTCAGGAGCAAGCACGAGACTTATACAATTTTAGATTTTAGATTTTAGATTTTAGATTAAATAATTAGGGATGGATGAGGGAGCTCGTGCTTTCGAGCTTCGCTACAGTTGCACTCTTTTTTTCCACTGGTTATGATGCACTGTTAGCTGAGAATACCTCCGCCATTTTCTTGCTTTGGTGAGTTTCCGAGCTCAACCAAACCTAATTCTTCCTTCAAACCTCTTCGGTTCATCAATTACATCCGTTAAATCCCGTACACAATCCGTTGCCGAACATCCATCCGTTACATCCGTTACATCCGCTACACAATCCGTTGCCGAACTTCTCTTCAACAGCTACGCGGAAAATCCCCCGCTTGTCCAAACGGATATAGCGAGGGGCGAGAATAGGTATTCTCGCAAAATATAAAGTGGTGGCAGTGGCTTTTGTCGAGCCATTGCCATCTATAGAAGCCATAGTGTTTTAGGCTCGCAGAAAGATTTCAGAGCCAATTCTCTGCTCGCAGTCAATGCTTGAAGTCAAACCAACCTGTTCAAGCAAGAAGTCAAAGCAAGTCGTAAAAGCCTAGGATTCTTCTTCTTCGCGATCGATTTGGCGCAGGTGAATGTGCTTGCGTCCCAGAGAGATTTCAAATTCATCTCCTGGCTGGAGTTCCATCTGTTTGGTGTAGGCAGCTCCAATCAGTAAGTTGCCGTTAGATTGAACGCTAATCCGATAGCTGGCAGAGCGTCCGCCGCGTCCATTGCCGTTTTGCTTCCCGTCTAGCTGAATGCCTTCTGCATCAATCAGCGCATTCAGGAATTTCATCATGTTGACCCGTTCTACGCCGTTCTTAGTAACGGTGTAGTAGCCACAGGCTCTAGCTTTTTCTTCCTTGGTAAGGTTCTCTAGGTCTTTGACCTTTTTGATCAGATCTTCGCCTTCAAGGGGTTCGATATTTTTCTTTTTAGCCATTTACTGAGTCCTGAAATATTCAACTGGTGTACGGATTTTTTCTCGGTAGGTTTTTGGTTTGACCAAGAAACTTTAGCTTTATAGCTGGTCGTAAAACTATATTACACCGATCGGCTCAATTGTTAACCACTATTATCTAAATATTTTTAACAACCTGCAGTCTTTCTTGAGGAGTAGCAGCAGCAGGTGCGAGCAATCTCTAAACTCGGTAGCATAAGCTATCACCTATCAGCTAGCTGAATATTTGCCCCGCTCTTAAAATCCCATGAAGTTAACCACACGCGGACACTACAGTGTCAAAGCATTACTGGATCTAAGTTTGCAACCTCGCTTCGGCCCGACATCGGTGAAATCGATAGCGAAGCGACAGGAGTTACCGGCTCCTTATCTAGAAAAATTGCTGATTGAAATGCGACGAGCCGGTTTAGTCCAATCTGTTCGGGGTGCCCAAGGTGGATATCAATTAGCCCGTATGCCCGCTCAAATCTCTTTAGGACAAATCTTAGAGGCTGTAGGTGAAACTATTGAACCTTTACCTCGACATTTTCCCGACGCGACGCAAGCAGAGGACTGGGTAACATTCAGTTTGTGGAACCGATTGCACAAAAAACTTGCCGAAGCGCTGTACAGTATTTCCCTCGAAGACTTATACTATGATGTCCGCAGTTGGCAAGCGGCTCTTGGGGAAGAAACTAGCTTTATCATTTAAATGGTAAGTTCATTCATTCGATCGCAAGCTTGCACACATGGACGCAACACTTGTTACCTATTTTGGCGGCTGTCACTGCGGTGCTGTCCGCTTCCGTGTCGCCGTTGACAAACACGAAGCATCTGATTGCAACTGCTCTATCTGTCAAAAGAAGGGATTTTTGCATCTCATTGTGCCGCCGGAACGTTTTACCTTGCTCAGTGGCGAAGATGTTTTGACAACCTATACATTTAATACAGGAACTGCTCAACATACTTTCTGCCGAATTTGCGGCATTCACTCGTTCTATCGCCCCCGATCGCATCCGGATCATTTCGATGTCAACGTCCGCTGTCTTGACTCAGATGCCATCAAACACTTTCAGATCCTACCCTTTGACGGTGTTAATTGGGAGGAGAACGTACACTTGCTGGGCGACTACAGTAATCTCAGCAGTTAGAGCAACCACGCCTGATGATGATGAGGTTTTGAATTGCTCAAACCCTTGCCTTTATTGCTTCTTCCTTCTTTCTTCTACTATAAAATCGCCCCTCAAAAAATCAAAGTCCGCAAGGGTAGCAGGAGTTAAAATCTGCTCTCTGGGGCGATAACTCCTGCTGTGACAATGAAGGAAGATGCTTCGAGTCCCCGGATTCATCCGTGGAGCGAGAAAAAAGATCCTCGCTCCCCATCGCCAGTCCCCGGATCTATCGGTGGAGTCGCTTTCTTCAATTCTAAAATCTAAAATCTAAAATCTAAAATCTAAAATGGATTGACGGACTATCAAGTTTGACACAATATATAATGATGCCGGATGAATTTCCTGTTTTAATTTTAGCTGCGGTGTTGGATTATTCGATCGGCGATCCTTGGGGTTGGCCGCATCCCGTGCAGGCGATGGGTTGGGCGATCGACCGTTATACTCGACTTGTCTTTAATATATGGAATAATCCCGCAGGCAAAATGCCTGAAGCCGGGGATAGTCCCGCTGGCGAGCAGCACAAACTGCTGCTGCGAGGTGCTGGTACAATACTAGCGATCGGGCTGATTGTAGGCAGTTATACTGTCAGTTGGTCGATCGTCCAAGCTGCTAGTTGGGTGCATCCTCTTTTAGGTATTGCCATACAGACCATTTTGCTGGCAAGCTGTTTTGCAGGTCGCAGTTTGAGGGCGGCAGCAGAGGATGTGCTAGCACCTTTAAATGTTGGAGATTTAGTCAAGGCGCGAGAAAGGTTGAGCCTTTACGTCGGCCGGGATACCGAAAACTTATCCGAGCCAGAAATTCTGCGAGCATTGTTAGAAACTGTAACAGAGAATGCAGTCGATGGCGTGACAGCACCGCTATTTTATGCCTTACTTGGGTTCGCTCTGCCACATCTATTATTAAGTGTTACCGGTGCGCCGATCGATCCTAACTCGATGTGGGCGAGTGCTATAGTCCCCTTGGCGATCGCTTACAAAGCAGCCAGCACATTAGATTCTACGATCGGCTACAAAGAAGCGCCATACACTGATTTAGGATGGTTTAGCGCCAAACTAGAAGACGTGCTGACGTGGATTCCTTGCCGGCTAACAGTGATTACTTTAGCCGTTATATCTGGCAAACCGATTTACATTTGGCAAATTTGTCAGAGAGATGCTGTTAAAGATGCCAGCCCCAATTCCGGTTGGAGCGAGTGCGTTTACGCCGCCATCTTGGGAGTGCAACTAGGAGGTACTAATTCCTATCGCGGAGTTCTCAAACACAAACCGCTGTTAGGCGAGCCGGTTCACCCGATCGCAGCGCCGCTAATTTGCCAAGCATTGCAATTAACTCGGTATTGCTTTCTGATTTGGTTGGGACTATCATTGCTTTTTTATACCTTATTATGTTTGAGCCGCTAACTGCTGACTGCACCCGACCACAGATACCAGCTCTCAGCAGGAGTCTGGGAGAGCAAAAAAGTTTTGACGTTAGTAGTTCCCACCCCAGATTCATCTATCAAGTCAATCTAAAATCTCAAAGCTCAAATCCCAAATCGTTCCACTCCCAGATTCATAGACGAGCAATTGCACAAATCTTTGATTGATACATAAACCGCAGATAATGGCAGATACACACAGATAAACGCAGATAATTTGCGAGGGAGAGCGAATGAATGCAAGATGTCTCATTTGTCAAGTCAGTCTAAAATCTCAAATCTCAAATCTCAAATCTCAAATTGTTCGATATGCCAACAGCCAACAATTAGCTCGCAGCAACCCATGACTAAAATTATCCAAATTTTATCCCCTGATGAAGTGAGGCGCACTCTCACCCGCGTCGCTTCCCAGATTGTCGAAAAATCAGGGAATCCCTCGGAGTTAGTGCTGTTGGGCATTCATAGTAGAGGAGTGCCTTTAGCTCAAATTTTGGCAGATCAAATTGAAGTCCTCGAACAAGTCAAAGTATCCGTGGGCGCTTTGGATATTACCTTTTATCGAGATGACTTGGATCGAGTTGCGATGCGGACACCGGCTAAAACAGAAATTCCTTTCGATTTGACGGGCAAAACCGTGGTGTTGGTAGATGACGTTATATATAAAGGCAGAACGAGTCGAGCGGCTTTGAATGCGGTAAACGATTACGGGCGGCCGGAGAAAATTTGGTTAGCGGTATTAGTCGATCGCGGCCACCGAGAAGTACCGATTCAGCCGGATTTTACGGGTAAAAAGTTGCCGACTGCAAAGGAAGAACAAGTTAAGGTTTACGTTCAAGATATCGACGGGCGCGACGGAGTGGAGTTAATTAAGGGATAATACGATTTTAGATTTTAGATTTTAGATTTTAGATTGGGCACAAATGACTGTTAAACAATGTCCAGCTAAATAAACTACTTAGGGTGCGCTGTAAGTAGCGCGTCAAGCCACTTTTTGCGTCCATCACCGAGCAAAATACTTCGTTTCCGCCCGCTGACAACGTAAAAAACCCGGTTTCTACCAGAATAGGGGCTTTTGGGTAAGCAATCCTCTAGGAAGAAACGGGGTTTTTCGGGCGCTGAGCGTCCTAAGTTATTAAAAATCGGCAGTGCAGGAGTTGAACCTGCCTGGGGCGAATTATGAGTTCGCTGCCTAAACCGCTCGGCCAACTGCCGTTAAATCGATTTCTTCGACCTAACTCAAAATGAATTATAACATAATTTCTCAGTCCGTGCTAGAACTAGAGAACAAAAATCAAAATCTTTAGAGCGGCTGAGTCCCGATCGCCTGTTAGCCAATCTTAGGCAAGCCGATCGACCGGACAAAGCAGTTTCTAGGACTCGGCATAAACTTATAGGCAATGGCAGTGAATTCGACGGTAGTGCTGACTCTAATTCTGCTCGCTCTCATGTTTGGAGCAGGCGTGACGAGTTCTGTTTGGGGATTTACTATAGGTCGCGAAGCCTTGCAAGGAACGACTCAACCCGATGTTCGTCCCAGCAACAATGCTGGCAGCGGCAAGCCTGGAAAGACCGCTAGCAAAGACCAAGTGAGCATTTTGAAAGAAAAAGACATTCTCACAACCGTCAAAGCACGGGTAGAAGGTCGCGATCCCGAAAAAACGGCCGGGGCAAATACTAAAACAGAGAAGGCAAGCTCTAAAGCAGCCGCGGCCAAAAAACCGGCGGCACAAAATGCCAGCGCCAAGTTTCCCCTGAACAGTCGCGACGGGGGAATAACTCTGGAAGTGAGCGCGTCCAGTCAGCGCAACAATTCCATGCTGCTAGACGTGAGCATGAAAAATGAAGGCTCCCAAGCTGTGAGGTTTCTCTACAGTTTCTTGAACGTCACTGACGATCGTGGCCGGGCCCTGAGCGCGACTGCCGAGGATTTGCCGTCGGAACTGCCCCCCAACGGGCAGGTGTTTTACGGTACGGTGAGTATTCCCACAGCTTTGCTAGAAAATGCTAAGGAAGTTTCGTTGACGCTGACAGATTATCCAGGTCAAAAACTTCAGTTGCAAATATCTGGCATTCCAGTGGCGAAGTAATATAAAAGAAGACCAAACCTGCAGAGGGATTCTCAGGTTTGATCGAGAAAGTTTTTTTAGGGAGCATTGTGTCACTTTTAGGGGCGAGAGTGCAGGAGATATCTGATTTACCCGCGATGAGTTTGACAGAGGTGCTGTCGCGGTTGCTGTCAGTGCTGTTGCTGATTGCGATTAATGCTTTTTTTGTGGCGGCTGAGTTTTCGATGGTGACGGTACGCCGATCGCGCATCAATCAGTTAGTGGACGCTGGCGACGTTGCAGCTTTAACTGTGCAATCTTTGCAGCAAAGTATTGAGCGATTGCTCTCAACAATGCAGTTGGGAATCACTCTTTCTAGTTTAGCTCTCGGCTGGATTGGGGAAAGTACGATCGCCGTGCTAGTGAGAATGTCGATCGGCTATTTGCCACTGCCAATTTACATCAAGTCGGCGATCGCCCATTCTTTTAGCATATCAATAGTAACTTTTTTGTTGCTAGCTTACCTGCAAATCGTACTGGGCGAACTCTTTCCCAAATCTGTAGCCTTACTGTATTC
>Ga0209278_1001707_pt1 | contig 12981 bp, 9 predicted proteins | sample JI81BgreenDNA_FD_187504 | JGI IMG/M metagenome (GOLD analysis project Ga0209278, IMG submission 187504) | Wastewater effluent complex algal communities from Wisconsin, to seasonally profile nutrient transformation and Carbon sequestration -... | ecosystem: Engineered > WWTP > Effluent > Algae... | reverse complement strand
AACACGAAGACGTCAGCCGTCCGCACGCGCCGACACCGCGACGAGGATCGAATCGCGGTTTGGAACGTTGGACGAGGTCCGCTTTTCGCCGATCCAAGCCTGACGGACCTACGGCTGCTTCCGACCCGAAGCAGACATCCGTGCGCCAGCATCGGCAATACGGCATCGAGACGGGCGCTTGACCTCCCCGCGCGATTCCCGGTTGTTTAGATATGCTCTGCCGCTCCCGTTGGCGCTCTGGAGTCATGCATGCGAATGGCCTCGCTCCGCAGCATTGCCGTCATTTCGGCATCTCTTTCGGCCAGTACGGTCTTTGCGGAAACAGAATCCGCCACCCTGACCGTCCTGCCCGCAGACAGCGGCTGTGAAACCGCCCGACTGAGTGAGGCGCAAGCGCAGCCTGACCAGATGGGACGGTTCGTGTTTCGGCCCACGCTGGTCGCGCCGGCTGAGCTGGTTTTCGAATGCGGCAGGAAGTATTCGTTCTACCTCAGTCCGGGCGACGACCTGACGGTGCGGTTGCAGACGGACGGGATCGTGTTCGAAGGGAGGGGGAGCGCAGCCAACCGCTATCTGGCGGCGCCCTCTGCAGTTTCAGATCAGCGATTCCTGGCGGGCGTGGCGCAGCCCTGGGTGGTTTTCGCGCCGGCATGGGCTCAGGCACGCCAGGCCGATCTCGAGCGCTTATCCGCGATCGCGGCGGAAGTGAGTTCGGATTTCCTGGCGCGCGAACGCGCGCGCATCGCCTACCGATGGGCGCTTGGCCAGGTGATGTTTCCCTTCATGCATTGGCGCGAGACCGATGCTCCCGCGCTGGTTCCCGAGCGCACACCCGTAGCCCGGCTGGAGGACGTGCCGGTCGAGGCGCCGGAATGGTCGGGCTTGCCCGAATACGAGAGCTTCCTCGGCGCTTACCTGCATGAGCAGGCACGGGCCCGTATCGCCGCCGATCCGGCTTTGCAGACTGGCGACAACCGCTGGCTGCGCGCTGAACTGGCCGCGGCGCGCGACCTGCGCACGCCGTCGCTACGTCTCGCACAAGCGAACCGCCTGATGGAGGCCCACGTTGCCGACAACGGCGCCAAGGGTATCGAGGCCATCTGGCCTGACTACCTCGCGCTCTCGCCGTCGACCGAAGTTCAAGAACGCATTGAAGCCGCGATCGCCGCGGACCACGCGAAACGCGATGGTCATCGGATCGAGACCTATCGAACCGTGGATGGCGTCGCGCTGGATGTCCACGTCCTGCCACCCAAGGCCGACGGCAGCGTTGCCGGTCCGGCGATGCTGTGGTTCCACGGGGGCTCCTGGACAGAGGGTACGTGGTGGCAGTGTCCCGTCATCTGCGAGTCACTGCGTGGGCACGGAGTTACCGTGCTGGCCGTGGAATTGCGGACCGGCAATCGCTTCGATTCCGGCCCGCTGGATTATCTGGACGACGCGACCGCTGCTTACCGCTGGATCCAGGAACGCGCGGCCGCCCTCGGCGTGGATGAGAACCGAATCGGTGTCGCGGGCTTCTCGTCCGGTGGCACGCTGGCGTTGATGTTGGCGACCCGTGGGCTCGACGCTACTGACAGCAGACCCGCGAGATATCCAAGCGCGGTGATCGTCATGGGTGGATGTGCCAACCCGATAGGACCCGAAGAAGATGGCTGGTTCCGGCGTCGCGTTGCCGAACACGGTAATCCTGCGGACTACTCACCCATCGATCGCGTGGGATCCAGACAACCGCCGCTTCTGGCCGTGCATGCCCGTCGCGACGAATACTGCAGCCATACGCAGATGGAAGCTTTTGTCGCCCGTTACCGGGCCGCCGGCAGCGACGCTGCCCTGGTGTCGGTGGCGGACGTCGGCCATTTCTTTCCCTTTTATTCTCCGCCGGGCGTGCAGCAAACGCAGGAGGCTGTGGCCGCCACCTTGGTGAATTGGGGATGGCGGGACGAGCATCCTGCGAGGTAGGCATTACGAACCCGGGGGAAGGTCCGCTTTTGGCCGATGGCAACCAAAATCGCATGTGTGAAGCAGGGCGATCGCAAAGAAAAACCCCGGCTTGCGCCGGGGTTTCTGCGTCATCCACCCACGTTGCCGCGCCTCACTCCGGGCGCTTCTCCACGCCCAGTTGGTCGAGCAGGAAGGCGTACTGCTCGGCGGCCTCGCGGAAGCGCTGGAAGCGGCCCGACTTGCCGCCGTGGCCGGCTTCCATATTGGTGCGGAACACCAGCAGGTTGTCGTCGGTCTTCTTCGCGCGCAGGCGGGCGACGTACTTCGCCGGTTCCCAGTACTGCACCTGCGAGTCCCACAGGCCGGTGCCGACGAAGATGGCCGGGTAGTCCTTCGCTTCCAGCTGGTCGTAAGGCGAGTACGACAGCATGTAGTCGTAGAAGGCCTTCTGCTCCGGGTTGCCCCACTCGTCGTACTCGTTGGTGGTGAGCGGGATGCTCGGGTCGAGCATCGTCGTCACCACGTCGACGAAGGGCACCTGCGACACGATGGCGTCGTACTTCTCCGGCGCCATGTTCGTCACCGCGCCCATCAGCAGGCCGCCAGCGCTGCCGCCCATCGCGGCCACGCGGTCCTTCGCGGCATAGCCGTTGGCCACCAGCCAGTCGGTCACGTCGATGAAGTCGGTGAAGGTGTTGATCTTGTTGAAGAGCTTGCCGCCGTCGTACCAGGCGCGGCCCATCTCCTGGCCGCCGCGGATGTGGGCGATGGCGTAGACCATGCCGCGGTCGAGCAGGCTGGGCACCAGGCGGCTGAAGCCTGGGTCCATCGAGCTGCCGTAGCTGCCGTAGGCGTACTGCAGCATCGCCGCCGTGCCGTCCTTCTGGAAGCCCTTCTTGTAGACGATCGAAACCGGGATGCGAACGGAGCCGTCGCGCGAAGGCACCCACGCACGCTCGGTGACGTACTGCGTCGGATCGAAGCCCGGCACCGGGTCCTGCTTGAGCTGCTTGCGTTCGCCGGTATCGACGTTGATCTCGTAGGTCGTCGCCGGCGTGGTGAGCGAGGTGTAGGTGTAGCGCACCCACGGCGTGTTGGGCATCGCGTTCACCGAGAGGCCCATCGTGTAGGCCGGCTCGTCGGACTTCACGAACTGGCTCTCGCCGCCGTCCTTCAGGATGCGGATGCGGCGCAGGCCCTCGGAGCGCTCGCCGATGGCCATGTAGCCGTCGAACAGCTCCACGCCTTCGATGAACACGTCGCTGGCGTGCGGCACCAGCTCCTTCCAGTTCTCGCGGCTGCCGAGGGCGTCCTCGGCGGCGGTCATGAGGCGGAAGTTCGGCGCGTTCCAGTTGGTCGTGATCACCCAACGGCCGGCGTAGTGGTCGGCGTCGTACTCGACGTCGCGCTCGCGCGGGGCGATGACAGTGAACTCGCCGGGGTTGGCGGCCCTCGTGCAGCGCTGCTCGGACGACACGGTGCTGCTTACGCCGATGCAGATGTACTGCTTCGAGCGCGTGCGGCCGATGCCCATGTAGAAGCTGTTGTCGGTCTCGGTGTAGACGAGCTTGTCCTCGCTCGACGGCGTTCCGAGCACGTGGGTCTTCACCTTCGTGGTCAGCAGGGTGGTCGGGTCGTTCTCGACGTACCACAGCGTCCTGTTGTCGTCGCCCCAGACGATGTTCGCCGAGGCGCCGGTGATGGCGGTATCGAGCACTTCGCCGCTGGCGATGTCCTTCACCTTGATCGTGTACTGGCGGCGGCCGTTGAGGTCCTCGGCCCACGCGAGCTTGGTGCCGTCCGGGCTCACTTCCCAGGTGCCGACCTGGAAGTAGTCCTTGCCGGCGGCCAGCGCGTTCTGGTCGAGCAGGATCTCCTCCGGCGCCTCCATCGTGCCCTTGCGGCGGGCCGTGATCGGGTAGTCCTTGCCGCTTTCGAAACGCGTGTAGTACCAGTAGCCGTCCTCGAGGTACGGCACGCTGGAATCGTCCTGCTGGATGCGGCCGACGATCTCGTCGTACAGGCGCTGCTTCAGCGGCGCGAGCGGCGCCAGCATGGCGTCGGCATAGGCGTTCTCGGCATTGAGGTAGGCGAGCATCTCCGGGTTCTCGCGCTTGTCGTCGCGGAGCCAGTAGTACTCGTCATTGCGCACGGCGCCGTGCGGGGCCTTCACTTCATGGGGTCGCTGCGCGGCCACGGGCGGCGTCGGAGCCTCCGCGGCGAAGCTCGCCGGCGCGGCGAAACCGGAGGCCAGCAGCAGGCCGAGCGCGGCCAGCGGGCGGCGGGAGAGGTTCGGGCGATTCATCAGTTCGACTCCGGGAAGAGCTTCATCTTCAGGAAGGTGTAGGCCAGCGCATTCATCTTGGCGCTCTGGGCGTTGTTGGCGGCACCGCCGTGGCCACCCTCGATGTTCTCGTAGTAGTAGACCGGGTGGCCCTGCTCTTTCATGAGCGCGAACATCTTGCGGGCGTGACCCGGGTGCACGCGGTCATCGCGCGTCGAGGTGGTGAACAGCACCGGCGGGTACTGCACGTCCGGCTTGACGTTGTGGTACGGCGAGAAGGTGCGGATGAACTCCCACTGCGCCGGATCGTCCGGGTTGCCGTACTCGGCCATCCACGAGGCGCCGGCAAGCAGCGTGTGGTAACGCCGCATGTCGAGCAGCGGCACCTGGCAGACGACGGCGCCGAACAGCTGCGGGTAGAGCACGGTCATGTTGCCCATCAGCAGGCCGCCGTTGCTGCCGCCCTGGATGCCGAGGTGCGCCGGCGCGGTGATGCCGCGCTTGATGAGATCTTCCGCCACCGCGGCGAAATCCTCGTAGATGCGCAGGCGGTTTTCCTTCAGGCCGGCCTGGTGCCAGCGCGGGCCGTACTCGCCGCCGCCGCGGATGTTGGCGACGACGTACACGCCGCCCTCCGACAGCCACGCGCGGCCGACGCCACCGGAGTAGCCCGGCGTCAGCGAGACCTCGAAGCCACCGTAGCCGTAGAGCAGGGTCGGGTTCTTGCCGTTCGCCTCGAGGCCCTTCTTCGCGACCATGAAGTAGGGCACGCGGGTGCCGTCCTTGCTGGTGGCGAAGTTCTGGGTGATCTCGAGGTTCGAGGCGTCGAAGAAGGCCGGCAGCTGCTTCAGCGGCTGCGGGGCCTCGCCCACCGTGCCGAGCATCAGCGTGGTCGGCGTCAGGTAGTCGGTGACGGTGAGGAAGTAATCGTTGTTGGCCTCGTCGTCGACGGCCGAGACCGACACCGTGCCAAAGGCCGGCGCCCCGTCCAGCGGTGCGCGCGTCCACTCGCCGTTCGCGTAGGTCAGCACCGAGAGGCGGTTCTTGACGTCCTCGAGCACGTTGAGGATCACGTGGTCCTTGGTCGGCGTCAGGCCGACGAAGGCGGTGGTGTCGGTGGGCTCGAACAGCACGTCGAACTCGCGCTCGCCCTTCATGAAGGCGTCGAACTTCGACGCGATCACGGCACCCTTCGGATAGACGCGGTCACCGACGCGATAGTCCTCGCGCAGCTCCAGGATCAGCCATTCGCGGAACGGGGTCTTGTTCGCCGAGTTCGGCGCGTCGATCTTGGTCAGCGTGCCGTCGGCGTTCCGCAGGTAGAGCTCGTCGTTGTAGAAGGCGATGGTGCGGCTGACGAAATCGCGCTCGAAGCCCGGCGTCAGGTCGCGGTAGCCGGCGATGTACATGTCCTGCGCCGTGCCTTCGTAAACCACCTTGGCCTCGGCCAGCGGCGTGCCGCGGGTCCACTCCTTGACGATGCGCGGGTAGCCCGAGGACGTCATCGAGCCGTCGCCGAAATCGGTGTAGGCGTAGACGCTGTCGGCATTGCGCCAGGTCAGCCCGCCCTTGGCTTCCGGCAGGCGGAAGCCGCCCTCGACGAAGGCGCGGTCGCTCTTGTCCCACTCGCGCACTTCGATGGCATCCGCGCCACCGCGCGACAGCGAGACGAGGCAGCGGTCGTAGGCCGGACGCAGGCAGTCGGCGCCGCGCCACACCCAGTTCATGTTCTCGGCCTTGTTGATGGCGTCGAGGTCGATCAGCACTTCCCACTCAGGCTCGGCCTTGCGGTATTCCTCGAGCGTGGTGCGACGCCACACGCCCGCCGGGTTCTGCTTGTCGCGCCAGAAGTTGTAGTAGTACTCACCCTGCTTGCTGACGAACGGAATCCGCGCGTTCGAATCGAGGATGGCGAGCAGGTCGTCGCGCAGCGCGCCGAAGCCCGGCTGCGCCTCGAGCACCTTCAGCGAATCGGCGTTCTGCGCGCGCACCCAGTCGAGCGAGCGCGGGGCTTCGACGTCCTCGAGCCACTGCCAGGCATCGGCGGGCTGGGGCGCGGTGGCCGCCGGGGCGGGCGTCTGGGCGTGGGCGAGAGGCGCGGTCATCAAGGCGAGTACAAAAGCAAGGCGCGTGCGGCGCATGGGGCCTCCATGGGGGCCGGAAGGGAGTCGTCGGAGCTTACCCCCCGCCTGCGCCGCGGGGTGCATGACCAAAGTCACGGCGAATTTCGCCTTCACGGCCTTGACGGTGCGTTCTCCCGGCGGCGACCACGCTGCGTCAGTCCCTCCAACGGAGCCGCCCATGCGCGCCGCCGCCCGCCCCGCCCTGCTCACCGCCGTGATCGCCGCCTTGGCCCTCGCGCTGGCCGCCTGCCAGACCCCACCGGAAACCGCCCGCATGCCTGCCGAAGCCAGCGCCGCACCCGTCGACCTCGAGCGCTTCATGGGCACTTGGCACGTCGTGGCGAATGTCCCCTACTTCTTCGAGAACGGGAAAGTCGCGACTCGCGACGTCTATCGCCTGCGTCCGGATGGGCGCATCGACAACGACTTCGTGTTCAAGAAGGCCTTCGACGAACCCGACCGCACATGGAACGGCGTGTCGACCGTCGTGGAGGGCAGCGGCGGCCGCGAGTGGAAGGTGCAGTTTTTCTGGCCGATCTCGACGCGCCTGCAGGTGCTGGAGGTCGCGCCGGACTACTCGACCGCCCTGCTCGCCACGCCCGACCGCAAGCTGGCGTGGATCTTCTCGCGCGAGCCGGTGGTGGACGACGCGACGCTCGCCACGCTGGCCTCGCGTATCGCGACGCACGGCGTGGATCGCGCGGCGTTGCGGCGCGTGCCACAGGTCGCAGGGCAGACGGCCACACCGATCGCCCCCTGATCCGGCCCGGCGCTGAACGGGTGGCGCCGGGGGGATTGGCCGTCTCCCAGCGGTGCGTGCTATTCCATGCACTGCGTCCCCAACGAGCAAGGCCCGCCATGCCCACCGTATCCCGCGCCCGCCCCGTCCTGGTCCTCGCGCTGCTGGCGCTGGCCGGCATCTTCGCCACGAGCACATCGGCGCAGCCGGCCGACGGCTACATCGGCCCGGAAACGTCGAGCGAACCGCAGCCGGCCGCGGAGGCGAAATCCGGTCGCTACGGCGGTGGCGGATGGTCGGGCGACTGGCGCGTCTGTGCCGAGGAAGGCCGCCGCTGCACGGTGCGCGGATGGGGTGTAGTGCGCTACGGCGCGCGCGGCAGCTTCGTCTATCGCGAGGTGCGCAACGCCAGCCTGCAGTGCGACAACTCGATGTTCGGCGACCCGGCGTTCGGACGACAGAAGCGCTGCGAGGTCCGCCTCTACAGCGATGGCGGCTGGGGCGGCGGTGGCGACGACGGCTACGGCTGGACGCGCTGCGCCCGCGAGAACGAGACCTGCCGCGTCAATGGCCCCGCCACGGTGCGCTTCGGCATCGACGGCCGCTACTACGAGCGCCGCGTGCGCGGTGGCGACGTGAATTGCAGCATCCAGACCTTCGGCGACCCCGCGCCCCGCGAGCGCAAGGCCTGCGACGTGCGTTACGACGCGGGTGGCGGGCAACCCGGCGGCGGTGGATGGGGCGGCAACTGGAACGGCGGCTGGACGCCCTGCGCCCGCGAGAACGAGACTTGCCGCTTGCCCGGCCCGGCAACGGTGCGTTACGGCGTCGAGGGGCGCTACCGCTACCTCGATTTCCGCGGCGGCGCGCTTCGCTGCGACAACGCCACCTTCGGCGATCCGGCCCCGCGCGAGCACAAGGCCTGCGACTTCCGCAGCGGCGTCGGCGGTGGCCCCGGCAGCGGGGCCGGCGCCGGCTGGACGGAGTGCGCGGTGGAGGGCGGCTTTTGCCGCTTCCGCGGCCGACGCGCGGTCTGGTACGGAGCCGACGAGGGTCGGAACGTGGTGCGCGAGTTCCGCGACGGCGTGTCCTGCAGCAATGAAGCCTTCGGGACCGACCCCGCGCCGCGCGCCCGCAAACGCTGCAGGATCGAGGCCTACTGAACCCAGGTAGCGAGCGCGTCCTCGGCCCATTCGCGGCCGCGCTCCCGCAGTTCCTTCGCGCGCCAGAATTCATAGAAGCTCGCGGAATCGCGCGGCACGCGGATGACGAGATCCGGCGGGTCCTGCGCGACGTGCAGGCGCGTGATCTGCGAGTGCATCGTGTCCATCGAGCGCGACATCAGGTCGAGCAGGCTGGCGATGCCTCCGCCCGCTGCCGGCGCGGCGGCGCCCGCCGGCTGTGGCGGCGTCGCGAACCACGAGGCCACGCGCGACTTCCAGCCCGACGGGGCCACGGGCGCATCGTCGTTGAACATCTCGGCTTCGCGCAGCGGCACCGGTTCGCTGGTCGGCGCCCGCGGGGAACGCGCGTTGAGATCGACGGCCACGACGTAATCGCAGTGGAAGCCGCGCGTGGCCGCCAGCGGCAGGGGGGCGAGCAAGCCGCCGTCCACCAACTCGCGGCCGTTGACCTCGTGCGGCGTGAACACCATCGGGATGGCGATCGACGCCCGGATCGCGTCGAACAGCGGCCCGTGCTGGAACCAGACCTCGCGCTGCGTGGCGAGATCGGTGGCGACGGCGACGTAGGGGATCGGCAAGTCCTCGATGCGATGCTCGCCGACCAGGTCGCGCAGCGTGGCGATGACGCGGTCGCCGCGAATCAAGCCCGACGCACCGAACGTGACGTCGAGCAGCCGCAGCACATCGTTGCGTTCGAGCCGGTCGGCCCAGTCGCGGTAGGCCGCGAGCTTGCCGGCGGCGTGGATGCCGCCGACCAGGGCGCCCATCGAGGAGCCAGCGATCGCGGCGATCTCGAAGCCGCGCGCCTCGAGGGCTTCGATGACGCCGATATGGGCCAGGCCGCGGGCGCCTCCCGCGCCCAACACCAGGGCGACGCGCTTGCCCCGCGCTGCGGGCGCCGCATCCTCAGCCGTCATACGCCGCCGCGGTGAGTTGGAGCATCGTGCGCAACTGCTCGCGCAGCGGCGTCGGTTCCACCACCTCGGCGTCCGGGCCGTAGCGCAGCACGTCCATCAGCAGCTCGCGGGCATTGCTGTAGGGCACGCGCAGCTCGTAGCGCCCGTCGGAAAGCAGACGCCCTTCCTGCTTGGAATGCCAGTGCTCGTCGGCGACCCAGCGCGCCGCCTTGGCGCTGAAGCGGATCGTCGCCCAAGCCTTGGGCGCGCCGCTGAAGATGCCGTAGCTCGAGGCGAGGTGGGCGTCGAGCTCCGCATCGGGATGGTCGATGGCCGTCGCCTCGTCGATGCGCGCATGCGCGATGCGGTCGACCGAGAAGCTGCGCAGCGCCTCGCGTTCGTGGTCGTAGGCGTCGAGGTACCAGTTGTCGCGGTAATGCGTGAGCCGCTGTGGCGAGACGTTGCGCTGCGTGCGCGTGTTGGTGGAACGCGCGAGGTATTCGAAGCGCAGGCGGCGGCGTTCGAGCACGGCGCCGGCGACCATGCGGAAGGCGGCCTCGTCGACGCGGCGCGTGCCGCTGCCGATCACCCGCACGCGCTCGATCGGCCAGCGCTTGCCGCCGGCGTGCTGCTGGAGCAGGGAATCGATGCGCCCCTTCAGCGGCGCGATCGCGGCGGAGAGGATGCCGGGACCGGTGCGGTCGAGCAGCTGCTGCGCGGCGGTGAGGGCATGCAGCTCCTCGGAGCTCAGCCACAGGCCGGGCAGTTCGAAGCGCTCCGCTTCCTTCTCGAGGTAGCGGAAGCTGGCTTCGCCGTCGGTGCTTTCCAGCGGCGCCCCCAACGCATCGCGCAGGAAGGCGATATCGCGGTAGAGCGTGGCGCGCGAGCAGCCGAGTTCGTCCATCAGGCGCTGCAGCGGCACCGGCAGGCGCGCGGCCTTCAGGCTGCGGTGCAGGGCGAGGATGCGTTCGTAACGGTCCATCGGCGGCTCGGACTCGACGCGGGGGTCGCTAGCATCGCAAAGCCGCCGCCCGGCCGCCATCGCCGGGTTAGATTGTGACTCGATCGCAGGAAGGGACACCCCGCTGGACGCTTGGCTCACCCTCGCCATCCTGGTTGCCGCCGCCGCGCTGTTCATCAGCGAGCGGCTGCGCGTCGACGTGGTCGCACTGATGGTCCTGTCGGCCCTGCTGGTGCTGGGCCTCGTCAATCCCGACGACGCCTTGGCCGGCTTCAGCAGCGAGGCGACGATCACCGTTGCCGCGATGTTCGTGCTCAGCGCCGGGCTGTCGCGCAGCGGCGCGCTGCTCGGCCTCGGCCGCCGGCTATCGCGCATCCGGAATCCCTGGCTGATGCTCGGGATCGTGCTCGCAGTGGTGGGGCCGGTATCGGCCTTCATCAACAACACCGCGGCGGTGGCGGTGTTCCTGCCGCTGCTGTTGGCGGCCGCCGTCGCCAGCCGCCGCGCACCCTCGAAGTTCCTGATCCCCTTGAGCTACGTCGCCCAGATGGGCGGCGTCTGCACCCTGATCGGCACTTCCACCAACCTGCTGGTCAACGGGATCGCCAAGCAGGCCGGGCAGCCCGGCTTCACGCTCTTCGAGTTCAGCGAGCTCGGCGTCCTGTTCCTCGCCGCCGGTGTGGCCTACCTGATGATCGCCGGGCCCTTGCTGCTGCCCGAGCGCGAAGCGCCGGCGCTGCCGGCCAGCGACGAGATTGGCAAGTACGTGACCGAACTGCGGGTGCCGGCCGGATCGCCGCTGGTCGGGCGGATGGTCGCCGACGTTCGCGCGATGGAGACGCATCGCGTCTACGTCCTCGAACTGATCCGCGGCGACGAGAAGCACTGGGCGCCGCGGAGCACGGCCATCGATCTCGACGACCGCCTCCTGGTGCAGGGCGAGTGGCCAAAGCTCACCGCCTTCGCCCAAGCTCACGGCCTGCGGCTCGATGCCGTCCCCCAGGGCGAACGCGGCGTCCTCGTCGAGGCCATGGTGGCCCCGAACAGTCGCCTTGAAGGCCGGACCCTCGGCGACGTCGCCCTCCCCGAGCAGCACCAGTCGCAAGTGATCGCGATCTACCGGCGCGGCCAGCGCGTGTCCGAGCAGCTTCGCTCGCTGCCGCTGACCGCCGGCGACCTCGTGATGCTGAGCGTGCCGGACCGTGAACTGCCGGACCTGCGCCGCGACCCCGCACTGGTCGTCGTCTCCGAGCGCGACGATCAGCGCATCGACTGGACCCGCGCCCTGGTCTCGGTGGGGGTGATGGCCAGCGTGGTGGGGCTGGCCGCGGCCGGGGTCATGCCCATCGTCGAATCCGCGCTGCTCGGCTGCATCGCCCTGGTCCTGCTGCGTTGCCTCGAGCCCGACGAGGCCTATGCCGCGATCGACTGGCGGGTGGTGGTGCTCCTGGCCGGCGTGTTCCCGCTGGGCGTGGCGATGCGCGACAGCGGCCTCGCCGCGATCATCGTCGAGCACACGCTGGCACCGCTGGGCGGCTTCGGCCCGATCGCGGCATTGGCGGCGCTTTATCTCGTCACGGCGGTACTGACCGAGTTTATGAGCAACAACGCGGCTGCCGTCCTGTTGACGCCGATTGCCCTCGGCACGGCGGAAACCCTCGGCGTCGACGCAAAACCCTTGCTTGTTGCGGTTATGTTCGCGGCCTCCACCGCGTTCGCCACGCCGGTCGGTTACCAGACCAACACCATGGTCTACAGCGCCGGCGGCTATCGGTTTTCCGACTTCATGAAGATCGGCATCCCGCTGAACCTGATCTTCTTCGTGCTCGCCGTGGTGCTGATCCCCCGCTACTTTCCCTTCTGAGGGCGTAGGGCCCGGCCGCCATCGCGGCCGCAACGCGGCAGCGCTACGCTGGGCTACCCCCAAAGGAGACCCGCCATGCGCCGTTCCGCCGCCGTGTTCCTCCTCGCTTGCACCCTGCCCTCGCTGGCCCTGGCCGATGCCAAGGCCGAGCTCGCCCGCGCCTTCGACAAGCTGCTCGACGCCCCGTCATTCCGCGCCTCGATGAGCGATGCCGGCAGCGGCGAGAAGCACGTCGACATGGAGTTCCAGGCCCCGGACCGCTACCGGATCGTCAATGCGCAGGGCGGGCCGACGATGATCGTCAGCGGTGGCCAGGCCCAGATGGACGTGGGCGGCCGGATGATGACCGTGCCGGTGCCGGTCAATGCCATCGTCAACGCCTACCGCAACGAAGAGGCGATGCGGAAGCAGCGTGAATCGATGGTGGTGGAAGCCCTGCCCGACGCCACGCTCGACGGGCAAGCCGCGAAGGTCTACCGGTTCACCACGCAGCATCCGAAGCCGGCCACCTCGACGGCTTGGGTGGGCGACGGCGACACCCTGCTGCAGATGGAGGTGGATGGCGGCGCGGCGGGTCGCGGCAAGGTCGTGCGCGTCCGCTACCGCGACATCGGCAGCGCGGACATCCGCATTCCCTGAAGGCGCGATGCGCCGGGGCCTTCAGTGCCCCAGCAGTTCCCCGGCGCCCTGCGCGAGCAGGGCTTCGGCGACGCGTCGGCCGAGGCCTTCCGGATCGGCGGCGCTGCCCTTCGCTTCCGCGCGCACGAGTCGGCCGTCGCTCGCATCACCCACGGCGCCGCGCAGCAGCAGCTTTTCGTTGAACAGCTCGGCGAAGCCGGCCACCGGCACGTGGCAGCTACCGTGCAGGGCGCGATTCATCGCCCGCTCGGCCTCCACGCACACGCGGGTGGTGCCGTCGTCCAAGCCGCGCAGCAGGCGCGCCGTGTCGGCATCGCCTTCTCGGCACTCGATGGCGATGGCCCCTT
>Ga0209278_1001706_pt1 | contig 12990 bp, 9 predicted proteins | sample JI81BgreenDNA_FD_187504 | JGI IMG/M metagenome (GOLD analysis project Ga0209278, IMG submission 187504) | Wastewater effluent complex algal communities from Wisconsin, to seasonally profile nutrient transformation and Carbon sequestration -... | ecosystem: Engineered > WWTP > Effluent > Algae... | reverse complement strand
GTGATGCGGCGGTAGCTCATCTGCAGCACGGGCTCCAGCGGCGCCGTCCAGGCGCTGCCGTACATCTGCTGCCAGCAGGCCTGCACGAAGGCCAGGCCGGTGTCGTCGAGGCGGTCGAACAGCGTGTCGTCCACGCGCAGCCGCTTCTTCACGGTGACGCCGCGTTTGTCCTTGAGCTTGACCTCCAGGTAGACGAGCCCGGCGTCGACGTAGCGCCGCACACGCACCTTCATGCGCTGGCGCCGGCCCTGGTGGTGGTCGAAGTAGCTGCGGCGGCCGGGGGCGTCGAAGTAGCAGGTCTCGTAGGTGAAGCTGCGCTTGCCGTCGATCTCGAGCACGTCGAACTGGGGCACGAACTCCGCGGCGGCGGCCTCCAGCACGGGGGCGCGCACGACGTACTTGTTGTCGAGCCGCTCCAGCATCGCGGCCTTGGCGTTGAGCGCCTGCAGCGAGATGGGCGCGAACTCGCGCGTCAGCCAGTGGTCGGGTTGGTGTTGCGGGTTCATGGCGGGCTCCGGCAGGTGGGCGTTCGGGTTCAGCGCTTGCGGTAGAAGACGGTGATGCGGGCCATGTCGCTGATGTAGTCCAGCGCCGTGATCTGGTAGCTCATCACGTCCACGCCCAGGCGGCGCGAGAGCTCGGCGCGCATGGTCTCGGGCTCGGAGAGCGCGTGGGCGTCGATCTTGTCGAGCGTGACGCGGATGCCGTCCACCGACTGCAGCACACGCGGGTGGTCGATGAGCCAGGCGCCCACCACCACCAGCGTCGACGCGGCGGCGGCGAACAGCGGCGTCGTGCCCTGCACCGAGCAGATCACCGCGATGGCCACGCTGCCGAAGAAGTAGGTGATCTCGGTCTTGCCGATGGGCTCGCTGCGCAGCGTGAACATGGCCAGGATCGCGAACAGGCCGAAGCCCGCCGCGATGCCGAACTCCACCTTCGACAGCACCGACAGCACGGCGAAGATGAACACGTTGAACAGCGCCGCGGCGGTGACGAGCTCCTTGTCGCGGTAGCGGCGGTAGTACAGGCCGAAGACCAGCAGCAGCATGGCCGCGAGGTCGATGGCCAGGCGCAGCGGCAGCGCGTCGAAGGTGGTGAGGGCGGGGTGCACGGTTTGCTCCGTCGTGGGTGGGTTCGGGGATCCGCCGCCATCCGTTTGACAGATCGGTGACGGTTCAGTGACAGAGCTGTCACACAGGCCCGCGATACGTGCCGGGGCCGGCAGGTGTGACAAAACCTTGCGGCGCCCCACCCGCGCAGCGGCGCCCAGAAACGCCAACGCGGCGCAGGCCGTGAGGCCTGCGCCGCGTTGTGCGGATGCGGTGCGGTGGCGGGGTTGGCCCGGTGCCGGCGGCGCGGCCTCAGCAGTCGGCCGGGGGCACGAAGTCGGCCACGGCGCCGTGGGCGTGCAGCCGGCGCAGCACGGGGTCGCCGCAGACGGGCGCGCTGCGGTCGAGCAGGCGCTTGGTCACGTCCACCGGCTTCCAGGCCGGGTTGAGCTGCAGCACCAGCGCCGCCACGCCCGCCGCCCAGGGCGTGGACATCGAGCTGCCGCTGGCCGTGGCGTAGCGCCCACCCGGCCAGGCGCTGACGATGCGGTCGCCCGGGGCCGCCAGCTCCACCCAGTCGCCGCGGTTGGCAAACACCGGCAGCGCCTTGCTCTGCGCCACGGCGGTGACGGCCAGCTTGCCGTAGGCCTTCTCGGCCGCGGGGAACTGCGGCGCGGTGCCGCCGTCGTTGCCGGCGGCGGCCAGCACCACGGCGCCGCGGCCGGCGTCGCAGCGGGCCTTGTCGGCCTCGAAGCCGGGTTCGCCGAAGTTCACGTCGTCGTCGTCCTCGTCGTCGCCCTCGTCGCAGCTGGCCAGCTTCATGGCGGCCTTGAGCAGGCGCGTCGGCTGCGGCGTCGAGAGGCTGAAGTTCAGCACACGCGCACCGTCGTCGGTGGCGGGGTTGCCGTCGGGGTCCAGCGCCCACAGCAGCGCCTCGGCCAGCACCCAGGCGTTGCCGCGGCCCTGGCGGTCGAGCACACGCACGGGCATCAGGCGTGCGCCCGGGGCGGCCTGGGCCACGATGCCGGCCACGTGCGTGCCGTGGCCGTAACCACGCTCGCCGGGCTGGCCGTCTTCGCGCGGGTCGTCGTCGCCGTCGACGAGGTCGATGCCCACCAGGCGGCCGGCGCCATCGCGCGCCAGGCGCGGCGCCAGCAGCGGGTGCGTGAGCTCGATGCCGGTGTCGAACACGGCCACGCGCACACCGGCGCCGCTGGCCAGGCCCTGGGCCTCGGGCAGCGCCAGCTGCGGCGGCGCCCACTGGGTGGCGGCCTCGGCCTCGCCCTGGCCCACGGCCCACACCACCTGGTCGACGGCCCAGACCACCTGATCACGCGCCAGCGGGATGCTGCCGGGGTCGTTGGGCTCGGCAAAGCGCACGCGGACGTCGGCACGCCAGGCGGCCAGGGTGGCGTCGAGCGTGGCGCCGGTGGCGGCGCGCAGGCGCCAGATCGGGCGGCTGCCGAAGCGGTCGAGCACGGTGGCGCCGCGGGCCGTGGCCAGCGGCGCGATGTCGCTGCCGGGGTTGAGCATGACCACGAACTCGGGCCCGCCCGCCGGGGCCGCGGGCGGGCCCGCCAGGGGCGGCACAGGCGCGGCGGGCGGCGCCGCGGTGGCATCGCCACCACCGCCGCCACAGGCGGCGGCGGCCAGCGCCAGCAGCACCGCAGTGGCCACGCGGCTCAGGGGGGCTCGGTTCAGGGGCATGGTCGGTTCCAGGTCTGCGGGCTCGCACAGAGCGCGCGGCCGGCGCGCTGATACACGCGGCCGCCCGGCGCCGGCGCGGCGCGGCTCAGCGGTTCACCCCGTACAGCACGGTGGCGGCCCAGAAATAGGGGTGTGCCTGCTCCGCGCGCAGCGCGCGCTGCGCCGCACCCAGGGCCTGGGCGGGCGCGGCGCCCGCCAGCCAGCCGCGGTAGAAGCCGGCCATCAGGCGCGCCATGGCGCTGTCGTCCACCGGCCACAAGGTGGCCAGCACACGCGGCGCGCCGGCCAGCAGGAAACCCCGCGCCAGGCCCTGCATCTCGTCACCCGGGGCCAGGCGGCTGCTGGCCGTTTCGCAGGCCGACAGCACCACGGCCGCGCGCGGCGCCGGCAGCGAGACGATGTCGTGCAGGGCCAGCGGCCCGTCGGCCAGTGTGAGCGACGAAAACGCCGGGCTGTCGGCGCGGAACTGCCCGTGGCAGGCCAGGTGCAGCACGTCGGTGCCGGGCAGGGCCTCGGCCAGGGCGCTGCGCGTGGCGGCCTCGTCGAGCAGCACACGCGGTGCCGCGAAGGCCGCGGCCACGGCCTGCACCTCGGCCCGCACGTGGGGCAGCGCGTCGCCGGCCAGGCCCAGGGCCAGCAGCTGCCGCGGCGGCGGCGGCCGGGGCTGGGTGGCCTGGGCGCACCACAGGGCGGCGCTGGGTGTCTGCACGACGGCGTGGCGGTCGACCAGGGCCTGGCCCTGCGTGCCCAGGGCCGCGAAGGGCAGCGTGTGCAGCAGGCCCGAGGGCACGATGACGACCTCGTCGGCCTCGCCCACCGCCGCGGCCAGCGGCGCCCACAGCAGGCGGTGCAGCGCGCCCAGGTGGGCCTGGCTGCGCTCCACCAGCAGCGTGGCGTGGCGCTGGCCGGCGGGTGCGCCGAAGCGCAGCGCGTTGAGCTGGAAACGCAGCTGCTCGGCGCGCACGGCCACCTCCTCGGCGGGCAGCTCGAAGCGCTGCAGCCGCCGCGCCGTGGCCACCACGGCGCACAGCCGCCGGCCGGCCCAGCCGTAGGCCACCAGGGCCTGGCCCGGGGCCAGCGTGGCCTGCAGCTGCGCCGCCGCCAGCGGTGCCACGGCGGCGGGCGCGGCCGCGCCCGTGGCGGCGCGGGCGCGGCGGCGGCGCTCCAGCAGCTCGGCCTCGAGCACCTGCACCTGCGCCGCCAGCTCGCTGGCGCGTGCCTGGTCGCCCAGGGCCAGGGCGCGCTGCCAGGCGCTGCGGCTGAAGTCGAGCTGCTGGCGCGCCAGGCTGCCCGCGGGCACGCCACGCTCGCCCTGCCCGGCCGCCAGGCGCAGCGCCGGTGCCCGCGAGCGCTCCAGCGCCTCGAGCACGCGGGCCGCGCTGCCCGGGGCCTCGGGGGCGTCGAGCGCCAGCTCGAGCAGCGCGTCGAAGGCCTCGCGGCGGTCGCCGGCGTAGGCGGCGCGGAACTCGTCGGCCGGCAGCTCGGCGCGCCGGGTCTCCAGCGCGTCGGCCGCGCGCTCCAGCCAGCGGCGGGCGGCTTCGGCGTCGTGACGGGCCCGCGCCAGCAGGCCCAGCTCGGTGAGGCAGGCGGTGGCGGTTTCGTCCCAGCCGGCGGCGTCGGCCTGGGCGAGCAGGGCCTCGGCGCGCGGCTGGGCCTCGGCGCCGCGGCCCAGCCGGCGCAGGGCGCCCAGCGCCAGCAGCGTGGCCTCGGCGGCCCAGCCGGCGGCGCCGGCCTCGGCGAGCAAGGCCACCGCCGGCTCGGCCTGGGCCAGGGCGGCGGCGGGCAGGCCCCCATCCAGCGCCAGGGCCGCGCCGTGGCTGGCGGCGCGGGCCGCGCCGACGCGGTGGCCCAGGGCCTCGAACTGGGCGCGGGCGTCGAGCAGGTCGCGCATGGCGGCGTCGGCGCGGCCCAGCCCAGCGAGCGCGCGGCCGCGCTGCATGGTGGCCCAGGCGCGTTCGGTGGGCGCGTCGGCCTCGCGGCTGGCGTCGATGGCCTGCTCGTACAGCGCCAGCGCCTCGGGCAGCAGGTTCAGCGCCAGGTAGGCGTCGGCGAGGTCGCGCCGCGCCTCGGCCAGGGGCTGGGGCACGCGGCGGCGCTCGCAGGCGCGCAGCGCGGCCTCCAGCCAGCGCAGCGCGTCGGCGTGGCGGCCGCGGCGCAGCGCCAGCAGGCCGCGGCTGCCGTCGATGACGGGCTGCAGGTCGTCGAGTGCGTGGGCGCGCACCCGCGCCGCGGCACGCTCGAAGATGCGCGCGGCCTCGTCGTGTTCGGCCGTCCAGCCCAGCGCGGTGGCCAGGCCGATGTCGGCCATCACCGAGTGCCGGCGGTCGCCGCGCCGCGCCAGCCGCGCGGCGGCACAGCGGTACAGCGCCGCGGCCTCGGGGTAGCGGTGCTGGCGCAGCAGCATGGAGCCGAGGTTGATCTCGACGCGGCCGGCCGCGGCCTCGTCGCCCGCGGCCAGCAGCTCGCGGCGCGTGCGCTCGCCGCAGCCCAGGGCGTCGTCGACACGGCCCAGCATGGCCAGGGCGATGAGCTTGGGCACCTGGCTGGCGGCGGCGTCGCGGCTGCGGCCGGCGGCGCCCAGGCCGGCGTAGGCGCGGTCCAGCGCAGCCACGGCCTCGGCGGCGCGGCCGCGCAGCGCGGCGTCGGCGCCGGCCAGCCAGTCGGCCAGGGCGGCCAGCTCGGCAACCACGCCCGGCGCGCTGGCGCCCTGGTGCAGGGCGGCCAGGCGTGCCAGGGCCTGCTGCACGAGCGCGGGGTCGCGGTACAGGGCCTCGTAGCCCAGGTCCTTGATGGCCAGGCCCAGGGCCAGGCGCTCGCGGTCGTCGTGAAGCTCGACGGGCACGAGCAGCGGGTGCGGCCGCGCGGCCACCGCCGCGTCCATCAGCGCGCCGCCGCGGCCGCCGGCAGCTCCAGCGGGGGCAGCTCGATGGCCTGGTGGGCCAGCTCCAGCGTCAGGCGCCAGCGGCCAGCGGGCAGCGGTGGCAGGCGGAACTCGCCGAACTCGTTGAGCGCCGCGCTGGTGGCCTCGGCATCGGCAACACCCGCGGCCTCGGCCTGCGCAAACACCACGCCCTGGCAGTCGGGGCCCAGCAGCTGGCCCGAGACCTCGTAGTGGCCGCCGGCCGGGGTCACGCGCAGGTCGACGTCGCAGCCTTCCAGCGTGTAGAGCAGCTGGCGTTGCTCGGCCGTGGCGGAGCGGCGACCAAAGGCCAGCGGCGAGGCCAGGCCGCTGTCGAAGGCCAGCGCCGCCAGCAGGCGCGGCAGGCCGGCACGCGGCGCCGGCCGGGCCGCCCGCGGCCGGGTCTCGAACAGGCCGATGGCGCGCAGCACCAGGGCCTCGGGCGCGTCTTCGAGCACGCGGCTGGCGTGCAGCGCACGGGCCAGGCGCTCGTCGTCGGGGTCGGGCGGCAGGGTGGGGGGTACGGCGTTCATGGCAGGCGGCGCAGGCGGGCTGATCAGCGGGCTGAGGGGCGGGCGTTGACAGGCACAGAGCGCCGCGGTCGCCGTTTGATACACGTGAAATCAGTCACGCCCCGGCTCCTGCATCAGCGCGCGCAGCTTGGCCAGCACGCGGGCCCGCGTGGGGCCGATGCTGCCCTCGGCGATGCCCAGCCGCGCCGCGATCTCGCTGTAGGGCAGCGGCTCCTCCTGCAGGAACAGCAGCTCCACCAGCTGCCGCGCCCGCGGCTCCAGGCGGTCGACGGCCTCGCGCAGGCGGTGGTGCTGCTGCAGGTCGGACAGCAGGGCCTCGGGCAGCGGCGATTCGTCGGCCACGCGCTCCAGCAGCGTGGGGCCGTCGTCGGCCACGGGCTCGTCACCCGAGACGGTGCGCGCGCCCTGCTCCAGCAGGCGCAGGGTCTCGCGGCGGGCGGTGGTCACCAGCCAGGCGCGCACGCGCGCGGCGTCGTCGATGCGGTGCAGGTGCTCCAGCAGCCGCGTGAAGGTGGTCTGGAAGACGTCGGCCGCAGCCTCGTCGGGCAGGCCGGCGCGGCGTGGCACGGTGTAGACCAGGCGCTGGTAGCGCCGCACCAGCGTCGACCAGGCATCGGCGCGGCCCTCGCGGCAGGCCTGGAGCAGTTGATCGTCGGGGGTGTCGGGCAGCACGCGAGCTCGGTGGGGGCAGGCCCCGGGGTGCCCGGGTGTGGGGCCGATGCTAACCAGCCGCAGGCCCAGCCCGCGGCCGCCCGGCCGGAGCCCCGGGCTCGCGCTTCAGGCCAGCCGGAACGAGGCCACCGACTCCACCAGCTGGCGCGCCTGCTGCTGCAGGCTGCCAGCGGCCGCGGCGCTCTGCACCACGAGCGCGGCGTTCTGCTGCGTCACCCGGTCCATCTGCTGCACGGCCTGGCCCACCTGCTGCACGCCCTGGTTCTGCTCGGTGCTGGCCGAGGCGATCTCGGCCACGATGTCCGAGACACGCTGGATCGACTGCACCACGTCCTGCATGGTGGCGCCGGCCCGTTCGACGAGGGCCGAGCCATGCTCCACGCGCTCGACGCTGGCGCCGATCAGCGCCTTGATCTCGCGCGCCGCCTCGGCGCTGCGCTGCGCCAGGCTGCGCACCTCGCCGGCCACCACGGCGAAGCCACGGCCCTGCTCGCCGGCGCGCGCCGCCTCCACCGCGGCGTTGAGCGCGAGGATGTTGGTCTGGAAGGCGATGCCGTCGATGGTGCCGATGATGTCGGCGATGCGGCGGCTGCTCTCCTGGATGCCGCGCATGGTGTCGACCACCTCGCGCACCGTCTCGCCGCCCTCCACCGCCACGGCCGACGAACGGGCCGCCAGCTGGTTGGCCTGGCGCGCGTTGTCGGCGTTCTGGCGCACGGTGCCGCCCAGTTGCTCCATCGAGGCCGCGGTCTGCTGCAGTGAGCTGGCCTGGTGCTCGGTGCGGGCCGACAGGTCGCTGTTGCCGTTGGCGATCTCGGTGCTGGCGGTGGCCACGCTCTCGGCGTTCTGGCGCACCTGGCGCACGGTCTGCGAAAGCTGCTCGCGCATGCGGGCCATGGCGGCCATGACGCTGCTGCTGTCACCGGGGCGCAAGGGGATGTGCACGGCCAGGTTGCCCGCGGCCACGGCATCGGCGGCGGACTTCAGCGCATCGGGCTCGCCGCCCAGGCGCCGCATCACGCGCAGCACCCAGGCCACCAGCGCCCCGGTGCCCAGGCCCACGGCCAACACCATGCCCAGCACGATGTTTCGGGCGCGCAGGGCCTCCGTGCGCACGCCGCCGAGCTCCATCGAGAGTTGCCGGCCCTGGCGCTCCTTTTCGCGCGCCAGCGGCTCGAGCAGGGCGTTGCGCGCCGGGATGGTCTTTTCCACCAGGTGCGCAAAGGCCTCGTCCTTGCGGCCGGCCTCGATGAGCTGGACGTTGGCGACGCCGATGTCCCAGAACGACTGCATCAGCGCCGGCATGGGCGCAAACGCCTCCTTGCCGGCCGCGGTGAACTGCGCCTGGCCGAACTCCTCGAGCTTGGCGGCGAGCAGGCGCTTCTTTTCGCCCACGTCGGCCAGCGCGGCGGCCTGTTCCTCCGGTGTGCGCGCCAGGATGGCGTGGCGCAGCTGCAGCGAGGCCCGTGTCACGTTCAACTCGATGGCCGCGATGCGCTGCAGCTGCGGCACCCGGTTTTGCTCCACCGAGGCGGCCAGTTCGGCCTCGTTGTCCAGCAGCACCCACACGGTGACGGCCAGGGCCAGGAGAGCCCCGATCAGGACGGCGGAAGCCGTCACGAGCGTCTGGGCCAGGGTGGGGGTGGTCGGGTTGGACTTCGGCACGGCTGGGGTCCTGCAGGTAGGGCGGGTGGCGCGGGCGCGGCCCAGGAAGGCTCGCGCAGCGGCGTCCAAGACAATATCGACGCCCGCCGGTTGCGGTTGAGCTGGAAATCATCGCCAACCACCTTTGTGCGTCATAAATCAGGCCAGCAAGGCCTCAGTGCAGGCCTTGGCCCCGCGGCCGCCCGCCAAACCCGTCCACGACAAACCCGGGCCACGGTGCGCCGCGCCGGGCGGGCGCGGGCCCGGTGGTGGCACAGCGGGTAACCTTCGCGGCCACCCGCCAACGTGAGCACCGACTGCCATGCCGCTGCACCCCCGCGACGCCCTGTTCGACCCCGAAGACCGCCACCTGCCGCACCTGCCCGTGTGCGACCACTACGCCGGCGTGGAGCCGCGCATGAGCAAGAGCCTGCAGCTGCAGGCCGAGCTGGGCCCGGTGTTCGACGTCACGCTCGACAACGAGGACGGCGCCCCCGCGGGCCGCGAGGTCGAGCACGCGCAGCTGATCGCCAGCCTGCTGGGCGGGCCGCTCAACCGCTTCGGCCGCGTGGGCGTGCGCCTGCTGCCGGTGGACCACCCGGCCTTCGGCGACGTGGCGGCCATCGTGCTGGGCGCGGCCAAGCGGCCGGCCTACCTGACCATCCCCAAGGTGCGCGGCGTGGACTGCGTGGACCGCGCCGCCCACACCGCCGACGCGCTGGGCGCGCACGCCGTGCCGCTGCACGCGCTGGTTGAAACCCACGGCGCCCTGGCCCAGGTGCAAGCCCTGGCCGCCCACCCGCGCATCGAGTGCCTGAGCTTCGGGCTCATGGACTTCGTCTCGGCGCACCGCGGCGCCATCCCGCAGTGGGCGATGAGCGCCGACGGCCAGTTCGACCACCCGCTGGTGGTGCGCGCCAAGCTCGAGATCGCCGCCGCCTGCCATGCCCACGGCAAGGTGCCGTCGCACGGCGTGGTCACCGAGTTCCAGGACACGGCCGCGCTGGCCGAGGCCGCGCGCAAGGCCGCGGAGCTGCTGGGCTACACGCGCATGTGGAGCATCCACCCGGCACAGGTGCGCACCATCGTGGCGGCGTTTTCGCCCACGGCGGCCGAGGTGGCGCAGGCGGTGGAGATCCTGCGCGCCGCCGAGGCCGCAGACTGGGCGCCGATCCGACACAGGAGCGGCCACGCCGACACCCTGCACGACCGCGCCAGCTACCGCTACTTCTGGCAGGTGCTGCAGCGTGCGGCGCGCAGCGGCGCGACGCTGCCCGACGACGTGCGGCGCGACTGGTTCGCCGCCGCCACGCCGGCCTGAGGCGCCGCGCGACACCTGGCAAGGCGAGGGCCGGGGCTTTGCCGGCACCGGCGACGGGGCTGCTCGGGCCACGGCGGGCGCAGTCGGGCGACAATCGCGCTCAACCCGCCGCCCGCGGCGGCCGAGAACCGTTCCATCCCTTCCTGTTCTTGCGGAGCCCCCGATGACCACCCTCGCCCTCGCCCTCGTGCCCCTGCTGTTTGCCACCGGCTGCCTGACCTGGCTGATGCTGATGGGCGCGCGCGAGCAGGCCAAGGCCGACGCCTGGGCCGAGGAGTGGGCGCGCCAGCACCACGGCGAGGCCGCCGACAAGGCGCACTGACCCCCCGCGCCCGGCCGCCTGCGCCGGGGCCCAACTTGACGAAGCCCGCTCCCCGGAGCGGGCTTCGTCATTTCTGACAAAGAATCAGCAGAAATTGCAAAACAACCCGCACAAAGTGCCGCCGCCCCCTTCACCTCGCCCCTCTCTTGCCGAAAACCATCGCAAGTGACGCCGGCCCGGCCACGCCATACCGCGTGCCCGGGCGCCGGCTCCGAATCGCCATTCGAGGATTCACGCGATGCCACAGGTCTACGCCCAAGCCACCGCACCCATACGCACCAGGCCGCAAGGCGGCTTCTTCGCTTACCACGGCCCCTGGGCACCGGGGGTGCGGCTGTTCCGCCGGCTGAACTTTGCCTGGAAGGCGGCCCTGGTGTCGCTGTGTTTCCTGGTGCCGCTGCTGCTGGTGATGGGCACCTGGCTGCGCGAGGTGAACAACAGCATCCACTTCTCGGCCAACGAACGCATCGGCGTGGCCATGATCCAGGGCATGGCCACGCTGCAGCCGGCCCTGCTGGAGCAGCGGCGCGCCGTGCTGTCGGCGCTGTCGCGCGGGCAGGCGGTGCCCGCGGCGGCAGCCGACGTGGCCGAGGCGCTGCGCAAGACCGAAGCCGCCCTGCAGGGCCACGTCTTCGGCACCCAGGCCGCATTCCAGGCGCTGCAGAAGGCCGTGGCCGACGCCGCCGCAGCCGCGCCCACGCTGGAGGCGCAGTACGCCGCCCAGGGCGCCGTGCTGCAGGCCTACACCAACCTCGTGCTGCAGGTCAGCGACGGCTCCAACCTCACGCTGGACCCCGACGTCTACACCTACTACCTGATGGACGCGGCGCTGTTCCGCCTGCCGCGGCTGATCGACGAGTTCGACCGCAAGCGCGCCGTGGCCATGGCCATGAGTGCGGGCAACCCCAACCACGTGATGCTGGCCGAGCTCACCCGCGCCAGCGCGGTGGACGAGCTGTTCTACGGCGACCTGCAGGGCTCGCTGGCCAAGTCCGACGGCGTGGCGCCGGGGCTGCTGGCGGGCCTGGGCCTCGCCGCCGTGGACCGCCTGCACGACAGCTTCGACGGCCATGTCGAGGCCCTGCAGGACCCCAAGGCCATCGACGCCAGCGGCCGCGAGCTCATCGCCGGGCTGCAGGCCCTCAACGGCCAGGTGCTGGCGCGCCTGGACGCCGGCATCGCCGAGCGCATCGCCGGCATCGAGGCCCGCCGCGCGGTCGTGAGCACCGTGCTCGTGCTGGGCCTGCTGGGCGCGGGCTACCTGTTCTGGTGCTTTTACCTCGTCATGCGCGGTGGCCTCAAGGAGGTGGAGCGCCACCTGCGCGCCATGACCTCGGGCGACCTGACCACGCGCCCCGAGCCCTGGGGCGCCGACGAAGCCGCGGCGCTGATGCTGGAGCTGCGCGCCACGCAGCAGGCGCTGCGCCAGATCGTGCACGAGGTGCGCGCCAGCAGCGCCGAGATCCTGCACGCCAGCACCGAGATCGCCTCGGGCGCGCTGGACCTGTCGTCGCGCACCGAGCGCACGGCCGCGAACCTCGAGCAGACGGCGGCGTCGATGGAGCAGATCTCCGGCACCGTCAAGGCCACGGCCGAGAGTGCCGACGAGGCCGCTCGCCTGGCCGGCCACAACGCCCGCGAGGCGCAGACCGGCGGCACGGTGATGAACCAGGTGGTGGCGACCATGAACGAGATCGCGGGCTCGTCCTCGCGCATCGGCGAGATCATCGGCACCATCGACGGCATCGCCTTCCAGACCAACATCCTGGCGCTCAACGCCGCGGTGGAGGCCGCGCGCGCCGGCGAGCAGGGCCGCGGCTTCGCCGTGGTGGCCGGCGAGGTGCGTGTGCTGGCCCAGCGCAGCGCGCAGGCCGCGCGCGAGATCAAGCAGCTGGTGCAGGACAGCATCCAGCGCGCCGAGAGCGGCAGCCAGGTGGTGAGCGACGCCCAGCAGGCCATCGGCCGCATCGTCGACAGCACGCAGCGCGTGGGCCGGCTCATCCGAGAGATCGCCACCGGCGCGCGCGAGCAGGCCAGCGGCGTGCACCAGGTGGGCCAGGCGGCGCAGGAGCTCGATTCGACGACGCAGCAGAACGCCGCGCTGGTGGAGCAGACGGCGGCGGCCGCCGGCTCGCTCAAGCAGCAGGCCGTGCAGCTGGCCGACCGCGTGGCGCGCTTCAAGCTGCCCGAAGGCGCCTGAGGCGGCACCGCCCGCCACAAGGCCCCACACGCGGTGGCTCGGGTAGGCTCGCGGCTTTGCCGCTGCCTGCCCTAGCCGCCGTGTCATCCCCCCGCCGCCGTTTTGCCCTGCAGGCCCTGGGCCTGCTGCTCGCCACCCTCGCCGTCGCCACCACCGCCCAGGCCCAGAGCCTGAAGCTGCGTGTCATCGGCACCACCGACCTGCACATGCACCTGCTGTCCTGGGACTACTACCAGGACCGCGCCGTCAACGAGTACGGCTTCGCGCGCACGGCCACGCTCATCGACGCCGCGCGCGCCGAGGTGCGCAACAGCCTGCTCGTGGACAACGGCGACCTGCTCCAGGGCAGCCCGCTGGGCGACGTGGTGGCGCGCGTGAAGCCGCTGGCTGCCGGCCAGGTGCACCCGGCGATCGCGCTGCTCAACCGCTTCGGCTACGACGCGATGGCGCTGGGCAACCACGAGTTCAACTACGGGCTCGATTTCCTGCGCCGCAGCATCGCCGATGCGCGCTTCCCGGTGCTCTCGGCCAACGTGGTGGAGGCCGCCGGCCCGCGCCGTGGCCAGCCCGCCTTCCAACCCACGGCGCTGCTGGAGCGCCGCGTGGTCGACGAGGCCGGCGCCACGCACACGCTGAAGAT
>Ga0209278_1001705_pt1 | contig 12996 bp, 8 predicted proteins | sample JI81BgreenDNA_FD_187504 | JGI IMG/M metagenome (GOLD analysis project Ga0209278, IMG submission 187504) | Wastewater effluent complex algal communities from Wisconsin, to seasonally profile nutrient transformation and Carbon sequestration -... | ecosystem: Engineered > WWTP > Effluent > Algae... | reverse complement strand
AGGCCGTTGGGGTGACTCGTGCGCAGCGCAGCAGCAGCCGAGCCATCGCCTGTTGTTTTTTCGATGATTGTGTTTTGTACTTTGTATGCCGTTTGTTAGATTGCTTGACGAAACTAAACTTCGCGGTTGATGGTGGGGGGAGGGGGTAGGTGAGGGGATTCGGCGATATACATGTTACCAGTCATGCTAAAAACACGACGAGAACAACAAATAATAACAGATAAATGAACATGCAAGCCACCGATTCATAAAAATCAAAAGGGCCATTTTAGCTAACGCACTGACAGAAATGAATAAATTTGACAACTAAGAAATTGACAATATGAGCATAGAACAAGGACTTAACTCAAGACGAGAAAACGATAAACTAGTAGAAACTCAAAAAAGGTTCAGGGAGCTAATTCAACCTGATGAATACGTAGGCGATCTTTATTCAATAAACTATGAAACAGCAAGGGTGATTATTCATAATTCTTATAGAGTAAAGGTTGGTGGTATACCAAGTCTAAGCTTTTTAATTGCCTCCAGAGTTGACCCTAAGTCTGAGAAATTTGATGAAGTAAACTTTAAGGAAGAAGACGCATCATTTATCTTATTGCGTGTTATGGATGCGGCTGCTCTCCCTCAAGATAGAGAAGCTGAAAGAATTCGAGTAGAAGCTGCACAGAGAAATGATGGAGAAACTCGTCACTGGGATGAGAAAGGTTCAATGGATTTAAGAACAAAAAATATTCTTGATTTTGCTGGAGTTCAATGTCGAATTATCGGAACATTTTTTCTGGAAGAAAATGGACAGAATTCAGAAGCTCCGTTGAATCTAAAATTTGGAAGTGATATTTCTAATTACTACCCTAATAGGGGTTTGAAAGTCTATAAACCCAACGGCAAATCACTTGAGCAAATCGTCAACTATGCAGACCCTACAAGCATTCAGGCTCACACAGAGAAATACGGAAACACAGAGAGAGTAAAACTTGGGTTTGTTCGGTATGCATCCACAAATCGAAAGTATCAGCAAATTGATGATGTTCCTGTTTACATCTATCCTGCTGATTTACTTTCTCAAAAATCCGCATTGTTTGGTATGACAAGAACAGGTAAATCAAACACCACTAAAATTATCGCCAAATCAGTGTTTGAATTACGAACAAATGAAAATCCAAACGACAGACCACTAAGAATAGGGCAAATTATTTTTGACCCAAATGGTGAGTATGCAAATGAAAATGTTCAAGACAATAATTCCGCTCTAAAAAATGTTTGGCAGCTTTTACCAAATGGAGTAAAGGCAAATGAAGTTGTCACCTACGGTATTACAAGACATCCAAATGACCCTGAAAGAACCTTAATGCTTCTAAACTTCTTTGAAACAAGTAATACACAGATTGGAAAAAGTATAATTGATAATATCTTATCAGAAGATAGCACTAATTACATCAAACAATTTTGCCAAGTAAGCTTTGATGAACCTGACCCAAATGACCGAAGTGCAACTACCCGTTATAACAGACGATTATTAGCCTATCGTTCAGTATTAGCCAGAGCAGGTTTTCAAGTTCCACCAAGTTTAAGGGCAAGCACAAGGGGTCTATTTAATCAAGACTTGATTACTGCCCTTCAAACAGGAAGAAATAATAATCCACCAACCCCTGAGTATGTTTCAGCAGCACAAGTATTCTCGAATCCAAATCCTGCTTGGGGACAACTTGCTAATGCTTTTGAAGCATTAGATAAATTCATTCGAGACAGCAGTAGCAATTACACCACATTTGAAAATGCCTATGTAAGTCGTCCTAATGGTTCAGGCGACAGATGGGCTGATGAAGATTTGAAAAAAATCATTGGCATTTTTCAATATCCCAACGGAACAAGAAAAATTGGTAAGGCGGCAGAACAACATAGTGCCGACACAACAAGTGATTACGCAGAAGATATTTACAACCACCTTGTTCAAGGTAAATTGGTAATAATTGACCAGTCAAGCGGTGAACCCGAACTCAACAAATCTTCTGCGACCAGAATAATGACAAAGATTTTCAAAGAAAATCAAAGAAAATTTGTTCAAGGCGAAATTAACATTCCTGAAATTTTAGTCTATGTTGAAGAAGCCCATAATATTTTACCCGCAGGTAATGATTTAGATTTATCTGACATTTGGGTAAGAACTGCCAAAGAAGGTTCTAAGTATCGAATTGGAATGGTATACGCTACACAAGAAGTGAGTAGTATTCAAAAGAACATCTTAAAAAATACTGCTAATTGGTTTATCAGTCACTTGAACAATACAGATGAGACAAAAGAACTTTGCAAGTATTACGACTTTGCAGACTTTGAACCATCTATAAGGCGAGCACAAGACAAGGGATTTTTAAGAGTAAAAACATTAAGTAACCTATTTGTCATTCCTGTTCAGGTTGACAAGTTTGAAGTTTAAAGCACTATCATTATGAGTTTTGAAGGAGAATTTGCCAGTTACGAGCCTTTAAGACGGTTACTTGATAGTGAAAAAGTTAAAGCACTTCAAAACCGACTTAAAATAAGGCAACAGGAAGAAGAAACAGAAAACTTTGAAGGTTCAATAGTCAAAAAATCTGATTTGACTGAAAGCACATTGCAACCTGATTTAGTTCTTGCAATTGATGGTAGCAATTTAGCTGCTAAAGCAGAAAACGGATTTCCCGGTGCTGAATTTGGCTACATTACAATAGCATCTGTTTTAATTGACTTAAAGTTAATTGGAGAATTAGAAAAAAAAGAATTTGTAGAACCAAAGAAATTTCGGGAAACTGAGAAGGCATCAACTATTGAAAGTGTTTTTCCCGGCTGTAATGTAATTCTTGATACAGAAAAGAATGCCAAATCTTCTTTAAGGAGAGCTTTGTTTGAAGAGTTACGAAACAACACCATTTTCACAGATGGGGAAACTTTGCTTGACACTTACGAGCATCTTTTCAGAATAAAACGAGAGCATTTTAAAGAAAAGAATTTACCAAGAAGTCCAATTGAAGGAGTTGAAGAAGAAATGACCTATGACTATGGGGAATATACCTGTCCTCATTCAGGTGAGCCGCTTTTCTCAACTGATGCTTTGCGTTTACACGAACTTATGAACCCAGGCGGGAGCAATGGTGAAATGTTTGGGCAAATAATGTCAACTCTCGAAAAACTTTGGCTTGTTCATATTCTAAGAGCATTTGAACGCAAAGGATGGTTAGCAACACTTCGGAGAGTTGCTTTTATAATGGATGGCCCTTTAGCTGTGTTCAGCACTTCATCTTGGCTGACGAAAGTTATTAGTCACGAATTAACCCGACTAAATGACCTTCAAAGGCAAGTAAACGGACAAGACCTTTTAATAATTGGAATTGAAAAATCAGGAACCTTTTTTAATCACTTCATTGAAATTGACACAACCAAAGACGGTATAACAGATAAATTTCCGAAACAATCTGCCCAACTGCTGAATGATGGCTACATAAAACGAAATATTATATTTTCAGAAAGTCCCAAACCATACGGACAAGACACCTATTTTGGAAGAAAACTATTTTACAAAGCAGCATCAGGTCAAAAAATTGTTCCAGTTGTAGCTTGTTTCAACGAGTATCAACGAAATCTTGATACTGCAAATCGTGACCAATTTACAAGATTAGCAGATGTTATGAATTTGCTTGACCAACTTGTTTCAAGTAGATACCCTAATTCTGTTTCACCGTTAGTTTCTGCACACGCTGAAGCAGCAATTCCATTGAACTTAGGTAAACGAATATTTGAAGATATCGCAAGAGAAATAAGAGAGAAATCAAAAGAATGATAGCAAGGGAAAAAATATTAAAAGGTTTTGAAACTGCCGAAGCACGTTGGGCAAGGTTTGGACCATACTATGCTATGTTTCCTTTGGAATTTGCATTTGATGTAGTTGAGAAGTATTCAAAGAAAGGCGATTATATCATTGACCCTTTTGCGGGAAGATGCAGCAGTATATATGCAGGTGGTGTTTTAGGTAGAAATAGTTTGGGAATTGAAATCAATCCTGTAGGTTGGTTGTATGGCACTGTAAAACTTCAACCAGCAGAGAAAGAAGAAGTTGTTGACCGACTTCTTGAAATTTATGGTAAGAGAAACTATTACGCTAGAGCCATCCAACGAATGCCTGAATTTTATCGCATTTGCTACTGTGATGAAGTTCTGAAATTTCTTTTGGCTGCCAGAACTCATTTAGATTGGAAAAACAATAATGTTGATGCGACATTGATGTCAATCCTTCTAATTTATTTACACGCAAAACTTGGTGAAGGACTTTCCAATCAAATGAGAATGACCAAATCAATGGGAATGAATTATTCGGTGCAATGGTGGAAGAAAAACAAAATGACCGCACCACCTGAAATAAATCCTTGTGATTTCATACTCAAAAAAATTGAATGGCGTTATGAGAAAGGAAAACCTAAAGTTACTGAGAGTGCAGTTGTGTTTGGTGACAGTTCAAATGAATTAGTAAACATTGCAGAGCGAGCAATAAACAACGATATAAAATTTTCATTGCTGTTTACTTCACCCCCCTATTGCTCAATTACTGACTATCACGCTGACCAATGGTTGCGACTTTGGCTTTTAGGTGGTTCTGAAAATCCACAATCACTAAAGGACAAACACAAAGGACGATTTGTAAACAAGCAAGAGTATTATGACCTGCTTGACAATGTTTTTGGACTTTGTGCCAAAATGATGAAAAGGAAAAGCACTGTTTACGTGCGGACTGACAAGAGAGAATTTACATTCAACTCGACACTTGAAATCCTGAAAAAGCATTTTCCAAGTCATTCAGTAAAAATCGTAGAAAAGCCTTTGACAAAAGACACCAAGACACAAACAAAACTCTACGGAGACAAAACAATGAAACCCGGTGAAGTTGATATAATAATGACAAGAAAATAAAATTAACGATAATGAATTGGAGCGACTTACTTAACAATGATAGGCTAAGACCATCAACTAGACCAAAGGGTACCGATGCAAGAAACGACTTCGAGAGTGACTTCGGCAGAATTATTTTTAGTTCCGCAATGAGAAGGATGCATGATAAAACGCAAGTCTTTCCGTTAACCACTGATGACAATATCCATTCAAGACTAACGCATTCAATGGAAGTAATGGCCATTGGCCATTCTTTAGGAATTAGGGTTAGTGAAAATGTAGATTTCATAAAAAGAGCAGGTTTAGATAAAAGCGATTTATTTCGAGAAATACCTGTTATCCTGAAAAATGCTTGTTTAGTTCATGACATCGGAAATCCTCCATTTGGTCATTTTGGTGAAACGGTTATTCAAAACTACTTTAAGAAGTTTTTCAAATCAAATAGTGACTTTTTATCAAATGATTTAGAAAAAGAAGATTTCACTCTTTTTGATGGAAATGCTCAAGGATTTCGTGTATTGACAAAGCTTCAGATTTTGGATGACCAGTATGGCCTTAATCTAACCTTTGGAACATTGGGTGCATATCTGAAGTATCCAAACTCGGGCAGGGTCAATTCTGAATTAATTCATTTAAAAAAGCGTGGAGTTTTTCAGTCTGAAAAAATTTATTTAGAAAAAATCCTTGATGGAAATAAACTATACGTTGACAAAACACCTGTAAGGCACCCCCTATGTTACTTAATGGAAGCAGCTGATTCTATTTGTTATCTAGTAATGGATATTGAAGATGGATTCAACAAAGGGTGGTATAGTTTCCAAAATATAGGTGAATATCTATCGAAAATTGATGGGATTAAAGAAGTAATTGAAAATCTCGAAAAAACAAATACTGGTTATGGCCAAGAGATTACAAAGATGGTTAAATTTAGAATTTACTTAATCCAAAGATTAGTGGACTTAGCAGTTTCAAATTTTACTAATAAAATAGATGCTATTGAAAACGGTCAATATAACAATGAATTGATTTTTGATGACCCAAATAATCTTGCAGATAATTTAAAGGCATTCTGTCTAGAACTTGTATTTCCAAATAGAGAAATTACCTCATTGGAATTGACAGGGCACTCTGTAATAACAGGTCTGTTAGACTATTACTTAGAATTTTTGCTTCATGATGACAAACATTATAGGAAACGTGCTCAGGGTTTAATCTCTGATAGTGTTCTTCGTATTGCGTTTTTAGAAAATGGATTACCGGAAAATTCAAAAATTGAAGGCCTAAGTAATTACTTTAAACTCAGAACTATTGTAGATTATATTTCTGGCATGACCGACCAATTTGCATTAAATCATTATCAAAAAATCAGTGGCCAAAAAATTATCTGATATAGAGCAAATTGTAAATGAATCTAATGACTCTTTCGTGGTTTACTTTAAAAGTAACTTCGACAAAAGTGTAATTGATTTGTTGAACATATTATCAGATAAAACTGATGTTTACATATTCAGTGGTATTATCAGAAATTTCTTTTTGAGAATAAATGATAACCGAGATTTAGACTTGGTTCTGGAAAATGAAATAGATTTACATGAATTACTTTCGGACTACAAAGTTTCAATAAATAGTTTTGGTGGTTATAAGATTGAATTTAATAATCTTAATATTGATCTTTGGTTTTTGAACAATACTTGGTCCGTTAAAAACCATCAACTAACATTAAATTTCCAACTAAATAAGTATATCCCACAGACAGCATTTTTCAATTTCTCCGCTGTAATGTTTTCATATAATCGAATGGAATTTATTTACACAAAACACTTTCTTAGGTTTCTGCGTGACAAAAAGCTTGAAATGGTTTATGCACCTAACCCCAATAATGCCCTTTGCATTGTAAATACATTTTATTATAGTGACAAATTTAAAATGAAAATTGGAGACAAACTTAAAGGACATATTAAAAGAATAGCAATAACTAATCTTGAACAAACCATTGAAGTTCAAAGAAAGCATTTTGGAAAAATTTTATACACTATAGATGAACTAAAAACACAAATAGAAAAATTTTAATCCAATGCTCAACACTCACACACATTGCCAAGTCGCTAAAGCCGATACACAAACCAAAACTTGGCAAAGAGTGTGTCTGTCCAACCGCACGACCGACAGATAAACGGACGAAGAAAAAGAAGCACTAGGCGGTAACAGGCGTTTGGCTCAATGGCGGGTGACGTGGTTAATTGAACATTCTACCTCGCATCAATAGGTCAGCTGACGGATGAAGTATTGAAAGTTTAGAGCTCCCCTGCCCGCTTGACGCAGTCAGGCAGGGAAATCCGCCCGAACGCAAAGCCCGAAAACGTCAAACTCCCGTAGAACAGCATGGGCTGTTCACGGGACACGTGTCTAAAAACCCTTGGATATTGTAGATATCAAGTGTTGGTGATATTTGATTAAGGATAGTGTTTTTGGTATTTGCCTGTATGATATATCTCACTGAAAAAGACCGTAATTAGCCGGCTTTATTTGTGGGTAGTTTGGAGGAGGCGATTGAGTCCGACAACGAAGTACGCTTGCTTGAAGCTTTAGATCTGTGGCTAGTATTTACTGCGCTTAACTTTCGGCGGTTCTTCAACATATTGCCTAAAAATGCGATTCAAAGTTAGCTAAACGCGGCTATCCAGTTTTTGGAGTCCTTTTTTGCCTCTGTAGCCTTCCAAAGATACCCACTACCGAGAGTAAATTTGTTAGATCCTTGGCGAACACAATTTTACGAGGGGCGCTTACAAGCCATTAAAATGTCTTATCTTTTGAGAATAAACGGAGGTTTTGAGATAAACTGCCGTTGCCAACAAGTGTAAGACAGAAACAAGATACTTATGAAAAAAATTGAAGTCGTTGCAGGTATTATTTTTTGGAAAGATCTTGTGCTGTGTGTTCAAAGACCAAAAAATAAGTTCCATTATATTTCAGAGAAATTTGAATTTCCCGGAGGAAAAATTGAAGAGGGCGAAACCAAAGAAAAAGCTTTACATCGCGAGTTGTTGGAGGAGTTGAACATTGTACCTAAAATCAAGTCATTTTTTTTAACCGTTGTGCATGAGTATCCAGATTTTGAATTAACGATGCACAGCTTTTTATGTGCAGTTGATTCGAAAGAACTCACACTTAATGAACACATAGATTATAAATGGCTAGAAATTAAGGAGCTCACCACTCTTGATTGGGCAGCCGCTGATTTGCCAATTGTTGAAAAGCTGTTTTTAAATGAATGACCTAATCCAAAGTTTCACAAAAAGTTTACAGACAGGTTATATAGATAAATCTAATTTGTCTAATCTTGACTATCAACCGGAGTTACTTGTTAATCAAAAGAACCCACCTAAAAAGGTGCTTTCCTCCATTCTTCACGAGCTTGAATATTGTAATCAGTTTTTTATTTCTGTTGCATTTGTTACAACCAGCGGAGTAGCTGCGATTATCAATAAACTTAAGGATCTCGAAGAACGGGGCATTCAAGGCGAAATGCTGGTTTCTCAGTATTTAAATTTCACTCAGCCCGAAGCGCTGAAAAGACTTTTACAGTTTGAGAATATCGATTTGAGAATCGCTACAACTGGAAATGCACACGTCAAGAGTTATATCTTTAAGAGAAAGGAACATTACAACTTGATCGTTGGAAGTAGCAATCTAACGGCTCAAGCCTTGTGCACGAACAAGGAATGGAACATGAAAGTCTCTGCCTTAGATGAAAGCGGGATCGTTGAAAAAGTGCTTCGCGAATTTCAATCTGATTTTGAAAATGGGACACCCGTTACGTCAGAATTTATCTTGACTTACGAAGAAGTCTATCAGAATCAACTCCTTCAGGCGGGAAGAATAAAACTCGAAAACCCGACTGAATCGCAACGCCTGGTCACCCCAAATTCTATGCAAAAAGAAGCTTTGGAGAATCTTCAAAAATTGAGGGCTGAAGGAAAGAATAAAGCGCTAATCATTTCGGCAACAGGAACAGGTAAAACCTATTTATCAGCTTTCGATGCGAAATTCTTTAATCCTAGGAAATTACTTTTTGTTGTACACAGGTTAACCATTGCAAAAGACTCATTGGATACGTTTAAAGAGATCTTTGGAAAGGATAAAACCATGGGGTTGTATTCTGGAAACCAAAGAGATTTGAATTGTGACTTTGTATTTTCTACCATTCAAACCATTTCGAAAACAAACCACTTAGACAACTTCTCGAAAGATCACTTTGATTACATCATAATTGATGAAACGCATCGATCAGGCGCAGACTCTTATTTGCGCCTAATTGAGCACTTTGAACCTAAGTTCCTTTTAGGAATGACAGCCACGCCTGAGCGAACCGATGGTAACGATATATTTCAACTTTTCGACCACAACATCGCCTACGAAATCCGATTGAACAAAGCGATGGAGGAGGAAATGCTCAGTTCGTTTCATTACTTCGGAGTTGCTGACTTATCAGTGGACAATGTTCAAGTAGACACCAAATCTGATTTCAGATATTTAGTGGCAGAGGAACGCGTTGAACGCATCATTGAGCAAGCGAAGTTTTATGGAAGTGATAATGGAATCACACGCGGTTTAGTATTCTGTTCTCGAAAGAGTGAAGCAGTCGAATTGGCCAATTTGTTCAATGCGAGAGGATACAAATCGGTTGCATTAACGGGCGATAATTCAGAAGAAGAACGAGCTAAAGCCATTGAACGATTAGAAACGGATTTTTTGAGTGATAAGCTCGATTACATCTTTACGGTTGACATCTTCAATGAAGGAATTGATATTCCGAAGATCAATCAGATCATCATGCTTCGTCCTACTGAATCGGCTATTGTTTTCATACAGCAGTTGGGTAGAGGTTTAAGAAAGGTTGATGGAAAAGGCTATTTGACGGTGATTGACTTCATCGGAAACTATGAAAATAACTACCTGATTCCGATTGCTTTGTATGGAGACACATCCTACAACAAAGACTCTTTAAGGAAGTTAATTGCGGAAGGCAGTAGGATGATAGCAGGAGCTTCCACCATCAACTTTGATAGGATCACCAAAGAACGGATCTTTCAATCCATTGATTCTGCCAATATGCAGTTATTTGCTGACTTGAAAAAAGATTATAATCTTTTGAAATTCAAGTTAGGACGAACTCCAATGATGATGGACTTTATTGAACATGGTTCTCGCGATCCGTTCTTATTTGTGGATTACGCCAATTCATATTACAATTTTATTGTAAAGGCTGAGAAATCAGAAAACCGTGAGCTATCAAAGCAGCAGGTGAAATTACTTGAGCTGTTTTCGAAGGAAATAAACAACTCAAAACGAGTAGAAGAAAGCTTAATTCTAAAACTTCTAATTGAGTTTGGCGAACTCACGGTGAAAAAATTGAAGGACTTTGTTCTTACCAAGTATCGTTATGCGATTTCCGATGACACCATAACATCCTGCGTTGCTAACCTGAATTTTGAGTTTGTTCGCGAAAAGAAAGACGGTAAGATGGTACCAGCGAAGGAAATATACGACATAGATGTTCTAAATATTGAGCAAGAAAATTTCGTCTTTTCAAGTGAATTCGTTGAACATTTAAATCAGGCTGAATTCAAACGTCATTTGCTTGACTCAACCGATTATTCGATCTATGAATTTGATAGGTTATTTGACGCAGAAAATTGGCAAAATGGATTTGTGCTTTACAGAAAGTATTCGCGAAAAGATGTGTTCAGAATATTGAATGTGTCAGAAAACCCTGTCGCTCAAAACGTAGGTGGCTACCTTGTGAGCCCAGACAATGCCCACTGCCCGATTTTTGTGAATTACCATAAAGAAGACAATATTTCAGAGTCAACCAAGTATGAAGATGAGTTTGTAAACAACAAAGAATTTGATTGGATGTCAAAGTCCAATAGAACATTGAACAGCAATGATGTTCAATCTATTTTAGGACAAAACGGACCTATTCGACTTCCTTTATTTATTAAAAAGAATAATGACGAAGGGATGGACTTTTATTACATGGGTGAGGTAAGTCCTGAGTTGGATCGAGTGCAACAAACCACCATGCCGAATGATCAAGGAAAAAAGCTTTCAGTAGTGAAAATACGCTTCAACTTGTCTAATCCAGTTACATCTACGATGTATAATTATCTGCATGAAAACGTCAAGGACAACAAACCTAAATCAGAAGTAAAAGCTAAGGTGATGCCACTGCAGCAATCCTTAGAATTTGAAGAAGAGTTGCGCAATCCCATTCCACTGTATGATTTCTATGCTGCTGCTGGCACGTTTAGCGAAATACAATCCGGGAAAGATTACACGCTCATTGAAGGTCCTGAAAACAATTCGAACAGCGATTATTTCGCATGCAGAATCATTGGCGAATCCATGAACAGAGTAATTCCAAATGGATCCATTTGCCTGTTCAAACCCTATACAGGTGGCAACAGAAATGGAAAGATTTTGTTGATCGAAAACAGAGACGTGCAAGATCCAGACTTCAATTCGGCCTTTACGATTAAGACATACTCCAGCGAAAAAATTATGACAGAGGATAATTGGGAACATACGTCTATTGTCTTACGCCCAAACTCATATGACAGCGATTACCAAGACATCATAGTCACCGAACAAAATGCTCCTGAAATGAGGGTTATAGGTGAGTTTATACAAATTTTAAAATAATTCCTGTTGGTAACATCGTGTATGTGGCAATAGCGGGTGAAGTGGTAAATCAAAGGTTTGTGCTTCTAAGAAACGGACAGGCAAGTGCCTCTAATCCGCTACTGCATATACACGTGAAGCCCTACCCCAAAATCGAGCTTCCTGAAAATTGGCTATAACAATTAATTTTTTAACCAAAAGAACAAATGAAAACGTTCAAAATTTATTTGGCAAGTTTTGTTATCCTTATTGCGACCATGGCTAATGCCCAAACGAATTCCAAAACTTTATTAAAGGATTTTCAAAAATTATCAGGGAATTGGAAAGGCTCGTTGACTTATCTTGATTACTCTTCGGGAAAACCTTATACCATGCCAGCCGACATTGTGGTTAAAAGAATTGATAAGACAAACAAGTTTGCCTTTTCTAATATTTACCCCAATGAAAAAAGTGCAAACTCAATGGATACCGTCATTATTTCAATCGACGGAAAATTCATTGACAAAGAGAAGGTAATATCCAGGAAAAAACTTTCGACCGGAGAAATTGAGATTATCACTGAAGAAATGGGTACGGATGGAAATGACAATAAGCCTGCAAAGTTCAGACATACGTACACTTTCGGAAGTTCAACATTCAAAAAAAGAAAAGACGTGCAATATGTTGGGGAAACAGAATGGATCAATAGGCACGAATATACCTATACTAAACTGCCGAGCATCGAGAGGATGTAAGCATCCCAAACCTTAGTTTTTTATAGTACAAGAGGCCCGCGCTGATCACCGAGCGTATTGTATTTGAATTTGAGCCTACTAAGCTGATGCGTTAATTTTCTTGGCTTTAACACCTAGTTCCTACGTAAGGGTTTTTAAGAAGAGCCGATATCGTATTTAAATGTGTTATTGAAGCCTTCCCATTTTCAGCTACGATCAAAAGTATAGTTTTTAATCAAAAGTTGAGCAAAGCTGCTTGGTTTTACTGTAGGCGGTTTCTGGGTGTGCTGGTCAAGCAAGCGAAATCGTTGGAGTATTGTGTAAAATCACCTAAAAGGGGTATTGTGGGTGGAGCGTAGGCTTGCGTAATTGCCTATTGGATAGTACTATCCTAACCCCAACCTTAACACTATGAAGAGACTGTTATTGCTCACAGCGTTAGTAGCTGCGGCCCTATTGGTGGAGGCTCAGACTACGCAACCCAGCCGGGAACAACGTCCCGCACTGCAACAGCTAGCCGATCAATTTCCGTTATTGCCCGGGCAGCCAGGGGTACAACAACTCCAAAATTTAACTGCACAGCTGCCTGCCGACGCAAAACGAGCAGCAGCGGAGGCCGAGGCGCAGCGCCGCGGGATGCCGATTAGAACGGTATTGCCCGACGGTCGCGTAACCGAGGTGG
>Ga0209278_1001704_pt1 | contig 12998 bp, 9 predicted proteins | sample JI81BgreenDNA_FD_187504 | JGI IMG/M metagenome (GOLD analysis project Ga0209278, IMG submission 187504) | Wastewater effluent complex algal communities from Wisconsin, to seasonally profile nutrient transformation and Carbon sequestration -... | ecosystem: Engineered > WWTP > Effluent > Algae... | reverse complement strand
GCCCTTCATCGAGATCGGGAAATAGCGCCGCAGCCCGCCGATATTGACCTTGTGCCCGTGGTGCGAGGCGACCATCGCCAGGCACGCGAGGCCGCATTCCGCCGCCTCGGATTGCAGGATCGGGCGGATCGTCCGCGACCAGGGCCATTCGAAGTCGTTCATGACCGGATCGCCCTCAGCACCGGATCGAAGATCACGCTCCACAGGCTGCGGTTTTCAAGGATCAGGTTGGCCGACAGCGTCATCCCGGCGCGCAGGCGGTCGGCAAAGACGCGGTTCTGCTGCGCCTCGGCATTGATCCGCACGCGCACCCGGAACATTGGCTCGGCCGGCACAGCCGCGCCGCCCGCGCCGAGGCGGGCGGGCATTTCCGTCGGCACTTGCGAGACCCATGTGACCGTCCCCGAACCCGTGCCGAATTTCTGATAGGGAAAGGCATCGAACATCAGCCGCACATCCTGCCCCGCCTTGACGAAGCCGACCGCGCTGGTGGGTGCGAACAGTTCGACCTCAAGCTCGGATTGCTCGGGGATGACGGTCGCCAGAATGTCGGCATCGCGCACATCGACACCGGCGCGCGCGGGCAGATCGCCGACCACGCCGGCCATTGGAGCGACCAGTTGCAGTTTGTCCTCGCGCAGCAGCCGCGCGCGTTCCTCGGCCAACGCGGCGATGCGCTGGGTGATTTCCGAGCCCGACTGATCGGCCCCGATTGCCCGGCTGGCGATTTGCGCCTCAACGGTACGCAGCGTTTCGCGCTGGGCGATGATGCGTTCGTTGATCGCTTCAAGATCGATCTTGCGGCCCAGCACATCGGCCTGCAAATCCTCGACCTCCTGCTTGGTTGACGCGCCCTTCTTCGCCAGCCGCGCCGCGCGCTGGTACTTATCTTCCAGCAGCCGGATCTGCGAGCCGATCAACCCCTTTTGCCGTTCAAGCGAGGCGAGCGACTGGGTCAACCCAGCCCTTTGCGTCCGCAGTGACCCGATTTCGGTTTGGCCGAGCGTGTCGGACAGGCCCTTCTGGCGTTCAAGTTCGCGTAGCTGTGCGTCGATTTCGGCCAGCTGACTGGCGATCCCCTCGCCTCCCGCATCACGTCCTTGCGCGATCTGGAGCGTTGCCACCGGCGCGCCCTTGGCGACCCTTTCGCCTTCGCGCACGTGCAGTTCGATGATCTTTCCGGCGCGCGGGGCAACCACACTTGCCGCGCTGACAGAATAGGTGACCGTGCCGCGCACCTGCGCCTTGTTGGCAAAGCTGCCGACCGACATGAACACGACCAGCGCCAGCACCGCCGCAAGCAGCAGCCCGGTGTACAGGCGCGAGCTCGGCGGCACGGCAGCGATGACCGTGCCGGTAAGCTTGTGACGACCGGCTTCGATCGCTTCCTGTCTGAACAGTGAGCTTGCCATTCCGGCCCCTATTGCACCTATGTTCCGGCCCTAGAGAGGAATGGTAAAAACGCGATTAACCGAGGCCTGTTCGCCGTCTGCGGGGCGGCCATGCTTTCCCCTTTTGTAACCATTTTCGCTTACCGCAATCGGATGATGATCCGGCCTGCCATCCTGTCGCCGCTCGTGCTCGGCACGGTCTTGCTGAGTGGCTGTGCGCCGCAGGTGAAGCTGGCGATGGCGCCCGGCATCATGTCGGAAAGCTGGCGCACGGATGAGGCCGCGCCGACTGTGTCCGCGCCAGCAGCACCCGGCTGGACTGCCTTCGGATCGCGCGAGCTGGAAAGCCTGATCGAGGCGGCGCGCATTCACAACGCCGATATCGCCCAGGCCTCGGCCCGGATCGAACAGGCGCGCGCGGTGCTTGGCGTGGTTCGCGCCGGCAATGGCCCGGTGCTGAGGGCAAGCGCCGGGGCGCTCTCCAACGCGCGCGGCGGCGTGGGCGAGAACAGTTTCCGCGACAGCTATGTCTCGGGCGAAGTCGATGTTGGCTATACGCTCGACATTTCCGGACGGCTGAAGGCGCGCAAACGCGCCGCCTTCGCGCGGTTCGAGGCCGCCGGGCATGAGCGTGACGCGATCCGGTTGGCGGTGGAAGCGCAGGTGGCTGAGCTGTTCGTGCAATACACCGCGCTCGGCGAACAGATCGCTCTTGCGCGCGAGGCGCTGGTGACGGCGCGCGAATTTGAACGCATCCTGATGCTGCGGGCCGAGGAAGGCGTGGTCAGCGAAGTCGATGCCGGATTGCAAACCACAGTCGCAGACGGGATCGAGGCAGAAATTTCGCGCCTTTCGCAACAGCGCGCCCAGACCTCGAACGCGCTCGCCGTGCTGACCGGCGAGGAAGCGCCGCAATTCCGTTCGCCCGAAGTGCCGCTTGGCCAACTGGCCACCCCTGGCTTCGTTCCCGCACCGCCGGGCGAGCTGCTGTTCCGCCGCCCCGATCTGCGCGCCGCGGAGGCGCTGATCGCGGCAGCCGATGGCGATGTGCGTGAGGCGCGCGCGGCCTTCATCCCCGACATTTCCTTCTCGATCGGCAGCTTCGTCGACAGCGCCACGCAGGGGGGCTTGCTGAAGCCCGGCCTGCTGCTAGCGGCGCAGGCAGTGGGCGTGATCTTCGACAATGGCGCAATGCGGGGCGAGGTCTATCGTGCGTCCGCTGCGCAGGTCGCAGCGGTCGAGGAATATCGCGGCAGCATCCTGCGCGCGCTGGCCGATGTCGAGGACAGCCTTGTTGCCCAGCGCGAGACGCGGCGGCGGGTGGCGTTGCTGGAGAGTGCGCTCGTAGCTGCGCGGCGCAGCGCCACGCTGGCACGCGACCGCTATCTGGTGGGCAGCGAACCCTATGGCGCGGTGCTTGAAGCCGAGCGCCGGTCGCTCGAAGTGGCCGATGCGCTGGTGGTCGCGCGGCAGGAACAGCTGTTCGCTGCGATTGCGATTTTCCGGGCGATGGGCGGCGCGCCGACCGACGCGCCCGCCCCCCTGCCCCGCACCTGACCCTCCGCCGCAGCAGCGGCGGCGGGCCGGTGCCGGGCCGTCACTCCTCCAGCTTGCGGGCGAAGCGGAAGATGTCGCGGTGCTCTTCGGGCACCTGCTCCAGTTCGGAGGGCGCAATCCCGATCGCGGAGTGGGACTCGAACGCCAGCGTGTCCTTGAACCACGGCAGGCTGTAGCTGAGGAACACCAGAGGGCGGTTGTGATCGGCCTTGCACGGCATCCCGCCATGATAGAGCCGGTAGTCAAACGTCAGCGCGCTGCCGGCCTTGGTGTAGATCTCCAGCGGATCGCCCTGCCACTGATAATCGGTTTCGGTCTTGTGGGTGTTCTCCCACAGCTGGGTGCCGCCCGCTTCCTTGTCGAGGTCGATCAGCGGGATCAGCGTGGTGGTGGCATAGGTCGGCAGCACCACATTGACCGCGTCATCGGCAAACAGCAGCGGGTGTTCGCGGTGGACGTGCTGCATGCGCGCATTCTTGCGGGTGACGACCGCGCCAAAGGCATTGAGGATCGGCTTGTCGCCCATCGCCTTGGTCAGGAGGTCCATCAGCACCGGGTTGGCGAACAGCGCCGGGTTGTTGAACGGCGCCTTCATCCGGATCGGCACGGTGAACCGCTTGTCGCCCACATTGTTGGGCTTGCCGAGCCCGGCGTTCTGCCAGTTTTCGACCGCCTCCTTGTGAGCAGCGCGCAGTTCTTCGAGCAGGCCGGGCTGGATCAGGTTGTCGATCAGCACCACGCCCGACTTGGCAAAGATCGCCTGCGATTTCTCGCGCACTTCGGGATCGGTGTAATCGACCCGCAGGTGTTCATAGGGGGTTTCGGGCGCCTTGGCTTCGGCGACCTGCGCCGGAGCCTTGGCGAAATATTCGGCCATCAGGCGGATGCCGGGGCCGAAATCGGGCTCCAGCTTGAGCGCCGCTTCAAGCGCCTTTTTCGCCTGCGCTTTGCGCTTCAACCGCAGCAGGATCAGCGCCTTCACATAAAGCCGGGTCGGCTTCGCACCGAATTCTTCCAGCGAGCCCTCGATCAGCTCCAGCGCTTCCTCGTTATACTGGATCGCCAGCAGCATCTGCGCCAGCGCGACATCGAAGCTGACATCGCTGCCGTCCGGGAAGAACGACCGATAGGCCTCCATATAGACCTGGAACAGCTGCGGGCGGTCGGGGTCCTGATGGCCCTGCTGCAACTGGGTGAAGACCATCGGCATGCAGGCCTCGGCCACGGAAGGATCGAACTTCGAAAACCGTATCCAGGCAAAGATCTGGCGGAAACTCGCCTCGTCGACCGTGTCCTTGATGAGGTCGCTCAGCTCGTGCGCGTCATAGGGGTTGAATTCCCGCAGCTTGTCCTGCGCCGACTTGTAGGTGAGGCGCAGAGCCTCCATCGATTGCCCCTCGCCCGGCATGATGAAGGCCCCGCAGGAGAAATCGCGGTCCTTCAGCCGTTCGAACGCGGCCTTGCCCCCGCGCGCGCGAAACAGTTCGGCGAACATGTCGAAATTGGTGTAGTGGGCGAAGTAACTGTCGAAGATGAAGGGGCTTTCGAGGTCGAAGTCCTTCGGATCGGAATAGGCCAGATCGCCCGCCAGCAGCATCATCGGTGCCTGCCGGTGAGAGAAGCTTTCGAGGAAGCGGAAGCTTTCCTCCGGCACCGTCACATAGAAATCGCCTTCGCGCCGGGCGTATTTCTGGAGGATGTCGTCGATCACCGGATGCCCCGTCGGCGCGCCGTCGAGCTTGCGGGTGGCGAAAGTCTCTGACAGCGCCTCGAAGCCGGTCAGCGGCTGATCGAGGAAGCCTTCGGTTTCGGACTCCAGACCCAGCAGCACCCGGCGGATCTCGTGGTCGCGGATGCGGAACATGTCAGACGGGATGCAGTCGAACAGGTAGTTGGCGATGATGATCACCGGACGGTCAGCCAGATCGGCGGGGCTTAGCGCCTCGCCGGTCGCGGTGCGGATCACCGGATCGGCCTCGACCAGCAGCTGGCCGAATTGCAGCTGCCCGCTGGCGATCAGCTTGGAAAAGCGGCGCTTGGACTGCCAGTTGGCAACGTTGCGCTCGGCCGCGTCGGTGAGCATGTAGGTGAAGTCGGGCACTCGCTCGTCGGCGCTGAACTGGTAGCGCAGCAGGCGGTTGAGGAACTGCCAGGCAAAGCGGCCCGACCCCCCGCCCAGCTCGATGATCATCGGCGGCTTGGCGCTGGCCTGCGCCGCGCAGTCACGCAGGAAATCGGCAGCGATGGCGGCGTAGACATCGGCAGTGTAGCAATTGGCGGTCGAGCCCTGCGGCACCAATTCCTTCGACCACGCCTCCGGCCCCTTTTCTTGGTAGAACCGATGCAGCAGCGACCAGATGATCGATTCTTTCACCGGAGTTAATTTTTGCACTAAGCCCATCGCGCAAAATCCTCACATTTCATCAGTTTTATATAATCGCTCCCTCCCAATTAATCGTAACAGCTTAAAATATTGCTATGGCCCCAGGATTGCCAAATCAAATTGGACAATCCGATCGGAAACAAGTAATTTCAATGAAATCAGAATTTTGTATAATTTCGGCCGAGCGCCAGAGCGCATCCGTCTCTGCAGTTTGCCAATCATATTGAGCCCGAGACCCGGCCGTGCCGTTAACTCTGAGCCGACACACAGTCCTGCCGTTCGCCCTGCAGAATCAACGAAACCATGGTCCACTGATGCAAGTGGGGCCATACGGCTGCCGAAACTGCGACAGATGGGCAGCGGTCCATTGCTGGTATCAAGGGTCAACTGAGCCGTCTAACGATACCCCCAGAATACCCCCACTGGTACCCCCACGCAAATCTTATGCACAAACAAGAGATCAGGACCCTTCAGAAGGCGCGTTTTGCCGATGATCGCGCAGTGAAGTTGCCTCCTTAGGCCCTGATCACGGTCAATTGGTCCCGCCTAGCGATTACCTGAATTTTGCCAATCTCACTCTGCATGTCCGGGTCCGACCGAACCCGGCTGTTCACGATCACCGCATTGAAGGTCTGGCTTCCCCATAAGCGGTCATTCCGTTTTGGGGACCGCGACCTGACCCTCGTTACGACCGCGGGAGGGAGGCTTTTTGAATGATCGCCTTTCGAACGAGTTGGATACTGCCAAACAAGCTCAGGCGCACAGCTGTCGCTGATAGCCCGCCCCGTCGCGCAGCAGCCCGGCCACCGCGTCGGCGGCGACTGGCCGCGAAAACAGATAACCCTGGATATTCTGGCAACCTTCGCGCTCGAGCACTTCGAACTGCGCGATGTCCTCCACCCCTTCGGCGAGCGTCTCCATCCCGAGCGCTGCGGCAAGCGTTGTAATCGCACGGATCACAGCATGGCCGTTGCTGCTGGTACCGAGGTCTTCGACAAAGCTCTTGTCGATCTTGACCTTGTCGAACGGGAAGGAGCGCAAGTAGCTCAATGACGAATAGCCCGTGCCGAAATCGTCGAGCGCGATCTTCACCCCGAGATTGCGCAAGGAATGCAGCGTGGCCAGCGTCGCTTCGACATCGGCGATGAAGATGCTCTCGGTGATTTCGAGTTCCAGCCGGTTGGGTGAAAGGCCGCTCGCGGCCAATGCGGACATCACCGTGCTGGCAATGCCAGTGGCGGAAAATTGCTTGGGTGAGACATTGACCGCGACCGAGACATCGGCCGGCCAGCCACTTGCCTGGGAACAGGCTTCGCGCATCACCCATTCACCGATCGGGATAATCAGCCCGGTTTCCTCGGCAAGCGGGATGAACTCAGCCGGGCTGACCCGTCCACGGGTCGGGTGGTTCCAGCGGATCAACGCTTCAAACCCGGTAAGGCGCCGTTCGGCCAGACTGTAAAGCGGCTGGAAATGGAGTTCGAACCCGCCTTCCTTGATCGCTGCGCGCAGGTCGAGTTCCGTCTGCCGGCGCTGACGGGCGGCCTCGTCCAGAGCAGGCTCGAAGAAGTGGTAGGTCGATTTGCCCTCGTGCTTGGCGCGGTACAGTGCGAGGTCGGCGTTCTTCATCAAGGTGATGCCGTCCTCGCCATCGGTCGGCGCCATGGCGATGCCGATGCTGGCGCCGCAGGTTGCCGCCTGTCCGTTGATCGTCAGCGGCCGGTCGAAGCAGCGCTGGAGATTGTCCGCGACTTTGCCGAGGCTCTGGCTGTCGTCGATCCCGTCGATCAGAATCGCGAATTCATCGCCCCCCAGCCGCGCGATCAATGCATCGGGCAGGTCATCGCGCAAGTGACCGCCGACCATCCGCAGCAAGGCATCGCCCGCCGGGTGACCGAGCGTATCGTTGACCATCTTGAAGTCATCAAGATCGACATAGGCCATCATCACCTGCTCGCCCGCGCGGCGGCGTGAGAGGGTGTTGGCGAGCTGTTCGGTGAACAGCTTGCGGTTGGGCAGGCCCGTCAGGCCATCATGCAGGCCGACATGGATGATCCGCCGCTCGCGCTCGTCAATCGCGGCAACCATCTGGTTGAAGCTTTGCGCCAGCCGCCCGATTTCGTCATCGGTTCCGACATGCAGGCTGACCTCGCGCCCCTCGCCGATCAGGCGGGTCGCCTCGTCTAGCTGCTGGAGCGGTTCGGTAACTGAACGCGCCACTTTCCAGCTCAACCACAACACCAGAGCCAGGCCGCCCAGCGCGAGCACCACGAGCCACCATTTAAGGTCGGCATAGGCCGCCTGCGATTGTTCGAGCGAATGGCGCAGCACCAGCCGCGGAGCGATGCCGTCCTGCAGCACGGCAAGATCGGAGACGTGGTACAGGAAGCGCTCGGCTTCCTCGCGTTCAAACACCGCATTGGCGTCAGCGTTACGCAGCCATGCTGGCTGGCTTCCGGTTTCGGCAACCTGCGCATCCAGCGCGATCGGGGCCAGTTCCACCAGACGGTCCAGCTCTGCCCGGTCGAGCGGCTGGGCAATCACCAGCCAGCCGATCAGATCAGGCGCTTCAATCGGAGCTGCAGCGGCAAGCGCAAGTCCCTTGTCCGATGCGATGATCCCGCGCTTGCCGCCATCATCGAGCCGCGACCACAGCGTCTCGGGCGCAGGCACGCCGGTCGCGTCGGCGGCGAGAACCTCACCTTCGAGAGTGAGCACGAAGGCCAGGTCGCTGCGGGCGCGGGTCTCAAGGCTGCCGAGCGCACTGGCGATGGTCGGCGCATCGCCAGTCGCAACAGCCTCGCGAAAGCCGAAATCGCGCGCCAGCACATCCGCCTGATCGCCCATCTGGCGCGAACGAGCGGCAAGGATCTCATCGAAGACACGGGCATTGGCAGCCAGATCACGGGCAGCGCTCGCTTCGCCGAAGCGCGCAAGCCCCCCTGCAGCCAGTGATACCACCAGCCCCAGAACCAGAGCGAACAGACCGGCATAAAGCAACGCGATACGCGCGCTCAATGTGCCGAAACGCAATGCGGCCATCCGCGCGAAAAGTGTTTCCGCCGCGCTCATTTGACCGCAACCTTGAGCTTGTGCACCTGCGTGCCGCCTGTAACCGTAATGGTGGATTTTGTTTCATTACCCACTCCGCGCAATTGCGGATGCCATACCGTCAGGCTCGCCCCGCCGCTCGGCATGCCGGTAAGAGTGACGTAGCCGTTGTGATCGGTCTTGGCCGCAAACGGCGTGTCGGTGACGCGGATATAGCCGCGCATCTGATCGTGGATATTGCAGCCCAGCTTGACGCTGCCGGCGATCGGGAAGGTCTGGGTGCGGGTCTGATCGCGGCCGTAAAGTTCGATCTCGAACCGTGCGGGCTTGGAAAAGCTGTAGATCGAATGGCGCACGCTATCGAGGTTGGGAAAGGCCACCGTGCTGCCCTTGGCGACGATCAGCGTGCCGGGGGTGAATTGCTGGTTCTTCTGCGCCATGCCCATTTTCCACGCGAAGCGAATCGGCCCGGCGGCGGCTTTGGCGCTGTGGAGTTCAACCACGGCATCGCGCACCGGCAGGCCATCGGCATCCACCACCTGCACGCGCAAGCTGGCAGGCGTGGCGGCCTGCACCAGCGCTGCGCCGCCAACAAGGCTGGCGGCGGTGAAAAGGCTCGCAGCAAGGGCCGAAAAAGCGGTGCGGGGAGAGACGGGAGAACGCATATCAGGCAGACCCATTAGGGGCACACCTCTTAAAAAACCCTCGCCGCTTGGTTTAGGCAGAGTTTACCAAGTGTCGCTAACTGCTCGTGGGGTGCATGCGATTCCCACTTGTCTGATAGCGCTCGCGCAAGCCGCGGCGGTGCCCGTGGCCCCGCTGCCCGCCGAACGGCCGCAGATCGCCTATGCCCCCGTGCTCGACGCCGAGGTGGAGCACGCGCCACCCCGGCGCGCGGTGCAACCGGTCGGCCCCGCCACTGCCTTTGCCGAGGATGGCGTGCGGATCGGCAGGGTGCGCCTGTTTGATGGCGGTAAGTTGTTGCTGACAAACGGAGTTTCCACAGTCGAAGGCTCCTCGGGCGGCGGAATCGCGCGCTGGGCGACGATTGCCGGGCGGCAGATGCCGGGCGGGGTCGGGGTCTCGGCCCATGCCACCGCGATCGAATTGCCGGACTATGGCTGGCGGTCCTATGGCGTCGCGGTGGGCTTTGGTGACCGGCTGGAACTGAGCGTTTCGCGCGCCGATTTCGACACCCGCGATGTCGGCGCGGCGCTGGGCATCGGGCAGGGTTACACATTCAACATGGAAACCTTCGGCGCAAAGCTGCGCGTGGCGGGCGACCTTGTCTATGGCGAGACGTGGCTGCCGCAGATCGCGGTGGGCATCGAACACAAGCGCAGCCGCGATGGCGCGCTGGTGCGCGCGCTGGGTGCAGCAGATGACGCAGGCACGGATTACACCGTCAGCGCCACCAAGCTGCTGCTGGCGCGCAGCCTGCTGGTCAATGCGACGGCGCGTTACACCAAGGCGAACCAGCTCGGCCTGTTGGGCTTCGGTTCGGCGGGGGATGGCTACCGGCTGCAATTCGAAGGCTCATTGGGCTACCAATTATCGCGGCGTGCGGTGGTGGGGGCGGAATATCGCTCCAAGCCCGACAATCTCGGTCTGGGGGAGGACGATTGGATGGATATCTTCGCCGCCTATGCCCTGACCGATCACCTGACCCTGACGGCGGCCTATGTCGATCTCGGCTCGATCGCCACCTTCCCCGATCAGCGCGGCGGCTTCCTGTCCGCGCAGGTCGCGTTCTGATCTTTCCCCCGGAGCCCTGCCGATGCTGCTGACCGCCACCGCTGTTGCTGCCCTGATGCTGCTGCAACAGGCCCCCGCCGAGGGCACCGACTGGGACGCCGAATTCGGGGTCGAGGTGAAGGAACGCGATCCGGTGACGGGCGAGATTCCGGTCGATCCCTATGACCAGTCCAATGCCAATGCCGGGGCCAAGCCCTATGACAGCGCCGGGCTGGCGCGCGATTTCGGCGGACGGGAGGGCATCGCCCGGATCGCTGCGCGCACTGTGGATTTGTCTGAAGCCGACCCGCGCATCGCCGCAATCTTCGCCGGGCATGATATGGTGCGTCTGAAGCGCACGCTTGGCGAGCAATTTTGCTATTTGCTCGGCGCGGGCTGCTACTACACCGGGCGCGACATGCGCACATCCCATGCCGAAATGGGCGTAACAAAGACCGACATGAACGCGCTGGTTGAGAACTTGCAGGCCGCCATGAACGAGGCCGGCGTCCCGTTCGCTGCGCAAAATCGCCTGCTCGCCAAACTTGCCCCGATGTCGCGCCAAGTGGTGACGCGCTGAGCCTGATCTTGACTGCAACTGAGTCGATTGCTGGATTTCCGCTTTTGGCAGAACCTAGGTCGAAGCTGACTGGCGGATATTGGCGAGACCAGTCCTTCAACATATCGACTGGGAAGGGCGGAAAAGTCCCACCGCTGGTAGGTCGGCTCCTCGGTGCTAACGAGGAGCCGAGTGCTCAGATTTCTGTGTTCTCGGCGAGGGAAAGCGCGTCCTCGACGTCTATCCCGAGGTAGCGAACCGTATTCTCGATCTTGCTGTGGCCGAGAAGTATCTGAACGGCGCGCAGATTGCCGGTCGCCCTGTAGATGATCGACGCCTTGGTCCGCCGCAGAGAGTGGGTGCCATATTCGCTTCGCATCAACCCAATACCGGTTACCCATTCATCAACAAGCCGCGCATATTGACGGGTACTGAGGTGTCCGTTGCGATCGACCCGGCTTGGGGAGACATAATCGTCCACGGTGCCACCCCGGCGCTCGAGCCAGGCCAGTAGACTGCCACAAGCATCCGGTAGCAGCTCAAACTGAACAGGACGGCTTGTCTTCTGTTGCATTACGATCGCGCGCGTTCGGATCTGACCTCCGCTGACAATGTCGCCGATCTTCATGCGCACAAGGTCGCAACCTCGCAGCTTGCTGTCGATCGCGAGGTCGAACAGTGCACGGTCTCGCAACCGGCGGCGTTAGTTGAGAAGAAATCGGATCTCCAAAATTTGCTTCGGTTTGAGCGCTCGCTTGGCGCCAACACTTCTTCCCGCATTCCAGACCGGGCGCTTCGTTGCGTTCACATCCGTTTCAGGCGCCTCCTTGATCATTCTCCAGTGACCACAATGGTCACCTGAAACATGTCTGTTGGCCTGGTGATTGGAAATGCTGCGGCGCTCTTCGACCCAGAGCCGGTCATCTACGATTACCAGGTTGATCGTCTGCCTTCGCCGAAAGCCGCCATGCGGCTTTCGGGATCCAGCTCGGATCCCGCTGATGACTGAAACTGAGTGGATAGGCCAATGGCGGTTTTGGGCGCGATCGGTTCCAGCGACGCCAATCACCGTTTCTGACGACCTTGATCTTGACCGAAGCAGTAGCCGTTCAGTCGTGCATCTATGATGGCCTGCCTCATCGAGTTCGCTTCATAGCGGCCTACAAATTCTGCAAGCGATTCAATGCCTGCAGCGCCTGCCGCCCCATGAGTTCGTCTGCAAATGACGAATAAAGGAAGCGCGCCGCTTCAAACCAAACCCGCAACGTCACCCCTTGGGGCCAAACATCTAAATTGCCGAAACCCGAGTTTGCTTCAGTGATACGATAAATTTCACCACGATCGTGTCAGAAGCCTGGATCTTCGAACACTACGGCATATGCGCGATTGCCGGTGACGCCCCCATCGCCATCGCCAATCTTGCTCATGCGCTCTCCCACGTTGATACAGTAAAGCTGCTCTCCGTTCAGCATGGGGTTCTGGAAAGAGGACGCAGCGGCGGCCTGGATGGCGCTCGATCCGGTGAACGAGTTGATACGGCGCGAATAGTCTTTGGACGGCCCCAGTTCCCGCACATTCACAACTCTGCCACCGATGCCCACATCGTAGGCGACATAGGCTGTCTCGACGTAGGCGTTCTTGAACGTCCAATCCGATTCGAACCGTGGCAAAGGCCGCGATATCTGCCTGGTGCAAGCGGAACGCTCGTCATCACTTGCAAGACGATAATCAACAACGCGAACGCCCTTACCCAACACCGACCGCAGCGTTGTCAGCGAGACGCCTTGTGGCACCCGTCCGAACGGGTTTGACGCTGCGCCGAAAGGCGATTTGCAGATGAAGCTTGTTTCAAGAACCATGGAAATGATGTTCTTTTCTGTCTCCGTCAGATCGGATGAACGCCGAAATGGTGCCATGGCGTCGATGCGAGGATTCCTCGCGCATTGCTCCAACAAGGGCTGCCTGACACTCTGCACGCCGCGGCGCGTTACTACTTCCTGCGGGTAATGGTGATTTGCAGGGTCGAACGTCGCCAGAAACGCCCTCACGACCGGCAAGTCCTGCTGGCTGGGCTGGGGATACATGCGTTGTGCGCAAAGCGGCGCAGCAGCAAGGGCTGTCATTGCAACGGCAATAATATAGCGCTGGTTCAATTGCTCACTCCTATTGCCAGGATCGATCAAGAGAGAATTTATCGACCTACGCCGTCGAAGGTAACCCAGAGAATCCGCGTTCCGGCCCGGCTGTCGGTCTCTGATGAATCCTCAAGGGGTCAATTCTCCGGAAACATCTGGTTCAGAGGCTGGTTTATCGCGCATCATGA
>Ga0209278_1001702_pt1 | contig 13004 bp, 11 predicted proteins | sample JI81BgreenDNA_FD_187504 | JGI IMG/M metagenome (GOLD analysis project Ga0209278, IMG submission 187504) | Wastewater effluent complex algal communities from Wisconsin, to seasonally profile nutrient transformation and Carbon sequestration -... | ecosystem: Engineered > WWTP > Effluent > Algae... | reverse complement strand
GGCCGTGCAGGCCGATCGAGTGGGTGTAGATGATGGGGTTGGTACCGGCGGCAATCGCCTTCTCGCGCGCCGCCATCAGCACCTCGTTGCCGGTCAATCCGGTCCGGAAGCTGGCAATCAGCGCATCCTGCACCTTGTTGGCGGCGGCCATGCCGGCCTTCAGCCCGGCCGGTGCGTCGGTTTCGCCGGGCTTCAGCACATAGGCCAGTTGCTGCGTGTCGGTCTTCAGGCCCAGCATGCCGGCGCAGAAATCCACGTGCAGCAGATCGCCGGGCATGATCACGTTGTTTTCCGGCAGCGTCTGCGTGCCGGGCTTGATGCCCAAAGGACCTTGGGGCCCGTTGGCGCGCTGGATGGTCACCGAAGGCTGGCACCAGGCGTCCTGCCGCAGATCGGCCAGCCGTTCACGATACCACCACACCACGTCCTGCGTGGTGGTCACACCCGGCGTGATCACCTTTTCGGACAGGCCTTCGGGGATCAGCGCATGGGCGACGCGCATGATGCCCTGATACACGTCCATGTCCTGGGGCGTGCGGGTTTCCAGAACGCCCAGCGCCAGCCGGTCGTGGCTTTCCAGCCGGCTGGCCATCGGGCCCAGCGCGGTGACGAGCTGGCGATGTTCACCGGTGGCGAGGCCATCGGCCAGCGCGAAATCCCGGCTGATGTTGACGGCGATGCGCTTTGGATTGCGTTCGGCAATCACCTGGGCGACGCGCGCCCATTGTTCCGGCTGCTGTTCGGGGTTCCACACCGAGGGGAACAGATCGCCCACCGGATAGCGGGCAATGGCCAGCCGCTCGACCCCCTTTTCCGGGCCGCGATCGAAGAAGATCAGCACCATGCGCCGCCGTGCCGAGGCCCAGGTGGCGGGCAGCATCGCCTTCACCACCGGATCTTCATTATACTCGCTGGCGACGAGGACCCACATGTCCACCCCCACCTCGCGCATGATCTTCGGCACCACCGTGTCCAGCCGCGCCTTCACCAGCCTGTCCTGCGCTGCCACACGATCGCGCAAGGACGGCACGCCGGGCCGCCGATAGTCTTGCGCGAACGCGGTGGTGGCCCCGGTGGCAGCCATGCCGAGCAGCAAGGCGGTGATGAGCGGTTTCATTCTGGTCTCCCCTGTGATGTCAGGGGCTTTAGGGCAGGCAGACGCGCTTGTCAGCCTGCCCGAACCATGAACGGCAGGGCAGCGGCGATGAGGCTCTCCCCGATGCGGGTGATGCAGTGGGTATCGGCGAACATCGTCTTGTCCGGAAAGGGGGCGGTGGTGCTGCCGGGGAGGATTGAACTCCCGACCTCAGCCTTACCAAGGATGCGCTCTACCACTGAGCTACGGCAGCACGGCCCCGCTGTGCCCGTTTCCAGGCAGGCCCGGCCCTATGGCCAAGGGCCGTCATACTGTCAAGCGCTGACAGGCCGGGCGGCAATCGGCTAAAGGTCCGGCCATGACCAAGGAAACCGACAAGCAGGCAGCAGCGCGCGCCGAACGGCTGGCGGCGGCGCTGCGTGCGAACCTGAGGAAGCGCAAGGGGCTGGGTGGCCGTGCGGATCCACTTGAGGATCAGCACCCCACAGGCTGCGCCGACGACCCGGCGCGCAGCCAGCATCCCGGCGACGCGACCAGGCCCGATTAGCGCCAGACCCGATCAGCCCTTTGCGGCCAGCGCCTTCTGCACCGCTGCCGTCACTTCCGGGGAGGTGGGCGTGGTGCGGGTGCCGAAGGCGGCGATCAGCTTGCCATCCTTGCCGATCAGATATTTGTGGAAGTTCCACTGCGGGGTCTTGTCTTCACCCAGCGTGTTCGCCGCCCACTTGTACAGCGGGATCGCCTTCGGGCCCTTGACCACAGCCTTTTCGGCCATCGGGAACTTGATGCCGAACTTGCTTTCGCAGAACTGCTTCACTTCGCCATTGCTGCCGAATTCCTGATCGCCGAAATCGCCGGACGGCACGCCGATCACGGTGAAGCCCTTGGCCTTGTAGCTGTCGTGCAGCGACTGCAGGCCTTCATACTGGGGGGTGAAGCCGCACATGGAGGCGGTGTTCACCAGCAGCACCACCTTGCCCTTGTACTGCGCCATCGGCATCGGCTTGCCGTCGATGGTCTTCAGGGTGAACTGGTGCAGGCTTTGCGGGGCAGGCGCGGCAGCCACCAGCGCGGTGAGCGCGGCGGCGGCGAGGGCAACAGGCTTCATCATGGCAGGTCTCCGAAACAGGTTTCACGCCGCTGATAGCATGATGGCGCGCGGCAACGAAGGTGAAGGGTGACGCAGGGGACGCGCAGCGGCCTTGTCGACCGTGTCACAGCGGCGCGCAGGCCTGCTCCAGCCAGGCGCGCTCGGCCGCATCGGTCAGCAGCGGACCGATCTCGGCGGCGACCCGGGCGTGATAGGCGTTCCACCAATCCCGCTCCTCCGCCGTCAGCAGCGCCACATCCACCAGACGCCGATCGATGGGCGCCAGCGTGAGATCGCGGAAGCCCATGATCTCGCGTTCGGCGCCGTCGCTGTGGCGGGCTTCCACCAGCACCAGATTCTCGATCCGGATGCCGTATTCGCCGGTCTTGTAATAGCCCGGCTCGTTCGAAAGGATCATGCCCGGCTGCAACGGTTCATCATTGCCCGGCTGGGCCGACCAGGCCGCCGCGATGCGCTGCGGGCCTTCGTGCACCGAAAGATAGCTGCCCACCCCGTGACCGGTGCCGTGGTTGTAATCAAGGCCGGCGGCCCACAGATGCTGGCGGGCCAGCGCATCCAGCTGCACGCCGCGCGTGCCGGCCGGGAAGATGGCGCGGGACAGCGCGATATGGCCTTTCAGCACGCGGGTGAAGCGGTCCTGCATTTCCGGCGTCGGCGTGCCCACCACCATGGTGCGGGTCACATCGGTGGTGCCATCACGATACTGGCCGCCCGAATCGACCAGATAGATGCTGTTCATGGCAATCGGCCGGTTGGTTTCATCGCTCACCCGGTAATGCGGCAGGGCGGCGTTGGGGCCGGCAGCGGAAATGGTGTCGAACGACAGATCTTCCAGGCTGTTGCTCTCGGCCCGGAACTGGCGCAGCCGTTCGGCGGCGGACAGTTCGTCGAGCCCGCCCTTGGGCGCCTCGGCATCGAACCAGGCCAGGAATCGGGTGAGCGCCGCGCCGTCGCGGACATGGGCGGCGGTGGTGCCGGCGATTTCCACCGGGTTCTTGATCGCGCGCGGCAACACGGTGGGATCGCGCGCCTCGATGATGCGGGCGCCGCCGGCCTCCAGCGCTTCGAAGATGGCCGCCACGCAGCTTTGCGGATCGGCGACCACCGTCTTGCCGCCCAGGCCCTTCAGCGCCGCTTCGAAGGCGCCGCGCGGGTGGCAGCGCACATCCCGCCCCAGGTGGGCACGCACCGCGTCCGTCAGCTTTTCGGGCGCGGTGAACAGATCGACACTGGCATCGGCGTGAACAATGAGGAAGGCGAGCGCCACTGGCGTGCGCGGCACGTCGCGGCCGCGGATGTTGAGCAGCCAGGCCACCGAATCGAGCGCGGCGATCACCACCGCATCGGCGCCCTTCTCCTTCAGCCCGCCGGCGATCCCGGCGCGCTTGTCTTCATGGGCACGGCCGGCGAACATTTCGTCATGCACTTCCAGCGGCGCGGCCGACGGGGCCGGACGGTCGGTCCACACCGCGTCGATCGGGTTGCTGGGCAGGGCCACCAGTTCGGCGCCGCGCGATTTCAGCAGCGCCGCAGTGCCGTTGGCCCAGCCGCGCGTGTGCAGCCACGGATCATAGCCAATGCGCTGGCCGGCCTGCACCTGTTGTCCAAGCCATTGGGCGACATTGGTCTGCGGCACGTCTTCATAGGCGAACAGATCGCCCGGCACCTGTTGGCGCACCTGCACGGTGTAACGGCCATCGGTGAAGATGGCGGCCCCAGCCCTGCCCGAGACTTCCTGCAGGACCACTGCATTGCCGGCCGATCCGCCAAAGCCGCTGATCCACGCCAGCCGCTGCGCATAATCGCCGACATATTCGCTCATGTGCTCATCGGTGAGCGGCACGACGAGGCCGGCAAGATCAAGCGTGTTCAGATGCTGGCGCAGGGCGGCAAGCCGGGTCTGGATGGTGGACATGAAAATTCTTCCCTTTATCAATCCGCCTCCAGATAGGCGCTGACGCCGCGCGCCTCAAGCACGGGAACCCATCATGCGCCGCGCCATCGTCGCACTTGTCACCAGCCTTCTTCTCGCTTCCGGAGCCACTGCCCAGATGCAACCCGCCCCCACCAATCCCCCGATCGCCGCCAAGCGCCCGCACAGTTTCACCCACCACGGCATCACCGTGGAAGATCCCTACAACTGGCTGAAGGATCCCGGCTATCCCAAGGTGGATGATGCCGATGTGCTGGCCTATCTGAAGGCCGAGAATGCCTATTTCGAAGCGCAGATGGCGCCGCTGGCCGGCCTGAAGGACCGCCTGTTCGACGAACTGAAAGGCCGCGTGAAGCAGGACGATGCCTCGGTGCCGGTGCCGCAGGGCGCGTTCGAATATTGGTGGCAGTTCAAGCCGGGCGAACAGTATCGCACCTGGTTGCGGCGCCCGAAGGCGGGCGGGCCTGAGCAACTGGTGCTGTCCGAACCCGAACTGGCCAAGGGCCATGACTATTTCCGGTTGGGCGCACAATCGATCAGCCCCGATGGCCGGTTGCTGGCCTATGCCACCGATACCAACGGCAGCGAGCGCTTTACCATCCGCATCCGCGACATCGCAGCGGGCAAGGACATCGAAACGGTCACCACTGTCAGCGTTGGCGCGATCGAATGGTCGGCCGATTCGAAGGCCATCGTGTGGACCGAGGTCAACGACAACTGGCGGCGCATCAAGGCGCGGCTGCACGTGCTGGGCCAGACCGGCGACGACCGGGTTCTGTACGAGGAAACCGAAGACAAGGGCTTCGGTGTCAGCACGGCCAAGAGCCAGGATGGCAAGTGGATCATCATCGCGACCACCGATCACGTCACCAGCGAGGTGCGTCTGGTGCCCGCCGCCAATCCGGCCGCCGAACCGATCCTGATCAAGCGCCGCAAGGCCGGTGTTGCCTATGATGTGGACGTGCGCGGGGAGACGATCTTCATCCGCAGCAACGACACCCACGTGAACTTCCGCGTCGCCACCGCCAAGGTGGCACAGCCAGGCGAGTGGACCACGCTGATTGCCGGCAGTGATCGCGATTACATCACCGGCATCGCCGCCTTCACCTCCTATCTGGCGGTGCAGGGCCGGCGCGATGGCCTGGACCGCATCGTGCTGCGCAAGGACGACGGCACCGAAACCGCGCTGCCGTTCAGCGAGGCCGCCTATACCGCCAGCCTGGGCGCCAACATGGAGCCTGACGCACCGCTGCTGCGCCTCAACTATGCCTCCATGGTCACGCCGGCGACGGTCTATGATTATGACGTGAAGGCCGGCAAGCTCGTCACCCGCAAGGTGCAGGCGGTGCCATCGGGTTATGATCCCAGCCAGTATGAAAGCCAGCGCCTGTGGATCACCGCGCGCGACGGCGTGAAGGTGCCGGTGGCAATTGTCTACAAGAAGGGCTTCAAGCCCGATGGCACCGGCAAGCTGCATCTTTATGCCTATGGCGCCTATGGCATCCCCACCATGCCCAGCTTTTCGGCCAACCGGCTGAGCCTGCTGGATCGCGGCGTCGCCTTTGCCATCGCGCAGATCCGCGGCGGCGATGATCTGGGATACCAATGGTATCTGGATGGCAAGCTGGCCAAGCGCACCAACACGTTCAACGATTTCGTCGATGCCGCGCGCGGGCTGAACGCGGCCGGCTGGGCGGCGCCGGGCATGATTTCGGCCAGCGGCGGTTCGGCCGGCGGCGAGCTGATGGGCGCTGTGGTGAACCAGGCGCCGGACCTGTTCCGCGCCGTGGTGGCGCACGTGCCGTTTGTCGACGTGCTCAACACCATGCTGGATGAAAGCCTGCCGCTTACGCCGGGCGAGTGGCCGGAATGGGGCAACCCGATCACCAGCAAGGCGGATTTCGAGCTGATCCGCAGCTATTCGCCCTATGATCAGGTCAAGGCTCAGGCCTATCCGCCGCTGATGGTCACCGCTGGCCTCAATGATCCGCGCGTCACCTATTGGGAGCCGGCCAAGTGGGTGGCCAAGCTGCGTGACGTGAAGACCGACAACAACACGCTGATCTTCAAGACCAACATGGGCGCCGGACACGGCGGCAAGACCGGGCGCTTCACCGCGCTGGAAGAGCTGGCCGAGGAATATGGCTTCATCCTCAGCCAGTTCGGCATCCGCGACTGATGCCGGCCCCGCCCGACAGGCGCAGCTTTGCGATGACGGTGACCGCGCAGGCGGCCGACATCGACGAACTGGGCCATGTCAACAACGCGGTCTATCTGAAGTGGATCCAGGATGTGGCGACGGCGCATTGGACCGCCGTCGCCGCGCCGGAACACCGCGATGCCTATGTGTGGGTCGTCACCCGCCACGAGATCGACTATCTGCGCCAGACGCACGAGGGCGAGACGGTCACCCTCACCACCTGGGTGGGCGCGCCAAAGGGCGCGCGGTTCGACCGGTTCGTGGAGATTGCCGGGCCGGACGGTCAGTTGCGGGTGAAGGCGGTGACCACCTGGGCGATCATCGACAAGGCCAGCGGACGGCTGGCCCGGGTGCGCGCCGATATTGCCGCGCCGTTCATGGCGCCCGCAGCAGATTGAACAGGTGCACGGCGGCCAGCAGCGCCGCCGCAACGCCCACGAACGCCACCCCGTTCCACGGCAGATGCGCATGCCAGGCCAGTGGCGAACGGGTGCGGGCCACACCGCCCAGCGCGCCGGCCGCGGCCAGCCCCAGCCCGGCGCCCAGCAGCAGCCATGTGGTCTCGATGTCCATGGCGGCTGCTTTGGCAGGCGGGCCGCCGCGCGACAATCATCTGTCTTGCCCCATATGACTTGCGGGCGTCACACCCAGCCTCTACCCATGGCCCATTCCCATCAGGAGACTTCGCATGATCCGTTCCCTTGCTCTTGCCTCGGCCTTCGCCGTCGCCGCGATTGCCGCCCCCGCCATTGCGGCCGGCCCGTTCGATGCCGCCATCGCCGGCAGCTGGCGCAAGGATGCCGACAAGGCGCGTGACCAGTATCGCCACCCGGCCGAAACGCTGAAATTCCTGGGTGTGAAGCCGGGGCAGACGGTGGTCGAAATCTCGCCCGGCGGCGGCTGGTACACCGAAATCCTCGCTCCGGCGATGAAGGGGAATGGCAAATATGTGGCCGCGCTGGCCAACCCGCTGGCGTCGGTGAACGCGGCGAAGAGCGTGGAAAACTTCAAGGCCAAATATGCCGACAAGACGATCTATGGCGACATCGGCATCGGCGTGTTCGGCAAGGGAGTTGACGAGATCGTGCCGGCCGGCAGCGCCGATGTGGTGCTGACCTTCCGCAACGTGCACAACTGGCACATGGGTGGTTGGGACCAGGAGGCGTTCAACGCCTTCTTCAAGGCGCTTAAGCCGGGCGGCACGCTGGGCGTTGTCGAACACCGCCTGCCGGAAGACCGCCCGGATGCCGACATGAAGAAGAGCGGCTACATGAAGGCCAGCCACGTGAAGATGCTGGCCGAAAAGGCCGGCTTCAAGCTGGTGGGCTCGTCGGAAATCAACGCCAACAAGAAGGACACCAAGGATTACCCGGATGGTGTCTGGACCCTGCCGCCGACCTTCCAGCTGAAGGATCAGGATCGTGCGAAATATGCCGCGATTGGTGAATCGGACCGCATGACGCTGAAGTTCGTGAAGCCGAAGAAGTAAGCAAGGGAATGGCACACGCGTGACGTCGAACGGGCTTCAGGCAAGCCTCTGGCCCGGCAAAGCCGTGCCGCCGGCTTGCCCGAACCCGCCGGCCGGCTTCGCACGAGTCGGAGGATAACGCCGGGCGTTATCCTCACGCCGTGCGTCAGCTGAACCGCCGCACCCCGGTCACCGGTTCGGCCACACCCGTGGTGGCCAGCCGGGCGATCACGTCGGCCAGCGGTTCCGTCACCACCGCCATCCAATGGGCGTTGGCGTGAAGCAGCTGGTCGCCTGCCAGCAGCAGGCCGACATGGCCGGGGAAGAACACCAGATCGCCGGGCGCGCGCGCAGCGAACGGCACTGCTTCACCCTGTTCGCTCTGCAGATCGGTGTCGCGGCGCAAGGCAATGCCTTCGGCGGCAAGCGCCGCCTGCACCAGCCCGGAGCAATCGACACCATCGGGCGTGCGGCCGCCCCACAGATAGGGCGCGCCCAGGAACAGCGCGGCGGCGGCAAAGCGGTCTTTCGGCGGGCTTTCCAGATGGCGGCGATGCACGAAGCCGCCATCAGCCAGCGCCAGGAAATTGCCCTCCAGCCTGCCGTGCAGTCGCGCGCCGAACGGCAGTTCGCGCACCACGGCGGCCTTGATGCCGGCCTCGCCAAACACAGGCGCGCGCCGGGCGCTCACCTTGTGCGTCGGCGTGGCACCGGGCAGGGCCAACGCCGCGAACGGCGCCCAGCCGATGTAGCGATCGTGGGTGCAGCGGCCGAGTGCGAACCCGTCCTTCACGTCAGCAATCTCGAAGGTCTCGCCCAGCAGCAGCTCGCTCACCGCTTCGGCGCCGGCATCGGGGGCGCTGCGCAGCGCCACGCGCGGGGCCGTGCACACCAGCGGCCGTGGCTCGACGTAGCGCACTGAACCGATCTCGCCGGCCAGCGCCAGTTCGATCACGTCCGGCCCGGCGAACCATTCGCGCGGCTCGAAGCGCTGCGCCGGGCCCTTCAGCACCCAGCTCACTGGAAGCGGCTCCGCAGCACGGCCCACACGGCGCGCAGGCCCAGCGCCTCGCCGCCCTTGGGCCGGCCTGGCCTGTCGCCATTGTTCCAGGCGAAGGTGTCGAAATGCGCCCACGGCACACTGGCCGGCACGAACTTCTCGAGGAACAGCGCCGCGGTTATGGCGCCGGCAAAGCCGCCTTCGGCGCTGTTCACCATATCCGCAATGCGGGATTTCAGCATGTCGTGATAGGGCGCCCACAGCGGCAGCCGCCACAGCGGATCCCCGGCCTGCATCCCGGCCGCCAGCAGTTCGGAGGCCAGCGCATCATCATTGGCGAACAGCGCCGGCAGCTGCGGCCCCAGCGCCACGCGGGCGGCGCCAGTGAGGGTGGCGAAATCGATGATCAGGGCCGGCGCCTTTTCCACCGCCAGCGTCAGCGCATCGCACAGCACCAGCCGGCCTTCGGCATCGGTGTTGGTGATCTCCACCGTCTTGCCGGCGCGCGTCGCAATCACGTCGCCGGGGCGCATGGCATTGCCCGAAATGGCGTTTTCCGCCGCCGGGATGATCAGGTGCAGCCGCACCCGCAGCCCCGCCTGCATCACCAGCCGGGCCAGCGCCAGCGCGTGGGCCGCGCCGCCCATGTCCTTCTTCATCAGTGCCATGCCGCCGGTGGGCTTGATGTTCAGCCCGCCTGAATCAAAGGTGATACCCTTGCCGATGATGGCAAGGCGCGGGTGCGCGGCATCACCCCACTCCAGGCTGATCAGGCGCGGCGGTTCGGCGGCGGCACGGCCCACGGCGTGCACGGCGGGGAAGTTCTGATCCAGCAGCGCCTCGCCCTTCACCACGTCCACCGTGGCACCGAACGGGCGGGCGGCATCAATCACCGCCTGCGCCAGTGCGGCCGGACCCATGTCGCTGGCCGGCGTGTCGACCAGATCGCGCACCAGCGCGGTGGCCTGGGCCTCGGCCACGGCAGCCGGGATGGCGGCCAGGCTGGTGGTGGCCAGAACGCGCGCGCCTTTCGGTTCGCTGCGGCGATAGCGGCCAAAGCCATGCTGGGCGAGGCACCAGCCCAGCCCGGCCTGCCCCAGCTCGCCAGACAGGAGGTAACGCCCCGCCGGCAGCCGCGCGGCCGCCGCCGCCAGCGCCCAGGGACCAAGCGCGCCCGGCGTCACGCCGGCGACCACCAGCCAGTCTGCCGGGCCATCGCCGGGCAGGATCGCCACCGTATCGGGCGCGGCCGTGAAGCCCTGCGCCGCCACGGCCACCCGCACGCGTTCCGGCTGTGCGCCCAACCACGCCTCCAGGCCGGCGGCGGCAAGCGGGATCAGCGGGATCGCCGGCTGGGCATCGGCGGGCACAAGCAGCGCGGAAAAATCGCTCAAACCGGCACTCCAAACAGATCGGCTTCGTCGGCATCCTCGATGCGGGCCGAAACGATGTCGCCGGGCTTCAGCCCGCCGGCATCACGCAGATGCACCATGCCATCGATTTCGGGGGCATCATATTGGCTGCGTCCCGACGCGCCACCGTCGTCGTCCACCTCGTCGATCAGCACGTCCAGCGTGCGACCGATCTTCTGCGCCAGCCGCGCTTCGGAGATGCGGCTTTGCAGCGCCATGAAGCGGTGCCAGCGTTCTTCCTTCACCGCCTCCGGCACGGCGCCCGGCAGGGCGTTGGCCTGCGCACCGTCCACCGCTTCATATTTGAAGCAGCCGGCACGATCGATCTGCGCCTGTTCCAGCCAGTCGAGCAGATACTGGAAATCGGCTTCCGTTTCGCCGGGGAAGCCGACGATGAAGGTGGAACGGATCGCCATGTCGGGCACCATGGCGCGCCACTTGTGGATGCGTTCCAGCACCTTGGCTTCGTTGGCCGGGCGCTTCATGGCCTTCAGAACGGCCGGGCTGGCGTGCTGGAACGGAATGTCGAGATAGGGCAGCAAAAGCCCATCGGCCATCAGCGGAATCAGATCATCCACGTGCGGATAGGGATAGACATAGTGCAGCCGCACCCACGCCCCCAGTGACCCAAGCTCGCGCGCCAGATCCTGGATGTGGGCGCGCCGCTCAACGCCGCCCAGCGTGCTGCGGGCATGTTTCAAGTCCACGCCATAGGCTGACGTGTCCTGGCTGATCACCAGCAGTTCCCTCGCGCCGGCCTTCACCAGCGCTTCGGCCTCGCGGATGATGGCTGCCGGTGGCCGGCTGGCGAGTTTGCCGCGCAGGGACGGGATGATGCAGAAGGCGCAGCTGTGGTTGCAGCCTTCGGAAATCTTCACATAGGCATAATGGCGCGGCGTCAGCTTCAGGCCGGCATCGGGCACCAGATCGACGAAGGCCGAGCGCACGGGCGGCGCCGCATCATGCACGGCGCTGACCACGGCTTCATATTGCTGCGGGCCGGTGACGGCGAGCACATCGGGGAAGCGGGCGCGGATGGCATCGGCCTCGTGGCCCATGCAGCCCGTCACGATCACCTTGCCATTCTCGGCCAGTGCCTCGCCGATGGCTTCCAGGCTTTCGGCCTTGGCGGAATCGAGGAAGCCGCAGGTGTTGACGATCACCACATCGGCGCCATCGTAATCGCCCGACAGCGCATAGCCATCGGCGCGCAGCTGCGTGAGGATGCGTTCGGAATCAACGAGGGCCTTGGGGCAGCCCAGGGACACCATGCCAACGCGGGGTTGCGGATGTGCGCTCATCGCGCGGCCCCTGCTCTGGAATCCACCGCTTTGCAAGAGGCAGAACAGGCGGCGCGCGGTCTCAACGCCCGCCGATCAGCTTCGCCGGATCCAGTGGTGTGCGGCCCTGGCGCAGTTCGAAGTGCAGTTGCGGCTCGCTCACCGCGCCGGTTTGTCCGGCGCGGGCAATCACCTCGCCGGCCTTCACGCGGGTGCCGCGGCTGACCAGCAGCGCCTCGTTGTGGCCATAGGCCGATACCCAGCCGCCGGCATGCTTGACGAGGATCAGGTTGCCGAACCCGGCAATGGCATCGCCGGCATAGGCCACCACGCCATCGCCCGCAGCGCGCACCGGTTCGCCCGCATTGGCCTTCAGATTGACGCCATCGTTGAAGCGCCCGCCCGGTTTTGGCCCGAAGCCGGACAGCACGCGGCCCGGCACCGGCCAGCGGAAGCGCGGTGCATCGCCCGTCACCGCGGGCAGCGCCGTGGGTTTTTCGGCGCCGGCCGGACGTGCGGCGCCGTTGGCGGCCGGCTGCCCGCCGGTCATCACATCATCGATCGAGATATCGAAAGCGCGGGCGCGCTCCTCCAGCGATTGTGCGGGTGTTTGCTGGGGTTTGGGCGGTGCCTGCGCCACAACCGGGGCTGGCGGCGACAGGCGCAGGCGCTGGCCAACGCGCAGCAGGAAGGGTTCCTGCAGATTGTTGAGCGCGATCAGCTCGCTCCATTTCACGCCATAGGCGCGGGCGATGGCGATGCCGGTGTCGCCCGATCTGACGATGTGGAAGCGCCCCTGCGGGGTGACAAGTGCGTTGGGCACCACGGTGCGCGCCACCCAGTCCGTTCGGGGCCCTTGCGCCGGGCGAACGCTGGTCGGCCGGCCTGGCGCCGGGCGGGCTGCCGCAGGCTGCGTCGCCACCGGGCGGGCGGGGGCAGGCCGGCCCACGATATCGCGCGTGGTGCGCCCACCCGAACAGCCTGCCAGCAACAGCAGCACGGCAAGCAGGGCCGCAGCCCGCCGCATCAGCCCTCTGCCAGATCGGCCAGCGCCGCCTTCAGCCGGCTCATGGACTGATAGTGCGTCATGTCGAGGTGCAGCGGCGTCACCGAAATGCAGGCCTCGTGCATGGCCTTCAGATCGGTCTCGTGGCCCGGGGCCGGCTTTTCCTTGCCGAAGCCGTGCCAGTAATAGGGAAAGCCGCGCGGATCGACGCGCTTCACCAAATGGATGTTGCCGTAATCACGGAAGCCCTGTTCAGTGACGCGCACGCCCCGCACCGCATCGGCGGCCACCGGCGGGAAGTTGATGTTGATCAGCACGCCATCAGGCCATTCGGTCGCAATCACCCGGCGGATGACGCCAGCGCCATGGGCAACCGCGCAGGAAAAATCCTCCATCCCCGCCGTGTAATCGGCCAGAACCTGCGACAGCGCGATGGAGCGCACGCCGGCAAGGCAGCCTTCCATCGCGGCCGATACAGTGCCGGAATAGGTCACGTCT
>Ga0209278_1001701_pt1 | contig 13004 bp, 6 predicted proteins | sample JI81BgreenDNA_FD_187504 | JGI IMG/M metagenome (GOLD analysis project Ga0209278, IMG submission 187504) | Wastewater effluent complex algal communities from Wisconsin, to seasonally profile nutrient transformation and Carbon sequestration -... | ecosystem: Engineered > WWTP > Effluent > Algae... | reverse complement strand
CTTTTTAGATTTTTTCTCTTCTTTTGGCTCTTCTTCATCTTTTTCTTCTTTCTCTTTTTTAGGTGTTTCTGGGACAGCTCCTAATTTTTTATCAATATAATAATGTTTGAATTTAGTTTTAAAAGATTGAGCAGCACCTTCTTCGGCTATTTCCATACTGAGTTCCCCAACTTTCTTCGCTTTTTTACCTTTACTGAAAATGTTATTAAATTTATCTACAGATGATTCTCCATACAATGTACCCTGATGGAAAGAAAAGTAAAACCACAAATCATTTGCACCTTCAATATAAAGTGTTAGGATATCACCATCTGTCATTTTCTGGATTTCTAAATAACCATCATAAAAACTATTCAGGTCTTTATCTAAAATATTGGCAATACCAATTTTTCCAACACTATAAAAACTGTTGGTGGTATCAGACCAATGCATATTAACATTAGAAAGAACAAGTCCCTTTGCTAATATTTTTTTATCAGCATTAAATAAAGGGGTAAATTTAGTTCTTGCAGTAGCTTCATATTTTTTAGCTTTACTATCTCCTATAATTTCAGCGAGCTTACTCATCAGAGCAGCATCGTCTGTGGTATATGCTTGTTCACCCTCTACTTTGTTTAGATTGAGCATGTCTCCCATGACAGCAAACGCAGATTTGAACTTAGAGAAGTCCATTACAAAAAACTGATTAAATTGATAATCATCCTTCTTTAAATTGATTTTTACATTTCCAGAAGAGAAAACATTTTTCTGTAACGCCTCATCTACCATATTAAATTTGCCTTGCATTTCGATGGTAGCTTTGGAATCATCAAAAACAAATAAACTGCCTTGATAACTTTCTTTTTCTAAACGAGCTTTATCTGTTATTTTAAATTCATTTAGTTCAGGAACATAAGATAAGACGCCTTTTGTTAAAAATAAATCTCCATCTAAATCTTCCTTTTTGCTGGATAAGAAAGTAGTATAGAGTTTTCCTGCTTCACTAGCGTAATGCAAACCCGAAGTCAGAATTTTATCCTCCACACTGGTTTTTTCGTCTAATTCAATGTAAACATCCCCTGCATCTCGTTGATAAGGAATCCAAGAGTCAAAATCTTTTCTACTTTTTAAAGATAAACGGATAAATCCATCTAAAATCAAGTCTTTTTTATAGGCAAGCATTTCAGCTTTTCCTTTGAATTGTATGCGAGAAGTGATAAAGAAATTATCTGTTTCTAATACTTCTCCCTGAGATTGAGTATAGCGAGTGGGTAGTTGAAGTGTATCAACATCTTTCTTTCTACGTTTCTTTTTCACTACACCAGCTTCCGAAAGGCTATCTCTACCTACAAGCTCAAATCTATCGAATTTTATTTTTGTGGTATCTTTAATAATATTCACATATCTGTAAGTAGCATCACCTTCAAAATCTTCTCTATGGTTAATTTTAATATTTCCGTGTACAAGTGTGTGATAAAAGTTAATAGTATCCACTACAATAGTGGCATCTTTTAACTCTTGAATATCAGCTCCTTTTAGAATGGTTACTTTTCCTTTACTTGGGATGATACGAGCATCAGCAGAAGGAATATAATCTACACCAACAAGCTCAAGGATTGGGTTGTTAATGTCTTTTAAATCGTACTTACCACCTTTAGCTTTAAAAACAATATCTTTTTGAGGAGCATTTTCTTCTTCAGCAAATTTGCTGGAAGCAAACATCGAAGCACTATCGCTATGCATGGTTACATTCTTTTTAGCTATATCCCATATTGCTTCTTTTACAGAAGTTTTGAACTGTGCATAAGGGAAGCTAATGAAGTCGTAATTAGGATTTTGCTGAGCAATCGTTTTGTTGTAAGTAATTTTACAAACTGATTTTTTCAGGTCAAAATCTACAAAAACAGCATTCGCATCAATAAGGGGCTTGGTTGTTTCTACTTCTCCTGTAGCAAAAGGATCTTTATCTGTTGAATTTACTTTGAATTCCACAATATTATCAGGCATATCTGGAGTCAGAATTCGCTCAGGAGAAATTTTGACTCCTTTGGGGGCAAATAAGAAGAAATCTTTTCTTGTAAGCTCACCAATCCCCCATAAAGACTCAGGAGTAATGGCTAATGTTCCTTTCAAACTTGCTGGATTTTTATCATCAAATAGCTTAAATAATTTATCTCTGTTTTTAAAGGTTATACTATCAATTTGTACAGAATCTTTGCTTGTAAACCATGCTAATTTTAGATTTTCGCCACTTGCTTTGGGATATAATGTTTTTCCTGAAAATGCTTGTTTTACCTCTAAGGTAGCATTTTCTGTATGTACAGAATCGGGAGTAAGTACAACATGGCTGGCTTTTACACTATAAGTATGATTTTTAATTTCAAGATTTTTGCCGGAAGCCACAAGCCCTGTTTTATACATAACTATAGAATCAGCTTTAATTTCTCCATGTTTACTATACAACTTTAAAGATTTTTTAGGACGATGGACAAAACCTAATGCATACTTAGATTCAATACCATTGTATTTAGGGTCATATACAGGTACAAGTTCCTCTTTGATAGGGGGGAAAATGTTGGAATGAAATACACCACTAAATTTAGGTAACTTACTGGTTAAGCTATCAAGTTCTACATTTGGGATTTCAAAATACACTTGTTTCTTATGATAGGCGAATTTTTCTCGATAAAAAGCATCAAAATAAATACGTCCACCTGTTTCTACCTTCAATTTGGGAAATGACTCATAGGTTTCACCTTTTTTGCCACCAGGTATTTGTCCTTTTTTCAGTCCCGATTTGTTGTTGGGATGATTGATATACAAATCTCCTGCATTCATCTTGATTTCTCCACCTAAATCGTACTTGAGTTTTGGATTTTTAGGGTCTTGTACAGCAAAAAGAACAGTATCGATGGTTTCCATTGTGAGTTTAAACTCATCATAAGGAAGTGTGAAATTCTTACCAATAAATCTAAAATTACCTACCGTCACTTCTCCTTCTTCCATCATAATTACCCGATCACCAAAAATCCGAATCTCTTTATTTTTGGGTATAAAATTGAGATTAAGCTTTTTACTAACTGCAAATCGCTCAATACCTCTGATGACAATACCACCTCCGTTTGCATCAATGGTGGCATTGGGCATATAAGGACCTTTTTTGCGTTCGCCTTGTGTAAAAAAACCATCCAACTCAAGTAGAACAAAATTATTAGGATTTAAATGGTTTACTTCTAGTTCCTGTCCTAAAATTACTTTTTTGATTTCTGTAAATTTATCAATTTTAAAAGTGTCAGTGAGGGTAATAGTTGTATCTCTAAACAAAGTATCTCTGGAGATAGAGTCAGCTTTTGGTCTAAAAACTCGTTTTGTGATATAAATATCTTTTCCTTCTAATTTGGGATATAAAATTCTACCTTGAGTAAATTTAAACTGAATGGTATCTACTTTAACGCTATCCTTACGAGCATTTCTGGGCGAAAGAGATTCGATAATCATATCGTCAAAATCTTTATCTGCATATGAAGAAAACTCAATAGGAAGTTTTTTCTTAGGGTTCTTCTCTGCGTACTCCATAGCCCTTTTATACTGGTAAGAGTTGGCACTTTGTGTAGTACGATTAAGAACAATAATATTACCAGAATATTCATCAAAAGCAATGTAACCTTCTCTAGAAAGCTTACGCATAGCCATTTTTACAGCATTGGGGTCTATTTTGGCTTGTTGTCTTTTTTTACTATTGCTATTCTGTTGTGTTAAATCCTCAAAAATCGCAGCGATATTAAACTCTCTGACACCTTGTGCATTCGTAGAACCATACTTCCCTGCATAATATTGTAGCAATTTGAGGGGGTGAAAATTATATGAACCATGAATTTCCTGATAACGGTCTTCATCAAAATAGCTAAAAGACTCAAAAATAGCGGGTATTTTATTGCTGGCTCCTACAATATAGAAATCTATAATATTTTTATCAGGTTGATAAATAGCCATATCTGCTGTAATGTACATCTTATGGTATTCATCTATAAAAGGAATATCATCGTTTATTTTTTCCTTATAAAGCTTGAATACATTAGCAGGAGTGCTATCACTGGGAAGTTTGGTTTTATTATAACTTAAAACAATATCTGAGTGTGTAAGAGAATCACTACCACTAATGTAGTAGCCAAATGACGTATTTTTGGAAATAATTTGATCATCTCCTAAATAGATTTCTTTAGAATTGGCATGAAATTTAACCTCTCCATCTTTTGTAACTAACAATCTACATGTGGGACGTCTAGTGGGAGAATAACCATATAGTTTAAGCCCTACCATTTTCATACCACCTGTGTATGAAAGATTTTGTCCAATATTCTGAATTTCTATTTTTTCACTATAAGATTTAAAAACAGGGAAACGAAGGTCTTGTGGGTTTTTTCTTCGTTCACTTAAAAACTCAAAACTACCTTTTTCTGATTTTTTTAATTTTTCAGGATAATATATGCTTACATTTTCAGCTTTTAGCCTTTGTTCACTAACCTTATGGCTAAATTTATCAAAATCTACATAAATATTTTTTCTTTGAATGCTACCTAAAGCAATAGAATCGGTAACTCCTTTGTTGTATAAGTTTTCCCAAGAAAAACGACCTTTATCAGCTATAAATATATCATGATCCAACAAAAACGCAAGTTTTGTATTGGTAATACTTACTGAATCGTTTGGGGATGAAAAATAGACGTTCGTTTTAGAGAATAAAACGACAGCACCCGCCACCATAGGATGTGGATAAGGTTGTATATTACCCAAAGAATCGGGTTCATTACTAGCTTCTTTCCAATCTTTAAACCAACTATTCTGATTTCTTGCTGAGGAGTCAGCATAAACAAACTCAAAACTACCATCCACATAAATTTTATTAAATGTGGAATGATAAAGAGCTTTGTAGAGTAACAAACTATTTACTCTTGCTGCAAAATTACTGATTTTAGGAAGAGGAGCCGTACTTGCAAGCCTATCACCGATAATCAAAAGATTATCAAGCTGACTATTGGTAATGGTTTGCCCCTCCAAACCTCCTGCAAAAGCTTCTAATAAGTTTTTGATTTCAGTATCAACCTTACCTCTTTTATTAACAATTTTCTGGCTTAGGGCAATAATTTTGGTTTGTTGGTCGGTTGTAAATACTCCTCGTGTCCAAGCAGAACGAATCTGCTCAGCAAACTTAATTTGGTTCGATTCCCTCAATATTTTATCAATCTGCCCAATAAACTCGTCTGAATTGGTAGAGAAACGTTGAGAAAAACTTTGTATAACACAAAAGAGTAACACAATTAAAAGACTAAATTTTTTCATAACTCACAAGATTCAAGACTCTAATTTAATTTCTTACAAACTAACGAAACCCAATTGTTTTTGGATTTCTTGCTAACTAACTCCAAACCACTAGATTCAGCGACTGCTACAATATCAACAACATCTGTTTCATAAAATCCACTCAAAAGTAAATAACCATCTTTTACTAGTAAATCAGCATAAGAGGGTATATCGTTGAGTAATACATTTCTATTAATGTTGGCTAAAATAATGTCAAATTTTCTTGTAGAAGATACTGTTTCAATAGTCCCTAAATAGGCATTAATATGACCACACTGATTCAGTTCTATATTTTCTTTGGTGTTCTCAACAGCCCAATCATCATTGTCAAATGCTTCAATATCAGTAGCCCCCAACAAATGTGCCATAATTGCTAGTATGCCTGTCCCACAACCAGCATCTAAAACCGTTTTATTTTGATGAGAAATACCCAATTGATGTTCTACCATGAGGGAAGTGGTTTCATGGTGCCCTGTTCCGAAAGACATTTTTGGGGTTATCAAAATCTCATACATAAAGTCTGGGTTGGGTTCATGAAATACAGCCCTAATTCTCACTTGATTTCCTACCTCAACAGGCTGATAGTTTTTTTCCCATTCCTCATTCCAGTTTACTTTTTGTAGATTTTGAAGTGTATATGTAAATTCATATTGATTTTGGAGTTCTTGTACTGCTTGGTTATCAAATATATCTGTAGCAATATAAGCCTGTAAGGCAGTTTCGGTTTCTACAAAAGATTCAAAACCTAAATCTGCTAATTCGGCAATAAGTAGTTCAAAGTTTTCTTCTGAAGTTTCTATGATAAGCTCTGTAAACATAGGTGTTTTAATATGAAGTAAATGAATCAAAATTACGTAAAAAAGGCTTCAAAAACAAAGAGATATTTTGTAAAAAATGATTTTTTCATTACCTTACCATATCATACGCCAATTAAGATTATTTTATTTCTGAGCATTCTATTTTAAAAATATTTTATGCAAACAACATCACATCTACTTATGATACGTCCTACTGCTTTTGGCTTTAATCCAGAAACAGCCCAAACGAATGTTTTTCAAAAAAAGGCTTCTGATTTTTCAGAAGAAATACATAAAAAAGCTCTAGCAGAATTTGATTACATGGTTGAGTTGCTCAGAAAAGAAGACTTGAACGTAATGGTAATTGATGACACGATAGAACCATATAAACCTGATGCAGTTTTTCCAAATAACTGGATAACCACACATCAGGAGGGAGTCATTGTTCTTTATCCTATGCAGGCACCCAATAGAAGAGTAGAAAGAAGAACAGATATTGTGGAAATCCTACAAAAACAATATAAAGTTCATAATGTAGTGAATCTGTCTCATTATGAGTCAAAAGGGAAGTTTCTGGAAGGAACAGGAAGCATGATATTTGAACATACTCACAAAATTGTTTACGCAAGTCTTTCATCAAGAACAAGTACAGAAGTTTTAGATAGATTTTGTAGCTCTATGCGTTTTCAACCAATCACCTTTCAAGCATTAGATGAGTTTGAAAAACCCATTTACCATACCAATGTACTGTTGAGTGTAGGAGATAAATTTGTAATTATTTGTATGGATGCTATCAAAGAACCCTCAGATCAGGAAGACTTAATAGCCTCTTTTCGAAAAACACAGAAAGAAATTTTCAAGATTTCTTATGAACAAATGAAAAACTTTGTAGCGAATTGTTTAGAGGTAAAAAATAATAAAGGAGAACGAATTCTTATTCTTTCGGAGAGAGCTTACAAACATATAGACGACAGTCAGAAAAAACGACTCGAAAACTATGTAAAATTACTACCCTGCCCACTTGATACAATTGAGACTTATGGAGGTGGAAGTGCTCGTTGTATGATTGCTGAAATATTTTTGCCTAAATAATACAAAACAAAAAGCCCTCTAAAATTTTAGAGGGCTTTTTGTTTTAGAATCCGTATCTATTTTTAGAGTTGGAATTTAATTTTGCCATTGCTTCAATGCGTTTATTGGCAAGTTTTACAGCTGCTTGGTGAGTATTGATTTTCTCTTTTTCGGCAGTTTCAATAATATCTAAAGTATATTGATAAATTCTTTCAGTTTGTTCGTATGCTCTATCAGCATTGTATGTAGGCATAGAAATTTCGCAATATACATTGATGATACCACCAGAATTAATTAAGAAATCAGGAGCATATAAAATACCTTTTTGTCCACACATATCACCATGACGGTTCTCGTCTTGTAACTGATTATTAGCTGCTCCAGCAATTACTTTACATTTCAATCTGTTTAGAGTATCATCATTTACAGTTGCACCCAATGCACAAGGAGCATAAATGTCCATATCTGCATCATAAATACTATCTTTATCAACTACTTGTAAGTTAGGGAATTGTTTTGTGAGGGCTTGAATTCTGTCTTCGTAAATATCAGAAATGATTACTTGAGCATTTTCTTTTACCAAATGTTCTACCAAGTACTGCCCAACATGTCCAACACCTTGTACAGCTACTTTTTTGCCTGCTAAACTATCTGATCCATACGCTTTTTTAGCTGCTGCTTTCATACCTACATATACTCCATAGGCAGTTACAGGCGAAGGGTCACCACTTCCACCCAAACTTTTGGGCATACCCGAAACATATTTGGTTTCCATAGCAACCTGCTCAATATCCTGAGTGCCAATACCTACATCTTCTGCTGTAATATATTTGCCACCTAAACTATCTACAAAACGACCAAAAGCTCTGAACAAGGCTTCTGATTTATGTTTACGAGCATCTCCAATAATGACTGCTTTTCCTCCTCCAATATTCAAACCTGCTACAGCATTTTTGTAAGTCATACCACGAGAAAGACGTAAAACATCTTTAAGAGCTTCTGCCTCAGAATTATACATCCACATACGAGTACCGCCAGCAGCAGGACCCAAAACTGTATTGTGAATAGCGATAATGGCTTTTAGACCTGTTTGAGGGTCATTGCAGAAGACGACTTGTTCGTGATTATTTTCGTTGATTTGGTCAAAAACAGATTGCATATAAAGCGTTGAATAAGTGAATAATTGAATCTGATATTTTTATGGTTGCAAAAATAGTTTTTTTTCAAGAAAAATAAGATTTTTGTATCAACTTTTCAGGTAAGTCAATGATTATCCTCCAAAACTTATAAACAGCATTACTTATGGCTTCTTCTCTTAAAAATCTAAGCGAATATTCAAATAAAAATCTAGGCGATATTAGTCAAAAACGTTTTGGCATAGTAGTGGCTGAATGGAATAGCGAAGTAACAGAAGCTCTTTTAAAAGGTGCTTATGATACTTTAGTCAAACATGGAGCAAAAGAAGAAAATATTGTAATAAAAACAGTAGCAGGAAGTTACGAGCTTTCTTTGGCTTCGCAATGGCTTGCAGAACGTATAGATATTGATGCTGTAATTGCTTTGGGGTGTATTATACAAGGGCAAACTCGTCATTTCGATTTTATTTCTCATGCAGTGGCTATTGGTATTACAGAAGTGAATTTAAAATATAACAAACCAGTTATTTTTGGCGTTCTTACTACTGATAACCTCGCTCAAGCCATAGACCGTTCAGGTGGTAAACATGGTAATAAAGGGGATGAGGCTGCCATCACAGCAATCAAAATGTTATCTTTCTAAACCAAAATCATGAAAACCATTACACCAGCTACCCAAACCAGCAGTTATCCTGTTTTGGCTTGGGTTTTACTTTTTTTACTTTCAATTATCTGGGGAACATCTTTTTTACTCATTAAAAAAGGTTTAGAGGTATTTCCACCCATGCAGGTAGCCTCTTTGCGTATTGCTTCGGCGTTTTTAGTGGTAGTGATACCCGCTTTGTGGCATTTCAGGCTTGTTCCAAAAAAGAAAATAGGCTTTTTACTGCTTTCAGGGCTTTTGGGTAATCTGATACCTGCATTTTTGTTTGCGATTGCTCAAACAGAAATCAAAAGCTCTGTGGCAAGTATCCTAAATTCACTTACACCATTTTTTACATTTGTGGTAGGGGTTTTATTCTTTAGCAAAAAAAGTGCTTGGCAAAAAGCGATAGGCATTAGTTTGGGTATAGTAGGGACTGTTCTCATTTTTGTACAAAAAGGAGGAATAGAGTTTAATGCTTATGCACTTCTGATTGTATTGGCTACAGTATGTTATGGATTCAATGTGAATCTAACAGGCAAATTTTTATCAGATGTTCGCCCCATTCATATCACAAGTATATCTATTTTTATGGTGGGCATGATGGCTAATATATTTTTATTTGGTTTTACAGATTTTGTGGATGTTTACCAAAATACTCCTGTTACCAAAACCTCATTTGGCGTATTTATAGATGTTCCTAAAACTGAACTTGGTTTGATTTGTGTAATGGTTCTGGGAATTGTAGGTTCTGGAATTAGTTCGATTGTATTTTATAAATTATTGCAAATTTCATCACCACTATTTGCAAGTTCAGTAACCTATGTGATACCCATTGTAGGTGTAAGTTTAGGAGTATTAAATGGAGAAATTATCACAATCTGGCATTTAATAGGGATGAGTTTTATTATTTTTGGAGTACTTTTAATGAATCGAAATAAATAAAAATATTGATAGAACAATAAACAATAATTATCAATGAATAGATTTTTCACTTCTCTTGCATTATTGTTTATTCTTGGTTGTAACCAATTATACGCTCAGTTTGCTCCAAAATATAGCAATGAGTTTTTAAATATTGGAGTAGGAGCAAGAGGGCTTGCCATGTCAGGTACAATGACAGCAAGTGTGGATGATGTTACTTCTAGCTACTGGAATCCTGCTGGTTTACTCAATATCAAATCCAAATATGAGGTGTCCTTGATGCATGCTGAATATTTTGCGGGAATTGCTCAATACGATTATGTAGGTTTTGCCACACCAGTAGATTCTACAAGCCATATTGCTATTTCGGCTATTCGTTTTGGCGTAGATGATATTCCTGATACTCGTTTTTTGTATGATGCCAACGGAGCTATCAATTACAACAATGTTCAGTTTTTTTCTGCTGCCGATTATGCTTTTCAGGTTTCTTATGCAAAGCGTTTGCCTAAACTCAAAAACCTTCAATTAGGAGGAAATTTTAAAGTGATATACAGACAAGCAGGCGATTTTGCAACAGCTTGGGGCTTTGGTTTGGATGCGGGTGCTCAAATAAAATTGGGTAAATGGAATGTGGGGGCAATGGCTAGAGATGTTACAGGAACATTTACAGCTTGGAGGCATAATTTGGCTTTGCTTTATGCTATTTACGCACAAACAGGCAACCCGATTCCTCAAAATTCGGTAGAAATTACAGTACCTAAACTCAATATTGGAACGAGTAGACGTTTTCCTATTCAAAAAAAGTTTGGTGTTCTGATGGCTGTTGAATTACAAAATACATTTGATGGGAAAAGAAATACACTCATTTCATCAGATTTTGTTTCTGTTGCTCCAGCTTTGGGTATTGAAGGCGATTATAAACAAACTATTTTCTTGAGAGCAGGTGTTGGTAATTATCAAAAAATTAAAAATTTTGATGGCAGCACATATAGTAGCATTCAAAGTAATTTTGGAGCTGGTTTTAAACTGAAACGTTTTACAATTGATTATGCCCTCACAGATGTAGTAAGCAATGATGCTGGTTTGTATTCACATGTTTTTTCTGTGAAAGCTATTTTCTAAGTATAGACACTTCTCTTTAAACTTTATTTTTATAAATTTGCCCAAAGACATTGAATGTTATGAAGCCAAATTTTAACAATATACCTTTCGAAAATCTTTTAAATACTTCAGAGAAATCTGTTGGTGTTGTAGATAACAAGATTTGGAAAACCCCAGAGGGTATTGATATCCATCGTTTTTACACAACAAATGAAACTTCAAATATACCTCATTTGAGTTTCATAGCAGGAATACCTCCATACCTGAGAGGTCCATACAGTACCATGTATCTGCAACGTCCTTGGACAATACGCCAGTATGCAGGATTTTCAACTGCCAAAGATTCTAATGCTTTTTATAGAAGAAATCTTGCAGCAGGACAAAAAGGACTCTCTGTAGCTTTCGACTTGGCTACTCACAGAGGATACGATTCTGACCACCCAAGAGTAGTAGGAGATGTAGGAAAGGCTGGTGTTGCCATTGATAGTGTAGAAGATATGAAAATCTTGTTTGATGGAATACCCTTGAACGATATGTCTGTTTCTATGACCATGAATGGGGCTGTAATACCAATTATGGCATTTTACATTGTGGCAGCCGAAGAACAAGGAGTTAAAGCTGAGGAACTCTCAGGAACAATCCAAAATGATATTTTAAAAGAGTTTATGGTGCGTAATACTTATATTTACCCACCTAAGCCAAGCATGCGTATTATTGGAGATATTTTTGCTTATACTTCCAAAAATATGCCTAAATTCAATAGTATTAGTATTTCTGGTTATCACATGCATGAGGCAGGAGCCACAGCCGACTTGGAGTTGGCTTATACACTTGCAGATGGATTAGAATACATTAGAACAGGACTTGCATCAGGGCTAGATATTGATGACTTTGCCCCTCGATTGTCATTCTTTTGGGCAATAGGGATGAATCATTTTATGGAGATTGCCAAAATGAGGGCTGGACGTTTATTGTGGGCAAAAATTGTGAAACAGTTTACCCCTAAAAAGCCTATTTCAATGGCTTTGCGTACACACTGCCAAACATCAGGGTATAGTCTTACAGAGCAAGACCCTTTCAATAATGTTGCTCGTACAGCTATTGAGGCATTGGCTGCTGCTTTAGGGCATACACAATCATTACATACAAATTCTTTGGATGAAGCAATAGCTCTTCCTACAGACTTCTCGGCTCGTATTGCCCGAAATACGCAATTAATTTTACAAGAAGAAACTAATATCTGCCAAACCGTTGATCCTTGGGGAGGCTCTTATTATGTAGAGAAACTAACCCACGATTTGGCTGAAAAAGCGTGGAAACTGATTCAGGAAGTAGAAGAATTAGGAGGGATGGCAAAAGCCATCGAAACAGGATTGCCCAAAATGCGTATAGAAGAAGCTGCTGCAAAAAAACAAGCTCGTATTGATGCAGGTAAGGAAATAATAGTAGGGGTAAATCAGTTTAAACCTAATTCTGAAAAAGAACTAGAACTGTTAGAGGTGGATAATACAACTGTTCGTAATGAACAAATAGCTCGTTTACAAAAAATAAAATCAGAAAGAAATAATGATGCTGTAAAAAAAGCTCTAGAAGCTATAGTAGAAGCAGCACAAACAGGAAATGGAAACTTACTAGATTTAGCTGTACAAGCTGCCAGATTAAGGGCTACTTTGGGAGAAATTTCGGATGCTATGGAATCTGTATTTGGTAGGTATCAGGCAACTATCAGAGCAATTTCTGGCGTATATGCTTCAGAAGTATCTGATGATGAGAATTTTAGAAAGGCTCAGGAAATGGCAGACCAATTCGCAGAACTTGAAGGTAGAAGACCTCGTATTATGATTGCTAAAATGGGACAAGATGGACATGATAGAGGAGCGAAAGTAATAGCCACAAGCTTTGCCGATTTGGGCTTTGATGTGGATATAGGCTCGTTATTTCAAACACCTGCTGAAGTAGCTCGCCAAGCTGCAGAAAATGATGTACATATAG
>Ga0209278_1001694_pt1 | contig 13050 bp, 11 predicted proteins | sample JI81BgreenDNA_FD_187504 | JGI IMG/M metagenome (GOLD analysis project Ga0209278, IMG submission 187504) | Wastewater effluent complex algal communities from Wisconsin, to seasonally profile nutrient transformation and Carbon sequestration -... | ecosystem: Engineered > WWTP > Effluent > Algae... | reverse complement strand
CAATTAGGGAAACCTGACGATCCAGAACCGGCTATTGCTTCCCTCGCCACGGCCCGACAACGCAGTCGGTATGGCTGCTCAGTTTCTTCTTTCTCCTTCAGTCCATGACTTTTGTCAGTCAATCAGCCCAAAGCGGGAGAGGGACTTGAGCAGACGGGATGAGATCGCTGAAAACCTCGATTTCTGTCCCCCCTTCGCCCCTCTTGGGAGAAGGGGTTGGGGGATGAGGGTCACTGGCTGATTCGTGCAAGAGGTCTATTCAGCGAAATTCAGCCAATTTGACACGCGAATAAGCGATCGGCTAGACCCAGCGTTCGTCCGTGGGCCCCGGTTGGCCATCGAGGGCCATCTGTTCGATCGCGCTGGCAATTTTTAGGGCCTTCAGGGCTTGCTCACCGCCGATCGAGGGTTGCATCTCGCCGCGCACACAATTTACGAAATGTTCGAGTTCCGCGTGCAACGGTTCCGTATTGCCGATCGCCACCGACTCGATCGACCCATCCAGCCGATAGCAAGCCTGGCCAGCGCGATCGCCCGTGGGATAGCTCGACGTTTTGCGATGTACCAAAATTTGCCGCGCCAAAAAATCCGCCTCCACCAGCGAATCCTGGCAGTGGGCCGCAATCCGGCGAATCTTGCGATGCGTCACCTTGCTGGCCGTCAGGGTGGCCACAATCCCATTGGCAAAGCCTAGGGTCGCCGTCACATAATCCAACTGGCCCGACGCGGCCCGGCAGCCACTGGCCGCCAGGCGCACCACCGAGGAATTAGCAATTTCTAGCAGCAAATCGATGTCGTGGATCATCAAATCCAACACCACCGACACATCGTTAGCCCGATCGGCGTGGGGACTCATCCGGTGGGCTTCGAGCGCCAACACCCGCTCCGTTTTCAGAACGTTGAAACATTCCTGAAACGTGGGGTTAAACCGTTCAATGTGCCCCACCAGCAGGATGCATTGGCGCTCGGCAGCCGCATTCACCAGGGCTTCCGCTTCGATGATGCTGGCGGCGATCGGCTTCTCCATCAACACATGCACCCCCGCCCGCAGGCAGTCCATGCCCACGGTGTAGTGCAGTTTGGTGGGGACGGCGATGCACACCGCATCCACCAGCGGCAACATATCCTTGTAATCTTCAAAAAACCGAACGCGGTATTTGCTGGCCAATTCCAGCCCCCGCTCCACATTCAGATCCGAAATTCCCACCAGTTCGGCATCCTTGAGCAGGCTCAGGATCCGGGCGTGGTGTTGTCCCATGTTGCCCACCCCGATCGCGCCGATGCGGATAGGATGGTGACTCGGCCGGGCAAGGGCGGGCCGGATTTGGGCATCGAGCGATTCGCTACGAGATTGCACGCGCGTTTAACAGCAGCAATGAAGGGGCAATGGGGCGAGGAGTTTAGATGCCGCCAGCGTCGGCCGGCCACATCCTACCATAGGGTTGATTTTGCAAGAATCATCACCCATGGCAGTTGAGCAACCCGCAACGACAGAACAATCCCAACCCCAAGACCGTCGGGATCGATCGACCCCGCAGGGCCACCCCCCGAAAGCCGTCGTGCTGTTGTCGGGGGGTCTAGACTCCTCGACGGTGCTCTATCAGGCCAAGGCGGATGGCTGCGAGTGCTACGCCCTTTCGTTTGATTATCAGCAGCGACACCGCCGGGAATTACAGGCGGCTGTGGCGATCGCCCAAGCGGCCGGTGTGGCGGCCCATCAGGTGGTGCGGTTTGACCTGACCCAATGGGGCGGCTCGGCCCTGACCGATAATCAGCTCGATTTGCCGAGCGATCGCCCCTTGGACGGGATGGCGGCCGACATTCCGATCACTTATGTGCCCGCGCGCAACACGATTTTTCTGAGTTTTGCCCTGGCCTACGCAGAGGCGATCGACGCGCAACGGGTCTACATCGGCGTGAATGCGCTGGACTATTCCGGCTATCCCGATTGCCGGCCGGACTATTTGGCGGCGATGCAGTCGGTGTTTCAGCTCGGCACGCGCCAGGGCCGGGAGGGCCAGCCGATCGAAATCATCGCGCCGTTGGTGGAGCTGCGCAAAACGGACATCATCGAACTGGGCGATCGGTTGGGTGTGCCCTGGGCCGATACGTGGTCTTGCTATGCCGGGGGCGATCGCTCCTGTGGCCGCTGCGATTCCTGTCGGCTGCGGTTGGCGGCCTTCGCCGAGTTGGGCTTGACCGATCCAGTGCCCTACGAAGTTCGTCCGTAGGGGCGCATCGCCATGCGCCCTCCGATACGCGAGATCTTCGAGAACCAATTTGTTTCAAGCGATCAATCCTGGCGGAAGGCGTACGGCGGTACGCCCCTACGATTGGGCATTGGGTGTGTTGCTGGGCAAATCAACCGTTCCGTAATCCATCGATTTCCGTAGGGGCGCATCGCCATGCGCCCTCTGATACGCGAGATCTTCGAGAGCTAATTTGTTTCAAGCGATCAATCCTGGCGGAGGGCGTACGGCGGTACGCCCCTACGATTGGGGGTGAAACCGTCATCATCGAGCTAGGCGATCGGTTGGGTGTGCCCTGGGCAGAAACCTGGTCGTGCTATGCGGGGGGCGATCGCTCCTGTGGGCGCTGCGATTCCTGTCGGTTGCGGCTGGCAGCCTTCGCCGAGTTGGGCTTGACCGATCCAGTGCCCTATGAAACTCTTGCCTCACAATAAGCCTTGTTTTGATATGCGCTATATTTGAAAGAGGAAGTTTAGCCAACCACATCCCCAGAGCTTCGGGTCTCGAGTCTTGTCGGGTCAAAAAACTAGAGGTTACTGATCGTTAATCTCTAGTTTTGCCGTCTCTGTCTCTATCGTTATAGCTCATGAGAAGTCTCTTCAAGAGATTACAGAAACATCAATTCTGGATCTTGGCTGGTTTCATAGACCTAAAAGTTTAAAACCACTAGTGAGGTTGAATTAAAAATGACTAAGAAAATTGCTATTTTTAATCACAAAGGCGGAGTAAGTAAGACTACTACTACCTTCAATTTAGGTTGGATGTTGGCTCAAAAAGGCAAACGAGTGATTTTGGTAGATAGCGATCCACAGTGCAACCTAACGGGTATGGCATTGGGTGATGCAACAGAAGAAGATGAAGAAAGGATTCAGAATATTTACAACACAATATCAAATATAAAGACAGGTCTTGCCCCTGCTTTTGAGTCTCAGCCTAGAGCAATTGAAGCAGTTGACTGCGTACCTGTAGAAGGTTGCCCAGGTTTATATCTTTTGCCTGGACATGTAGGTTTTGCAGAGTATGAAGTTACGCTTGGAATCGCTCAAGAATTAAGCGGTTCAATTCAGGCCTTAAAAAACCTACCAGGATCGATTAATGATTTGCTCGATAAGACAGCAGAAAAGTTTGATGCCGATTATATTTTGATTGATATGAGTCCGAGCTTAGGATCGATCAATCAAAACCTACTAACCATTAGTGATTTCTTTTTGGTTCCTACAACTGCAGACTTTTTTTCGGTCATGGCTATTGATTCTCTAGTCAAGGTCTTGCCCAAATGGTATGCATGGGCAAAAGCAGCAGGCTCGATGCAAATTCTTCGAGAAGCCAGCTATCCCTTCCCACAAGTAAGACTAAAATTTTTAGGGATCATTGTGCAAAACTATCGCATCATTCATGGTAGAGAAACAAGAGCATTCCAAATCTGGATTGAAAAAATTGAAAAAGCAGTTTCTGAAATCCTAATTCCAACGCTGCGACAAAGTGGCATGATACTGCCTGATCATTTATATCAAAAGCAAGGATTGACAGGTAGTCTTTCCTTGGCTAAAATCTCCAATTTCAATAGTTTGATTGCCTTATCTCAGAAACACCAAACGCCTGTATATGATTTAACGCCTAAGCAACTACGGCAAAGCGGAAAGGCACTAGAAAATAATTTAAAGAAGCAAGAAGAGTTTAGACAGACATTTTCTGATTTGGTCGATAAAATTATCGCGCTTAGTTCTGAAAGTTCGGTGTATGCAGTCAGCCCTTGACCAATTTCGCATCAGTATTGGTCGAGTCAGAGACCTGATTGCGTTACACAATTCCATGAAAGCCCAGGCAACCGGCGCGTTAGATGTGTCGGACATGCTGCGCGCAGCCTTGGTACTAACGGTGAGTGCATTGGATTACTATATCCATGAGGTGGTGACGCTGGGAATGTTGGAAATCTATCGAGGCGATCGCCCTGAGCCTAGTCCTTCTGGTAACACAACTCAATCAGCCTTCGCTCGCTTTCAAGTTTCCTTAGGTAATGCACGTCAAGATCGCCTGACTGCGATAAATCTTAGAGATTGGCTAGAGTTTGAAATTCAACAAATTCAGGGCTATGAATTTCTGCAAAATGCTTATACTGTCTCTGATCTAATTCCAGTCTTATCCAATAGTCTCGCCAGCAAACTTAATGATACTTCATGGTTAGAGTCTGAAATCCGAGATCGTTTGAGTTATCAGAGCTTCCAGCAGGCTGATAAAATCGCTGATGCGATTAGACTAATCTCAGATAAAAAGTTATGGGATACAGTTGCTGATCAAATGAAAAGATCTACAAAAGAGGTTAAGCAAGAACTTAAATCTATTGTAGATCGAAGAAATCAAATTGCCCATGAAGCTGATATTAATCCAACCTTTGGGATTGGTGAGCGTTGGCCAATTTATGAAATGCAAGTGTGTGGAGCCGTAGACTTTATTGTTGGTGTAGTGGAAGCCATTCATCAAGTTGTAGAAGTTGATTAACTTGGGAATCAAAATGGACTAAAAATGGATTAATTGGCTGATAGTCTCCTAATCCTACCCAAGGGAGTCAAAGAGTGCGCCGCCAGCCGATTCAGCGGCAAAAACACCAAAACCAAACGGCAACAGATTGCACAGGCGATCGAAGCCCTCGAAGGCGCGGGTCTGCTGCTGTCCTACGAAGACAAGGGCGATCGACATTGGTATGACGCGAGCCTCCAGGCGATCGCCTAAACCAGAATTCAACCCTGAATGGTCGCAATTTCATAATCATGAATCACACTGGAATGGAGTGAGGATATTCAATGATTAAAAAGCGCAAAAACTTCTCTAGTTTTACCCTAAAAGAAGCCTATCAATATCTAAACTTGACGGAACTGAAACTATGGGAACTAGAGAGTCAACCCCGATCGCCTAGTGAATTCTTTCGAGAGCGGCTGCGTCGTCTTCAGGCGCATTTTGATCTACGCTACTGCGAAAAATCCAAAGAATTGCTCATTGATGCCTTCTGCGAAGAAGCAATCACCGATCTCGATCGCCTCAAAATCTGGAAAGGGGTCAAGCTCGAAACTGACCAAATCACCGGCAATATGGATTATTTAATCACTGAACGTCGAGACTATGTGGCAGCTCCCTTTTTGTGCATTGTAGAAGCCAAAAAAGATGATTTTGAACAGGGACTAGCCCAATGTTTAGTGGAAATGAAAGCCTGTCAAGCGGGTAATTACGATCGCCCGATTGAGGTGCTGGGCATTGTCACCAATGGCGACGGCTGGCGATTTTATCGCTTGGAGCGATCGGGTGATATCTACGAAACCGGCCTCTATTCAAATCGAACTATTGAGGATTTATTGGGCGCACTCCACGAACTTTTTAGCCGCTGTTCCCGACAGTTACAGCCCTAGCTCAGGGTGCGGGGAATAGCATCGCCCCAGTCCTGCCCGTTGTGATTCATGGTCTGTGCATCGCCACCGACCGCACCCAATCCCGCCGATCGCACAGCCGAAAGGGGAAACACGCCCTAAGCTGGATGGGTGAATTTATTGCGCTTCAGCACCCCATGACCGCTCTACAGAAGCTTTACGAAGGCAAAGCCAAAATTTTGTACGCCACGGCGGATCCGACGATTCTCCTCGCTTGCTACAAGGACGACGCAACGGCATTCAATGCCCAAAAGCGCGGGACGATCGAGGGCAAAGGTCGGATCAACTGCACCATGTCTGAGCACCTGTTCCGCAAGTTAGAGGCGGCGGGGGTTCCCACCCATTTTGTGGACTGTCCCGCGCCCGATGAGATGCATGTGCGCGCCCTGACGATCGTGCCGTTGGAAGTGATTGTGCGGAATTTTGCCGCCGGGAGTCTTTGCAAGCAAACGGGCTTGGCCCTGGGCACGCCGCTGGAGCCGCCGTTGATCGAGTTTTGTTATAAAAACGATGCCTTTGGCGATCCGCTCGTCACCGAAGGGCGCATCTATGCGATGAAGCTGGCTACGCCGGAGCAGGTGCGTGAAATTACGGATTTGACCCGCCGGATTAATGAGCTGCTGCGGGAGTTTTTTCAGCAGTGCGACATCATTTTGGTGGACTTCAAGATCGAGTTTGGCCTCGACTCCAGCGGGCGCGTGGTGCTGGCGGATGAAATCAGCCCCGATACCTGTCGGTTGTGGGATGCTCAGGAATCAGACCCGATCGCCCGGGTGCTGGATAAGGATCGATTCCGCCAGGATTTGGGCAATGTGGAGGGAGCCTATCAGCGAGTCCTAGAGAAAGTTTTGGCGAATTAGGACACCTCAAGGGCTTGGCTCCTGCGGTAGGATTGCACTGTTTTGGTGATCTGCTGGTGATCGATCAGTGATCGATCGGCGATCGGTTGGCAGGCGGGTCGGATTCAGTAAGATGGGTCTCGATCGATCCCGAGTCCCGATCGAAACAACGGCACGGCAACGAGCGTACGACGCGATCTCAGGGATGAAATCAGACGCTGAACCGTTGTTTCCATCGCTACATCGAAAGTTGGCTGCGTCCTAAGGTAAAGACTGTATGCGTGTTTTTCGTTTGATGATCCTATCGCCGGTTTTAGCGGCCATGGCGGTTGCGATCGCGGCTGTGGAAGCACCCCTGGCCCAAGCAGCAGAAACGACGGCCACGGCAGCGGCCACCGGGGCCAGCGCGCCGTCTGCCCCCCCGTCGATCGTCGCCGCCGCACCGGATCCACAGCCGGGCCGATCGCCGGTGGCATTGGTGGAATCAGCGCGGGCCAAGCCCCCCAGCGCGATCGCCCAAGCCGCCCCCAGCGAGCCGCCCGTCAGCGAACCGCCCGCCAGTGCGCCACCCGCCGTCCCCAGCGAACCCGCCAGCGAGCCAACACCAGCCGAATCGCGCGTTCTGGTCGCCGAAGTGTTGGTAGTGGGAGCCGATGAAGCCCTCCAGGATGAGGTGTACAAAGCGATTCGCACCCGTCCCGGCCAAACGGCCACCCGCAGCCAACTGCAAGAGGACATCAATCGCATTTTTGCCACGGGTCTGTTTGGCAACGTGCGCGCCGTGCCCGATGACACCCCCTTGGGCGTGCGCGTCACCTTTGAAGTCACGCCGAACCCCGTTTTACAGGCCGTGAAGGTCGATGGATCCACGGTGCTGCCACCGGCCGAGGTCGATCGCATCTTCAGCCCGCTCTACGGCTCCACCCTGAACCTGAACAAGCTGCAAGAGGCGATTAAGCAGCTCACCCAGTGGTATCAATCCAACGGCTACGTGCTGGCCCAGGTGGTCGGGTCGCCGAAGGTGGGAACCGATGGCAACGTCACCCTGGAAGTGGCGGAAGGGTCGATCGAAGACATCAACCTCACCTTCCTGAACGACGACGGCAAACCCACCAACGAAGACGGCACGGCCGTGACCGGTCGCACCCGCGATTTCATCGTGTTCCGCGAAATGGAAACCAAGCCGGGAGCCGTCTTTAACCGCGACCAGATCCAAAAGGATCTGCGGCGGGTGTTTGGCCTCGGCATTTTTGAAGACGTGCAACTGACCCTCAACCCCGGCACCGACCCGCGCAAGGTGGATGTGTCGGTGAACCTGCAAGAGAAAAACACCGCCGTTTTGGGCACAGAAGTGGGCTTTAGCTCCACCAGCGGCATCTTCGGTTCCGTGAGCTTCCAGGAACAAAACCTGGGCGGCAACAACCAAAAACTGGGCACAGAATTCCAGCTTTCGGAACGGGGGCTGGGCTTTGATGTGAGCTTTACGGATCCGTGGATTGCGGGTGATCCCAACAAAACCTCCTACACGGTGAATGCCTACAAGCGGCGATCGACCTCGTTGATCTTTGACGGCGGCGAAAATGAACTGGAGCTGGATAATGGCGACACCCCCCGGGTCGATCGCACCGGCGGCCGGGTCGTCTTCAGCCGCCCCCTGTCGAGCACCTGGAGCGGCTCCCTGGGTGCGGAATATCAGCACGTGCAGATTGTCGATAGCGATGGTGAAATCAGCCCCGAAGACGAAGATGGCAACCAACTGGCCTTCAACGACGACGGCAAAGACGACATCTTCATGCTGCAACTGGCCCTGAGCAACGATCTGCGCAACGATCGGCTCACGCCCACCCAAGGCTCCTTCCTGCGTTTGGGGATTGACCAAGCCGTGCCGCTCACGGGCATTTTCTTCACCCGGGTGCGGGCCAACTACAGCCGCTATTTCCCGGTGGAATTCACCAACTTTGCCGACGGGGCCGAAACGATCGCCGTCAACCTTCAGGGTGGCGCGGTGATTGGCGACCTGCCGCCCTACGAAGCCTTTCCGTTGGGGGGAACCAACTCGGTGCGGGGCTTCGACGAAGGAGAAGTGGGCAGCGCTCGCTACTTCGTCCAATCGTCGGTGGAGTACCGCTTTCCGCTGCTGAAGGTGACGGAACAAATCCCCGTGGGCGGTGTGCTGTTCCTGGACTTTGCCAGCGATTTGGGATCCGGCGAGGACGTGCCCGGCCAGCCGGCCGTGGTGCGCGACAAGCCCGGTTGGGGTGTGGGCTATGGCGTGGGTCTGCGGGCCCGCACGCCCTTTGGCCCGGTGCGGCTGGATTATGGCTGGAACAGCGAGGGCGACAGCCGCCTACACTTCGGTCTGGGCGAACGGTTCTAGGCGATGCCCACTGTGATGCAGACCTTGACTGTGATCCACACCTTAGGATCGGGGTTTGAGCGATCGGGCGTGGGGTTGCACTCGGGTGAGTCCGTGCGGGTGCGGGTCTTGCCCAGCGCGGCGGCCGGTGTCACCTTCGTGCGGACAGATTTGCCCGATCGCCCGGTGATTCCTGCCCGCTGGGATCGGGTATCCCAAACGGTGCTCTCGACGGAGTTGCGATCGCCCACGGACTCCACTGCCACCGTGCGGACGATCGAGCATCTGATGGCCGCGCTGGTGGGTTGTGGCGTGGGTGCGGCCCTGGTTGAAATTGATGGGCCAGAAGTCCCCCTGCTGGATGGGTCGGCGGCGCAATGGTGCGAGGCGATCGCCCAGGTGGGCCTGGCCCCGCTGCCGGAGCCGCTTGATCGATCAGACCCCAGCCCGATCGCCGAACCGATTTGGGTGCGCGAGGGCGATGCCTTTGTGGCGGCCCTGCCCTCGCCGGAATTGCGGTTTAGCTATGGGATTGACTTTGCCCTGGCGGCGATCGGCAACCAATGGCACAGTTGGTCGCCCGGTGCGGCCTTTGGGCCGATCGACACTGATCCCAGCCCCGGAAGCTTTAGCCGCGAGATCGCCCCTGCCCGCACCTTTGGCCTGGCGCACCAAATCGAGCAACTGCGCGCCGCTAACCTGATTCGCGGGGGCAGCCTCGATAATGCCTTGGTCTGTGGCGAAGCGGGCTGGCTGAATCCGCCCCTACGGTATGAAAATGAGCCAGCGCGTCATAAAATCTTAGACTTAGTTGGCGATTTGAGCCTGCTCGGCGCAATTCCCCGCGCCCACTACCTGGCCTACAAGGCGAGCCATCGTCTGCATGGACAACTGGTGACGGCCCTCGCGGCTCGCCTCCAGCCCGTTGCAGTGCCGGTGTCGGCCTAGGGTTCCAGGCCCGAGGCATTGTATGGGGTCATTTGGACCTTGGCTTGATGGCCTACCGCCCGCCCGCCCCAGCCGCCGCCCACATTCTCGATCGCTGACCGGCCCGTTGTTTAGGTTGTTACGTCCTATGTCTACTGTTTCTGCGCCAGAACCCGTTGTGACTTCCCAGACCCAGGACGCAACCGTGACGGATCAATCCGGCCATTCCGAGGGCCCCACGAGCTTCTCGATCGAAGAGATTCACAAGCTCCTGCCCCATCGCTATCCGTTTGCCCTGGTCGATCGAATCACCGATTATGTTCCCGGTAAGCGGGCCGTGGGCCTAAAAAATGTCACCTTCAACGAACCCCACTTCCAGGGCCATTTTCCCAATCGCCCAATTATGCCCGGGGTCTTGATTGTGGAAGCCATGGCCCAGGTCGGGGGAGTCGTGTTGACCCAAATGCAAGACAATCCTGGCCAAGGATTGTTCATGTTTGGTGGTATTGATAAGGTGCGCTTCCGCCGCCCGGTGGTTCCCGGTGATCAACTGATCATGACCGTGGAACTGCTGTGGGTGAAGCAAAAGCGGTTTGGCAAAATGCACGGCCGCGCGGAAGTGGACGGGCAACTGGCCTGTGAAGGTGAGTTGATGTTCTCTTTGGTGGACTAGACTTTTCAGCATTGGCTAAACGTATTAGTGTGTCAGGGCAGCACGATCGCACTGATTCCATGCAAGCAGCGATTCATTCAACAGCGATCGTTCATCCCGACGCAACACTCCATCCCACCGTGACGGTTGGCCCCTATGCCGTCATTGGTGCAGCAGTGTCGATCGGGGCGAATACCCAAATTGGGCCCCACGTGGTGATTGACGGTCACACCACGATCGGACAACGCAACCAAATTTTTGCGGGGGCCGCGATCGGCACAGAGCCACAGGATCGCAAATATCAAGGCGCGCCAAGCCGGACGGTGATTGGCGACGACAACAAAATTCGCGAGTACGTGACGATCAACCGGGCCACCGCCGAAGGGGAAGTGACCCAAATCGGCGATGGCAACTTGCTGATGGCCTGTAGCCATGTGGCCCACAACTGCACGATCGAGGACGGCGTGGTGATTGCCAACGGGGTCGCCCTGGCGGGCCATGTGCGGATTGAATCGCGGGCGACGATCGGCGGCGTGCTTGGCGTTCACCAATTTGTGCGGATTGGGCGGCTGGCCATGGTCGGTGGCATGAGCCGGATCGATCGGGACGTGCCGCCGTTCATGTTGGTGGAGGGCAGCCCGGGCCGAGTCCGCACCCTGAACCGGGTGGGCCTGAAACGCGCGGGCTACGATGACCTCGATGCGGGGCTAACCACCCAAACTCTGCACAAGGCCTTTCGCGTGTTGTATCGATCGAGCGCCACCCTAGACCAGGCCCTGGAGGAGTTGCAGTTGTTGCCCCAGTGCGAGGCGCTGCAACATCTGGTGCGCTTTTTGCAGGAGTCGAAAGCCGGGGCGCGGGGGCCGATGACCGGCCGCAAGCGCAAGGGACACCATGACTAGTGCGCCGCCCCGGCCGTTGCGGGTTTTTCTGAGTACCGGTGAGGTGTCGGGCGATTTGCAAGGGGCGCTGTTGATCCAAGCCCTGCAACGGGCCGCCGCCGATCGGGGGCGATCGCTGGAAATCACCGCCCTAGGTGGGCCACGGATGGCGGCGGCCGGCGCGGAACTGATTTTTGATACCAGCGCGATCGGCTCGATCGGCCTGTGGGAAGCCCTGCCCTTCGTGATTCCCACCCTGAAGTTGCAGTGGCAAACCAAGGCGGCCCTGCGCCAAAATCCCCCCGATGTGGCCGTGTTTATCGACTACATCGGCCCCAATTTAGCCATGGGGCATTTCTTTAAACGCCACCTGCCCGAGGTGCCCACGGCCTACTACATTGCGCCCCAGGAATGGGTTTGGTCCCTGGGCGATCGCAACACAACCCAAGTGGTGGGGCTGACGGATTTAATCCTGGCGATTTTTCCCCAGGAAGCCACCTACTACGAACGCTACAGCGCCCGGGTGAAGTGGATCGGCCACCCGCTGATCGATCGCCTGGCCCTCGCGCCCGATCGCGCCACCGCCCGCGAGCATCTGGGCCTCGACCCGGAGCAACTCGCCGTGGTGCTAATGCCCGCCTCCCGCCGCCAGGAACTGAAGCTGCTGATGCCCAGCCTGTTCGCTGCCGCCCGCCAGGTGCAGGATCAATACCCAAAGGCGCGGTTCTTGATTCCCGTTTCCCTGCCCACCTATCGCGAGGCGATCGGCCAGGCGATCGGCGAGTTTGGCCTGCAAGCGGAGATGGTCAGCGACAGCCTCACGGCCATGGCCGCCGCCGACCTGGCCCTGACCAAATCCGGCACGGTGAATCTGGAGTTGGCGCTGCTGAAAGTCCCCCAGGTGGTGATCTACAAGGTCAGCCCGATTACCGCCTGGATTGCGCGCAAAATCTTGAAATTCTCAATTACGTTCATGTCGCCGCCGAACCTGGTGACGGAGCGGGCGATCGTACCGGAGCTGATGCAAGAAGACGCGAACCCCGATCGAATTGCCGAAGCCGCGATCGCCCTGCTGCAACCCGATCGGGCCGCCCAACTGCAACGGGACTACACCGAAATGCGCGATCGACTCGGCGGCGAGGGCGCAACCGATCGGGCCGCCCACGAAATCCTCAATCTCATGGGTTAATCAACGGTTAATCCTCAGATCACTACTGCCCGATCGTGATTACGATCGGGCAGCGGTCATCAACAGCGAAATCAGGGGGCCATGGCCCCCAATACTCCTACAAGACGGCCACGTCCTCCGCTTCCGATCGGAACTGTTCGTAGGTCAGGCGAATAAAGCCATCCTCACGCGGTTCCGTTGTCGCCGAAGCATTACCGCTCACGCCAGCACTGCCGCCGTTGTCTTGACCATGGGGGTTATACACCGCCACGTACTGTTGTCCGTCTTCCTCAAAGGCATCCGTCACGGTGTAGGCATGGCCACCATAGAGGAGTGAGACCTTTTTGGGTGTGGAAGCCGTGACTAATTTACCCGCCGCAAAGGCCTGTTGGATGGTCTCGAAGGAGTAGGCAGGATACCCCCGATCATCGCCCGGATTGTTGGTGTAGCGCTGGGCCTTACCGCCAATCACCTGACCTTGGGCCTGGGCTTCAGAACCGCCATTGCCCATCTTGTCGTAGCTACCGAGCCACTGGGCAAAGGCCCGCTCCATCACCAC
>Ga0209278_1001692_pt1 | contig 13071 bp, 18 predicted proteins | sample JI81BgreenDNA_FD_187504 | JGI IMG/M metagenome (GOLD analysis project Ga0209278, IMG submission 187504) | Wastewater effluent complex algal communities from Wisconsin, to seasonally profile nutrient transformation and Carbon sequestration -... | ecosystem: Engineered > WWTP > Effluent > Algae... | reverse complement strand
TGGAAACCTTTGCCCCCACCATCCGGTTCAACAGCGTCGACTTGCCGGCGTTCGGCTCTCCGATCAGGGCGACGAAGCCCGCGCGCGTGCCCGTGGCTGTGTCTGTCATCCCTCGCTCTCCATCCGTTCCAGCAGCATCCGTGCCGCCGCCTGTTCCGCCACACGCTTCGACCCGGCCGCGGCTTCGGCCGCCTCGCCGCTGGCCAGCGTCACCCGCACCGTGAAGAGTGGCGCATGATCCGGGCCGCTGCGTCCAGCCTCTTCGTAGCTGGGAGGCGGCATCCCCCGCGCCTGAGCCCATTCCTGCAGGCTGGTCTTGGCATCCCGCGCATCCGGCTCGACAGCCGCGATCCGGCTGCCCCAGAGCCGCAGGATCAGCGCCCGCGCCGCCTCGAACCCGGCGTCCTTATAGACGGCGGCGATCACCGCCTCCATCGCGTCGCCAAGCAGCGCTTCCTTGCGGCGACCGCCGGTCAGCATCTCGGAACGGCCAAGCCGCAGCACCTCGCCCAGGCCGATGTCGCGGGCGACGTCGGCGCAGGTCTCCTTGCGCACCAGGGCATTGAAGCGCGGCGCGAGCTTGCCTTCCCGCGCCTCGGGGTCGGCGGCCAGCAGGGCCTCGGCCATGACCAGCCCCAGCACCCGGTCGCCCAGGAATTCCAGCCGCTGGTTATCGGGCCGGGTCGCGCTGCCGATCGAGGCATGGGTAACGGCGCGCGCCAGAAGGTCCGGCGTGGTGAACCTGTGCCCGAGACGGCCCTGAAAGGCCAGAAGCTCGGCCGAAAGCCTCACTCGATGGCCTTGAAGTAGCGGTCCGAGCGCCAGGTCCAGAAGAACAGCATCCGGCTGCCGGCTGACGAGAAGATCACCCGGTCGGCCCGGCCGATCAGGTATTCCGCCGGCAGGAAGCCCACGCCGCCGTTCTTCTGCGCAAAACGGCTGTCGGTGCTGTTGTCGCGGTTGTCGCCCATCACGAAGAAATGCCCCTCGGGCACGGTGAAGACATCGGTGTTGTCGCCCGGACCGGCGGCGTCGATGTTCAGCACGTTATGCTTCTGCCCTTCCGGCAGGGTCTCGACGAAGCGGCTCTTGGTGCAGGTGCCGCCCTGACCCACGGCCCCGTTCTCGCAGCGCGGCAGGTTGCGCATCGGGCCTTGCGGTTCGTAGATCTCTTCGAAGACCCCCGCCGGCTCTTGCGGCGCCGCGGCACCGTTGATGTAGAGCACCCCGTCCGTCATCTGGATCCGGTCGCCCGGAAGACCGATCACGCGCTTGATGTAGTCGGTGCCCTGCGTCGGGTGGCGGAACACCACCACATCGCCCCGCTCGGGGTCAGAGCCCAGGATCCGGCCCTCGAACGGGCACATCGCGAAGGGGCAGGAATAGCGCGAATAGCCGTAGGCCATCTTGTTGACGAAGAGGAAGTCGCCGATCAGCAGCGTGTCCTTCATCGATTCCGAGGGAATCCAGAACGGCTGGAAGAACAGGGTCCGGAACACGCCGGCGATGACCAGAGCCCAGAACACCGTCTTGACGGTCTCGACGATGCCGCCTTCGGACTTGTTTTTCGCCATGGTCGGTCCTGCCTTGTGTGGTTCGGCGCTAAATGCGCGCCCGGATTAGGGGAGTCAAGCGCGGCCCGCCGGTGCCGGGGCAAGCGGGCGGGCCTCGATCACCACGAAGGCCTGCGCCCAAGGGTGGTCGTCGGTCAGGGTGACATGGATCACCGCATCGTGGCCCGCCGGCGTCATCGCGCGCAGCCGTTCGGCCGCCCAGCCCGTGACATGCATCACCGGCTGGCCCGAGCGCAGGTTGGTCACCGCCATGTCCTTCCACGAGATGCCCATCCTGAGACCGGTGCCCAGTGCCTTGGAGCAGGCCTCCTTCGCCGCCCAGCGCTTGGCATAGGTGGCGGCAATCGCGCGCGTGCGGCTTTCGGCCTTGCGCTGTTCCGCCTCGGTGAAGACGCGCTGCCGGAACCGGTCGCCATGCCGGGCCAACACCGCCTCGATCCGCTCGATGTTGGCCAGATCGGTACCGATGCCGAGAATCACCGAAAGTCTCCGGGCCGGAACGCCAGTCGCATCGCCCTAGCCGTCCAGGCCGCGGGCCAGGTCCATGCGACGACGCATCTCCTCGATGGCCGGGCCAAGACCGCGGAAGATCGCCTCGCCCACCAGGAAATGGCCGATGTTCAACTCGGCCAGTTCCGGGATCGCGGCGATGGGTTCGACGTTGTCATAGGTCAGCCCGTGCCCGGCATGCACCTCAAGCCCCAGGCTGGCGGCCAGTTCGGCCCCCTTGCGCAGGGATTGCAGCTCACGGTCCGCCAGTGCGTCATGACCATCCGCCAGCAGGTCCGAGTAAAGACCGGTGTGCAGTTCCACCACCGCCGCGCCGATGCGGGCGCTGGCCTCGATCTGGCGGGGATCGTGGCTGATGAACATGCTGACGCGACAGCCCGCCTCGCGCAGCGGAGCGATGTAGTCGGTCAGCCGGTTCTGGTCCGCCGCCACGTCGAGCCCGCCCTCGGTCGTCCGCTCCTCGCGCTTTTCGGGCACGAGGCAGACCGCATGCGGCTTGTGGCGCAGGACAATCGCCTGCATCTCGGCGGTCGCGGCGCATTCGAAGTTCAGCGGGATCTCGATCCCGGCCATCAGCGCCTCGATGTCGGCGTCGCGGATGTGGCGGCGATCCTCGCGCAGATGGGCGGTGATGCCGTCCGCGCCAGCGGTTTCAGCCAGCAGCGCGGCCCGCAGCGGGTCGGGCCAGGCCGAGCCACGGGCGTTCCGCACCGTGGCGACATGGTCGATATTGACTCCGAGGCGCAGCTTGCCCGGCCTTTGCAACGTGTGGTTCATGCGCCGCCCCTCTTCCGCTGTCCTGACCGGGTCACGGTGTTCCCGGACTGTCGTCATCCGTCTCGTCGCCGCCCCGTTCGGAGCGACGCTTCAGCTTTGCCGCCGCCTCGGCCAGTTTGGCCCGCATCCCCCGGCGCCGTTCGGCCCGGTCATGCGCCGTCGCCGCGCGGGCTTTCTGGTAGGCCTCGACCAGCGGGATCGTCACGTAATAGGCAATCAGGCTGAGGACCAGCCCGGGCCCGAGCGCGCCGATGAAATAGGGCACGTAGATTTCGTGCCAGAACTGGATCAACCCGTCCCAGCGGGTCTTTTCCGGGCCGAAAAGCGCCAGGAAGTTGAACCAGAGGTCGCCTCCCGCATTGGCGAACGCCTTGCCGATGTATTCCCCCGTCAGCGGCGCCTCGATCCCCATGATCCAGTGGCCCAGCGACATCGCCAGCACGGCAAAGAACGGAGTGGTGACGGGGTTGGTGTTGAAGGTCGCCAGAAGCGAGGCCAGCACGTTGCCGCGCACCAGCCTTGCCGCCCCCCAGGCGGCCAGGAACTGCAGGCCCGGCAGCGGCAGGAACCCGACGACCGAGCCCGCGAACACGCCACGCGCCACCCGGTGCGGCTGATCGGGAAGCCGGCGCATCCGGTACACGACGTACCGAATCGCCCGCTTGAAGCCCGAGCGGGGATAGACCTGCTCGCGCAGCCAAGCGCCCCAGCTTAACGGATCCCTACGCTTGAAGACCACCCTGCCGCCCCTTTGCCCGGATCCCGCTTCCGGAAGCACACCCTATTCCCAGCCTTACGGCCTGCGTGTCAAATCCCGGTGACGCGCGATCTGCGCCACATCCGTCTCGGCTTCAAGCGCGGTCATGACCATGTGCAGATGTTCAACATCCCGCAAGTCCACGTCAATGATAAGACGATAGAAATCCGGCTTGCGGTCGGTAAAGCGCAGGTCCGAGATATTGGCCTTCTGCTCGCCGACCAGAGTGCACATCCGGCCCAGCACCCCGGCATCGTTCGAGATCGTCAAATCGAGGCTGACAGTGAACACCGGCGAATGGCGGCCCGACTGCCAGTGCAGATCGACCCAGCGCGAGGTCTGGTCCTCGAACTCTTCCAGCGCTGGGCAGTCGATGGCATGCACCACGACCCCAAGCCCGCGATAGGTGATCCCGACGATCCGCTCGCCCGGGACCGGCTGGCAGCAATTCGCCCGGCGGAAGGTCTGGTCCGCCGTCAGCCCGATGACCGGCCGCTTGGCGTCGACCTCTTCGGCAACCGCCTGCGCCAGTTCGGGGTAAAGCGTCTCGACCACCCGCCGCGCCGGCATCTCGGCCGAGCCAAGCCGGGCCAGCAGGTCGTTCTCGTCAGCCAGACCAAGCATCTTCGCGGCCGTCCGCAGCGCCTTGTCGGTGGCCTTCTTGCCGACATGGTCGAAGGCCGCGCGCGCCAGTTCCTGCCCGAGCTTCACGAACCGGCCCCGGTCCTCTTCGCGCAGGGACCGCCGGATCGCCGCCTTGGCCCGGCCCGTGGTGACGATGTCGATCCAGCTCGACTGCGGGCGCTGGCCTTCGGCCGTGATGATCTCGATCGACTGGCCGTTCTTCAGCCGCGTCCAGAGCGGCACCCGGATCCCGTCGATCTTGGCCGAGACGCAGGAATTCCCGATCCGCGTGTGGATCGCATAGGCGAAGTCCAACGGCGTCGCCCCGCGCGGCATCTGGACCACGTCGCCCTTCGGTGTGAAGCAGAACACCTGGTCGGAGTACATCTCCAGCTTCACATGCTCCAGGAACTCGTCCGTGTCGCCCTCGTCCAGCCGTTCGGTCAGCGTCGCGATCCACTTGGCGGGATCGACCGCGAAGGGGTTCTTCGCCCGCACGCCTTCCCGGTAGGACCAATGCGCGGCGACGCCGGCCTCGGCCACTTCGTGCATCTCGCGCGTGCGGACCTGCACCTCGACCCGCTTGCCGTCGCGCCCCGAGACGGTGGTGTGGATCGACCGGTAGCCGTTGTTCTTCGGCTGGCTGATGTAATCCTTGAAGCGGCCCGGCACCGCGCGCCAGCGCTGGTGGATGACACCGAGAATGCGGTAGCAATCCGCCACCGACCCGCAGATCACCCTGAAGCCGTAGATGTCGGACAGGCGTGAAAATGCCAGGTCCTTCTCCTGCATCTTCCGCCAGATGCTGTAGGGCTTCTTGGCCCGACCGAAGACATCGGCCTCGATCTGCGCCTTCTCCAGCTCGTGCACGATGTCGGCGGTGATCTTGTGGACCACGTCGCCCGATTCCTTCTGCAAGGTCAGGAACCGCCGCAGGATGGAATTCCGCGCCTCGGGGTTCAGGACCTTGAAGGACAGATCCTCCAGCTCCTCGCGCATCCACTGCATGCCCATGCGCCCGGCGAGCGGAGCGAAGATCTCCATCGTCTCGCGCGCTTTCTGGGCCTGTTTCTCCGGCTTCATCGACCGGATCGTGCGCATGTTGTGCAGCCGGTCGGCCAGCTTGACCAGGATGACCCGCAGGTCGCGGCTCATCGCCATGAAAAGCTTGCGGAAGTTCTCGGCCTGCTGGCTGCCGGCGCTGGAGAGCTGCAGGTTGGTCAGCTTGGTGACGCCATCGACCAGCTCGGCCACCTCGACCCCGAACAGGTCCGCGACCTCGGAATAGGTCGATCGCGTGTCCTCGATCGTGTCGTGCAAGAGCGCCGTCACGATCGTTGCATCGTCCAGCCGCTGTTCGGTCAGGATCGCGGCCACCGCGACGGGATGGGTGAAATAGGGCTCGCCCGATTTGCGAAGCTGGCCCTCGTGCATCTTCAGGCCATAGGCATAGGCCCGACGGATCAGGTCGGCATTGCAGCGCGGGTTATAGTTGCGAACCAGGGCGATGAGGTCTTCGACGTCGATCATCAGCGCCCCACCCGCGGGCCAAGGCCCGTCAGAACTCGCCCTGGGCTTCCATCAGAGCGCGCAGCAGCTTTTCTTCCGACATGTCGTCGACCATCGGACGATCCATCTCGCCGCCCATGAGCAGCGCCATCTGGTCTTCCTCGGGCTCGTCGACCTCGATCTGGGTCTGGTAGCTTTCGATCATCCGCTCGCGCAGCACTTCGGCCGACTGCGATTCTTCGGCGATCTCGCGCAGGGCGACGACGGGGTTCTTGTCGTTGTCGCGGTCGACCGTAACGGGCGAGCCGGACTGGATTTCACGCGCCCGATGCGCCGCCAGCATCACCAGTTCGAACCGGTTCGGCACCTTGTCAACGCAATCTTCGACCGTCACGCGGGCCATGGCATACTCCAGATCGGGAAGCTTCGCAGGAAGTGGCTTATTTATGCCGGTAGGTTCGGCTTGACAAGCGGCAAATCGGCCAAAATCAAAGTGGTTCAACCTGGGCGCGGTCAGCTGCTGGCAGAGCGGCCAGCATCTGCCGCACCGTCAGGCCCAGACGAGGATGCGTCCAGTCCGGCGCCACATCGGCCAGCGGGACCAGCACGAAGGCCCGGTCCTGCAAGCGCGGATGCGGCAGGATCAGCGTGCCGGGCGCCTCGCGGGCCTGGGCCTCGGGGGGCAGCTTTCGCCAGGCATCCTGCGTCGCCGCGTCGGGCAGGACCGAATCGCCCGCCGCCAGAAGATCAAGGTCCAGCGTCCGCATCCCCCAGCGCCCGGCCCTTTCGCGGCCGAACCTGGCCTCGACCGCATGCAGCCGCGACAGAAGTGACGCAAGGTCATCTGCGGCCGAACCGTCCAGCACCGCGGCCGCGTTCACATAGTCGGGTCCCGCCCCCGCCGGAAAGCAGGGAGTCGCGAAGAATCGACTAACCGCAAGCACCGAAAGGCCTTCTTCCGAAAGCGCTTTGAGCGCATTTGACACAGTTTGTCGCGGCGACTCGCCCGCAAATGGCAGGTTTGCGCCGAGTGCAATCAGTACTGGTGCAGAATTTATCTTTTGCAAGGATAGTTTCCTTCAGTTCACTTGTCGGAAAGGCCTTTCGACTGATAGTTAAGGGGTGTCGGTCGTCAGATTTTTCCACAGATCGTGTTTGGGGCACGCAGGATTGGTCTGTCGACTGCTTTGAGGGGACACAGAATGTTTTACAAGGACGAACGGCTAGCGCTGTTCATCGATGGTTCAAACCTTTACGCGGCAGCCAAGGCGCTGGGGTTCGACATCGACTACAAGCTTCTCCGGATGGAGTTCATGCGCCGGGGCAAGCTGCTGCGGGCTTTCTACTATACGGCCCTGTTGGAGAATGACGACTACTCTCCGATCCGGCCGCTGGTGGACTGGCTGCACTACAACGGCTTCACCATGCGCACCAAGCCCGCGAAGGAATACACCGACAGCCAGGGACGGCGGAAGGTGAAGGGCAACATGGACATCGAGCTTTGCGTCGATGCGATGGAGCTTGCGCAACGTATTGATCATGTTGTGCTTTTCTCGGGCGACGGGGATTTCCGGCCGCTGGTCGAAAGCCTGCAGCGCCAGGGGGTCCGGGTGTCGGTCGTCTCGACGATCCGCAGCCAGCCGCCGATGATCGCGGACGAGCTGCGCCGCCAGGCCGACAATTTCATCGAACTGGACGAGCTGCGCGAAGTCATCGGCCGCCCGCCGCGCGAACCGCGCCCGGCGCATGGCGAAGAGGTCGCGGTCGACGCCAAGTGACGCCGGCAAGGCGCGTGACCGGGGCACGGGGGCCTCGGTCATGATCGCGCTCGCGGGTCTCTTCCTTGCCGCGTTCCTTGCGGCTACGCCGGTTCCGTTCCAGTCCGAGGTGGTGTTCCTTGGCCTGCAGGCTGCCGGTTGGACGACAGGAATGCTGGTGCTGGTGGCCTCGGTCGGCAACACGCTTGGCTCTTGCGTGACCTATGCGCTGGGCCGCTGGCTGTCGGACCGGCGCGACCACCGCTGGTTTCCGCTGAAGCCCGCGCAGATGGCCAGGGCCGAAACCTGGTTCGCCCGCTGGGGCATCTGGGGGCTGCTTTTCTCCTGGGCGCCGGGCGGGGACCTGCTGGTCGCGCTCTCCGGCGTGTTGCGGGTGCCGTTCCTGCACTTCCTGCTGCTGGTCGCCCTGGCCAAGACCTGCCGCTATGTGGCGGTCGGCTGGCTGGGCGCGGCGGCCTTTGCGGCATAGCTTTGCTGGACGCGCGGCACCACAGCGCATAAGTCTTGCGGTGAACCAACGGAACAGCCGATGCCCGACCTGCCAGCCCTCACTGTGTACCTCGCCGCCCCCCGGGGCTTTTGCGCCGGCGTCGACCGGGCCATCAAGATCGTCGAAATGGCCCTGCAGAAATGGGGCGCCCCGGTCTTTGTCCGGCACGAGATCGTGCACAACAAGTTCGTCGTCGATGCCCTGCGCGCCCAGGGCGCCGTCTTCGTCGAGGAACTGGACGACTGCCCCGACGACCGCCCCGTCGTCTTTTCCGCCCATGGCGTCCCCAAATCCGTCCCGGCCGAGGCAGGCCGCCGCCAGATGATCGCCGTCGACGCGACCTGCCCGCTGGTCACCAAGGTCCACAACGAGGCCGCCCGCCACCATGAGGCGGGGACCCAGATGATCTACATCGGCCACGAAGGCCACCCCGAGACGGTCGGCACCATGGGCCAGTTGCCGCCGGGAGAGGTGTTGCTGGTCGAAACCGTCGCGGATGTCGCGCGGCTGCAGGTCCGCGACCCTGCAAAGCTGGCCTTCATCACCCAGACCACCCTGTCCGTCGACGACACCGCCGAGATCGCGGCCGCGCTCAAGGCCCGTTTTCCGCTGATCCACGCCCCGGCCCACGACGACATCTGCTACGCCACGACGAACCGTCAGGCCGCCGTGAAGGCCGTGGCGCGGAAGATCGACGCCCTCCTCGTGATCGGCGCGCCGAATTCCTCGAACTCCAAGCGCCTTGTCGAGGTCGGTTCTGCCGCCGGTTGCCCCTATGCCATGCTGATCCAGCGCGCGACCGATATCGACTGGCGCGCGCTGGAGGGCGTCCGCGCCATCGGTCTGACCGCCGGGGCCAGCGCGCCCGAGGTTCTGGTCAACGAAGTGATCGACGCCTTCCGCGCCCGTTTTGCCGTGACCATCGAACAGGTCGAAACGGCGGTCGAGGACATCGAGTTCAAGGTCCCCCGCATCCTGCGCGAGCCCGCCTGACGGCCCCGAAACCGCGTCCACCTCTTGCAAAGGACCCAAGATGACCCGCCTTCTGTCCCTTGTCGCGCTGCTTTTGTCCCTGCATCCGGCACAGGCCGACGAGGCGCGGGTCCTGGCCGAATACTGGACCAACAACGGCAGCCTGCCGCCGGAATATGCCTGGGAGACCAGCGTCACCCTGCTGGAGGACGGCCAGCTTACGCTAAAGCACTGCAAGGGGTATGAGACCGAAGGCTGCAAGACGCGGCGCGCCAAGGCCTCGCCCGAGGCGGTGGCGGCGATCCGCAAGGCCGCCGCGGACAGCGGTCTGGCCGAAAAGCCGGCCCGCGATACCGATCTGCCGATCGTCGGCGGCGGGCTGACGGGCGGTGTGGTCTATCTGGACGACGCGAAGATCGAGCTTCTGGCGCAGCCGGCCGAGGCCGATGCCCCTCGGGTTGCCAAGGTGCTGGCGGCCATCGCGGCCGCGATGCCGGCCCGGTTCGACCGCTTTCTCGATGCCGACTGAAAGGCTGGCCTTGCCCCGGCGCGCAAGCTAGATCAGGGCCATGAGCGATGACACCCGCATTCCCCGCCCTGCCCTGGTTCTTGGCCTTGCCGGGCTGCTGCCCTTCCTGTGGTCGGCGGCGACACATCTGTCGCCGGACCTGACCGCGCTGGCGGGTGGATGGCTGTCGCCGATGTTCCTTGGGTCCTATGTCGGGCTGACCTACGGGACGGTCATCCTGTCCTTCATGTCGGGCGTGCTCTGGGGCTTTGCGACCAAGGCCGAGGGCGGCGCGGCGGCGGTCGGCTACGGCCTGTCGGTGATCCCCGCCCTTTGGGCCTTCTTCATGGTCTCGGACGCATCCGACACCTCGGCGATCTTCCTTGCGGCCGGCTTCGTCGGGCTCTTGTTCCTGGATGCCATGTTCCAGGCTTGGGGCCTTGCCCCGCGCTGGTGGCTGCGGCTGCGGGTCATGCTGACCGTGGTCGTCCTGGCCTGCCTTGCCATCCCGCTGCAGGCCTGAACCCCATGCCCGAACTTTTCGCCTATACCGACGGCGCCTGTTCCGGCAACCCCGGGCCCGGAGGCTGGGGCGTCCTGATGCTGGCGCGCGAAAACGGCGCCGTGATCAAGGAACGCACCCTGCAGGGCGGCGAGGCCCAGACCACCAACAACCGGATGGAGCTCTTGGCCGCCATCTCGGCGCTTGAGGCGCTGACCAAGCCCAGCGAGATCACCATCGTCACCGACAGCGCCTATGTGAAGAACGGCATCACCGACTGGCTGCCCGGCTGGAAACGCAAGAACTGGCGGACGGCCGGGGGCTCTCCGGTCAAGAATGTCGAGCTCTGGCAAAGGCTTGAGGCCGCGGCCGCCCGCCACCAGGTCACCTGGCGCTGGATCAAGGGGCATGCCGGCCATGCCGAGAACGAACGCGCCGACGAACTGGCGCGCGCCGGCATGGCGCCGTTCAAGGCTCCGGCGTGATGGACGCCTTCGGCCTGCAGAACACGCTTGACTATGCCTCGGTGCTGGTCTTTGCCCTGACCGGAGCCTTGGCGGCCAGCCGGTCGCAACTGGATATCGTCGGCTTCATCTTCATCGCCTGCCTGACCGCCGTCGGCGGCGGCACGCTGCGCGACGCGATCCTGAACCGCGAGGTGTTCTGGGTCGCCGATCCGCTGACGCTGGGCGTGGCCACGGTGGCGGCGGTTCTGGTCTTCTTCACCGCGCATCTGCTGGAAAGCCGCTACCGGGCGCTGCTCTGGTTCGACGCCGCCGCCCTTGCCGTCGCCGTGCCAGCCGGGGTCGCCGTGGCTCTGGCCGAGGCGCAGGGCTGGCCCATTGTCCTTGTCATGGGCATGATCACCGGCTGCATGGGCGGCCTTCTGCGCGACGTGGTCTGCAACGAGGTGCCGCTGGTCCTGAAACAGGGCGAGCTTTACGCGACCTGCGCCCTGGCCGGGTCGCTTGGCGCGGTGCTTTGCGGCTGGGCGGGTCTGGGCCAGGGTCTGGCGCTGATCGTCTGCGCCGGGATCGTCTTCACCCTGCGCGCCGGCTCCATCGCGCTTGGCTGGCGGTTGCCGGTCTACCGCTCGCAACCGCCCAGCCCGGGGGCACCAAAGCGCTAGGCTTGCCGGATGAACGAACATTCGGTTATCGTTCCCGAATGCCACGCAACCGCACGATCCCGGATGATCAGGTCTTTGCCGCGCTTTCCGGCCTTTGGGACCGGGGCGGCGAGAAGGCCGTCTCCTTTGCCACGGTAGGTGCCGCGGTCGGTCTGGCGCCGCCAACGCTGGTGCAGCGCTATGGCAACCGCGACGGCATGATCCGCGCCGCCCGACATGCCGCCTGGGACAGGCTGGACGCCCGCACCGCCGAGGCCATCGCGCAGTCGGCGGACAAGGGGCCGCAGGGGCTTTTGAAGGCGCTGGGGCCGGTGGATGCCTGCGCCTTGGCCAGCGACCTGCGCGATCCGGAGCTTGCCCAGCGCGCTGCCGTCTGGCGACAGGTCGTCGAGGCGGCACTGGCGCAGCGGCTGGGGGCAAACGCGAAAAGCCGGGAATCGGCCGCCCTCCTGTTCGCGGCGTGGCAGGGCCAGGCACTGTGGGCGGCCGCCGGCGACAGCGGCTTTCGCCTGAAGGACGCGGTAAAGCGGCTTACTTAGCGTAGGTCTTCCAGACCCAGATCAGCAGAAGCGCGCCCAGCAACGCGCCGACGAACCCCGCGCCGATCCCGCCGATCATCGTCAGCCCGCGCAGCGCCGCGCCCCCGATCAGGGCACCAAGCACGCCCAGCGCGACGGTGGACGGTGTGTCGAGGTTCACCCGCAGAATGCGCGAGGCCAGGAAGCCCACGGCAACTCCGACAACCAGCAGTGCGACCAGCGGCATGGCGTCCCTCCCCCCTTGCCCCGGGAATATGGGAAGCCGCTGCCCCCTGCGCTATAGTGCCGCAGGAAGATTCAGGCCCTTCAGCACCTCGGCGGCCGGCATAGGCCGCTTGCCTTCGCGCTGCGCCTCGGTGATCTCGACTGCGCCGGTGCCGCAGGCCAGGGTGAAGCCGCCCAGCACCTGCCCCGGCGCCCCCTGCCCGCTGGCCAGACGCGAGCGCAAGAGCTTGACCCGTTCGCCGTTGACCAGCGTCCAGGCCCCTGGAAAGGGCGAAAGGCCACGGATCAAGCGGTCGACCTCTTCTGCCGGGCGCGACCAGTCGATGCGCGCCTCGGCCTTGTCGATCTTGGCGGCATAGGTCACACCCTCGGCGGGCTGCGGCGTCGAAGTCAGCGGCAAGCGCGCCAGCGCCTCGACAATCAGCCGGGCGCCAAGCGCGTTCAGCCGGTCGTGCAGCCCTGCCGTGGTTTCCTCGGACCCGATCTGCACGGCTTCGCGCAAAAGGACCGGCCCGGTGTCGAGTCCCGCTTCCATCTGCATGATGCAGACCCCGGTTTCCCGGTCCCCGGCCATGATCGCCCGATGGATCGGCGCCGCGCCGCGCCAGCGCGGCAGAAGGCTGGCGTGGATGTTCAGGCAGCCAAGGCGCGGAGCATCCAGCACCGCCTGCGGCAGGATCAGCCCGTAGGCCACCACCACGGCCACATCGGCGCCAAGGGCCGCAAAGTCCGCCACGGCCTCGGCGCTGCGCAGGCTGACCGGATGCCGCACAGGCAGGCCCAAGGCCTCGGCCTTCGCCTGCACGGGACTTGGCCGATCCGCCTTGCCCCGCCCGGCCGGACGCGGCGGCTGGCAGTAGACGGCGACGATCTCATGCCGGGCATGCAGCGCCTCCAGCACCGGGACCGAGAAGTCCGGCGTCCCCATGAAGACGACCTTCATCCGCGGCGCCCCAGCTTTTGTGCCTTGGCGATCAGCATCTTCCGCTTCAACGGAGACAGATGGTCAAAATACATCTTCCCCGCCAGATGGTCGATCTGGTGCTGCACGCTCGTCGCCCAGAGACCGACGAAATCCCGCTCCTCAACGTCGCCCTTATCATTCAGGAACCGCACCGTCACGGCGCGCGGGCGAGAAATCACCGCCGAGACCCCCGGCAGGTTGGGCGAGGCTTCC
>Ga0209278_1001691_pt1 | contig 13072 bp, 11 predicted proteins | sample JI81BgreenDNA_FD_187504 | JGI IMG/M metagenome (GOLD analysis project Ga0209278, IMG submission 187504) | Wastewater effluent complex algal communities from Wisconsin, to seasonally profile nutrient transformation and Carbon sequestration -... | ecosystem: Engineered > WWTP > Effluent > Algae... | reverse complement strand
CTGAATGTGCAGCCCAACGAGATTGACGCGGCGCTTGGCATTCTGGAAGAAACGCTTAAACAATAACTGTCATCGCCCGAATCGCGGAGCGATTATAGGGCGATCTCCCCTCTGGCCGAACCAGTGGCGAGATTCCCCTATAATTTGCGCTGCAAATTCGGGGAATGACGAATGAAGGAGAACGACACCATGCGCCATTTTTTAGATTTTCGTGAGCTCAGCCGCGACGACGTGGTGAATATGCTCGCCGAGGCGAAACGCCTGAAACATGCGCGCGGCAAGGAACGCAACAGCACACTTGCGGGCAAATCGCTGGCGATGATTTTCGAAAAAAATTCGACCCGCACGCGCGTGTCGTTTGAAGTAGGCATGCGCGAGCTGGGCGGTAACCCGGTGGTGCTGCAGAAAGACGATTTGCAACTGGGGCGTGGCGAAACCGTGGCTGACACGGCGCGCGTGCTGTCGCGCTATTGCCATGCGCTGATGCTGCGCGCCTATTACCACACCACGCTGCAGGAGCTGGCACAATACAGCACCGTGCCGGTGATTAATGGCCTGACCGACCTGCTGCACCCCTGCCAGCTGATGGCTGATCTGATGACCATCGAGGAGCATTTCGGCACGTTGCACGGCAAAAAAGTAGCGTGGGTGGGCGATGGCAATAACATGGCCAATACCTACATTACCGCCGCCGAGAAAATGGGCTTTGCGCTGGTGCTGGCTTGCCCCGCTTCCTACCAGCCGGATGAGAATATTCTGGAAGATGCGCAGGCACGCGGCGCGAAGGTAACACTCGCCGATTCGCCCGCCGAAGCCGTGGCCGGGGCCGATGTGGTGGTGACCGACACCTGGGTCAGCATGGGCGACGATGATACGCTCACGCGTAAGCAAGCCTTCTATGGATTTCAGGTGAACGAGGCATTAATGGCGCTGGCCAGCCCCAAAGCGATATTCCTGCATTGCCTGCCTGCCCATCGCGGTGAAGAGGTGAGTGACGGGGTGCTGGACGGCCCCCAATCGCGCGTGTGGGACGAGGCAGAGAACCGCCTGCACACCCAAAAAGCCATACTTCTGTGGTGCCTCGGCGAGATTTAGTTTGTCATCGAATCTTCACACACACAGTAACAGCAATCAAATTATACTGGTTGCATGGACAAAGAGACAGAGATCAAACAGCTTCATATTACCGAGGCCCGTCGTAACTGGAAGTTTGACTTAGGCAGTACATTTGTCGGTACGGCCCTGATTGTAAGTCCGCTATTTGATGCAATCTTTGACAAATCTAAAAGTGTCACAGCCTCTTTAAAGTCAAGCTACCTCACAAAGGAAGGCTGGGCTAATAACGTCGTAAATGGCGTCATTGGGACAGCCATTTTTATGGCCATTAGTGCGATAACTGGGGCCTATCGCAAAGAAACAAAAGAGATATCTGTTGTCGTACCTAAGGGAACAGTACTTCCTGGCGAAACAGCACCAGTTGAGGTTTCAGATAACCACTTTCAGAATAAAGAATTATTTCGTAGGGAACAACACTCTACGGATACGCAAATAGGTGTGTAGCCTACTTAAGCCCATCCTGCTTTGGTGCCTCGGCGAGATTTAACCCATCAAATTTCAATAAACTGTCACATTCAGCCCGTCTGGTATTCTGCTAACAAGAGGGTATGCATGATGAATTTACAGGCAAAGGTATTTTTCCCGCGCGCATTTCGCGTCGGCTTCCGCGCAGCGTCCGCCCGCAAGAAGTGATCGGGGCAGCGCCGTCCGATGCCCCGAATAAAAGCCGTCTGCTGGCGGATTACGGAATTTTGCACGAGGAAGTGCACGCGATGTTCAAGGCATTATCGGATGCCACCGAGAAAGACCCCACACAGCCTGCAACGGTGCCTTTTCAAGGCATGGATGTCACCGGCGGGCGCTACATCAACTATTTTGGCACCGAACGTGCGGAAGTGCTTTGCATCGAGCCGGAATGCTTTCGCACCGTGCTCAAGCCCCATCTCGAAGCCCTGCAGGCTAAGAAAAAAGCATCAAAGACCGTCAAGCCCATCACCAGATCGAATGATTATGTAGGGTTGTTGCCTATTTTTCCGAATAGTTTTGGATTCTCGCGATTGCGTTTGGCCATCATGAGCAAGCTACAAGAACAAAAGAAAAATGGTGGCCCACCGCCCAGTGATGGCGTGTATGATCTGGAGATCGACAACGTCGCATTCAAAGCAAAATCCTACGGCGCGAATGGATGTACGATTTTAAAGGATGATATCCCGGCATTGGCCCGTTTAGGGCTGGCCTACGATCAAGAGCATATCGCCTATCTGCAGGAACAGGGAAAGGCCGCGCCCCAGACTGCCGTGATCGAAAAATGGCAGGCGTTGATCAGTCGCGCTCAGGCGCAGGGCAACGGGCGCGGCTAAGCCAGCATCACGTTTGAGCGTGACAGAAAACAGCTCTGTTCGTGGCGGGCAGGGTGGCTTTGGCTAGCGCAGGATCGCAAGAATGTAGCAATTTTTGCCCGCGCTATTGAGGGCATATTCTGCAGTAGCATCCGTGGCGGTGGTGCAGTTCGGGGCCCATCCGCCTCCCATTTTTGGCCCGCGCACACTACCAATCGCGGGTTTTCCGTCGTCCATTTTGACGTCGATGTTCCATGCTTCCTCCGCCCATAGCACGTTGCGTGGCGGGCTGGTGCCAACGGGAAAATCAACCGTATGCTCAATCATATGGGTTTCTTGCATCGGGTAAAATTCGGGGTCTGCCGCGCCAGCCGAATGGTACGCAAGATTATAATGAGTGCCATCGATCGAGCTGAGATACGCGTTCCTTCCGCCCACACGGCTTTCGGCTGTGTAAATACCATGCACGCCTGTGTAGCTGCCGCTGATCATGCCTGCATTCGCCATGTGCTGCCATGCGCGTGCGCGCTCGTGGTGGCCGGTGTTGGTGTGGCCACCAAAGATATATCCATCGCCATTGCCGTTGCAGGTGCGTGGGCTATTGGACTCGCTTAGGTAGCAGGTATCGTCATTACCAGTCGTGCCGGCTTGAATATCCCAGAATTGGGTTGCGTTCGGCATGTCGCCCGGCAAGGCAAGGTACTTGCCGCGAAATGCATTCATGCTCGTACTGATGGTGGAGATTTCACTGCTGATGCGGCGAATCTCCGATGCGCGAATCATGGACTGCCCGGCAAGAATGCCGCCCACCAGTAGCCCAAGAATGACCAGGACGATGGAAAGCTCAACCAGCGTGAAACCATTTTTCATCGACGCAGTATACAGCACTGACGAATAAAATCAAAAAACAATCACGCCGCAGTTTTGCTTGCGGTCTTACCAAGCCAGCGTTGAATCTTCGCAACGATCTGCGGGGCATTCAGCCCGGCTTCGTCATACATTTTGCTGGGGGCATCATGGTGTTGGTAGCAATCGGGCAGGGTGAGGGTGCGTAATTTGGCGGCACCATCCAGCAGGCCTGCATTGCTGGCGTAGCTCAGTACATGGGCGCCGAAGCCGCCCTCGGCGCCTTCCTCGATGGTGACGACGAGTGCGTGGCTGGAAAGCAAGCGGGCTACCAATGCGGTATCAAGCGGCTTGGCAAAGCGTGCATCCGCCAGTGTGGCGTTCAGCAGCTCCGCCGCGTGGATGCATTCGCCCAGCCGCGCCCCGAAATTCAGGATGGCCACATCCTTGCCTTCACGCATCATGCGGCCTTTGCCGATTTCCAGTGGTGTGCCGCGTGCAGGGAGTTCCACACCCAAGCCTTCGCCGCGCGGGTAGCGGAAGGCAATGGGGCCAGCGTTATATGCCGCGGCGGTGGCGGTCATGTGCATCAGCTCGGCTTCGTCGCCCGCGGCCATCACCACCATGTTGGGCAAGGTGCATAGATACGCCACATCGAACGATCCGGCATGGGTTGCACCATCCGCCCCGACGAGACCTGCACGATCAATCGCAAAGCGCACGGGCAGATTTTGAATAGCCACGTCGTGGATCACCTGATCGTAGGCGCGTTGCAGGAAGGTCGAATAAATGGCGCAGAACGGCTTGTAGCCTTCGGCGGCAAGGCCCGCCGCGAAGGTCACGGCGTGTTGTTCGGCAATGCCCACATCGAACATGCGGGTGGGGAAAGCGGCTTCGAATTTATCCAGCCCCGTGCCACCGGGCATGGCTGCAGTGATCGCAATGATACGATCATCGGCCTGCGCTTCGGCGATGAGCCCGCGCGCGAATACGCTGGTGTAGCTGGGTGCGCCGGCAGAGGAGGGTTTGGCCTGCGCGCCGGTCGCGACGTCGAATTTGGTGACGCCATGGTACTTATCGTCGCTGGCCTCGGCGGGCGCATAGCCATAGCCCTTTTTGGTGACCACGTGAATCAGCACCGGGCCGGATTGTTTTTCGTCGCGCACGTTACGTAGCACGGGCAGTAAATGGTCGAGATTGTGCCCATCCACCGGGCCAACGTAATAGAATCCAAGCTCTTCAAACAGCGTGCCACCCATCGTCATGCCGCGCACGAATTTCTCAGCATTCTTTGCCATGCGCGCCAGCGGTGCGGGGAAACGGTTCGCCACCGTTTTCGCAATGTGCCGCATGGTGCGGTAGGGGTGCGACGAGATAAGTCGCGACAGATAGGCGCTCATCGCGCCGGTGGGCGGCGCAATGCTCATGTCGTTGTCGTTCAGGATCACGATCAGGCGCGTGCCTAGGGCTCCGGCATTGTTGAGTGCCTCGAATGCCATGCCTGCGCTCATCGCCCCATCGCCAATAATGGCGATGACATCAAAGTGTTCGCCCGCCATATCCCGCGCGACTGCCATACCCAGCCCGGCAGAAATGCTGGTGCTGGAATGGCCTGCACCAAAGGCATCATATTCGGATTCATCGCGCTTACAAAAACCAGATAGCCCGCCGCCCTGCCGAATGGTGCGGATACGGTCGCGCCGTCCGGTAAGGATTTTATGGGGGTAAGCCTGGTGGCCTACATCCCAGATGATCTTATCGCGCGGGGTGTCAAACACATGGTGCAGCGCCACGGTCAATTCTACCACGCCAAGGCCTGCACCGAGATGCCCGCCGGTTTGTGCCACGGCATCAATCGTCTCGGCGCGCAGCTCGTCGGCCAGTTGTTTCAACTGTTCGTCGGTGAAGTCGCGCATGTCGGCCGGGCTTGCAACCCGATCCAGCAGCGGCGTAAAGACTGCGGGTTTATTTGCCATCAAGACCGCATGGATTAAGGAAAATGGCAGGATTTAGCAAGTCCGATTCGCGCCATGTATGCGATTCAGGCTCATATACAAAATGGTAATCAGGGAAGGCTTGAGTCCGGCGCGGGATTATCGTTAGATGACGTGATGTTACATGTGGAGTGAACCATGCCCAAAGTGCCCAACGGCTTATTCGCTAACTGGCAATATGATCTGCCTGCCTCGCTGGTGGTATTTCTGGTCGCATTGCCGCTATGCCTTGGCATTGCGCTGGCCTCGGGGGCACCCCTGTTTTCTGGGCTGATTGCTGGGGTGGTTGGCGGTATCGTGGTGGGTGCGGTGAGCAAGTCGCCACTGTCGGTCAGTGGCCCTGCCGCCGGGCTCACGGTGATCGTGTTCGCGGCCATTCAACAATTGCCAAGCTTTGAGGCCTTCCTGCTGGCGGTGATGCTGGCGGGTGCCATGCAGATCGCGCTTGGGGTAGCCCGTGCCGGGGTACTGGGCGATTTTATTCCCAATTCGGTCATCACGGGCATGCTTGCAGCGATTGGCTTGATTCTGATCCTCAAGCAATTCCCGCATGCGCTCGGCTACGATGCCGATACGTTTGGCGGTGAAACCTTGCTGGCGGGCGATGCCGCACGTTGGTTTGCCAGCTTGAAAGATATGGCGGCAACGATTCTCCCTGGTGCGGCGTTCATTGCGATCACCTCGCTCGTTTTCTTGTTCTGGTGGGATAAAAAACAGCCCAAACTTACGGGGGTGTGGCGCTACCTTCCCGGTCCGTTAGTGGTGGTGGCCTATGGCGTGGCGGCCAACGCCGTGTTTGCGATGTACTTGCCGGGGTGGGAATTGCAGGAGTCGCATCTTGTGGCGGTGCCGGTGGCGGCCTCGCTGGAAGGATTTTTGGGCCAGTTCATGCTGCCGGATTTCAGCCAGATCAGCAACGGTGCGGTCTGGTCGGTCGCCATCACGCTGGCGCTGGTCGCCAGTATTGAAAGCCTGCTGAGTATTGAAGCGATCGATAAGCTCGACCCCTACAAGCGCGTGACCCCCACGAACCGCGAATTACTGGCGCAAGGCGCGGGGAATCTGGTGAGCGGGCTGGTGGGCGGCTTGCCGGTCACCTCGGTGATCGTGCGCAGCACGGCAAATGTTAGCTCCGGCGCGCGCAGCAAGCTCTCGACCATGGCCCATGGTGTGCTGTTGCTGGGCTGTGTGGTGGCAATTCCGGCGCTGTTGAATCTGATTCCGCTATCGGCGCTGGCAGCGGTGCTTATCTCGGTGGGTTATAAGCTCACCAAACCCGCGCTCTATGTGAAGAAATATAAAAAAGGCCCATCGCATTTCTACCCGTTCGTGATTACGGTGGCCGCCATTCTCTTGACCGACCTGCTGGTGGGTATCGGCATTGGCGTGGTGGTGGGGGTCGCGTTCATGCTTATTCAGAGTTTTCGCTCGGCCGCGACTATTACGCAGGATGGCACGCGCGTGCTGATCGCGTTCCACAAGGATCTTTTCTTCATCCATAAATACGAGTTGAAACGCATGCTTAGCCTGCTTGCCAACGGCAGCGAGGTGACGCTGGATTTCAGCCGTATCACATACATCGACAAGGACAATATCGAGATCCTGAACGATTTTGCCGAGAGTGCAAAATACCGCAAGATCAGCCTGCAACTGCGTGGTCAGCCAGAAGGGCTGGAGATGAGCGAGCTAAGTGGTGCGCTCAAACTCGCGCTCTAATACTTGCGTCGGGCAAGGCTTCGTGCCACCGTCATTGCATGCTTAGCCACCTTACCATCACGGGTACGCGCTTGCGCGCGGGGCACCATGATTACCCGATTACGATTGGGCGTAGCGGTTTTTCGGCCGATAAGCGCGAGGGCGATTTATGCACTCCGCTGGGCATTTTCCCCATGCGTCAGCTCTATTACCGGCCCGATAAATTCAGCACCCCGCCGCGCACGGCGCTTCCCGTGCAGGCACTAACCCCCAGCGATGGCTGGTGCGACGACCCTGCGCACCCGGCCTATAATACGCCGGTGCGCCTGCCATTTGCCGCCCGCCACGAGAAGCTCTGGCGCGAGGATCATGTGTACGATCTGATCGTACCGCTGGGCTATAACGATGGGCCGATCGTGCCGTGGCGCGGCAGCGCTATTTTTATGCATCTGATGCGCGAGGATGGGGTGGGCACCGAGGGATGTGTGGCGCTGAAGCGCGAGCATTTGCTGGCCTTGCTGGCGGAATGTGGTCCCACGACACAGGTGGTGATTACCGGCTAACTATTTGTTCGCACCCATACCTTGGCTTTGCAATCGCTCCCGCCAAACGGCGATATCTTCCTTCAGGCGGCCTACGCTGCTACAATCATGTTCAGGGTGCTTGACAGCGTCGTAGATATCCAAGGCGTTGCTGTTTTTGGGCATGCGCGCACTCGCCATGTCACGCATTAGTTCCATGCTTTGTTGTAGTAATTGTTCACCACGGCGTACACCGCTAAAGCCATGCATGCTGGAGATTTTGCGTAATTCACGGTGCAACTGGTGTGTAACATCACTTAAATGGCTTAGGCGTTCACGCACGGGCCAGAAATTTTCCAGATCATTACTACGCATGCCAGCGCGTGCACGGCATAGATCCGCATATTCCTGCAATAATCGTGTGTAACGTATGTCGCCTTTGATGGGCATCGGTTCGCCCATCTCATCATGCAAGGGGCCGAATGCGCGTTCATACGCCTTGTGCAGTGCCATCCCCATGACTGGATGCTTTACTAATGGCGAAAGGGCGTGGTGCGTTTCATCGATGGCCCCCATCGCCATACCGATTTTGTTAAGAATGGCCTCGCCGATGCGGTGCTCCGGCATGGCAATGGGTTTGCCCATCTCCCGCACCAGATCCAGCAGGATACCATCATGATCCGGCGCCATGTTGCGTAGGCGCACCCATTGCACCGGTGTGCTGCCACTGCCCGCCGCCAGGTAGCGATAATAGGTGCTGAATTCTTCTTTGCAGGCGGCGAGGGTTTCGGCATTCAGCACGGGCTGGTCATGGAATTCCGGCAGATCAATCCCAATCGTGTTGCCCTGAAGCATCGCGCGCGCCAGCCGTTCCATGCGGTTCACCATGGCGCCCACCAAATAGCGCGCCTTTACTTTTTGCATGTCGGGCACGGCACAGAATTCGTACTGGTCCATCGCTTCGGCCAGTTGGCCGCGGGTCAGACTCACATCCAGCTCTGGCTCGGCGGTATAGAAAAATCGCCGGGCACGATCCACCACCAGCTCCTCACGCCGTTGCGATGGGGCAACGGGTTTGGGCGAATAATACGGAACGAGATATCCCGATTGTACGCTGTAGCGTTGCCCATCTTTTTCAATGAGCGTTGCCGTATCCTGAGGTGCAGCCGAATAGGCCATACCTGCATGGCGCAGGGGAATCGCAAGCATCAATGACGGAATGGAAGGTTTTTGACTCATGCTAGCTGCTTTAGTGCCAAAAATTCACCAAAACCAATGACAGTTGCGTGACATTTTATGCCAGCGACGACGAGAAATCCTTGATTTTCCGTGGCGTTCGCCTACATCAGCGGCATGGAAACCCAACCTGCCTCGGCTTTGGCCACCCCGCGCATTCCCTCGAACCTTGAGGAGGAGATCGCGCGCCTGAAAGCCGAGATGAACGCCGTCATCCTCGCGCATTACTATCAGGAAGACGACCTGCAGGACATTGCCGACTATATCGGTGATTCGCTGGAGCTGGCGCGCCGCGCCGCCGAGACAGATGCGGATGTGATCGTGTTCTGCGGCGTGAAATTCATGGCCGAGGGTGCCAAAATCTTGAACCCCACGAAAAAAGTGCTGCTGCCAGACCTGCGCGCTGGCTGCTCGCTGGAAATCTCCTGCCCGCCGCAGCAGTTCAAGGCCTTCCGCGAAGCGCACCCCGAGCATATCGCGATCACCTACATCAACTGTTCGGCTGAAATTAAAGCGCTGTCCGACATCATCGTGACCAGCAGCAACGCCGAAGCAATTCTGGCGCAACTGCCGAAGGATCAGAAGATCATCTTCGCGCCGGATAAATTCCTCGGTGGCTACCTGAACAAGAAAACCGGCCGCGACATGCTACTGTGGGATGGCTCCTGCATGGTGCATGAGCGCTTCTCGGAACAGGAACTCATCAAGCTGAAAGTGGCGCACCCCGCGGCGCATGTCATCGCCCACCCGGAATGCCCGGAAGGGCTGCTCACCCATGCGCACCATGTGGGCAGCACCAGCAGTTTGCTGAAATTCACCGAGGACCGGCCCGGTGAGAGCTTCATCGTGCTCACCGAATCGGGCATTCTGCATCAGATGCAAAAACGCTCGCCCGGTAGCCAGTTCCACCTCGTGCCCAGCGCGCTGGATGGCGGCGCCTGCGTCAGCTGCAATACCTGCCCGTTCATGAAGCTGAACACGATGGAAAAGCTTTACCTCTGCATGCGTGACCAGACGCCGGAGCTGGAGCTTGCGCCGGAGCTGATCGTGGCTGCGAAAAAGCCGCTCGACCGCATGCTTGAGATGAGCAAAAACATCGCGCCCACGGCGATTCGGCAGACAATATCCAACTAGCGTCATTGCGAGGAGCGCAGCGACGCAGCACTTGACCAAAGCGAAAGAGGCGAGTGCAGCGAGCCAATCCTACGCTGGCTGGATTGCTTCGCTACACTCGCAATGACGGAGTTCTTGAATGCGCATCGCTATTATTTCTATTTCGGTTCTTTTGAGTGCCATCGCCGGTTGGTACCTCCTCTGGTCGCAGTTGATGGCGGGGGATGTAGCCCGGGTGAAAGCCAGCATCGACTATCATTATCAGCGCATCAAGACCGCGGAACGTTACGTAACGCTGAAGGCCGATGACGTGTATGCCACCGGGTTTCCGTTCGGGTTTCGTGTGGCAGTGGCGCGGCCGACCTTGTCGCAAGTCTGGGGGCGCGAAAGCTATGCCGTATCGTTCGAGAAAATTGAGCTGGAAAAAACCAGTGCTGATGAAGGGCGCTACCGTGTGATCGCTCCGGCAACGTTCGATGCGATGTATGCCGAAGACGGCAAAGCGCCCGAGAAATACCGCGTGGTTTTAAGTAAAGTGCCCGGCTTGCAGCTTGCGGCGCAAATTCCCTCTCCCTTAGGGGGAGGGTTAGGGTGGGGGCGGAATAAGGCGATGCCTCTCCCGGATAACGCCCCCCTCCCAACCTCCCCCCTCCAGGGGGAGGAGTTGCGTTACTTTGCCGTGCAGCTTCCTCGTAACCTGGTGCTGGATGTGTCGTTGAACGGCAGAACGCAGAAGATCGGGTTTAATTTCATGCCCATCAACCTGCCGATTTTTCAGACCATTCCGGACCGCATGAGTGGGCCGCTCACCCTCTTCGTGGGCATGCTGCGCGAAGCGCTGGTGTTCCAACCCGCCAATCAATAAGCGCGGGCTTCCGGTGCGAAGCTTGGGGCGTCCGCCCCGGCGGTGAGCTGCACGGGGCGCGCACCCACCTGGACACCAGCCTGCTCATCCACCCAGCTCAGCGAATGTTTTAGCCACTGCGCGTCGTTGCGGGTGGGGAAATCTTCGCGGCTATGGGCCCCGCGCGATTCGGTGCGGCTCGCGGCTGCCTGCATGGTGGCGCGGGCTTGGGCCAGCAGGTTCAGGCTCTCTAACGCGTCGATGCGCTCGATATTCCATGCCGCGCTACCATCCGCCACGCTGAGCGATTGCGCTTCCACCGCCAGATCCTCGAGCACCTGCACGCCTTCGGCCAGCCCATCGCCGGTGCGGAACACGGGGGCATGTTTCGTCATCGCGGCCTGAGTGAGGGCGCGCAGATGCCCCGCGCGTAGGGTCGATTTGCGCGCGGTGAGCGCCGCGACCCGATCCACGCTCCGTTGCAGCGATGCCTGCGGAACGGAATCGCTGCGCTGGGTTTTTATATGTTGGCTTGCCCAATCGCCCGCAGCCTTGCCGAACACGACGAGATCGAGCAGCGAATTGCAGCCCAGCCGGTTCGCGCCGTGGCAGGAGTTGCACGCCGCTTCGCCCACGGCCATGAGGCCGGGCACGACCGCTTCCGACCCATCTGCGCGCACGCGCAGCACCTGAGAGTCCACGTTGGTGGGAATGCCACCCATGGAATAATGCACGGTGGGCACGACGGGAATGAGCGTGCTGCGCGGGTCGATGCCCATCAGCGTTTCGCAGATGCTGGTAATGTAGGGGAGTTTCTCGGTGAATACGTTGGCGGGCAGGTGGGTGAGATCTAGCCACACATGGTCGCTGTTCGGCCCGGCGCCGCGTCCGTCGCGCATTTCCTGTACAATGGCGCGGGCGATCACGTCGCGGCTGGCCAGCTCCATGCTTTGCGGGGCATAGCGCGTGAGGAACCGCTCGCCGCTGCCATTGCGCAAATAGCCGCCTTCGCCGCGCGCGCCTTCGGTAATGAGAATGCCGGAGCCTTTCAGGCCCGTGGGGTGGAACTGCACGAATTCCATATCCTGCAGCGCAAGGCCCGCGCGCAGCACCATGGCGTTGCCATCGCCCGTGCAGGTGTTGGCCGCCGTGGTGGATTGGTAGACCTGCCCGTAGCCGCCGGTCGCAAGAATGGTAAGCGGTGCGGTGAAGGCGTGGATCGCGCCAGTCGCGATCTCAAGGCAGCTAATACCGGCACACGATCCATCGTCGCGCATGAGCAGATCGAGTGCGAAAAATTCCGAGAAGAAGGTAATGGGCCGCGCTTTGGCGCGCGCCAGCATCACCTGCATGATGGCCTGACCCGTGCGGTCCTCGGCGGCGGCGGCGCGGAAGGCGAGGTCGCGCCCATATTCCACGGTCTGGCCGCCATAGGGCCGCTGGTAGATGTTGCCATGTTCGTCGCGCGTGAAGGGCACGCCCCAATCGGCCAGCTCTTTCACCGCCTCGGGCGCTTTTTCGCACAGGCGGGCAATGGCATCCTGATCGCCCAGCCAGTCCGAGCCGCGCACGGTGTCGTACATGTGCCAGCGCCAGTCATCGGCCCCGCGCGTGCCCAGCGCGGCGTTGATGCCGCCCTGCGCCGCCGTGGTGTGCGAACGCCGCGGGTCCACCTTACTGATGACGCCGACGCGCAAACCGCCCTCGCTGGCGGCAATGGCCGCGCGCAGGCCCGCCCCGCCGGAGCCGACAATGACCACATCCAGCGTGTGGTGGGTGATGGTGAATGTCGTTTTGTCCATTGCGTTGCGCGTGATGCCTTTTTATAAGTCATCCCTGCGAAGGCAGGGATCTAAGGACTCTTGCACAAGCGGCCCTAGATTCCCGCCTTCGCGGGAATGACGATTACATAGTTACTTCATGAGCAGCATGCAACGCCCCTTCGATATCGACGCTTTTCTGGCCCATGCCCTGATGGAAGACGTGGGCGAGGGCGACATCACCAGCAACAGCACGGTTCCAGCCGATTTGCGGGCGCGCCTTGTCATGCGGGCGCGCGAACCGCTAGTGGCAGCAGGCCTCACGTTCCTGCCGCGATTGTTCCAGTTGGTAGACCCGCACGTGAAGGTAGCCCTCATCGCGGCGGATGGGGATAACCTCAAAGCCAGCGATGTGCTGGCTATTTTCGAGGGGCCGGCGCGCAGCCTGCTCACCGGCGAGCGCGTGGCGCTGAACCTGGTGCAGCAGCTCTCGGGCGTGGCGACACTTACGGCCGCGTTCGTGGCCGCCGCGAATAACCGCGCCGTGAAGGTGGTGGACACGCGCAAGACCGTGCTGGGCATGCGCTACCTACAGAAATATGCCGTGCGCTGCGGTGGTGGCCACAATCACCGCATGGGGCTGTATGACGCGGTACTGATCAAGGAT
>Ga0209278_1001690_pt1 | contig 13082 bp, 6 predicted proteins | sample JI81BgreenDNA_FD_187504 | JGI IMG/M metagenome (GOLD analysis project Ga0209278, IMG submission 187504) | Wastewater effluent complex algal communities from Wisconsin, to seasonally profile nutrient transformation and Carbon sequestration -... | ecosystem: Engineered > WWTP > Effluent > Algae... | reverse complement strand
TGATTTCCACTCGTCCCCCCGGCGGAGTAAACTTAATCGCATTAGACAGAAGATTCCACACCACTTGCTGCAAGCGATTGGCATCCCCTAAAACACTCGTAGAAATCAACTCCGAAACAATTTGAATGTTTTTTGCTTCGGCTGATAATTCAACCCCCTCCAGCGCAGCTTGCACCACTAACCGCAGATCGATCGGACAAATGCACAGTTGAAGCTTACCACTCGTAATCCGAGAAATATCCAGGATATCTTCGATTAACTGAGATTGGGCTCTCGCGCTGCGCTCGATCACCTCTAAAGCCTTAGTAACGTCTGGTTCCTTCAGTTTCCCCGAACGCAGAATTTGTGCCCAGCCCAGAATCGGAGTCAAAGGATTGCGTAATTCATGGGAGAGATTCGCCAGAAATTCATCTTTACTACGGTTGGCTGTTTCTGCCTGTTGGCGGGCCAACTGTTCATGCAGTAATAACTGCGATCGTACAGTCTCAAACTGCTTGCGCTGCGTGATATCCTCGATCGACAACAGAATCATTAAAGCTTGATCTTCTCGTTCAAGTTTACAAGCATTCAGCAGCATGGTTTTCTGCCCGATCTGCTCAAACAGGTGATCCAACTCAAAGTTTTCAAGCTGAACATCACTCACCAGAATATCTTCCAAAATCCATCGCAATTGCGCGATATTCCACTGCCCATTCCCCAAGTCAAACAGCGAAGATTGCGCTGTTTCTGGGGATGAAACTTTAAACGTTTCATAGAACGAGCGATTTGCTTTATTCACTCGGAAATCAGCATCTAGGACGACTAAAGGTGTTTGCACAGTTTCCACAATGGTTTCAGCATAATTTCGGGCCTCCTCCAAGGTTCTGGCACTGCGTTTAAGAGCATCAATATCGAGCAAAACCATCACCACACCGTCAATCTGGTTTTCCGTTGTCCGGTAAGGACGAATGCGGAGGTTGTACCAATATCCCGATAAAGTTTGAACTTCTTGTTCTTTCGTCTGGAGAGTATCAATCACCTCCAAAATCATCTGTTCCAAGTCAGGAACGTTCAGAGTTGAGCGGATGTCGCTAAAAGGCCGTCCAACATCTGTGGGAATCACACTAAAAATTTGCTGTGCCGTTGGCGTAAAGCGTCGAATCTGTAAATCGTTTGTCAGCATTAAAATAGGGATATTGATACTGGAAAGCAAATTTATCAGATCGTTATTCACCAGGCTTTGTTCAGTATTGCGGCTGCGAAGTTCATCGTTAGTGGTAGTGAGTTCCTCGTTAGTGGCTTGAATCTCTTCTTTGGCAGTCTCTAACTCCTCATTCGTGCTTTGCAACTCCTCGTTGCTGGATAGGATTTCTTCGTTGGCAATTTTGAGGTCTTGGTTGAGACTTTCCTGATCCTGGATCACCGCTTGCAGTTGAGATTGAGCCGCAGTTTTTTCTTGGTTAGCCGCTGCAACTTGCTGGCTCAGCAGCTCAATTTCGCGCACTAAATCAGCTTGCTCGAAGCTTTCAGAAGGGAGAGTGCTGAAGTTAAGCACGGGGGGTGCAGCCTCTTCAAATACCACCAAAAAGTAGCGTCCTTCGACCGCCGGTGGCCCGAAGGGAATCACCTCAAAATTGACGATACTCGATCGTCCGCCCGATTCAAGCAATACCCTTTCTTTCCTAATGGTTACGTTCTGCGTTTGTGCCTGATAAATCGCGGTGCGAAGCTCAACCAGCAAGCCTGCCCTTGCCATTGCCAGCAAGTTTAAGTCGGGCGTTCCGGCTACCACTCTCAAGTAAGGATCGATGTCTCCCCGCACTTGCAGGATTTTCATCTGCTCGTTGACAACCACACTGGCTGGGGCATATCGATTTAAAATCAGTTGGTCAGTTTCTTGTTGTAAATCCAAGCTATTCGTAAAATTGTTTTTCACTTCCTCCCGTTCACGTGCTTTAGCGACGGGATAGGAACTCGGCGTAAACGAAAAATGGGGACGAGTCGCAGTCAACTTTTTGGCATAAATTTTAGACTTTTTATCCACTGAAGTAAACAAGTAGGAAAATTCTCCGGTACTCTCAGAAGTGCCTAACAGGAGAAAGCCCGTTGGCTTAAGACTGTAATGGAAAATCGGCATCACTTTTTTTTGCAATGACTCTCCCAAGTAGATCAGCACATTGCGACAGCTAACTAAATCGATATTGGAAAAAGGCGGGTCACTGCCTAAGTCTTGTCGGGCAAATACACAAAGTTCGCGGACTGCCTTGCTGATTCTATAGCTACCTCTTGCTTCGGCAATAAAGAAGCGAGTACGTCGTTCTGGTGAAACATCTACCATCTGGTTTTCTGAGTAGACGCCACACCTCGCTTTGTTGATAGCGTGTTCGCCAATGTCCGTGGCAAAAATCTGGATCGGTGGCTGAATGGCTCGATCGCCCAAAAACTCTAACAAGCAAATGGCGATCGAATAAACTTCTTCACCTGTCGAACATCCCGCCACCCAAATCCGAATCGGAGTTTCGGCCGATTTATTTTTGGTAATCGTGGGGAAAACCAGTTCTTTTAACTTTTCAAAGGCTTCGGGATCGCGGAAAAAACTGGTAACGTGGATCAGGATTTCTTCATACAGGGCTGTGACTTCAGCCGAATTGTATCGAAGATGTTGGGCGTAATCATCCAAGATTTCCAGCTTGTACAACACCATCCGTCGCTGGATGCGTCGAGCGATCGTCCTGGGTTTGTACTGGCTAAAATCAACGCCTGTGGTGGATTTCAGCAGCGCAAAAATAGTAGCCAGGGCATCTCCCTGTTCGGGCGATTCCTCAACTTTTGTCATGGCAAGCGGGCCAGTGAGAAGGGGATTGTGACTATAGTTTGCCAGTTCCTCGGCAATTTTTTCCGGTGGCAGAACGAAATCGACATTGCCTGTCGCAACAGCGGTATTCGGCATACTATCGAATTTTGCTGTGTCTTGACATTGAGCAAAAGTCATGCCTCCGGCTGCTTTGATTGCCTTGAGCCCGAGTGAACCGTCTCCGTCTCCCCCGGATAATACTACGGCGATCGCTTTGTGCCCGCGATCGATCGCCAATGAGGTAAAAAACGCATCTCCCGGCATATATTTGCCATAAACCTTCTCGCGCGGTGATAGTTGCAGGACGCCTTTAGATAGCACCATCTTGGTGTTAGGCGGAATAACGTAGACTTGATTGGGTTCTACAGCTACGCCGTCTTTTACCTCATTCACAGGCATTTGGGTGGTTCTCGCGAGAATCTCGCTAAGCAGACTTTTGTGATTGGGATCTAAATGCTGAATCAGCACAAACGCCATACCCGTATCGGCCGGTAAATGGCTGAGTAACTGCGTGAATGCTTCCAACCCTCCTGCTGAGGCGGCAATTCCAACAATGGGAAAGGGGGCATCGGTTTCGGTTAATTGTTCGCTGTCGAGGGCGGCTGGTGCGATGGCTTCGGGTGTATTTTCTGGAGATAATTGAGGAGAAGTCATGCTATGAAGTCGAGGACTTCAGCTATTCAGCAACCTACAGTTCTCGCAAGATGCTGCTGAAGAACCCGTACTATACTTAAGTATACCTTAAGTTATGGGTATTATGCAACTCATTTAATGAGTAAGTATACTGTTGGAGCCATGATCTGAGCGCTCTCGAACAACTCTATCTGCTGTTGGGGCGATCGTAACGAGAGGCTGGCAATAACCAAGTAGTATATCTGCTTGCCTACTTAGCTTTTTTCACCGACAAGTGTAGCAGACAGCGGGATTACTGATTCCGTATTAATTCTAGCAGTATAAGCGACTTGTGCGCCTTGTATTCCTTTTAAATCTTCTACTCGTTTTTGAATTTCGGAGACTCCAGCAGCTTTTAATGCTGTTAAAAATGCTTCGTCGCTGTAAACATCTTCGGAAAATGAAACTTCGTCACTTTTAGAAAGATTTTGAATGCGGGCGGCTTTGTTGACTGTAGAGCCAAAATAGTCGATCGAATTATTAAGATTTACCAGCAAAGCCGTACCTCGGTGAATGCCAATTCTGACTTGAATCCACTCTTGTGGTTGGCGAGTTGAGTTATACTCTCTCAAACAGGCTACAGCACCAGCGGCAGCCATAATTGCTTGTTCGTTGCTGATAAAGGAAGCCATGACAGCATCGCCGATGGTTTTAATGACTTTACCGCCAAATTTCTCGATCGACTCAAAGAAAATTTCAAAATGATCGCGCACAATATTGTAAGCTTTGGTATCTCCCAGTGTTTCGTACATTCTGGTAGAACCGGTAATATCAGTAAACATAATAGTAATCGCCCGAATCTTGACTCGCTCTCTTTCCGAGATTACTCGATCGCCGAACAAACGCTTATAATCCGGGTGATGAAGCAGTTGCATTCCTGACAGCCGCAGGGGCAGTTGTTCGACAGTTAATTCATCGGGCAATTCATCTGAATGCAAAATCAGCCCCGACAAATTGTGTTCGCTATTAGTTAATTCTATCTTGAGTTTTCCCGGACGCACGGCAAGCTCTTTTTTATCGAAATCTGGGCCGGCCAACTGCTGGAGTTGAATTTCTTGTATCTCTTCTGTTTCTTCGCCTTCCACCTTTAAAATCCCTTTAGCTAAAGTCAGGGGACAGCAGTAGCGATATCGACCTTTTTCTAAGCTAACTATCTCGGATTCGGTGCAGTATAAAGGTGTTACCAGTTGCAGTTTGCTCTGGAGTACGGGAGGGGGAGCGCAGACGGGCCGCAGTTGCGGGTCTTCGATTTCTTTGTTCAGGGAAAAAGTGACTTCCACGCGATCGAGCAAATCAATGTTGAACTCGCGCTCGCACATCGGGCAAAAAGACATTTCTGATGTGTCTGCCAAATCCTTAAATTCTTCTGTAATCATGTTGCAGTGCGGGCAGTGAATATCCCAGTGCAAGTCGAAGACACCGGCTTTTACTCCGTGCAGAAATTCGGAAGTAATTTTTTTAACATTCTTGACTGTATCGCCTGCTACGTAGTAAGGATTAATTCTCAATCTCTGCAAAATGTGGGAACCGATTAACCAGTTTTCGATTTGGTCGATCGTTCCTTTGCTCGAATTGGGACGTTTTTTGAGCTGTTCTAATTTTTCTTTTAATAGTCCGATTTTCATGATTCACTTGCCTTTGAGCCTCATGGCAAGAAATTTCTAAGTATTCTTTTGTGTAATTTGCTTGTCTAGTGTGTTTTTGCCTGAGAATGCTGATGAGTTGGGGAGCATCTCATATTTGTAAAAACACTTCTTCTGGCTCCTTCCTTCTTCCTCTTCTCTCTTCTCTCCTGCCTCCTGCCTCAAAACTCCTGCCTCAAAACTCCAATTTCTAGCGGAGGCCTGCTTTCATTGAGATGCTCCCGATGAGTTGGCACTTGTGCGGATGTCCCTGATGTTTGTAAATCTTAACAAATTAGCAGCGTAAAGGCTAGGTTTATTTAGGCAGATCGATCGCGCTGTCACTTGTTTTAATTCCAAGTGCGATCGCTGCATCTGCCTGCAGGAACATATTAAATTGTTGGTAATTGGTAATTGCTAATTGGTAATTGCTAATTGTCAACCACTAAGTAGGGAGACAGCAATGCCCATAGGTGTCAACTTAAGCTGTTAGCTCGCCAAGTTCGTTAGTCATCCCGTCAGTCCGCCAGGGGTTTCAACCCTTGCCGGACTATGGGTTTAACGTTAAGTTGACACCTATGGGCAATTCCGTTTCCCTACAAATGCCCGCGTACTTTTCAGAATTGATATTAATTGGTAATTAATGATTGGTAATTGGGACGTTTAAGGCAAAAAAAAAGAGGGAATTTTCCCTCTTTTAATCACACTAACTGTGATCTTATTCTTCCGTCGCAGGAGGGATTTCTTCCTCTACATCTAATACTGCTTCGGGTGCTGCTTCGGGTGCTGCTTCGGGTGCTGCTTCGGGTGCTACTTCGGGTGCTACTTCCGGCAGATCCTCTTCCATTGCTGAGGGCACATCTTCGAGTTCGTCGGAGAAGTCATCATCAGCATCAGTTGAGTCTACAGGAATGTCTATGCCTGCTTTAGCTTGCTTTTGAGCCAGCATTTTCTCGCGGAACTTAGCTGCCATTTCCTCAGCTTTTTCGTATACCAATTCGCGATTTTTGACCATCGCGCCCGGTTCCGGTTCCAACTGCTTGGTTGAGAGAGAAATCCGGCCCCTCTCGGCATCCAAGTCAATGATCATCACTTTCACTTCGTCGTTGACATTGAAGACGCTATGAGGCGTATCGATGTGATCGTGTGAAATTTCCGAGATGTGCAGCAAGCCGCTGACGCCGCCGATGTCGATAAAGGCACCGTAAGGCTTGATACCGCGTACTGTACCGATGACGACTTCCCCGACTTCGAGGCGGTTCATCTTGCGCTCAACTAAGGCGCGACGATGGCTCAATACTAAGCGGTTGCGGTCTTCGTCTACCTCTAAGAATTTTAATGGTAATTCTTCGGCGACTAATTCTTCCTTCGGTTTGCGGGTACTGATGTGAGAACCGGGAATAAAGCCTCGCAAGCCTTCTATTCTCACGAGTGCGCCGCCGCGGTTGGTGGCAAATACTTGCGATCGTACTGTGGCATCTTCTGCTTGCAGTTGTCGCACTCTTTCCCACGCCCGCATATATTCGATGCGCCGGATGGACAGGGTTAATTGTCCGTCTTCATTTTCATCGGTTAGAATGAAAAATTCTCTGGTTTCGTTTGATTGCAATACCTCTTCAGGGCTTTCCACTCGATTGATGGACATTTCCTGAATGGGAATGTAAGCTGCTGTTTTAGCACCGATATCAATCAGAGCGCCCCTCGGTTCTATACTAAAAACTGTACCCGCTACTACATCGCCCGGGCTAAAGTGATAGTCATATTTATCAAGTAGGGCTGCAAAATCTTCGTGAGTAAAGCCGATGTCTTTGACTGTGGTTTTGAGATTGACCATGCGAATAGTTTCCTAGGATTTCTCTCCTTCATGTTTTTCGTTTGTGCCGGCAGATATTCGAGATTTTGGTGAAAAAGCGATTAACTTTTTTCAAAATCTTTTACTAAAGTCAGTTTTCGCTAACTTTTGCCAGGTGCAACTGCACACCAGCGCTTGCCATTACTGTTACTCCATACTCTGTGTTAAAACGTTGAATCTTAACATTCCGAGTCAAGTAGACTATTTTGACACTCTCAGGTATAAATAAACTGAGATTCTTCGTTCAACGAGCCGACTTGCTGGCGACAGGATTACTCCAGTCTAAGTAGAGGTCGGTTTCTCCAGAAGCGTAAATTTCGGTATGTCCTACCGTATTTAATTAGTCACCGAGCTTTAGTTAGGTTTTGTTCAAATGCGAGCTTTCCTAAACTGCAACACCGTTAGGTGTGACTACGCACTCAACTAATCCAGTTAAGTTTTTACGTTGTCTAGTTATACTCTATTTTAGACCGATGACGATCATATCACACCCAGCACTGTTACTGAGAAAAAAGAACACTCGCTCGAATGAGAGTCCCTTGAGTCGCTATTCCTCCGGGCCTTCATCGGGACACGGTTTTCAATCTCAAGCGAATATTTCTCTAAATTAATTTAAGCGAGCTTAGCTGGGAGTTGCACAGGATGCTGGGCTTTCTCGATCGACTGCTTCGGAATCCGGCAAATCTGCGTCAAAATTTGTCCCTGTTTCTGTATCTTCAGCTTCGTTGAGGGGATTCTGAAGGTGATTTAGGGTATCTACAAAATCTCGGATGCCTCGAAATTGCCGATATACCGAGGCAAAACGGACATAAGCGACTTCGCTGAGGGGTCGCAGGTGCAACAGCACCAGTTCCCCTATTTCTGAACTGGCGATTTCTCGGAGCGATCGACCTTGAAGTTGTGCCTCGATTTCTTCTGCCAGAGTTTCGAGATGCCCGGAAGACAAACCGGTTTTTTCGCAGGCCCGAATCAATCCCCGAACTAATTTTGACCTGTCAAAAGATTCGCGCTTGCCGTCCCGCTTGATCACCGTAATCGGCACAAATTCTATGCGTTCGTAGGTTGTGAAGCGGTGCTGGCAGTTCAAACACTCACGCCGCCGACGGATGCTTTGACCTGATTCGGCTGAACGCGATTCTAGAACGCGGCTATTTGTGTGTTGGCAGGAGGAACAGCGCATGATTGCTGATTTTAACAGGCATTGCCAGCAAATTGCCATTCATCTAACCGCTTGGGGTCTGATGAATGGCTGGACTAGAAAAATCACTTAGCACACAGCGGTGAAAGAGTCCCGCACCAAATTAGATCGCTATGATGCGGGCTAACCGCAGTCCGGTTCAGGATATTTTGGACTTACCGCAGGCGTATAGCTAATTATTTGCCAATCCGGGGAGGTTCCCGAAATGCGATCGCAAAAAATAGTACGCCTATGGCTAAAGCCAGAATCAAAATGTAAGCAACACTTTCCATGTTAAATTTTCCCTATCTTCCCTTGCCGTATTATTTTATCGTGAACAAACCTGACGGTCAACTGAGTACAGTTAGACCGCAGGCTTCTTTTTCCTTTTTTTCAAAGGCTTTTTATAGTGAGGTAGTTCCACCCCCACTTGCTAATATAGTATCAGAGTATTTCCCGATCATCAATGGGTATAAAAGAAATAATTGTCGGTTTCCGTACCTACACCCGACGCTTCTTTCCATCACGCGGGCGTAATTTATTCGGGGTACTTCGCGCAGCGCTCAAATTAATCCCCTCTAAATATACCGAGGGACTTCCCGGCTGGTAGTTAAATTAAGTCTCAGGTATTTTCACATGGATCTGGCCTCTCATCGATTTATGTCTTATTTTGAACCAGAGCAAGCTGCTCACCTTTGCCAAATAGCTGTTTTGGAGAGTTTTGCTGAGGAAACGCTGGTTTTTGAAGAAGGAGAAACAGCGGATTTTTTATATCTAGTTTTAGAAGGTAAAGTCGAGTTTAGCAAGCGGATTGAAAATCATAAATATCAAACTGTTGCTGTCGCTAACCCAGACGATTATTTTGGCGAACTCGGAGTTTTAGACGGAGAGCCTCGCAGTGCTAGAGCTGTTGCAGTTGCAGGATCGACTTTGGCCAAAATAGCCCGTGAAGAACTAATAACAACTCTCCAGTTTGCTAAAGGCAGTTCGGTGATGCAAATGTTTAGTTTCATTACTAAAAATTTACGGGATACCACGGATCAATATGTTAGCCAATTGGTACACAAACAAAAAATGGTATTGGTTGGAGAAATGGTGAGTACAATTATTCACGATTTCAAAAGTCCTTTTACCGGAATAAAACTCTCTAGTGAAATGCTCAAAGAAATGCACCCGGATGAGGAAACTCAGGAGTGGTGTGAACTTATTCAATTGCAGGTTCATCGAATGTTGGGGATGGCTGAAGAAGTATTAGAATTTTCGCGTGGGAATTCTGTATTAAATAAAAAACCTGTTAATCTAATTCAGACCTTGCAGCAGTTTGAAAAGTTGAACCGAGTTTATTTTGAAGCAGCAAAAGTAGATTTGGTAGTACGGGTGACAGAAGTGATAGTGGAAGCGGACGAGAATAAGATTTTGCGCGTTTTACAAAATTTAGTTGGGAATGCTGTTGAGGCTTTTGGCGGAAGAGGGGGGCGGGTGGAGATTGCGGTGACACAAACTGAGGAGTGGGCAGAAATTAGCATTTACGATAACGGCCCCGGCATTCCGCCGACAATTAAGGACAAGTTATTTGAACCGTTTGTGACTTATGGTAAACGGACTGGTACTGGGTTGGGAACGGCAATTGTTAAGTCGATCGTTGAGGCTCACAAAGGGCAAATTACTTATGAGTCAGAGGACGAAAAAGGAACAACTTTTTACATTCGCTTGCCGAAAAATATGGTTTTAGCAGAGCAAAAATAAGTAGGTAGGAAGATATATACTTAGGAGTTTCTCACTAAGCGTCAGAGACTTGGTTGATGAGTAGATATCTTGGTATCCCACAAGATTTTTCTAATGAACCGGGTTGAAAAGCTTAAGTCCTAATACTGTATAGCGACTTGCAGGATCTAGTAGAATTGAATTAACGAAATGCTAAAAATCTGATGCCAGTTACTATTCAAACCTTACCCACAGAAGTTATCAATTTAATTGCCGCCGGCGAAGTGATTGACTCGATCGCCTCCGCGGTACGAGAATTAGTTGAAAATTCTCTGGATGCTGGCGCAACTCGCATCGTTGTTTCTGTCTGGCCCGAACAGTGGCGGGTGCAAGTTGCAGATAATGGTACGGGAATGGATCTGGAAAATTTGCAGCAGGCGGCTTCGCCTCACAGTACGAGCAAAATTACCACGGAAGCTGACCTTTACAAAATTGCTACTTTGGGATTTCGTGGGGAAGCTTTGCACAGTTTAGCTCAGTTGGGCTGTTTGGAGGTTTTGAGCCGATCGAATGATTTGGGATTGGGGGATTTTTCGGAAAATCAAGATTCGGCGCCAACCCCCGCCAAATCTTCCTTTAACAAGGGGGGAATGGAAAATGCTCGATCGGGCTGGCGGGTGGTTTACAATAACGCAGGCGTTGCTGTAGAGGTGGAAACAGCGGCGATCGCTCCTGGTACGGTGGTGACTGTTGATAATTTGTTTGGCAATTGGCCTGTGCGCCGCAGTTTTTTGTCGCCGGCACAGCAAATGCGATCGATCCAATTAACTCTTCAGCAAATTGCTATTTGTCACCCGCACGTTAATTGGCAGTTGCGTCAAGGAAATACGCCTTGTTTGCACGTAACTCCTGGTAGCACAGCGGAACAACTTTTACCTCAATTCGTGCGCGGTGTGCGATCGAGCGATTTGCAGTATTTAAAGTTAGATTTGCCTGCGAGTCCTCAAAATCAGAAAGCAGCAAATTTCTTGCTAGAAACTCAACTTGTGGGCGCTACAGTTAAACCTAATTACCAATTCCCAGTTGCTACTTCTCAATTCCAAATGCCTAATTCCCAGTGTTTGGAGTTAGTAATTGGTTTGCCCGATCGCTGTCACCGCAGGCGGCCGGATTGGGTGAAAGTTGGGGTGAACCGGCGAGTTGTGCGATCGCCCGAATTAGAGCAAACTATTCTCAGCGCCTTTGCCCGCACTTGTCCGCGCGATCGCTATCCCGTGTGTTTTGTCCACCTGCAAATCTCCCCTTCGGAAATCGACTGGAACCGCCACCCGGCTAAGGTTGAAATTTATCTGCACGATCCGAGTTTTTGGCAAGCGCAAGTTAGCGCGGCAATTACTCGTGCTTTGCACCTGAATGATGATGTTTTGCCGCCTGTCCCTATTCCCGATCGAGTGGGACAATTGCTGAAGGCGTCGGAACAAAAAAGTGCTTACAGTGTCGGGATTTCGGCTAGGGAGAATGATGACGGCGGCGAACAGGAAAAAGCTAATAAAATAGGATTGATGGAATTGAGGGCGATCGCTCAAGTTCACAATACTTACATTGTTGCCGAACATTCCAGCGGAATGTGGTTGGTGGAACAACACATCGCTCACGAGCGCGTTTTGTACGAGCAATTGTGCGCGGCTTGGCAGCTAAAATGTCTCGAAAAACCAGTGATTCTCAGTCAATTATCTGCACTGCAAATTGAGAATTTATCTCGCTTGGGTTTGGAAGTAGAAAGTTTTGGGGAACAGCTATGGGCTGCCCGCGAAGTTCCTGAATTGTTAGCCGATCGAGATGACTGTGCGGATGCGCTTTTTGAACTCAGTAAAGTCGCAGATTTACAAGCGGCTCAAGTTGCGACTGCTTGCCGTAGTGCTATGCGAAACGGTACTCCTTTGAGTCTTTCCCAAATGCAAAATTTGTTGGATGAATGGCAGCAAACTCGCAATCCGCGCACTTGTCCTCACGGCCGCCCTATCTATTTTGCTTTGGAAGAATCGACTCTGGCTCGGATTTTTCGCCGCAGTTGGGTGATTGGTAAAAGTCACGGGATTTGAAGGTTAAAAGTTAAGCTGTAAGGTGCGCGTTACATACAAGACTGTTTTTTTTGAACCGCAGAGGGCGCAGAGAACGCAGAGAGGAAGAGAAGAGAGATGTTTTTAATATTTTTTTGGGCAACTGGATATTCGTATAAAATGTCAATTAAAATCAAATAAATCATAAATATGGATTTTCCGATCGCCCGACAACTATTTTATCGAGAAATAAATCAGCCTGATGGCTCGATCGACCTGGCGAAAGCTGCTCTTTATATGGCTTTGGAAGAATACCCAAATTTAGAGCCAGAGGAGTATCTCAACGCTCTTGACACGATCGCAGATGAAGTGCGCGATCGCCTGCCGACACAGAATTATCCGCTGCGGATTATTCAAACTATTAACGCCTATTTATACGGGGAGTTGCTGTTTGCGGGCAATGATGTTGATTATTACGACCCGCGCAATAGCTTTTTGAATGAAGTTCTCGATCGGCGTACTGGCATTCCAATCTCTTTATCTTTGGTTTATTTGGAGGTTGCTAAGCGGATTGATTTTCCGATGGTGGGAATTGGGATGCCAGGACATTTTTTAATTAGACCGGATTTTGAAGATGCTGGTATTTTTGTTGATGCGTTTAACGGCGGCGAAATCTTATTTCCTGAAGATTGTCAAGCCCGACTTTCTCAAATTTATGGGCAACCTATGGAGTTGCAGACGACTTTTCTCGCCCCGGTAAGTCGCCGACATTTGTTGGGACGAATGCTGGGAAATCTGAAGGCTATTTACTTGCAACAGGGAGATGCTGTGAGGGTACTCTTGGCGATTGAACGGATTTTGCTGCTGTTTCCCGATGCGCTGGGGGAACGGCGCGATCGCGGAATTCTCTATTATCAACTGGGACGCTTGGTAGAAGCGCGCCACGATTTGGAATTATACCTGAGAAATGCTCCGAATGCTCCTGATGCTTCTAGAATTCGCCAATTGGTCGATCGGCTCGATCGGGATCTTTGAACTTAAATTCGCTATATGTCGCACAGCACACTATAAGACATAAAAGTGACACTCAATAAACTGCTGCCTGACGACCAAATTTCGCTTTTATCATTTTTGCCATGGGATCTAAAATTTGGCAAAAAAT
>Ga0209278_1001688_pt1 | contig 13083 bp, 9 predicted proteins | sample JI81BgreenDNA_FD_187504 | JGI IMG/M metagenome (GOLD analysis project Ga0209278, IMG submission 187504) | Wastewater effluent complex algal communities from Wisconsin, to seasonally profile nutrient transformation and Carbon sequestration -... | ecosystem: Engineered > WWTP > Effluent > Algae... | reverse complement strand
CCAGCAGGCCTGTGCCTGCAAGGGTGCCCAGCCGGTGGCGAGCGCTGCCAGCAGCCAGGGTCCTTGCATCAGCCCGATCGGCGACCTTTGCGCGGGAAACAACAACGGCACCTGCATGGATCGACTCGTGACGTCTTGGGGGACAGGGCGACGCCGTTCCGGTCGACCAGTCTTGGCCGACTGCAACGCGTCGAGCGACGGGTGAGGACCGGCGAAGCGGTCAGGGTGGCTACTAGCCTGGTCTGGTGCGACGCTCGTGTGCTGCCCTCTCGGCCATGTTCAGCCGGGCCTGGCGTAGAACCAGCGAGCCGTCGCTTTCATGCGCCTGGCACAGCGCCACGCAGGCTGTGGTCAGCTGGTCGAGCTGGAACTTGGGGTTGGGATGGCGGTTGGCCGGCGAGCGCTGCACGGCCAGCAGCAGCTCGTACTGCGGGCGCCACATCGACTCGCGGCGCCTGGGCGTCAGCGGCGGGCGCAGCACCAGCTGCGTGCCCAGGAAGTCGAAGATCCGCGCTGGCCCGTCATCGTGCAGGAAGACCAGCGACACGCATGCGCTGATGAGGTCCGGGAAGCGGAAGGTGGGCGAGACGTTGCCCTCGCTGCGCAGCACCGTGAACAGCCAGTCGTGCTCCTCAAGCCAGAGCCGGGTCTCGATGGTCTCCGGGTGTTCGCTGTCGTGGGCGCCGGAGCCGGAGTGGCCAGCCTGGGTGGCGACGTCGCAGCGGGCAACGGGCAATGCAGAGTACATGGCGCGGTCCTCGTTCGGTGGCTTCAGGATCTGAAGGCCGTGCTCTGTCGAGCGCGTGACCGAAAGGGTAGGAGCCGGCCGCGGCCGCGGCGCTGCGGAATGGCGCGTTTGCGAGGGGGGTTTCGGGGTCTGGAGTCGAACCCTTCGCGGGCGTGGGCCGGTTGCACGATCATGGCGGCCTTGCAGGTTTCTATGCATGTTCGACCAAACTGCACTTGAAGGTGCTGCAGAGTATGCATTACGATGGCGGTATGCCGTTTGATGCACTTGGAATCGTGCTTGCCGATGTGGTCCAGCTTCAGGCGGGCTACCCCTTCCGCACCACGATCGAAGAGGTGCCGGGCGGCGACGTGCACGTGATCCAGATGAAGGACGTCAGCCCCGAGCTGGGCGTCGACTGGTCCGCCGTCATGCGCACCCGGTTGGCCGGGCGCAAGAAGCCCGACTGGATCGTCGATGGCGACATCCTCTTCGCCGCCAAGGGCGCGCGGTTCTACGCGGCCTGTGTCGGCGCGGCCTTGCCCAACGCCGTGTGCGTGCCGGCCTTCTTCCACCTCAGGGTCAAGCCTGGGACTGCGCTCGACCCCGAATTCCTGGCCTGGCAGATCAACCAGCCGCCGTGCCAACGCCAACTGCTGCAGGCCGCCGAGGGCAGCAGCCAGCTCAGCATCCGCCGTGCGGTGCTCGAGCAGTTGGTGCTGGCCGTTCCACCCATCGCCGCACAGCGCCGCATCGTCGCGCTGGCCGGCCTGGCGGTGCGGGAGCGGCTAGCCCTGCAGCGCCTCATCCACAACCGCGAACAGCAGCTCCAGGCCATCGCCGAAGACCTGGGCGCTGAAGCCGGCTCACATTGACCGGAGGACACCACATGAACGACCTCGCAACACCCCAGGCCGCCGTGAGCCAGGACGACATCAACGCCGCCGTCTGGGCCGCCTGCGACACCTTCCGCGGCACCGTGGACCCGAGCATCTACAAGGACTACGTCCTGACGATGCTGTTCCTGAAGTACGTCTCCGACGTCTGGCAAGACCACTACGACCACTACAAGGCCCAGTACGGCGACCACCCTGAGCTGATCGCCGAGATGCTGAAGAACGAGCGCTTCGTGCTGCCGCCCAGCGCCAGCTTCTACGCGCTGCATACGCTGCGGCACACGCCGGGTAACGGCGAGCGCATCGACAAGGCGCTGCACGCTATCGAAGAGGCCAACCTCGGCAAGCTGCGCGACGTCTTCCAGGACATCAGCTTCAACAGCAACAAGCTGGGTGACGAGCAGCAGAAGAACGACATCCTGCGTCACCTGCTGGAAGACTTCGCCAAGCCAGAGCTGAACCTGCGCGAGAGTCGTGTCGGCCAGCTCGACGTGATCGGCAACGCCTACGAGTTCCTGATCAAGAACTTCGCCTCCACCAGCGGCAAGAAGGCCGGCGAGTTCTACACGCCGCCCGAGGTGTCCACGTTGATGGCCCGGCTGATGGACCCGCAACCCGGCGACGAGATCTGCGACCCCACCTGCGGCTCGGGCTCGCTGCTGATGAAGTGCGGCCGGCTGATCCGCCAGCGCACCGGCTCGCGCAAGTACGCGCTGTACGGGCAGGAGGCCATCGGCAGCACCTGGGCGCTGGCCAAGATGAACATGTTCCTGCACGGCGAGGACAACCACCGCATCGAGTGGGGCGACACCATTCGCAACCCGAAGCTGCTGGACGGCACGGCCAGCCTCAAGCACTTCGACATCGTCGTCGCCAACCCGCCCTTCAGCCTGGAGAAGTGGGGTTTCGAAGGCGCCGAGGCCGACAAGTTCAGCCGCTTCCGCCGCGGGTTGCCGCCGCGCACCAAGGGCGACTACGCCTTCATCCTGCACATGGTCGAGACCATGAAGCCCGGCACCGGCCGTATGGCCGTGGTGGTGCCGCATGGCGTGCTGTTCCGCGGCGCGGCCGAGGGGCGCATCCGCCAGAAGCTGATCGAGGAGAACCTGCTGGATGTGGTGATCGGCCTGCCCGAGAAGCTGTTCTACGGCACCGGCATCCCGGCCGCCGTGCTGGTGCTGCGCAAGCACAAGGCCGATGACAAGGTGCTGTTCATCGACGCCAGCCGCGACTTCGAGGTCGGCAAGAACCAGAACGTGCTGCGTGAGGCCGACCTGCAGCGCATTCTGGACACAGCAGCCACTCGCCAGCCCGTGGCGCGCTATGCCCACCTGGCCACGCCGGCCGAGATCGCCGAGAACGACTTCAACCTGAACATCCCCCGCTACATCGACACCTTCGAGGAAGAAGCCGAGATCGACCTGATGGCCGTGCGCCGCGAGCGCGAGCAGCTGAAGGCCGAGCTGGCGCGGTTGGAGACGCAGATGGATGCGTACCTGAAGGAGCTGGGGTATGAGTGAGAAAGCGGGCGGCGCCGGCAAGCCAGGCCGCAAGACATCGCCCCCCGGCCGTAGCCTCACTCGCTCGTCGGCGGCCGAGTACCTGACCTTCGTGGCAGCGGCCGGCCAGGGCGGCGTGGAGGCCATCTATGCCGACGAGAACGTCTGGCTGACCCAGAAGATGATGGGCCAGCTGTACGACGTCGAAACCCAGACCATCAATTACCACCTGAAGAAGGTGTTTGCCGACAATGAACTGGCCGAAGCTTCAGTTATTCGAAGTTTTCGAATAACTGCCGCCGACGGCAAGGGCTACGACACCAAGCACTACAACCTGAGCGCCATCATCGCGGTGGGCTACAAGGTCAATTCTGAGCGCGCGGTGCAGTTCCGCAAGTGGGCCAGCGCCATCGTCGAGTCCTTCACCATCAAGGGCTTTGCGATGGACGACGAGCGCCTGAAGAACGACGGCACCGTCCTGACCAAGCAGTACTTCGAAGAGCAACTGCAGCGCGTCCGGGAGATACGCCTTTCGGAGCGCAAGTTCTATCAGAAGATCACCGACCTGTACGCCACGGCGATCGACTACGACAGCCAGGCACAGGCCACGCAACGCTTCTTCGCCACGGTACAGAACAAGCTGCACTGGGCCATCCACGGGCAGACGGCGGCCGAGGTCATCGTCAGCCGTGCCGATGCGAGCAAGGACCACATGGGGCTCACCTCATGGAAGGACGCGCCGCTGGGCAAGATCCAGAAGTTCGACGTGGTTGTGGCCAAGAACTACCTGACCGAAAGCGAGATGGCGCAACTGCAGCGCCTGGTGTCCGCATACCTGGATCTGGCCGAAGACATGGCCCTGCGCCAGATACCGATGACCATGCAGGACTGGGAGACCCGTCTGAACCGCTTCATCGCCGCAACAGACCGGGCGGTGCTGCAGGACGCGGGCAAGGTCACTGCTGAGATTGCACGTGCCCACGCCGAGAGCGAATTCGAGAAGTACCGCATCGTGCAGGATCGGCTGTTTCAGTCGGACTTTGATCGGCTTGTGGCGGGCAGTGGCGATGTGGCCGCTGTGCCTACGGCGAATGGGCAGCAGCGCGGGCGCAAAGCGACGAAGGGGAGCGGCGATGCTGCCTGAGGGATGGCGCCGAAGCACACTGGGCGAGATCGCGCGCGTCACCTCGGGCGGCACGCCGGATCGTTCCGAGCCCAGCTATTGGGGCGGCTCGGTCCCATGGGTGTCCACCGGCGAAATCCAGTTCAACACCATCACTGACACGGGTGAAAGGATCACCGAGGTGGGCCTGAAGAACTCCTCGGCCAAGCTCTTTCCGCCAGACACCCTGCTGATGGCCATGTATGGGCAGGGCAAGACGCGGGGGAAAGTTGCAAAGCTCGGCATCGAGGCTTCAACGAACCAAGCTTGCGCAGCGATCCTGCTACACGACGGTCATGATCCAGACTTCTACTTCCACTACCTGTCCTCGCAGTACGAAGCACTTAGGGAGCTAGGAAACGCCGGTACTCAGCAGAATTTGAGTGGTGGCATCTTGAAAGAAGTGAACGTCCTAGTGCCGCCACTCTGGGAGCAGCGCAGAGTTGCGCGAGTTCTGTCTACGTGGGATCACGCAGTCTCCGTAGCGGGCCAACTCTGGGCCAATTGGCTGGAGCAGGTTCGGCTGACGCGCGAGACGCTTGTCGCCGCTGCGCTAAATCACCCTCGCGTGCCGCTGAGCGAAGTGGCTGAGGTGCGCACTGGCCTGGCCAAGGGCAAGTCCGGTCAGCGGGACGCGATCCAAGTGCCCTACCTCCGTGTTGCGAATGTCCAGGATGGGCACCTCGATTTGAAGGAGGTCAAGCTCATCGAAGTGGCTGCTGAACAAGTGGGCCGGTACTCGCTGCAGGCTGGCGACGTTTTGATGACCGAGGGTGGTGACTTCGACAAGCTTGGCCGGGGGACGGTGTGGTCGGGCGAAATCGATCCCTGTCTCCACCAGAACCATGTTTTCGCCGTTCGTCCCCACCGGGGCCGCGTGCACCCGGGCTTCATTGCAGCCCTTGCCGCGAGCGACTATGGGCGCAGCTACTTTCTCAGCTGTGCCAAGCGCAGCACCAACCTGGCCAGCATCAACTCAACGCAGCTCAAGGCCTTGCCGATTCCATTGGTGCCGATGGTTGAACAAGCGCGATTCGTCGCTGTCATGGAGACGGCCACGAAGGCCGCGCGAGCCAGCGAGGATATGGTCGATCGTCTGGTTCAGGAGAAGAGCGCGCTGATGTCCGCCCTGCTCACTGGCAAGCGCCGGGTCCGCCTTCCCGCTGCCGAGGCCGCGCCATGAATGGCGCCGCGCCCAACTCGAAGGAGCGGTACGCCGCCCACCTTCCCGCGCTGCATCTGCTGTTCAACCTCGGCTGGAACTTCTTGACCACGGCCCAGGCCCTCGCGATGCGCGGCAGCACCCGCGAGGTGCTGCTGCGCCCGCGCCTGGTCGAAGTGCTGCAGACCCGCCGCTACGAGTACAAGGGCCAGTCGTACCCGCTGTCCAGCAGTGGCATCGAACAGATCGTGCGCGAGCTGTCGGCGCTGAGCCTGTCCGAAGGCCTGCGGCCGGCCAACGAGCGGCTGTACGGCAAGCTTGCGCTGGGCATCACGGTCACCGAGTTCATGCCCGATGGCAAGAAGCACCAACCGACGATCCCAATCATCGACTGGGCCGACACGGCGTCCAACCGCTGGGACGTGACCGAAGAGATGGAGGTGCTCTCCGCCCAGGGCGCACACCACCGCACGCCGGACGTGGTGTGCTTCGTCAACGGGCTGCCGCTGGTGGTGATCGAAGCCAAGCGCCCGGAGTCCACGCACGCCGGCAAGTCGATGGTGACCGAGGGTGTCAGCCAGCACCTGCGCAACCAGAGGCCCGACGAGATTCCGCAGCTCTTCGGCTACGCCCAACTGCTGCTGGCCGTGAGCCAGACCGAGGGCCGTTACGGCACCACAGGCACCGCCGCCAAGTTCTGGGCTCGCTGGCGGGAAGAAGAGTTCGATGCGGCGCACTTGGCCGCGACCAAGAATGCAGAGCTGCCGCCGGCCGTGCGTGCCCGGCTGTTCGAGGGCAAGCCTGCGGCCCTGGCAAGCTACTTCGATGCGCTGTGGGCGCAGCCGATGGAGCCCACCGACCAGGACCGCCTGCTGGTCAGCCTGCTCACGCCGAGCCGCCTGCTGGAGTTCCTGCGCAGCTACGTGCTGTTCGACCGCAAGGTCGGCAAGATCGTCGCCCGCTACCAGCAGTTCTTCGGCATTCGGGCGCTGCTGGCACGCATCCAGCAACTGCGGCCCGATGGCGGGCGTGAGGGTGGCGTGGTGTGGCACACCACGGGCTCTGGCAAGAGCTTCACGATGGTTTTCCTCACCAAGGCGCTGCTGCTGGTGGACGCGTTGGCCGAGTGTCGCGTGGTGGTGGTGACCGATCGGGTGGACCTGGAAGGCCAGCTTTCGCGCAACTTCATCTCGGGCGGCGCCTTCGGCTCGGCCATTGCATCGCTGAAGGATGGCGAGAAGAGCCGCGCGATGACCGGCCGCGACCTCGCACGCCGCATCGGCAGTGGCACCGAGCGCATCACCTTCACGCTGGTGCACAAGTTCAACTCGGCGTCCAAGCTGCCGGAGTGCCGCAACCCCTCGGCCAACCTGATCGTGCTGGTGGACGAAGGCCACCGCAGCCATGGTGGCGAGACGCACGAGCGCATGAAAAAGGCGCTGCCGCAGGCGGCCTACATCGCCTTCACCGGCACGCCGCTGTTGAAGGACGAGAAGACGTCCAACAAGTTCGGCCCGATCGTGCATGCCTACACCATGCAGCGGGCCGTGGAAGACGAAACGGTGGCGCCGCTGCTGTACGAAGAGCGTGTGCCTGAGCTGACGATCAATGAAGAGGCCGTCAACCGCTGGTTCGACAAGATCACCGCGGGCCTGAGCGACGCGCAGCGTGGTGACCTGAAGAAGAAGTTCGCGAAGAAGGGCGCCATCTACGGCGCGGCGGGCCGCATCGAGCTGATTGCCTGGGACATCGCCACCCACTTCAGCGAGAACATCAAGAAGCTGGACCTGGGCCTGAAGGGACAGGTGGCCACCGACAGCAAGCTTGACGCCATCCGGTACAAGCAGGCGCTGGACGATACGGGCCTGGTCACCAGCGCCATCGTCATCTCGCCGCCCGACACGCGCGAGGGCAACGCCGAGGTGGACGAGGACAAGCTGCCCGAAGTGCAGAAGTGGTGGAAGCAGACGGTGCTGGCCCACGGCCTGGACGCCGAGACCTACGAGAAGCAGGTGGTGGCCGACTTCGGCACCGACGACGGGCCTGACCTGCTGATCGTGGTGGACAAGCTGCTCACGGGTTTCGACGAGCCCCGCAACACGGTGCTCTACATCGACAAGCCGCTGAAGGGCCACAACCTGATCCAGGCCGTGGCCCGCGTGAACCGGCTGCACGACGACAAGCGCTATGGCGTGCTGGTGGACTACCGCGGCATCCTGAAAGAGCTGGACACCGCGATCCGCGCCTACCAGGACCTGGAGACCCGCACCCAGGGCGGCTTCGACCTCGCTGACATCGAGGGGCTCTACCGCAACGTCGACACCGAGTACAAGCGCCTGCCCGGGCTGCACGACCGCATGTGGTCGTTCTTCAAGGGCGTGGCCAACAAGCTGGACCGGGAGCAGTTCCGGCAGGTGCTGACGCCCAGGTTCGTGAAAGCGCCCGACGGTGAGGAGTACGACGAGCGGCAGAAACTGCGCGACGACTTCTACGCCGCGGTGACGGCCTTCGGCCTGTGCCTGCAGACGGCGCTGTCGAGCCGCAGCTTCTTCGAGGACAAGAGCTTTTCGGAAGCGCAGATCGCCCGCTACAAGGTCGACCTGCGTTTCTTCACCGAACTGCGCATCACGGCGCGTCGGGACGCGATGGAGGTGGTGGACTACAGCGCCTACGAGGAGCAGATCCGCAAGCTGGTCGACAAGCAGGTGATCGGCAAGGAAGTTCGCGAGCCCGAGGGCGTGTACCTGGTGCACCAGCTGGGCCAGGCCGAGGACCCGAAGGACTGGTCGGAGGAGAAGACGCGCAACGAGACCGATCTGATCCGAACCCGGTTGCGCAAGACCATCGAGCAGGAGCTGGCCGACGACCCCTACGCACAGAAGGTGTTCGGTGAATTGCTGCGCCAGGCGATCGCCGAAGCCGAGGCCATGTTCGACCACCCGCTGAAGCAGTACGCCTTGTTCAAGGACTTCGAGGAGCAAGTGACGTCGCGCCAGCCGCCTGGCACGCCTGACCTGTTGGCGGACAAGCCGCACGCCCGGGCCTACTTCGGCGTGCTGCGCCTTGTGCTGGGCGATGGCGCCGTGGAAGCGATGGACGACGCGGCCCGCCAGGCCCTGGTGGCGCAGGCGCTGGAGATCGACGAGGTCGTGCGAACGGCGGTGGCCGAGAACTCGCTCAGCCCGCAGAGCATCGAGGCGGCCATTCGCAAGGGGCTGCTGCCGCTGCTGTTCGGCAAGCTCGGGCTGGACCGGGCCAAGGAGGCTGTCGAGCAGATCGTGCAGATCACCCGCCTGGGCCTCGGGAAGGCGTAATGACCGACGGGGTTATCGATCAGCTCGCCAGGGCGGGCCGGTTCAGCGTTCGCTATGGCGAGGAAGTCATCGCCTATGCGCTGAGGTTGCAGCCTCTGCGCCAGCCGTCAAGGGTGGCCATTCATGTGGAGGCCAGCGGGCGTGTCCTGGTCGATGCGCCGGTGGGCGCCACGCACGCCGCCGTGGCGCAGGCAGTCAAGAAGCGCGCCGCGTGGATTGCGCGGCATGTGGCGCAGGCCAGGGACCGGCTGGAGCATGTTCGCCACCGCGACTACACCAGCGGTGAGACCGTGCGCTACCTCGGGCGCCGCTACCGGCTGCGCGTCACGGTTGATCCCGCGGCAGCGGCGTCCTGCAGGCTGCGTGGCGGTTTCCTGGAGGTCACAGTCCATAGCCGAACTACCCAGGAGGTGCAGGTCGAGATGTCAGCCTGGGTTCGCCATCGGGCCAGCGAAGTGCTGCGCGAACGGCTGGACACCATTGCCGCTGGACTGCGCTGGGTGAAGGTACCGCCGCCGATGCGCCTGCAGTGGATGCGCGTGCAGTGGGGCAGTTGCTCGCCGCATGGGCGCATCACCTTGCACCCCGCCTTGGTGCAGGCGCCGCGAGACTGCATCGACTATGTCGTGCTCCATGAGCTGTGCCACCTGGCCAGCCATGACCACAGCGCCAGGTTCTACCGGCTGCTTGACCGGCATATGCCGGGCTGGCGTGCCGTCAAGGCGCGGCTGGATGGCATGGCTGAGGACCTGCTGCGGCAGTAGCCGCGAGCGATAAAGAGGGAGGCCAGGGGATGCAAGACGCGGACGAGGACTTCAGCATGCTGCTGAAGTTTCCGCCTGACTATCCGTTGGCGGACTTGTATGTGCTGAGCGAGCGACTGGCCGCCACCGAGGTGTGTGTGCCAGGTTATGTGCCGCCACCCGTAGGTTTGTTTCACCCCGATGGGTACTTCTACGACCAGCACATCGAGCGGTCGAAGACCATCCTGATCCCTGACCGAAACGTAGTGTCCCGGATGGCCCAGCTGGCACGCGGGCGCCGTGTGGAGGCGGATCAGCAGGTCCGAACGGCTGCCGGTCTTCTCGCGTTTGCGCAGTGCCTCGACATAGAGATCGAGCCATCGGTGGCATTCCACGAGCTTGCGCACACAGCCGGCAACGAGGCGGCATGGGACGAACTGGCTTGGTTTCGGTCAGCCGATAACGCCAGGGTGCACGATGTGATGGACGTCGCCTTGGGCCGTGGTGATCGGCTCCGCGTGCCAGGTCCGCCGCACGAGGTTCAGAAGCACGACCTAGCCAGGCCGCTCAAGCGCTGGAACCGGAACTACATCATCGCGTTGAAGGTGATGGATCTCGAGATGCAGGATCTGAGGCCTATCGAGCGGGTGCTGCGCCTGCTGGATTGGATGAGAGACGAATTCATGTTCGGCGGGCCTGCGGCCATGCTGGCCAGCGTCTACTTCGCGCCCAACTCGCCACCGAAGCGTCGGGTCTTCAAGGACAAGAACTCTTCCGATCGCGAGGCAGCGATCGCAGGCGCCCGCAATGCAGCCTGGGATCTGACGCACCTGAGCGAGTTCGTCCGCAAGGTGAACGAGGCTGGACCCGACGGGCGGCCACGGTTCCTGTTTGCCAGCTTCGACCGACACTTGCGCTTGATGTCAAAACTGCTGTTCGACTGCGCCACTGAGATCTCGTCAGCGGATGCGCTGCCGCAGGCGCTCTCGAGCTGGTGGTCGGAGACGGACGCGCGGCGAATTGCGGCGACGATCACCGGGCAATTGGAACGCATCAACTCGGCCGAGTGGCGCGCCAAGACATCGCCAGAGCCCGACTTCATCAACTGCATGATTGCGCGCGGCGAAGAGGTGGTGCGCGCAGCAGCAGTCAAGCCGATGGGCTAGGCCCGGCGGTGGAAGTTGGCCAGCGCCAGGGCTGCCAGCGCCGCGACACCCACGGGCACGACGGGTATCAGCAGCGGAGGCATCGTCACTGGAATGACGAGCGCTACGACGGCTGCGCACCCAGCGGTGATGGCCAAGCCTGCGAACAGCGCGAAGAGCTCGGGGTCGTGGTGCCTGAACTCCTTGGCCTTGATCAGCCTGACGATGCCGCCGTCGACCAAGGCCGCCAACGCGCCGACCATCAACCATGGCAGCCATTCGACCATGGCCGATGCACGAAACGCAGCCAAGAGCACCAGAGCATCGATCGCGCGGAAGTAGCTGTTCCCGAACAGCCGCTGGTTGACGGAAGCCATCTCCCGCGCTACGGCGCTGTCCACGCCGCTCGCCGCCGACGCACCGGCGGTCGGGGGCACAGGCGTGGCCTCCCGTGCCGCACCCTGCAAGCCCAGCGCTCGGTCGAGGATCCGCAGCGCGGGCGCCTCGCCCCAAATCTCTTCCATCGCCTGGTGCTCGCTTCGAATCTGCGCCAGGAACCGCTCTGGCGGATGCGCCGATGGCAGGTAGAGCACCAGCACCAGCAGGCTGAGTAGGGCGGCGATGCTGACTGCGCGGATCACGACGGTTACCCCGTCATTGCAGCTGGAGTCCGGATCGCCTTCGGTGGCGCCGAACGTGTTGCTCTGGGCTCATCCGCATCCGGGTCGAGGATCGGAAACCGCCCCTTGATGATCCGCCCGCCCGATACCGAGGCGAAATACTGCAGGTTGGGCAGCTTGCCCAGCACGTCGGCCGGCACCATCTCCTCGAAGCTTTCGGTGAGCTGCGTCGAGTAGCTCGACGAGAAGTCGCCCAGGTGTGCATCGGCGCCGCTGCTCAGGCCCACGCGCACCGAGTGGATCGCGGTCTTGCCGAAGGTCTCGACCACGAAGTCCTGCGTCGGTCGGTCCTTGGATCGCAGCGCGATCAGGTTGTTCAGGTTGCCCAGTGCCATGCGCGCCGCGTCTTCGCTGCCCAGCCGCTTGGCCAGGTCGGCCAGCGTCTGCATCGCGCAGGTGGTGAAGATGCCACCCTCGGCGCCCTTGTTCAGGATCTCGATCAGCGGCTGGTTGATGACGTTCGACACCTCGTCCACGAAGAGCGAGATGCGCCTGTAGCCGCCCAGGTTGTAGCGCATGCCCGCACGCGCGGCCAGGTCGGCCAGGGCCAGCGCGCCGATGGCGGTGGCGACCGACGGGTCGGGCAGGGAATCCAGGCACATGTACAGCACGTGGCCCGCGCGCTCGATCTTCTCGAAATTCATGATCGGCCGCGCATCGCCGGTGTCGAACGGGTCGGGTGACAGGCTCCGGCCCAGGTCGCCCGAGGTCAGCATCGAGAGCACCGGCAGCAGGTTGGCGGTGATCTTCTGGTAGTGCTCGCGGTTGTGGCGGAAGGTGCGCACCTGGGCGTCGAGCACCTTGTTGCGCTGCGACTGCGGGACGTGGTGTTCGTAGAAGGCGACCAGGGCCAACAGGTCCGCACTGGCCGCCTCCGATGGGCGCTTCATGTTGCCGCGGTGCGCATCGTGCAGCAGCTTCTTCATCTCCGGCTGGTCGCGCCAGCCGGCGCCGAGCAGCCGCTCGTAGAAGCGGCGCAGCGTCGCTTCCAGCACGGGCTCGATACCGCCCTCGATGTACTTGGTGAGCTTGACCAGGTTCGGCCGCTCCTCCAACTCCACCAGGCCCTGCACGACCACGTTCACGGCGTCCCAGCCGAAGGCGGAGAAGGCGCCAGCCGTGTCCGGCGGCATGATCGACTGGATCCGCGAGGCGATCTCGGTGGGCTTCTGCCAGTTGAAGGTGAAGTCCAGGCGCACGCCGGCTTCAGGGAAGGCGGGGTGGAACTCGAGGAAGGTGTCGGGGTCGCGCCAGTCCTCGCAGGCGCGCTGGGTGACACGCTTCAGGCGGCGGCTGTTCTTGGGGTCGATGACGATGACCACGTCGCCGCGGCGCACGGCCTGCGTCACCAGGTTGGCCAGCGCCACGCCTTTGCCGGACTGGGTGGTGCCCACCAGCAAGGTGCCGCCTTCGAAGTTCTGCAGCGGCCGGTGCAGTGCCACCTCGCGTGGCTCGACGCCATGGATGTAGGGCAGGCCGATCTCTGCATCGGGTTGCGGGCGTGCGTCGTAGCCCAGCACCTGCAGCAGGCGGGGCGACACGGTGAACTCGCGGTAGTCGACCTTAGCCAGTTCGTAGAGACGCTGCGAGTGGACGGGCCGCCACTCGAAGCCAAAGCCCAGGAACACCGCGTCAGGCTTCGCCGTCCAGCGGGCGACGGCCCGTGTGCTCAGCACCTGGATGCCGCGGCCGGAGAGCGAGGCGCGCAGCACCAGGGTGTGAACGCCCTGCGCCAGCCGCAGCACGCCCATCGCC
>Ga0209278_1001687_pt1 | contig 13089 bp, 15 predicted proteins | sample JI81BgreenDNA_FD_187504 | JGI IMG/M metagenome (GOLD analysis project Ga0209278, IMG submission 187504) | Wastewater effluent complex algal communities from Wisconsin, to seasonally profile nutrient transformation and Carbon sequestration -... | ecosystem: Engineered > WWTP > Effluent > Algae... | reverse complement strand
CAGGAACTGCGTCTTGGCCTGGTTGGCAGCTTCGGCCACGGCGCGCGCCTGTTCCAGCGCCGCGATGCGGGCGGCGGGATCGCCATCAGCCGGATGCGGGCCGGGCGCGTTCACCGCCCCGCCCCCAAAGCTGTTCTGATGCCGATTGATCGCAACCCCAAGATCCTGTTTGTTCGCAACTGCAGCAAACAGCCTAAACCGATGTGCCACAGTTGCAAATCATGCCACGGCAGGCAAAGTCTGCGCGTTACTCATTTGCAACAGGGGGCAGATATGCGGAAACAGGCGGCGATGCTGGTGGCGGGCGCGTTGGCAGTGCAGACGGCGATGGCCAGCGCTCAGCCGGTGGGTGTGGCCGAAGCCAACACTGCCGCCGCCCTCACCCGGATCAAGGCGCTGAATCCCAGGCTCAATGCCGTGATCGCGGTTGATCCCACCGCGCTTGATCAGGCACGCGCGCTTGATCGCCAGCGCAAGGCGCGCGGGCCCCTCCATGGCCTGCCGATCCTGGTGAAGGACAATGTGGACATGGCTGGGCCCTTGCCCACCACCGCCGGCAGCCTGGCCCTGAAAGACAATGTGACCGGCCGTGATGCGCCGTTCCTGGCCCGCCTGCGCGCCGCCGGCGCCGTGATGCTGGGCAAGACCAACTTGTCCGAATGGGCGAACATTCGCGCCGATGCCTCGATCTCGGGCTGGAGCGCGGTTGGCGGCCAGACCCGCAACCCGCACGCATTGTCGCGCAACACCTGCGGATCATCATCGGGCAGCGGCGCGGCCGTGGCGGCGCAGATGGTCGATGCCGCAATCGGCACGGAAACCGATGGCAGCGTCACCTGCCCGGCCGCGATGAACGGCATCGTGGGCATCAAGCCCACGGTCGGCCTGGTCAGTCGCACGCATGTGATCCCGATCAGCCACAGCCAGGATACCGCCGGGCCCATGACGCGCGACGTAACGCTGGCCGCGCGCCTGCTCACCGTGATGGCCGGCAGCGACCCGGCCGATCCGGCGACCAAAGAGGCCGACGCCCGCAAGCAGGATTATGTCGCTGCGCTGAAGCCCGACGCGCTGAAGGGTGCCCGCATCGGCGTGCTGCGCTGGGCCACCGGCTGGCACACGGGAGTCGATGCCCGCTTCGAAGCCGCGCTTCGTGTGCTGAAGGCGCAAGGTGCCGTGCTGGTGGACATCACCACCGCCCCCAACCGCCGGGAGATCGGGCCCAATGAATTCACCGTACTGCTGACCGAGCTTAAGGCCGACATGGCGGCCTATCTCGCCACCACGCCGGCCAATGTGAAGCCGCGCACGCTGGCCGATCTGATCGCCTTCAACAAGGCCAATGCCGCGGCTGAAATGGGCCTGTTCGGGCAGGACACGTTTGAAAAGGCGGAAGCCACCAAGGGGCTGACTGATCCGGCGTATCTGAAGGCGCGCGAGACCTCGCTGCGCTTTGCCGGCAAGGAAGGCATCGACAAGATGCTGGCCGATGCCAAGGTGGAGGTGCTGGTTGCCCCCACCACCGCGCCGGCCTGGTTCATCGATTCGGTCAACGCCGATCAATCGCCGGGTGGCGGCGCCGGCGGCCTGGCGGCAGTGGCCGGCTATCCGCATCTCACCGTGCCGATGGGCGGCGTGCGCGGCCTGCCGGTGGGGCTCAGCTTCATCGGCCCGGCGTGGAGCGACGCACGGCTGTTGGCGCTGGGTTATGCCTTCGAACAGGCGGCACCGGCCATGAAACTGACACCGACCATGGTGCAGACGGTGGAGGAAAACCCGGAAGTGCAGAAGCTGTTTACGCCGGCCACGCGTTAATCCGTGCAGATCGAGCAGGCCATCAGTTTCCACCATTGCAGCGAACTTGGAGCAATATTGGTTAATTGATGGCAGTCATTGGCGCGATTTCTGCGGATAGCCTTTACTGTTCATTGCCAAGTCCACTGCCGGCTTGAATTTTGCGCATATTTGGGCCATACGTGATTCCGTTGATTCAGGGCAACACTCGCCCTGGCGTGTTGGGGGTAGTGTCATGCGCGTTGAGCATTCAGGCGCCGGGTATCGTTGGCGAAGCGGCGCTGTGGCGGCTGAATTCGCGCTGATTGTGCCGTTGCTGGCGACACTGCTGTTCGGCGTTCTGCAGTTCGGCTTTGCAATCTACACCTACAGCGCCATGGAAACCGCAGCCCGCACCGGCGCGCGCCAGATCGCCTTTGGCACCAATGCCGCCACTGCCGAAGCGGCAACCAGGGCGGCCCTGCCAGATTGGGTGGCAGGCGCAGCCACGGTGAGCAGCATTGCCGATGATGATGGTTTCACCCGCCTCACCGTCACCGTGCCGGGATCGAGCGCGGCGCTGTTGTCTTTGGTCCCGATGCCCGAAACATTCACGGCTGAGGTTGCCATGCCGCGCGTCAATGATCGTGGCAACGACGACGACGATTGAGCCGGCTGTTGTTCGGGCTGGGTAACGGCCTTACTTCACCAACCGCACAAAGGCATCGCCCAATCGTCCGCTGTTGGGGCAGCGCATGACGATTCGGATATCGTCATAGTCGCTATCGGTCCACGCCGGCTGCAGCCAGTTGCTGTTGGCGCCGCTTTGGCCGGGTGGGCGATCCTCGAAGCCGAAATACATGAACTTGCCCGGCTCGCACGGCTGGGTTTCGCGGCGGCGGGTGTTCTGCCGGTTGCGGCCCGTCGGGATGGTTGAACTGCCTGAACCGGGCGTGCACTGCGCCGCCGAATCGCAGCGCACAGTTTCCAGGATGTTGAAGCCCTGCAGATCGAACCGTTCAACCCAGGATTCGATCTGGGTGTCGGTGTAATAATTATGCTCGGGCCGGCCAGGCCGTATGCCACTGATCGTGGCATTGGGATTGTTCCACAGCGTCGGGTTGCTTTTAACGTGCCTGATGTTGCGCAACCGGATTGAAAGCGTCTGGCCCTCCTGATTGCAGCGCGGCCATGTCGGATTGGTTGGCGGATTGGCCGGGATGCGCCCGCCCGAAATCTGCACGATGTTTGAGGAGGATGGCATGTTGTTTGAGACCAGGGTCATCTGCGATCGCCGCGACGCCGGCGGTCCGGATCCCTGCGTGTCGAAACAATAGACATAGATTTCGTTGTAATCGCCGGCTTCGGGATCAAGCGTGCGGCTTTCCGGCGGCTGATAGAAGACATTGACCGGGCGGGCGGCGATGGCTTCCACCGAAATCGTCTTGGTCTCGTCCATGAAGAGCGAAGAAAACAGCTGGCCCATCGCGTTGCCGCGTTCCGGCGAGCGTTCGCCGCGCACGCGCACGGCATTGGCATCGCTGCCGTTGTCGGGCCGGAAGCCGTTGGCATTGTCGTAAATGCCCAGGGTCACATCAGCCGCTGTCGTCATCCCTGAAAACGGCTCTGGCAGTTCGGCATTGACGAATTCCGTCGCCCTGGCCGTGACATCGCCGCCGCGTTCGATTTCCATCGCAGCCGCCAACGCGGCTCCATCCACGGTGACCTGCATGCGGTTGTGAACCATGTTGTACAGGCTGAAATCGATGCCCAGCGCCAGGCCGCCGGCGATCACCGGCATCGACAGCGCAAAGATGGTAGCGGTGGCGCCCGTGCGCCCATCACGAAGCCGGGCGAGCGCAGAGCGGCGGCGCGGTTCAATCGACATAGGGAAGCTCCTGCTTCATCGCAACATTGGCGGTCAGCTGCCAGGGGACGACCCGGGTCAGCATCGCCAGCGGCGTGGCTTCATGGGCCGGCACTGAAAGCTGGACCTGCACTAGATTGATGTTGGCATCGGCCGGCGCAGTCTGGCGCACGGAAACGATCACGTCGTTCCGAACCCAACCCGGCAGATAATTGCGTACCTGGGTTTGGGCCTGCTCATTGGTCATGCGGTTGACAGCGACAGTGCGGGCGACGCGATTGGCCCCAAATTGCATGGCACTGTACGAATAGACTACAGATCCATATTCAAATGCACCAAACAACATGCTGGTGAGCAATGGCATCAACAGCACCATTTCAGTACCGGCCGATCCACGCTTACAAAGCATCACAGCCTTTAAGGATTTGTAAATACCTCTTTCGATTTTGTTCATCATAATTGCACGCATACCCGAACTGAATACCAACTATACCAATACACAATTGGTCTTCGAGTCGGATATGTCATTAAAAACTGCTTTTGAGTCAATTCCTCAGTTTTTTCGCGACAAAATGATAGTAAATACTATTAACCATTCACTGCCCAAAGTCGGATTCACCGTGGAGAGAATGATTTTGGCATCTAGAGTGCGAAATTCTCCATGAATTGGCATTTCATCAGCCAAAACTATATCATCCAGAACGAATCGCTGCCGAATCACCCGTTCGGCAATTGGCGGCCGAAACAACAAACCGGCAATTGGCTGTTGTGCGATTGGCCGTTGCGCCTGATCCGAAAGGCTTGCCTCGGCGACACAATGCTCATCTGGGCAAGATTAGGTGCCGCTTTTCGAGCCAGGTTCTTGATGCCACTATCGGGCAGTTGGCCTTGCAGCGCCGCGAACAGCGGCTGAACGCAGGGTTTGCGTTCACAGTCTCGCCGGAAAGTCTGGCGCCTTACTTCACCAGCCGCACGAAGGCATCGCCCAGCCGGCCGCTGTTGGGGCACTTCATGACGATGCGGATATCGTCATAATCGCTATCGGTCCACGCCGGCTGCAGCCAATTGCTGTTGGCGCCGGCCTGGCCTGGCGGGCGATCCTCGAAGCCGAAATACATGAACTTGCCCGGCTCACACGGCTGGGTTTCGCGGCGGCGGGTGGCCTGGCGGTTCCGCCCGGCAGGGACGATGGAACTGCCCGAGCCCGGCGTGCACTGCGCTTCGCTATCGCAACGCACTGTTTCCAGAACGTTGAAGTTCTGCAGGTCGAACTCCTCGGTCCAGTTTTCGATGCGCGTGTCGGTATAATAATTATGCTCCGGTCGGCCGGGCTGCACGCCGCTGATTGTGGCTGTGGGATTGGCCCACAAGACCGGGTTGGCCTTGACATGGCGGACATTGCGCAGCCGGATCGAAAGGGTCTGGCCTTCCTGGATGCAGCGCGGCCAGGTCGGGCTGGCCACGGGATTGGCCGTGATGCGGCCGCCCGAAATCGCCACCATATCTGCATTCGCTGGCATGTTGTTGGACACCAGGGTCATCTGTGAGCGTCGCGATTCGGCCGAACCGCTGCCACGCGTATCGAAGCAATAGACATAGATTTCGTTGTAATCGCCGGCTTCGGGATCGAGCACACGGCTTTGTGGCGGCTGATAGAAGACGTTGACCGGACGGGCCGCAATGGCTTCCACCGAGATTTTCTTCACATCATCAACGAACAGCGCGGAAAACAGCTGGTTCACGGGGTTGCCGCGATCGGGGCTGCGCTCGCCGCGCACACGCACGGCATTTGCATCGCTGCTGTTGTCGGGCCGGAAGCCATTGGCGGCATCATAGAGGCCCAGCGTCACATCGGCGGCGGTGGTCATGCCGGCAAAGCCCGCAGGCAGTTCGCCGCCAACAAATTCCAGCGCCTTGGCGGTAACATCGCCGCCGCGTTCGATTTCCATGGCAGCGGCCAGCGCAGCGCCATCCACGGTCGCCTGCATGCGGTTGTGCACCATGTTGTACAGGCTGAAATCGATACCCAGCGCGAGGCCGCCGGCCATCACTGGCATCGACAGCGCAAAGATGGCGGCGGTGGCGCCCTGCCGGGCGGCGCGCAGCCGGGCCAGCACCGAACCAGGCACGCTGTGGCGGCGCGGTTCAATCGACATAGGGAAGCTCCTGCTTCATCGCCACATTGGCGGTGAGTTGCCAGGGCACGGCGCGGGTGAGCAGCGCCATCGGCGTGGCCTGCGCCGCCGCCACCGAAAGCTGGACCTGCACCAGATTGGTCTCGGGATCAGCGGGTGCCGTCTGAGTCACCGAGACGCTGACATCATCCCGCACCCAGCCGGGGAAATAGTTGCGCACCGCGGTCTGGGCCTGTGCATTGGTCATGCGGTTGACAGCAATCGTGCGCGCCACCCGATTGGCGCCGAATTGCATGGTGCTGTAGCTGTAGATCACGGCGCCATATTCAAACACGGCCAGAATCATCGTGGTCAACAACGGCAGGATCAGCGCCAATTCTGTTGCAGCAGCGCCCCGCCGACAGAATCGCAAACCCGCAACAGTGCGGGTAACAATCATTAACGCCATACCACTGGTGCTCATACGCCTACTAACCCCCAATCAACACACGCTATACACATGGCGCGGTGTGATCGGTGCTGTTTGTCGCGCAAATTTACGAAATCGTCAAGCTTTTGTCAGCCAAACGCAGGATTTGTTGTTAATGATTATTGCGAATGGGCGAGATTGCGCCGTTCTTCGGCACAATTGTGCAAGATCCGGGTAATCGGGTGGCATCGTGCTCCGGTTTCAATCGACGCATGCGCAGCGCGACTCGGCCATTACTGGCCGACCTGAGCGCCAAGCAGCGCGCATCAGGCGGCGAACGGCCGTTCAGAAGCGGGTGGAAATGCCGACGTAGCCGACCAGACCGGGCGTATTGCGGTTGAGCCCGATATTGGCGCCGATATCGAACTGCAGCGCGGGCTTGGGCAGCCAGGCCAGCGACACGTCATAGCTGTATTGCCGCACGGCGCCCGCCGGATCGAAATTCTGGCTGGTCCAGATCTCGTTGTAGAGGGTGAAGGCGCCAAACTGCCTGGCGATGTTGATCAGCCCGGTAAACCCGGCATGGCGGCCCTGCCCATCCGCATCCGCCAGCACATCCAGTTGCGGCCCCAGCGTTACCGTCCAGCCGCCCGGCACGCTTATGTTGATCGGGACCGCCACACCGCCTTCCAGTGTGCCATTGCCGATACCGCGCCGCGCGGTGGGCAGTTTGACGAAGGGCAGGATTGCCAGCTGGAAAGCGCCATTTGGGCTGGTCAGGCGCTGCTTGAAGCGCAGGCTGACGTCGCCCGTGCCGGACAGGGTGGAAACCCGTCCACCCGCATCACGGCTCCGGATGCGGGTGAACGGCACTCAGTTGATCTGAATATCGCTGCCGTCGCTCAAGCCATATTTGAAGGTGGGGTTGGTGAACAGCAACTGATCGCTGCGCGTGCCGCCGCTGCTGTTCGTCAGCCAAGTGAGGCCATCAGACTCGATCTGGACCAGGCCCTTTGGCACCGTACAGGCAAAGTTCGATTTGGTTGGCCGATCGGTGCAGATGGGCGCTTCAGCGCCCGAAGCGGTGGGCACCACGGCCTCCTGCGCCGCCAGCGGGCTGGCCATCAAGGCAGCGAGAAACGCGACACGCATGTCCGTCTCTTTCAAGCGGGCGTTCGGGCGATGGCCGCCCGAAGGTGTGTCAGTATTGCGAGCAGAAAAATTGCGCGCTTGCGCCAACTTTGTTCGAACGAATTCCTCGATACCCTCGCTGACTGGAACACGATCTTGCAGGACACCAGCCTTGCCAAGTCGGCAAGGCTGGAGACCCTGCAGGACGATGGGGAGCAGGAGGCCGCCAATGATGGCTGCGCGCGCAAAGGGCCGGTCAATCGTATCACGCAGAGGAGGCAGCGGCTGTGAACCGTCACCCTCCCTCGCCCTTCTGCCTGCGCTTGACCTTCGAGGAGCGTGCACGGCTTGAAGCCGAAGCCGGGCGTGAACCGCTGGGCCGGCATATCAAGCGCCGCCTCTTCGACGGCAATGCGCCCAAGCAGACGCGCGCCAAGCCCTCGGGCGGCATCAAGGATCACCGCAAGCTTGCCGCCGTGCTGGCGCAGCTCGGTCAGTCGCGGTTGGCGAATAACGTGAACCAGCTCGCCAAGGCGATGAACCTGGGCGAGCTGGATGTGGATGATGAGACGCGGGCAGCGCTCAATCGGGCTGCGGCCGATATCGCGGCCATGCGGCTGCTGTTGATGCAAGCGCTGGGGCTGAAGCCGGATACGCCGGCTGTTGGCCCTGTGCCAACGCGCATGGCCTTCACGATGGCCACGGAGGATGCATGATCCTCAAGGCTTCACAACGCGGCGGTGCAAAGCAACTGGCCGCCCACCTTCTCAACGGCGAAGAGAATGAGCATGTCGAGCTGTTCGATCTGCGCGGCTTTGCTGCCGACGATCTGACGGGCGCGCTGCATGAAGCTTATGCAGTCAGTCGCGCCACCCGCTGTGAACAGTTCCTGTTCTCGGTCTCCCTCAATCCGCCGCCATCGGAGTCGGTGCGCATCGAGGTGTTCGAAGAGGCGCTGCGCAAGATTGAGGAGCGCGTGGGGCTCCAGGGCCAACCGCGCGCGGTCATCTTTCACGAGAAGCAAGGCCGGCGGCATGCACATGCCGTCTGGTCGCGGATTGACGCCGACACGCTGACGGCAAAGCAGCTGTCCTTCTTCAAGCAGAAGCTTACGGCCATCTCGCGCGAGATGTTCCTGGAGAACGGCTGGTCGATGCCCAAGGGCCTGATGGAGTCGAAGGCGCGTGATCCGCTTAACCTGACGTTGGAAGAATGGCAGCAAGCCAAGCGGCAAGGCTACGACGCCAAGGCCATGAAGGCGGCAATCCTCGAATGCTGGGCGGTGTCGGACTCGCGCGCTGGCTTCGAGTCGGCGCTGGAAGAGCGCGGGCTCTATCTGGCCCAAGGCAATCGCCGGGCTTGTGTTGCGGTATCGCATGAGGGGCATGTGGTGGCGATTGCGCGGGCAGTGAACATCAAGACCAAGGACGTGGTCGCTCGCCTCGGCGAGCCCCAGACTTTGCGCACCATCGATGAGACGCGGGCGCATATCGCCGAACGCATCACCCCGCGCTTGAAGCTGTTCATCGAACAGGCGCAACGCGCCTATGCCTTCAACTCGAAGAGCTTGCTGGATGCGCGCCGGCAAATGGTGGTGCGCCATCAAGCCGAACGGGCGCTGTTTGATCACGGGCAGACGGAACGGCAAGCGCGGGAGATGATGGAGCGCAAAGCCCGATTGCGCACCGGCATCAAGGGCCTGTGGGATTTGCTGCGCGGCGAACGGTCGAAGCAGTTGAAGCGTAATGCGCTGGAGACGGCTCAAGCCAAGCTGCGGGACCGGGAAGAGCGGCACCTGTTCATCGCGAGCCAGCTCTCGGAGCGGCGTGATCTGCAACAACGGCTCGTCACCGCACGCACAGCCCACCAGGAGCGGATGCGTGACCTTTTTAAGGACATCGACCGCCTTGCACCGGCAAGGCAAGCGCAGGACGCTAATTTAGAACCCAAACGGTCGCGGGCGCGCGACCTCGATCTGGAGCGGTGATCATGACGAACCAAGAGCTGAGCCCCATCACGGTGGGCGAACCCTTCGACCATGAAGGCCATATGCTGATCACGGCACAGGTGACTCTGTCCGTGGAGGATTGGAGGCTGTTGGTTGAGAATGAGACGGTTGGAATGTTCCAGGCTGACACGCTGCACAACCGGATCAAGAGCCTGCTGTTCTGGAACCTCCAGGTAGAGGCCGAGAACCGCCGGCCGATCTCAGAAGAGGAGTGGGCTCAGATTGAACGGGAAGCGAGGAGCCGGCCATTCCCTCCGCAGGAAGGCCCTGAAGAAGACGTGCCCTTCTGAAATCGGGCATCCAAGATACGGCTCATTTCTGTACAGATTCAGTCGGATATGATAGATCATTGGCCATGTTGAAGTGGTGGAGAATGGTGGATTGGCGTGAGCACGCTCGGGGTTCGCGGCAACGCAAGGCGCTACTGCGCGCGCCCTTCGCTGGCGCATGCGTTGCCGCGTTGGGCGCCGCAACTTCTGCGCAGGCGATTGAGGCTGTCCGCGATGCAAATGGCAAAGCGGTTTGTCTACCCGCAGCCGAAGTGATGGCGCAACTGAAAGCCGAAGGTCAGCAAATCATCGCAGCCGGTGATCGTCTCTCATCCGAGGCGCGCACCTCATACTCAAACGTTATCACCGCACGTCCCGACGGCACGCTTGGCAATATCCTTGAAGGAGATGGCAGCCAGCTCGAAGGCCGCGCATCGACATGCTTCGTGGTCGCGAACAAACTCACCAACATCCGGCTCAATGATCCCTCCAATCCGAACATCCCCGCATGGGCCTATGTGAATGTTGATCCCGCCGTGGCAAAGGCTGCGCTGGCGAAAGATACAATAGGACGCGCGGGAGTTCACAATGATCGATTAGAGTCTGTCTACAGCAATGGTTATCGTGTTGTCATGACCGCGAATACATTTAGAGGCGATGGCAAAACTCTCGGGCCGCTCGTCACATTTCGTGTGGATATGGATGATGCGGAAAAATTGGCGGGTGTTGATTTTACCCGCGCGGGCGGTGTTGCTAACACCATGTTCAATTTGGTCGGTACAAAGCTCACCACCGCCTTGTATGACCAGATCAACTATCGGGCGGCTAAGGCATCATCGGGTCAGAACGGGCCCAAGCCGTGAGTGGAAATCGCTTCCAAGTTCATCGCCCACGTTCCTCGTCTCGCGCCAAGCGCTTCTCAATCGCAACCCGATCTACGACGCGCGGTTTTTGACGCTGTTGTTCGAGAACCCTGTCGACCACAGTCTTTGCGAGTTTGGGCGGTAAGAAACCATACGCCCATCGCGCCCCTGTAGCCGGCACGATGCCTGGATCGCTCCATGCGACACTGTTGAGTTCATTGGTAACAATCCATGATCGCGCGTCGTCCAACCCGAGGTGCTCCTTCACTTTTGCCGGTATCTCGATTGCAGATTTTGGGTCGGTGGGCGGTGTGTGGGTGATCGGCGCCATCCAGACGCGCCCATCCGCACCCTCTCCTGTCCTTGCAACTACAATGGCGCAGGGTCGATCCTTTGCCCCTTCAAGGCGACCTCTCTGCTCCTCGTCTCGCCACAAATAATCATAGCGGACGACCAGGCCCGCTGACGGCTCCGGTTTTTTCATGCATCAGTCCATCAACTTGTCGAGTTCCGGATCAATGTGGCTGAAGTCCGACCCTTCAAGTGCCTTGACGACATCGTCAGGCAACTCATGCGCAAAGTACGCCTGGCGCGTGTCCCGCGCCTTCAAACGCTCATACTCGTCGATATCCAGCAGCACCCGGACTGGGCGACTGTGCTTCGTGATGAAAACCGGAGCCTTTGCCGCGCGCTCGATATAAAGACCGGCGCGCGTCTGGAATTCCGTCGATGCCACAGTTAGTTGATCGGTCATGTAAGCCTCCTTTGGCTAATACCTTTATATTACCCAATTTAGCTAAAAAAGTCAATTCCTTTCCTCACCCTGGCACTTGAAGCTCGTGAAGGAAATCCACGGCCCGTTGCGCGTGCGCGGCGGCTTCGAACACGGCGCGCTTGTCGTTCTTCAGCACCTGGAGCCAAGAGCCGATGTAGCTGACGTGGTCGGCACGATCTTCGAGGGTGAGCCCAAGATCGGCACACAGGAAGGCAGCGCCCAGCTCGGCAACCAGTTCTTCGCGGGCATAGCCTTCATCGCCAAAGCGCTTGCGGCCCAGGTCGCGGTCGAGGCGCGTCGTGTGGCGGGTCCAATGGGTCATCTCATGGGACAGGGTGGCGTAGTAGCTCAGCGCATCACGGAAGGCTTCGAAGGGCGGCATCTGAATGCGGTCTTCGGATGGCACATAGTAGGCGCTGGAACCGCCGTGGCGAATGTCGGCATTGGTCGCGGCGAAGAAGGCTTCAGCGGCCTCGATCCGCGCATCGGGATTGGAGGTGTTCTCAGCCAGGGCGTAGAAGTGCGCGGGCAAGCCCTCGATCTGCTCGACGTTGAAGACGGTGTAGCCCTTGAGGAAGGGAATGTGCTGTTCGACCTCGGCGCCGGTGGCCTCATCGGCTTCGTTGCGGGTGAGCGTATTGGCATACACGACAGGGGAACCGCTTTCGCCTTTGCGGACATGGCCGCCAAGTTCGATGGCCTGCTGGAAGGTCATCCAGATCGGGGCGGCGTAGCGGCGCTCCATAGCGGAAGCCCAGAGAGTGAGGACGTTGATGCCCTTGTAGGCTTGGCCGTTGTGGCGAAGAGGCCGAGAGACATCGCCGGCGGCATGTGCGGCGGACCAAGGCTGGGTCCAGGGTTTGATGCCGGCTTCGAGGGACGTGATGATCTGGTTGGTGATGCGGGTGTAGATATCGATGCGGTTGGTGGTCATGTCCTGTCTCCTTTCGCTGTTTCCTGAGGACGCGAAGGAGAAAGGCTGAGGGTAATAGGCGGGTGGTCACCCGCAGCGCAGCGCAGGGGGAACGGGCAACACGGGAGCGCAGCGAATGGAGCGGGCAGCCTGTTGACTACCCGCCGCCCTCAGCCACGTTCGCGCTCAAGTCTCAGGGAATGGCGGAAGTTAGGCAATGAACGCCGGGCGGGCAACAACACGCAAGCATCAGCGCCCTTCGCGCCGCAGCTTTGCGTCCAAATCCTCCATCAAGCCGTGGCGGTCATACGACTTGGCTAGATCGTATAAGGCCGAAGCGACCATAGGATGGGTGATTTCCAACGCCTTGGCATTCCTTCGATACTCGCTGGCGAGGTCGCGCTCCTGCTCGCCGCCGTCGAGCATGCCGCGTGAATAGACACCCCTCTTGTTGAAGCATCCCGTTCGAAATCCGTCGAGCATATCGGCGGAACCAGTCTGTTCGATGACGTCCCGAATAGGCTTCGAAGGAAACACCTCATCGGCGCCGGGCTCACCCCGCGCCATGATCTGCCCAAGCCAACTGTCGCAAGCCTCCAGCCTGTCCTTTTCCTTCGCAAGCTCCCTCGCCTTGGTCACGAACGCGCGGACCGAGTCTTCGGTGAAGTTGCCTTCCTCATCAGAACCAGGCTGACGCTTGCAGGCATGCAGGATGGTGAATGCACTATCCGCACCAAACTTGCCCTGATCGGTCGCCTCTCTCGGCTCGCCATTTTTTGGCCCGTAGAGAAGGCACAGCAATTCAACAAACACCTCAGGCTGGGTGACGTGCACCCCTGAATTGGCGCCATTTTTGAGTAGAGTCCGTTTCTCGAGGAGACGGACGAATGAAGCGGAGCAGGTTTTCAGACGAGCAGATCATTGCGATCGTGAAGGAGCAGGAGGC
>Ga0209278_1001686_pt1 | contig 13090 bp, 12 predicted proteins | sample JI81BgreenDNA_FD_187504 | JGI IMG/M metagenome (GOLD analysis project Ga0209278, IMG submission 187504) | Wastewater effluent complex algal communities from Wisconsin, to seasonally profile nutrient transformation and Carbon sequestration -... | ecosystem: Engineered > WWTP > Effluent > Algae... | reverse complement strand
CCAGCACGAGCTGGGCCTGCGCCAGCCGGGGCGGCGCGGGCAGCGCGTAGGGCGCGGCGCGCGCGAGCGCGGCCGCGTCGCCGCGCTGCCAGGCGCGCAGCAGCTCGCGCGCCTGGCGGCGCAGCTGGTCGGCATCGGGGTGGTCGGGCAGCTCGCGCGCTGCGCCGCGGTGGGGATCGCTCACGGTGTTCTCCATGCAGGGTGCCCGCTATCCGCGGCCTCGGGCTGCACGAAGGACGGTGGCGAAACGGCCGCGCACCCCGGTCGGGTGCGCCTGCAGGTGGGCTCGGCCCTGCCCGCGGATCCGGGGGCGCCCTGCGTGCGCCGCCGCGGATCTTAGGCCGGGGCCGGGCGGCCGTCGATCAGAAGCTGTACTTCGCGCTCACGAACACCGTTCGTCCACGCGGGTCGGTGTAGGTGGGGTCGTAGGTCGACAGGAAGTAGTAGCTCTGGTTGCTGAAGGGCGGCTCGGTATCGGCCAGGTTCAGCACGCCGGCGCGCAGGCTGAGGTTCGCGCTGATCTTCCAGCTGGCCGACAGGTCCCAGAGCGAGTAGGCCTCCACCTCGCGCGGTGCGGTGTCGGGCAGGTAGCTGTCGTCGGTGTGCGCCGACCAGTAAGAGTTGCCCAGCGTCACCGCGAAGGCCCCGCGCTCCCACTCCAGGCTGGCGCGGTGGCGCCAGCGCTGCACCGTCTGGTCGTTGAGGAAGCGGCCGGCGTTGCTCACGAAGGGCTCGGCCTTGCCGAACTGCCGCTCGTAGTCGATGACGTAGGTGCCGCTGAGCGCGGCGCGCAGGCGGCCGGCCGCGCCGAGCTCGCCGCGCCAGTTGGCCTCGATGTCCAGGCCCGAGGTGCGCAGCGCGCCCTGGTTCTCCTTGCGCAGGATCAGGGTCGGGTAGTCGTCGAACGGGTCGCGCACGATGTACTGCGCGTAGCGGTCGGGGTTCTCGAGGATGGTCTTGCCCGAAAGGTCGCTGATGACGTCGGTCTTGCGGATGGCCCAGTAGTCGACGCTGACGTTGGTGCCGCGCACCGGCTCGAACACGATGCCCAGGCTGAACTGCTGGCTCTTCTCGGGCTTGAGGTTGGGGTTGCTTTCCTTGTTGGTGGGGTACTGGTCGAAGGCGTCGTAGACGGCGTCGTACAGGAAGGCCGGGCTGGTGCCGAAGCTGGTGGGGCGGTACAGCTCGCTGAAGCTCGGCGCACGGAAGCCGGTGCCGGCCGAGCCGCGCACCAGCAGGCTGGCGCTGGGCCGCCAGGCCACGCCCAGCTTGGGGTTCACCGAGCTGCCGACGCCCTCGTAGTGGTCGGCGCGCAGCGCGGCCTGCAGCTCGAGCTGCCGGCTCAAGGGCAGGTTGAACTCGGCGTAGGCCGAGGCGATGTCGCGCTCGTAGCTCGTGGCCTGCAGGGGCGGAGCGGTGCCGCTGCCGTCACGGTCGCCGCCGATGTTGTTGGAGACCAGCAGCGCGCTGGGCGTGAACTTCTGCGTCTCGCGGCGCAGCTCCGCACCGAAGGCCACGCCGATGTCGCCACCGCCGAGCTTGCCCATCGTGCCGCTGAGCTTGAAGTCCACGCCAGTGGTGCTGCCCTCGCTGCGGCGTGCCACGTCGTCGACGCGGATGCTGTCGAGCAGCGCCTGGCCTGCGGCGCCGCTGGGCCCGAAGGGGTTGATGGTGCCGGCGCGCACACCCGCGGCCAGGTCGCTGAACAGGTAGTAGCCGTCCACGTAGCGGTCGGCCACCTTGTTGACGGCGTGGCTCAGGGCGGTGCTGTAGTCCCAGGCGCCGAGCAGGCCCTGCGCGCCCACGACCAGGCGGTTGGCCTCGCTGGTGACCTCGTTGCTGCGGTTGCCGGCCTCGGTGGCGCGGAAGCGCACCTCGACGTTGGTGGGGTGCGTCACCGGCCGCGGCAGGTGGTTGTTGAGCGCCGTCCAGCTCACGCCGCTCACGGTGCTCGGCACCGGGCTCAGCACGTACAGCGTCTCGGCCTTGGCCAGCAGCAGCTCGGCAAAGGCCTGGTGGCCGCCGTCGAGCTCGAGCACGCCGCGGCCGAGGAAGCTGGTCTTCTCGGACTCGGGGTAGATCTCGGTGTCGGCCATGTAGTCGTAGCCGCAGGCCTGGGCGCCGATCTGCGTCGGCGCGTAGACGCTGGCCGGCGGGTTGCAGGCCGGCGCGAACAGGTTGACCGTGCGCTGGTTGTAGGGCACGGCCGTGCCGCCCGGCGGCGTGAAGCTGTAGCCCGCGGCGTTGATGGCATCGAGCTGCCCCGCGCGCGTGGCGCCCGTGCCCGACAGGCGGATGTTGCCCGGGTAGGGCCGGCTGCTCAGGTAGTAGGGCACGGTGTCGGCCAGCGGGCGCGCCTGCAGCCAGCCGCGCTCGGTGCTGCGCAGCGCGTCGAGCTTCTGCAGGTCGAGCACGCCGAAGACGTTGAAGCCGTCCGTGGCCAGGTCGCCGAAGCCGGCGCTCACGGTGGCCGTGCGCTTGCCGGCACCGCCCTCGCGCGTGGCCGCGGCGTAGGCCGAGACCTCGGCGCCGCGGAAGTCCTGGCGCGTGATGAAGTTGATGACGCCGCCGATGGCGTCGGTGCCGTAGATGGCGCTGGCGCCGTCCTTCAGGATCTCGACCCGCTGGATGGCACCGGCCGGGATGCTGTTGAGGTCCACGCCCGCGGCGTCGCCCGGGCTCGCGAAGTTGGCCATGCGCCGGCCGTTGAGCAGCACCAGCGTGCTGCTGACGCCCACGCCGCGCAGGTTGGCGCCGTTGAAGCCGCGCTGGCCGCCGGTGTTGTCGGTGATGCTCGCGCCGTCGCCCAGGTTGGCGGCGCTGGCGCTGATGCTGGCCAGCAGCTCGGCGGCGGTGGTGGCGCCGGTCTTGTCGATGTCCTCGCGCCGCAGCGTCTGCACGGGCAGCGCGGTTTCGCCTTCCAGGCGCTTGATGCTGGAGCCGGTGATCTCGACACGCTGCTGCGCCTGGGCCAGCGAGGCCGCCAGCGACGTGGCGAGCGCCAGCACGGCCAGGGCCGGCAGGCTGCGGTTGAACGGAACGGAACGGCGCATCGGGATTCCCCAGTGGTGTGTGTGGTGGGCCGCGGCGGGCTTGCGGTCAATGTAGGCAGCGGCCCCGGGCCTGACCATGGGGCGGCGGAGCGGCGGTCGCACGGCCGCAAGTCGGTGTCGCTTGCGGCCAAGTCGGCGCGCGGCTGGCGTCGGGCAGGGGTGACAAGATGGCGGCCGTGCTCCCCGACACCGCGCCCGCCACCTCCCCCGGCCACGCCGCCCGCCGCCGCCAGCTGCTGCGCGGGCTGGGGGCGCTGCCGCTGCTCGCGGGCCTGCCGGCGGCCTGGGCCGCGGCGCCACCGGCCGGCAGCGGCCCGGTGGTGGCCATCGGCGGCGCGCTGGCCGACGACAACGACGCCGTGTGGGCGCGCGTGGCCGCGCTGGCCGGCGGCGCGGGCGCACGCGTGGCCGTGATCGCCGCGGCCTCGGGCGAGCCGGCGCGGGCGACCGCGCGCGTCGACGCCGCGCTGCGCCGCCACGGCGTGCAGGGCCTGGCCATCGGCGTCGCGCCCCAGGCCGACGGCGCCGAGGCCGCGCGCGCCGCCGCCCGCGAGCCGCGCTGGGCCGAGGCCGTGGCGGCGTCGCAGGGCGTGTACTTCACGGGTGGCGCGCAGTCGCGCCTGCTCGACGCGCTGGCGCCCGCGGGCGAGCCCTCGCCGCTGCTGCAGGCCGTGAAGGCGCTGCACGGGCGCGGCGGCGTCGTGGCCGGCAGCAGCTCGGGCGCCGCGGTGCTGAGCCACGAGTGCTTCCGCGACGCGCCCGACCTGCTCGGCGCGCTGCGCGGCACGCTGCGCGAGGGCGTCGAGGTCGGCCGCGGCTTCGGCTTCCTGCCGCCCGCGCTGCTGGTGGACCAGCACTTCGTGCGGCGCGGCCGCATCGGCCGGCTGCTGCCGCTGATGGCCGCACGCGGCCTGCCGCTGGGCCTGGGCGTGGAGGAGGACAGCGCCGCGCTGCTGCACGGCGGCACGCTCGAGGTACTGGGCCGCCACGGCGTGCTCGTGGCCGACCTCGGCCCCGCGCGCGTGGAGGCCACCGCGCCGCTGGCGCTGCAGGGCGCGCGGCTGCACTGGCTGCGGCCCGGCGACCGCCTGGCGCTGGCCTCGCGCCGCATCACCCCGGCGGCCACCACGCGCATCGACCCGTTCGCGCCGGGCCATCGCGCGGCCGACCCCGGCCCGGCCTTCTACCCCGCGATGCTCGACGAAGGTGTGCTCGTGCGCGCGCTGCAGCGCCTGGTGGACGGCGACCAGGCCGAGCTGCAGGGCCTGAGCTTTGCCCCGCCGCCGGGCGACGGCGGCCCGGCTTTCGCGTGGCGCCTGCACCGCGCCCCGGGCACACACGGCTGGCTGGGCGCCGACGGCGGCCTGGGCGTGGCCGACGCGCGGCTGGACCTGCGGCCCGTGCGCCTGGCGCAGCCGCTGTTCACGCCCTGGGCCGGTGGCTGAGGCCGCGCTTCCCGCCCCCGCGCGCGCCGGCACCATCGGCTTCGCGCTGCTGCCGGGCTTTTCGCTGCTGTCGCTCGCCGGCGCCACCGATGCGCTGGCCGCCGCGGCCGAGCAGCCGGCCGGCCCGGCGTGGCGCGTGCTGCGCCTGTCGGCCGATGGCGCGCCCGTGCGCGCGCAGTGCGGCACACCCGTGGCGGTGGACGCCACCTGGGACACCACCGCGCCGCTCGACGCCCTCGTGGTGGTGAGCGACCGCGCAGTGCCGCCGGCCACGCTGGCGCCGCTGCTCGCGCTGCTGCAGCGCCTGCAGGCCGCGGGCGCCGTGCTCGGCGGCATTGGCAGCGGCGCGGCGCTGCTGGCCGCGGCCGGCGTGCTGGCCGGCCACCGCGCCACGCTGCACTGGGCCGAGGCCCAGACGCTGGCCGAGGCGCACGCCGACGTCGTCGTGAGCAGCCACCTCTACGAGCTCGACCGCCAGCGCCTCACCTGCGCCGGTGGCGCGGCCAGCCTCGACGCCTTCATCGCCTGGCTGGGCCAGCGGCACGGGCCGCGACTGGTGCAGGCGCTGCTCGCGCACTTCGGCCTGGAGCGGCTGCGCGAGGGCCACGAGCCGCAGCGCACGCCGGTGTCGGGCCGCATTGGCGGCGGTGCGCCCAAGCTCGCCGAAGCCGTGGCGCTGATGGAGGCCAACCTCGGCGAGCCGCTGCCCACGGAAGACATCGCGCGGCTCGTGGGCGTGTCGCGCCGCCAGCTCGAGCGCCTGTTCAAGCAGCACCTCGACGAACTGCCCAGCCGCTACTACGCCGAGCTGCGGCTGCAGCGCGCGCGCCGTCTGCTGCAGCAGACGGGGCAGTCCATCCTGCAGATCGGCCTGGCCTGCGGCTTCGCCTCGGGCTCGCACTTCAGCAACGCCTACCGCGCGCGCTTCGGCCACACGCCGCGCGAGGCGCGCAGCCAGCGCGCCCTGGCCTGGCGCGACCAGCGCCCGGCCCCGGCCCCAGCCCCCGACACGGCCGCCTGACCCAGAAAGTGAGCGCCATGCCCACCCCGCCCGACACCGACTACCTGTTCCGCGCCGCACGGCCCGACGACCTCGACGCCTTCGAGCGCATCGCCGCGGTCAGCGCCGTGGGCATCACCACGTTGCCGGAGGACCGCGCCCAGCTCGCCGACCGGCTCGCGCGTTCCAGCGCCGCCTTCGCCTCGAACGACGACGCCAGCGGCGAGGAGATCCACCTCTTCGTCGTCGAGGACGGCGAGGGCCGCGTCGTCGGCACCAGCGGCATCGCCGCGCGCGCCGGGTTCCACGAGCGCTTCTTCAGCTACCGCAACGAGATGCTGGTGCACACCAGCCCGCTGCTGGGCACGAGCAACCGCATCCACACCCTGCACCTGTGCCACGACCTCACGGGCGTGACGCTGCTCACCAGCTTCTACATCGCGCCCGAGCACGCCGGCACGCTGGCGCCGCAGCTGCTGTCGCGCGCGCGGCTGCTGTTCATCGCGGCCTTCGCCGAGCGCTTCTCCGACCGCATCGCCGCCGAGTACCCGGGCCTGGCCGACGACAACGGCCGCTGCCCCTTCTGGGACGCCGTGGGCCGGCGCTTCTTCGACATGGACTACCCGCAGGTCGAGCGCATCAGCGGCGGCCGCCACAAGGCCTTCATCGCCGAGTTGCTGCCGCAGGCGCCGGTGTACGTGCCGCTGCTGCCCGAGCAGGCGCAGTGGGCGATCGGGCAGCTGCACCCGGTGTCGGAGCTGCCCTTCGCCATCCTGCAGGACGAGGGCTTCGAGGCCGACACCTACGTCGACGTGTTCGACGGCGGCCCCGTGGCCGAGGCGCGGCTGGCCGCGCTGCGCACGGTGGCCGGCGCCCGCCGCTGCGCCTGGCACGCGGCCGACGAGCCCGCCGCTGGCGGCCACTGGCAGCTGGTCGCCGTGCCCGAGCGTGGCGACTTCCGCGCGGCGCTGGTGCGCGGCGAGCCGGCCGCGGGCACGCTGGGCCTGCCCGCCGCCACCGCGCAGCGCTTGCGCCTGGCGGCCGACACGCCGCTGCACGCCGCCCCGCTGGCCCTGGCCGGCACCGAGCCCGAGGAGACCGCATGAACCCGCCGCCGCTGCTGCTGACCGAGGCCTCCGCGCCCGGTTCTGCGCAGGTCCACCTGCAGGTGCGCGCCGCCTCGGCCGACGGCCCCGTGCTGGCCGAGGCGCGGCTGGCCGCGGCCATCGGCCTGGCCGTGCCGCGCTTCTGGTTCCACGTGGGCTGCACGGTGCACGCCTCGACCTCGCTCGGCCTCTTCCAGCGCCAGCGCACGCTGCTGCTGGGCAACGACCACACCGGGGCCAGCGAACTGGCCCTGCAGGGCGCGGCCGGCGAAGCCGCCGCGCTGCAGCTGGCGCTGCACGGTGCACTGCTGCTGCTGGCACAGCAGCGCGCGCGCTTTGCGCCGCGCCTGCTGGCCGAGCTGCCGGGCGTGCGCGACGCCGCCGGGCGCTCGCCCTTCTGGGACGGCCTCGTGCGCCACTTCCACGCTGGCGAGCCGGCCGACGCCGCGCGGCGTGGCGGTGAACACTGGCGCGCCGGCGTCGCGGCGCTGCTGCCGCGGCAGCCGGTCTACACCGCCTTCCTGGGCGCCGAGGTGCAGGCCGCCATCGCGCAGGTGCCGCCCGAGGCGCTGGCGCTGCGCGAGCTGCTCGAGCACGCCGGCCTGCGCTACGGCCACCACGTCTGCATCGACGACGGCGGCCCCGTGCTCGAGGCCGAGACCGACACGGTGCCCGCCGTGGCCGGCAGCCGGCAGTGGCTGCTGGCCGCGCCCGACGAGGCCGCGGCCCAGGGCACACCCCATTGGCTGCTGGCGGGTGCCGACGGCCAGGCTGCGCGCGCGCTGCGCGCCCCGGCCGTGGTGCATGCCGACCGCCTGGTGCTCACGCCGGCCAGCGCGCGGCTGCTGCGCCTGGCCGCGGGCGAGCGCGTGCGCGCCTGGCCCGGGCAGGCCGGTTGAGCGGCGGCCCTGGCACACCGGGGCCGGCCGCGCCGCCGCATCACGCAAGCGACGCCGACTTGCCTGCGCACGACAGCCGGCGGCCGACCCGCTGGGCGCCCCGCAGACCCGCTGCTACAACCGCGGCGCGGGGCCGACGGCGGCCCCAGCCTCGACGGACCACCGCCCATGAACCCACGCACCGCCCTCACCCGCCGCCTGCTGCTGGCCTGCGCCGCCGCACTGCTGGCCAGCAGCCTGCCCGCCTCGGCCCAGACCAACCCGCCCGTGATGCGCGTGGGGGTGGAGGGCAACTACCCGCCGTTCTCGAAGATGGCGCCCGACGGCAAGCTCAGCGGCTTCGACATCGACATCGCGATGGCCCTGTGCGAGGCCATGCAGGTGCGCTGCCAGCTCGTGCAGCAGGAGTGGGACGGCATGATGCCGGCTCTGCGCGCGCGCAAGTTCGACATGATCGTCGCCTCGATGACCATCACCGACGAGCGCCGCAAGGCCGCCGATTTCAGCGACCCCTACTACGACGTGCCCAGCCGCTTCGTGGCGCGGGCCGGCGCCTTCCGCGACGCCAGCCCCGAGAGCCTGAAGGGCAAGCGCATCATCGTGCTGCGCAACACGCCGCGCGCGCTGTACCTGCAGCAGCGCTACCCCGGCAGCGAGGTGCTGCTCGTCAACAAGGAAACCGACGTCTACCTCGAGCTGGCCGCCGGTCGTGGCGACATCGCCTTCGGCTCCACGGTCGTCTCGGGCGAGGCTTTCCTCAAGACGTCGCAGGGCAAGGGCTTCGCGCAGGTGGGGCCCACGGTGCGGCTGGAGGGCGGCTCGGGCGTGGGCGTGGCCGTGCGCAAGGGCGAGGCCGAGCTCGTCGGCCGCATCAACGCGGCGCTGAAGAAGATCAAGGCCGACGGCACGTACAAGAAGCTGGCCGACCGCTACTTCGACTTCGACATCGCGGGCAACTGAGGTGGACCTGCTGCACGGCTACGGCCCGGCGCTGCTGCAGGGGCTGGCCTCGACGCTGAGCGTGGCCGCGCTGTCGCTGGCCGTGGCCTGCGTGTTCGGGCTGGCGGGCGCGGTGGCCAAGCTCTCGGCCTCGCGCACGGCACGCGCCGTGGCCGCCACCTACAGCACCCTGATCCGCGGCCTGCCTGACCTGGTGCTGATGCTGCTCATCTTCTACGGCGGGCAGATCCTGCTCAACGACCTGGGTGCCGCGCGCGGCTGGGACTACATCGACGTGCCGCCGTTTGCCGCCGGCGTGCTGACCATCGGCTTCATCTTCGGCGCCTACCTCACCGAGACGTTCCGCGGCGCCATCCTGGCCGTGCCGCGCGGCCAGGCCGAGGCCGCGCAGGCCTTCGGCATGGCGCGCGGGCAGGTGCTGCGCCGCATCGTGCTGCCGCAGATGGTGCGGCACGCGATCCCGGGCTTCGCCAACAACTGGCTGGTCATGGTCAAGGCCACGGCGCTGGTGTCCATCATCGGCCTGGACGACATGGTGCACCGCGCCAACCTGGCCGCGGCCGCCACGCGCGAGCCTTTCACCTTCTACGTGGCCGTGGCGCTGCTGTACCTGGCCGTCACCACGGTGTCGATCGCCGCACTGGGCTGGCTGGAGCGCCGCTTCAGCCTGGGCGTGCGGCGGGTGGAGTTCTGATGATCGACTGGCCCGTCATCCAGCAGCACCTGCCGGCGTTTGCGCACGGCATCGGCGTTTGCCTGCTGCTGCTCGCCATCAGCCTGGTCACGGGCTTCGTGCTCAGCGTGCCGCTGGCGGTGGCGCGCGTGTCGCGCTCGGCCTGGCTGGCGCGGCCCGTGTGGCTGTTCACCTACGTCGTGCGCGGCACGCCGCTGCTGGTGCAGCTGTTTGTCATCTACTACGGCTTCGCGCAGTTCGAGGCCGTGCGCGACAGCGTGCTGTGGCCGCTGCTGCGCGAGGCCTGGTTCTGCGCCTGGCTGGCCTTTGCGCTCAACACCACGGCCTACACCACCGAGATCTTCGCCGGCGCGCTGCGCGCCACGCCCGCCGGCGAGGTGGAAGCCGCGCGCGCCTACGGCCTGGACGGCTGGCGCCTGTACCGCCGAATCCTGCTGCCCAGCGCGCTGCGCCGCGCGCTGCCACAGTACAGCAACGAGGTCGTGGGCCTCATGCACGCCACGGCGCTGGTGAGCACGGTCACGCTGGTCGACGTCACGCGCGTGGCACGCGACCTCTATGCCAACCACCTGCTGCCAGTGGAGGCCTTCGGCATGGCCGCGGTCATCTACTTCACCCTCACCTTCAGCCTCGTCGGCCTGTTCCGGCTGCTCGAGCAGCGGCTGATGCGCCACCTGCGCCCCGAGCGGCCCGCGGCCGCCGCCCCCCAACCGGCCACGGCCTGAGCACCAACACCCCATGCACACCCAGACCATCGACCTGCTCGGCAGCACGCCGGGCCTGCGCCAGGCGCTCACCGTGTGGCGCTTCGGCCCCGACCCCGCACAGACCCGCGTCCCCACGGCCACCATCCAGGCCGCGCTGCACGCCGACGAGGTGCCGCCGCTGCTGGTGGCGCAGGCGCTGAAGCGCCATCTCGCGCGGCTCGAGGCCGACGGCCAGCTGCTCGGCTCCGTGCAGCTCGTGCCCTGGGCCAACCCGCTGGGCCTGGCGCAGCAGCTGCTGGGCCACCCGATCGGCCGCTTCGACCTGCGCGACGGCGGCAACTTCAACCGCGGCTTCGCCGACCTGGCGGCCGCCGCGCAAGCCCGCTTGGCCGGCCGCCTGGGCGGCGACGCAGCCACCAACGTGGCCCTGGTGCGCCAGGCCCTGGCCGAGGCCGCCGCGGCCCTGCCGGCCGACACGCCCGTGCAGGACCTCAAGCGCCGGCTGCTGCAGCTGGCCGTCGGCAGCGATGTGGTGCTGGATCTGCACTGCGACAGCCAGGCCAGCATGCACCTGTACGCGCTCACGCCGCAGGCCGACATGGCGGCGGAACTGGGGGCGCTGCTGGGCGCCGAGGCCGTGCTGCTGGCCACCGACAGCGGCGACTCGCCCTTCGACGAGGCCTGCAGCCGCCCCTGGCTGCAGCTGCAGCAGGCGCTCGCACCGCAGCCCCTGCCGCTGGCCTGCTTCAGCACCACGGTGGAGCTGCGCGGCGAGGCCGACACGAACCACGCCTGGGCCGAACAGGACGCGGCCGCGCTGATCGAGTTCCTGCGCCGCCGCGGGCTGGTGGCCGGCGCACCGGCGCCCCTGCCGGCGCCACGCTGCGAACCCACGCCGCTGGCCGGCAGCGAGCCCGTCACCGCGCCCGCGGCGGGCGTGGTGGTGTTCCACCGCGAGCCGGGTGACCGCGTCGCGGCCGGCGACCTCATCGCCGACCTCGTGGAGCTCGAGACCGGCGAGTGCCGCCCGCTGCGCGCGCAGTCGGCCGGCGTGCTGTACGCGCGCTGCGCCACGCGCTGGGCCTGGCCCGGCAAGCGGCTGGCCAAGATCGCCGGCACCACGCTGGCGCGCACCGGGCCGCTGCTCAGCCCCTGAGGCGCGGCCCCCTGCCCCCGATCCCCCGACACGGCCATGAAGATGAACGAGCTCCCCGACACCGCCCGCGCCGCCACGGCCCCTGCGCCGCTGCTGCAGGCGCAGGGCATCCGCAAGCGCTTCGGCACGCACGAGGTGCTCAAGGGCATCGACCTCGCCGCGCACCAGGGCGACGTCGTCGCGCTGATCGGCGCCAGCGGCTCGGGCAAGAGCACCTTCCTGCGCTGCCTGAACCTGCTCGAGCAGCCCAACGCCGGCACGCTGGCGCTGGACGGCGAGGCCCTGCCCCTGGTGCCCGCGCGCGACGGCACCCTGCGCGCCGCCGATGCCGCGCAGCTGCAGCGCTGGCGCAGCCGCGTGGCGATGGTGTTCCAGCACTTCAACCTGTGGGCCCACATGACGGCGCTGGCCAACGTCATCGAGGCGCCCATGCAGGTGCTGGGTCTCACGCGCGCCGAGGCGCTGGAACGCGCCGAGGCCCACCTGCAGCGCGTGGGCGTCTGGCACCGGCGCGATGCCTACCCGGCGCACCTGTCGGGCGGCGAGCAGCAGCGCGTGGCCATCGCGCGGGCGCTGGCCATGGAGCCGCAGGTGATGCTGTTCGACGAGCCCACCTCGGCGCTGGACCCCGAACTCGTGGGCGAGGTGCTTCGCGTGATGCGCGGCGTGGCCGAGGAGGGGCGCACCATGCTGGTGGTGACGCACGAGATGGGCTTCGCACGCGAGGTGTCGCGCCACGTGATGTTCCTGCACCAGGGCCGGGTGGAGGAACAGGGGGCGCCCGACGAGGTGCTGCGGCGCCCGCGCAGCGAGCGACTGCAGGCCTTCCTGGCCAACACGCTGAAATAGCGCCGCTACAGCGCGCCGCGGCACCCTGGCGCGCCGCAGCGGCAGGCGAGGCGGCCCTCGTGGTGCGTCTCGCCGTAGTTCACCGTGATTTCCTCGCCGGGCGCGATGGCGCGCACGGCGTAGAACTCGACGCGCCCGTTGCGGATCACCAGCCGCGCGTTGGGCCGGCAGCTGTGGTTGGTGTAGCGCATGGGGTCGGCGCTCTTGCTGAAGTCGATGGCCTTCTTCGCGCTGAGCTCGACGATCATGATGCGCTCGTGCCGCGTGGCGCGGATGCGCGCCTCGGCCACGCTGATGCTCTCGCCGCGGATCTCGCCGATCTTCAGGCGCGGAGGGATGGGCTCGGCCGCAAACGCGCCCTGGCCGTCGATGCGGCTGGGCGCGACGTCGACGGCGAACTTCTGGTAAGCCGGGCGCGGCGCCGCCGCCGCCTCGTTCAAGCCGTGCCCTCGGGCAGCGCCACGGGCGCGGCGGGCTTCCAGCCCTTCTTGCGGTGCTCGGCCATCACGAAGGTGCGGATGCCGCCGCGCACGAACCAGTCGGCGTGCAGCCGCACGAACCGCGGCGCGATGGCGGCCACGAGGTCGTCGACGATGGCGTTCGTCACCTTCTCGTGGAACGCGCCCTCGTTGCGGAAGCTCCAGAAGTACTGCTTGAGGCTCTTGGTCTCGACGCAGAGCTTGTCCGGCACGATCTCGATCGTGAAGTGCGCGAAGTCAGGCTGGCCCGTCAGCGGGCACAGGCAGGTGAACTCGGGCACGTCGAAGCGGATGACGTAGTCGCGCTGCGGCGCGGGGTTCGGGAAGGCGTGCAGTTCGCGGCTGGGGGCGCTGGGCGGCACGGCCGGCGGCAGGCGTTCGGGGGTGCGGGATCGGGGCATGGGCGGGGGGCTCGGCAAAGGGGCGCGATGCTATCATCCGGCCCCGCGAGCGCCCCGAGATGGAGCGCTTTTTCCTTTCAGAATCAAGCACTTGCGCGCGGTCAGCGAGAGCCGGCCGCCGCGCGGGAAGCCACCCCGATGCGCCTCACGCAGATCAAGCTCTCGGGCTTCAAGAGCTTTGCCGAACCCACCACCTTCCAGCTGCCCGGCCAGTTGGTGGGCGTGGTCGGGCCCAACGGCTGCGGCAAGAGCAACATCATGGACGCCGTGCGCTGGGTGCTCGGCGAGAGCAAGGCCTCGGAGCTGCGTGGCGAGTCCATGCAGGACGTCATCTTCAACGG
>Ga0209278_1001685_pt1 | contig 13093 bp, 9 predicted proteins | sample JI81BgreenDNA_FD_187504 | JGI IMG/M metagenome (GOLD analysis project Ga0209278, IMG submission 187504) | Wastewater effluent complex algal communities from Wisconsin, to seasonally profile nutrient transformation and Carbon sequestration -... | ecosystem: Engineered > WWTP > Effluent > Algae... | reverse complement strand
ATTAGCGGGACACTATCGCGAAGGCTGCGAAGGATATCGAGATTTAATTGTGCGGCTCGGTGAGGTCAATCACAATAGCTGTTTACTGCTAGTTAGTTCGGAAGAGCCTACGGAACTGGCTTTGCTAGCGGGAGAAAAAGTGCGGTCTTTAAAACCTGCTATTTCCTCGGAAATAGCGCGGGAGATTTTCCAAGAAAAAGGTTTGTCGCCTCAAGATCGAGAGTTGGAAATCTTGTTATCGCGGTACGGAGGCAATCTGTTAGCCTTAAAGATTGTAGCCACAACAATTAACGAGTTTTTCGAGGGAAATATTTTAAAGCTTTTGGAAGCAACGGCGTTATTTATTGAAGAACATATCAGCAATTTGCTGGCACAGCAGTTCGATCGAATGTCGAGTTCAGAACAAGAGATTGCCTACTGGATTGCTATTGCTCAAAGCCCGATTTCCCTGGCGACTTTGCGAGAGCAGATATTGGTCAATTCATCGCTTTCGGATTTGCTAAAAAATCTCGATTCTCTAGGTCGTCGCTCGCTGATTGACAAAATTAGTGAGGGCGGGGAAACTGTTTTTATGCTTCAGCCTTTGATCGTGCAATATGTGACGGATAGATTAGTCGATCAGATTCGAGCGGAGGTTTTGGAGACGGTTAAGACCCAAGGAATAGAAAGAATGCGGCTGTTGAAAACTCACAAATTGAGCATCAACATTGCTAAACGGAAAGGGGATAAAGGCGAACCAAGTCGCTCTATTTTAGCATTAGTAAAAAATCGGTTGCAAGTGTTGTTTGTGAAGACGACAGGCTTTGAAGAACCGCTAAATATCTTGAAAAAAGTAGCCTCTGATCTCGATGATAAATCGATTCTTGAGGTGGGATATGCTAGGGAGAATCTGGCGCAGATTATTTCTGAAATTCAGCGCTAAGAAAAAAGCGATCGCCCTTTGACAAAAGCGATCGCCCAATTTTCAACAAAAACAGAGTTCGAGAAAATTATTTGACAATGCCAAAAACCGATGCAGATTCAGCCCCTGTAATTTTGTCCAAAGCAGGCGATTTTTGAGCTTGGGCAATTTTGGGAACCAAAAGTTGATTCGCATAAATCCGAGGATTTTGTTGAGCAATTTGGATGTAAGATTGGCGGACTTCTGCGTTGACTGCGACAGTCTTGGCATCGTAGACTTGCATCGCCATGTTGGGATAAAAACCAATGCCGACAATCGGTATCAAAAAGCAAAATGCGATCGCCACTTCCCGAGGTTTAGCATCAATAAACGGTGCATCACCCGGCAAAACGCAACTATTACCGAAACAAACCGCTTCATCCAGATTGTTTCTTTGATTCTGCAGATTTAGATCCTCAAGGTCGCAAGCCGCTAGTGTCCCACAGTTGTAAAATAACTGTCGCAGCATCGAGAGCAAATAAATCGGCGTCAAAATCAGTCCCACTGCAGCCAGGAACACTGTCACCGCGCGGAAAGAACCGCTGTACATATCGCTAGTTGCGACGCCCACAAACACGGACAATTCGCTAGCAAAACCGCTCATTCCGGGGAGTGCCAAAGATGCCATCGCGCCTGCGGTAAACAAGGCAAACACTTTCGGCATGACTTTCCCAATCTCGCCCATCTCGTCCATGATCATTGTATGGGTGCGATCGTAAGTAACGCCAGCCAGGAAAAACAATACTGAGGCGATTAAACCGTGGGAAATCATTTGCAACAGCGCCCCGTTGATTCCCAAATCCGTGAAGGAAGCAATACCCAACAACACGAATCCCATGTGAGAAATCGACGAATTCGCTAAGCGGCGCTTCATGTTCGATTGGCCGAAGGAATTCAGCGCGCCGTAGATAATATTGACCACGCCGAGCACCGCCATAATCGGTGCAAAGTAAACGTGTGCTTGGGGAAGAAGTTCCAAATTCAGGCGAATCAGTCCGTATCCGCCCATTTTCAGCAATACGCCGGCCAGAATCATCGACACGGGAGAAGATGCTTCGCCGTGGGCATCAGGTAGCCAAGTGTGGAAGGGGAAAATCGCCAGTTTCACACCGAAGGCAATCAGCAATCCCGCATAAAGGAATAATTCTAAACCCAGTGGGTAGTCCTTCAAGCCTAGTTCTACCATGTCGAAGGTGGGAGTGCCTCCGCCGTAGAATGCCATTGCCAAGGCAGCTATCAAAATAAAGATGGAAGCGCCTGCGGTGTAAATCAAGAATTTGGTAGCTGCATAGCGACGGTTTTGTCCGCCCCAAATCGAGATTAACAGGTACACCGGAATTAGTTCTAGTTCCCAGACAATGAACAGCAGCATGATGTCTTGGGCGACGAAAACTCCTATTTGTGCGGAGTACATCACCAGCATCAGGAAGTAGAATAGTCGTGGCTTGCGATCGACTTCCCAGGCTGCAAAGATTGATAGCGTCGTCACCAATCCCGCCAACAGTACCAACGGCACTGACAGTCCGTCAACGGAAACAGACCAGTTGAGACCTAAAGAAGGTATCCAGGAATATTGCTCTACGATTTGGAAAGTAGAGATGCTTGGATCGTAATGAGTCCAAAACACCCAGCACATTAATACAAAATCTGCAATACCTACGCCTAGGGCATACCAGCGAATGGTTTTGCCGTCTGTATCGGGCAGAAAAGGGATGGCGAGGGAAGCTAGGAGGGGTAGGATGACAATTGCGGTCAGCCAAGGAAATTGATCCGCTATCATATTGAGAATAAATACTTAGTTGGAAGTTACCAAAATTATAATACTAAATTTAATTAAAACTTAAGATTTATTCATAAATATTTTTTATATCCCGATAAACGCGGACAAAAATATCACGAATTGCTACACACGTCAAGGGTTATTCGATTTTTGATTTTCGATTCAGGACTTACGAACAACAAAATATAGCGTTTTGTAGGCGCAATCTGCCTGTGGTGGCGCCTATTCTGGTAGAGGGTTGGTTAAAAGTGGAGTTTTTCATAGGGCGGAGTTGCTCTGACGGATAGTTCTGGTAGTTTCTCGATGGGATGGGGCGGGTTTATCTGATTTGTCGGTGGGTGTCATATATTTCGGTGAACCCGCCCCTTGCAAGCTCCAAGTAACGCCTGAGCATTCCATCAAAATTGATGCAACCCTTCAGGCATTCGCTAATGCTTGTGAATACGTGAATCAAACTGTGCCACCAACCCTGACAAATGAATTGGCGATGCAATCAGCAGGTATAAGCTGTTGTGCATTTAAATTGTATGTTGAGGGCGGGCAAGATGCCCACCCCACAAAAGTGAAAATTTATCTTACCCTGCAATTTAAATGCGGATTAGCTTATCACAATGTCAGAGAGATGTTTGGACTTTCGGCGCAGTTGGCAATCCATGCTATTAGACGGGTTTCTGGTAACAGAAAAACAGCTAAAAAAGATGGGAAGCCTGTTAACAAATTTGCTCCTACTAGCGTCACTTACGATACCCGTATCTTTTCTTTTAGGGAAAAAGATTGGACAGTAAGTTTGACTACTACTGGTGGTAGGGAACGGTTTGTACTGGCTATCGGAAACTACCAACTTGGATTGCTGAAAGGTCAAAACCCCAAGACTGCTACTTTGTGCAAACGCAAAATGGCAGTTACTATCTTAATATTCAGCTTGAATCTCAGCCAGCCGAGCCTCCACCTTGCAATCAAGTTTTGGGTTGTGACTTGGGTAGGACTGATATTGCGGTCACTTCTGATGGAGATACATTTAGCGGCAAACAAATTACCAAAGTTAAAAACCATTATGCCAAGTTGAGAGCAAATATCCAGCGAAAAGCCACGAAAGGCAGTCTCCGCTCTCGGCGTAGATGTCGAGAATTGTTGAAACGGTTGTCGGGCAAGGAAAAGCGCTTTCAGACTTTGGTAAATCACACTATCAGTCACCGTATCGTAACCAAGGCTAAGAACAAAAATCAAGTTATCTCTTTGGAAGATTTGACGGGAATTAGGGAACGCACAAATCAGCAGCCACGCTCGCAGAAAGAGCGGAGACTTAGTAATAGCTGGGCGTTCTTTCAGTTGCGTCAATTCCTCATCTACAAAGCTATAAAGCATAGCGTAAAGATTCTGTTTGTTGAGCCTAGATACACCAGCAAAATGTGCCACAAGTGCAATCACATTCATCCTGTAAAGGGTGAGTCTTATAGGAATGGCAAAAAGTTCGCTTGTGGTCATTGTGGATGGAAAGGTGATGCCGACTTAAACGGCAGTAAGAATATTGCTGCTATTGAGGCTTTCGTAAATAAGCCCGAAGGTTCGAGATTGTTTTGCAAGGTGCAAGATCATTTCAGGGCTATTGAAAGCCCACACTGTAGCTGTACTCAGGTCCGTGCTGGGTAATTTACAGCACCATCTGATTGAGATTACTGCGAGGATTAAAAGTGCGATTTGCTTTGATTTTTTCATAGCATTCGCGTTCTACACTGCTAATTTCTTTCGGTGGCACGATCGCAATTTTGACCAACAAATCAGTCCGCTCGTTTTTCTTCGGTTTCGGCCATCCCTTGCCCCGCAACCGCAAAGACTGACCCGAACGAATCCCGGCTGGAAATTTCACAGTGATCATACCTTCAGGCGCCGGCACTTCAATTGAAGATCCCAACACCGCTTCGTCGGGAGTTATCGGCACTTCGCAGACCAAATTCTCTCCCTCAAACTGGAAGAAAGCGTGAGGCAAAACTTCTAATTTTAGGTACAAATCTCCCTGTTGCTTCGTGTACGGGTCAACTTGACCTTTGCCTTTTATCCGAATTTTGCTGCCGGTTTTCACTCCTGCTGGAATCGAAACTTCCCCCGTGGCGACTCGCTTAGAAGTTCCCCGAAATGCTTCCCCCAAAGTCAGGGAAATGGCGACCTCGGTGTCGAGAGAGCTTCCTGCGGTGCGATTTTCGTACCCCGCGAAATCTTCAAATCCGCCAAAACCTGTGGGCCCGCCGCTGGTGCTGCGGTAGTTGCTGTAATTCCACTTGGCGTTGCGGGCACTACCAGGACTACTACCTGCGCGACCTAACAAGGCATTGATAAATTCGTCAAAACTGCCGTACTCGCTGAAGTCAACCCCGCCAAAGTCTACATTCGTACTGCCCCCGCCCGGCCATCCGCCTGGAGTTGTGGCAGCTTGCTTCCAGTATTGACCGTATTGGTCGTATTTTTTGCGTTTTTCAGGGTCTGAGAGCACTTCGTAAGCTTCGTTTACTTCTTTAAAACGAGCTTCTGCTTCTTTGTTGCCGGGGTTCATGTCCGGGTGATATTTGCGGGCTAGTTTGCGGAAAGTTTTTTTAATTTCGTCAGAACTGGCAGTTTTGTTGAGTCCCAAAATAGCGTAATAGTCTTTAAAATCTGTTGCAGCCATTAAGCAATCCCCTCTTTATTAGTTGTTATTTGTTAGTTGTTAGTTGTTAGAAAGAATAAATCCCAAATTAGCCGCAGGATGGCGCATTAGTATAATGCCAGTAGCAGAAGTGCCTGCGGCATCTCATTCAAATTATAGGTTATCAAAGGTTTGGACTCGATCGAGTTCGGTTGTTGCTTGGCGTTCGATCGCAATTTCCGCACTCCCCTGCTGTTTAAGATTTTATAGCATTCGCCTCTCTCGTGCACAAGGGAGCCAGAGCAGCAGCCTCTAGAAATGCTTTTGGCATTCGACAGTAAAAACAATGCTTTCATCAATTAAGAACGTCCTTACCCTATCGGCCGTTGCTATACCTGTGAGCTTGGAGACTGTGAAACTCCTGTGGCGAAAACTTTTGGGGAGTTATGAGGCTTAGGGCTTTCGGGAGGCGGCAGCCCGATTGAGGTGAGGGGGGAAAGCTGCTGCTGTTGCGGGTGCGAGCCCAGGAGGGTTGACTTGCGCGGACGATCGATCTTTTTTTGGTCTTTTTTTCCGGGGCGCTGTGCGATGGCTACGCCCCGCCTTACGCCTACAAACTTTTCGATCGAAGCTCGATCGCCCACTCCAAATCTTAGGATCGCGAATTAAATAACTTACAATTTTAATTGTTATTGTGGGATGGGCGTCCCGCCCGTCCTTTTTGGACGGGCGGGACGCCCATCCCACTTTCAAGAGTGAAAGTTATTTAATTCTCATTCCTTAGCAGGTTTTCATCAGCAAGTTCGGTCAAATCTGGTTTCTAAATTGTGACTATATAATACCCTAAATTGCGCCGTTCTTCCACAAAATTCCTAGATATTTTTTATTCACCCCAGATCCGTCCTATAAAATTTTATTTTTACAACCTCTGAATAGATTTAAATCCAACTAATATAACATAATTTCTTTGCTGTCTGTTAGCTAAATCACACATTTTTATAAAACATTAAGATAGAATAGTATAGCGATAAGCTTTTAACGCTACTAGGGTGCTAACATTATGAATTATTTGCTAAGTTGGCCTTGTGGCTGCTGCGACGATTGGAAAGATAGTTCCGAGAGTGCTGTGGTACTCAGAAACGGGCAGCGCATTTGTCAGTCGTGCTACCAGCGCAAATACAAGAATCAGAAGCTATTCGCTAGACGCAGGCGATCGGACATATCTGTATCGCGGCAGACAGTAACAGAGACTCTCGCTTATTAATACGCGAGCCTTTGAATAAAGTCAAGTATTTAGACAAACTCGCATCAGTGGTGGGAATTAATAATCAACAAAAAAAAGAATGAATTTAGTCATCAGTCATCAGTCATCGGTCATTGGTGATCTGTCACTAATTTACTTATTTATCATCAGTCACTTGAAAAGCAGGTAACAGATTTTAACTTAAAAAACGAATGACTGACGACTAATGACTAATGACTAATAACTAAATGATAGTTCCATCAGGAATCGTGGCATTTTTCAGGACTACGATAATGCCGCTGCGGATGTAAAAACCTTGGTTTTCGCGGTTGGCTTCTTCCACTCCGTCTTTATTAATTATTTGAACATTGCGGCCGATGCGGGCATTTTTATCCACAATCGCGCGGCGAATTGTAGTATCTGCACCGATACCGAGGGCGACGCCGCCGTTGTCCAAACTCGAATGCCGTTCGGCGTCGGGTTCGTAGAAGTCAGCACCCATTACCAGGGTGTCTTGAATTGTACATCCAGCTTCAATGCGCGATCGAACTCCCAACACAGAATGGTCGATCCGGCACTGTTTGAGAATGCAGCCTTCAGCAATAATCGATTCCGTCACGTGAGTATCTAAAAGCTTAGTCGGCGGCAAGAAACGCGGGCGAGTATAAATCGGCGCATTTTCATCGTAGAAACTGAAAGGCGGCTGAGGCTGTTTGGTCAGAGCCAAGTTAGCATCGTAAAAAGCCTCAATGGTTCCGATATCTTCCCAATAATCGTCAAACAAATAAGCTTGAACGTTGTGGTCTTTGGCATTATTCGGAATAATCTCTTTACCAAAATCAGTTTGGTTGGGAGATTCTTTCAGAAGTTTAATCAGAACTTCTTTTTTGAAGACGTAAATCCCCATCGAAGCAATGTAAGGACTTTCCTGAGCCTGCTGCGCTGTCAGTCCCAGTTTAGTAGTATCCACCTGCATTTGTTTGAGCGCATCGCCTTTTGGCTTTTCGCTGAAAGAAACAATGCGGCCGTTGTCGTCTATTTTCATCAAACCAAAATCCGAGGCCCGCTTCTCGTCCATAGGCAAAACCGAGAGGGTGATATCGGCATTGGTTTCGCGGTGTCTCTGCACAAACTTCTGGTAGTCCATGCGGTAGAGGTGATCGCCCGAAAGAATCAAGTATTCGTCAACGTCCCACTCTTCTAGCAGCCAGAGATATTGGCGAACTGCGTCGGCTGTCCCTTGAAACCAGTTGGGGTTTTCCTGAGTTTGCTGGGCGGCGAGAACCTCCGCAAATCCCTCGGTGAAGCCGGAAAACTGGTAGGTGCGAGCAATGTGACGGTTCAGGGATGCCGAGTTGAATTGCGTGAGGACGTAGATTTTGACTATTTCCGAGTTGATGCAGTTGCTCAGAGGAATATCGATGAGGCGATATTTGCCTGCGAGGGGAACTGCGGGTTTGGCTCGCAATTTGGTTAGGGGGTAAAGGCGGGTGCCTACACCGCCACCGAGGATGATGGCTAAAACTTTTTTCAAGGAACTTTCTCCCTAGGGTCGATTAACTCTCCAAGTACAGTGTCGGATGGTGAGGGCTTCTTGACAAGGGGGGGGAGCAAGGAAGTTTTGAGTTTTGAGTTATGAGTTGAGTCGCTTACACAGAAACCGGGTTGTTTAATCCAAATACTTCTTCAAACCCTCAATAAGAGTTATAAAACCCGGTTTAGAAGAGTTGGATTGTGTGCGGGGCTGGAGTTAGGGGTTTTGAGTGGTGAGTTAAAATACCCATCAATCCATAATCGATATTTAAAAAGTTTTGAGTTGTGAGTTAAAATACCTTTCAATAAATAACGGCAGTTTAAGGAAAGAATAAGGTTCGGGGTTTTGGCTGTTAATAACAAGTTTGTTGGGTAAATTCCCCGTTTTCATAATTTCTCGATCGAGGCTCATGGCGCTGTTGTTCTTTTTTAAGGCAGGTAGTCGATCTCACTGCCACGCCCGCTGACCGAAAATCCAGGATACCCGCCACGTGATTCATCCGTCCAGAAATAAAAAACCTGTATCCTATGTAACTTGCCGAACGTATTTATCTCGCGCAAGTCAATGCTTCAATTCTAAAATCTAAAATTTAAAATCTAAAATCGCGCAATCGATTGACACTCTGTGTGATCCTTTCCTCGCATGGTTCTGCTTGAATGTGAGTGATCCGGTTTTTTTAGCGGGCGTTTCTGTTACCTGAGTTTGTCCGAGTCCACAGCACTCAAGAAGCGCTGCCCGTCGGGACGATAAATTGCTAGGTAGAGTCAGTTTTCCATCTTAGATTGACTGCAAATTTGTGTGATTTTTTACAATTTGTCGATCGACAAAAAGGGAGAAAATGTCTATTCTCTACCAAAAGTTAGATACCCTAGAAACCTCTGCTACTGTAGCCTAAGCGGTAAAAGCTAGAAAAAGTGTATGCAAATTCAAACGCCGGACTGGGTTAAAAACGCCGTATTCTACCAAATATTCCCCGATCGCTTCGCCAAAAGCAAACAGCCTCGCAAACGCATGCTGCAAAACTTCATGTGGGAAGAATGGCACGCAATCCCCACCCTGCAAGGCTACAAAGGGGGCGACTTGTGGGGCGTGATGGAAGAGCTAGACTACTTGCAAGACTTAGGAATTAACGCAATTTACTTCACCCCCATATTTCAGTCGGCCAGCAATCACCGCTACCACACCCACGACTACTATCAAGTCGATCCGATGTTGGGTGGCAATCCGGCTTTTAAAGAGCTTCTAGACGCCGCTCACGATCGCAACATCAAAATCGTCCTCGACGGCGTATTCAACCACGCCAGCCGCGGCTTTTTCTTCTTCCACGACATCCTCGAAAACGGCCCCGGTTCTCCTTGGCTCGATTGGTTTAAAATTGAAGGTTGGCCGCTATCTGCTTACGACGGCAATTTTCCTGCTAATTATGCCGGTTGGGATGGGAATCGAGCCCTTCCTGTATTCAATCACGACAATCCAGAAGTGCGAGAATACATCATGGAAATCGCCGAATATTGGATTAAATTCGGCGTCGATGGCTGGCGGCTGGACGTTCCTTTTGAAATTAAAACTCCGGGATTTTGGCAGGAATTTCGAGACCGAGTTAAAGCAGTTAATCCCGAAGCTTACATTGTGGGGGAAGTTTGGGAAGATGCGACAGAATGGCTCGACGGTACTCAATTTGACGGGGTGATGAATTATCTTTTTGCTGCACCGACTATTGCTTTTGCAGCGGGGGACAGGGTTGATTTAACTCAAATTGAAGGCCGTGCTTACCATCCCTATCCGCCGCTTTTTGCTAAAGAGTACGGCGACAAAATTCAGCAGGTTTTGGAAATGTACCCGTGGCCCATACAGCTAACTCAACTTAATTTGTTGGCCAGTCACGATACTGCGAGGTTGTTAACAATTGCAGGAGGCGATAAAGCTAGTGTCGAACTCGCAACTTTGCTGCTGTTAACTTTTCCCGGAGCTCCTAGCATTTACTACGGCGATGAAGTTGGTTTGCCCGGTGCTCTCGATCCCGATTCTCGCCGCGGTTTCCCCTTACAAGCTCGCTGGGAACTTGATGTTTTAGATTATCACAAGCAGTTGATAGCTTTGCGGCACAAATACGCTGCCCTCCGCACTGGATCGTACCAAGTTCTGTTTGCTGAGGGAACGGTTTACGTTTTTGCCAGAATTTTGGGGGATGAGGAAATAGTTGTTGCTGTCAATGTCGCGACCGAAGAAGCTAATATTAGCTTTGAGCCAGCTAGTTTGAAATCTCCTCACGATAAATTGCTGTTCGGTAAAGGCGAGTTTGTTTGGAAAGGTGACGGGAAAACTCGCCTTTTAGAATTGATGCTGCCGGCGCGATCGGCATTGATTTTAGGTTCTGATAATTAGTTCAGCAATTACGCAAGTGTCACGATTCAATCGACTTGTAGGGTGCGTCAGACCGATTGATGGACGGATGATCGAGGGTTTGGGATCTGACCCACCTTACTAATTGTGACACTTGCGTAATTTCTCTAGTTAAAAATGTAAGGTGCGCCCATAAGCACCCTACTAAATTTAGAGATGTCCCAAGTTTGATTATGCTGCAAGCAATGCTGGTATAAGGTGCCGGTGTTTGCAATAAATCTAACAAACCAGCCGCTTCAATAACAGTCACGGGTGTTTTGAAAGAGTCTGCATTGGTGGCAGTCTGGACAATATCAGCCATGAGATTTTTCAGGAGTGCAAATAGCAGAAAATCCATCAACGGCGACAATCATTTTAGCAATTTACAAATAGCAAAAAATGAATCGGAGGGATGATGATTATTTTAGCCATTATAAGTTAATTCGGTTGCCGACCCGGATGGCTCGGCGCGATCGACCTTTTTGGCTTATACTTGGGTCGCCTCCTCTCCCTTGCGGAAAAACTGCTTTAAAATCTCTCCGGGTTCTCTGTCCCAGGTGTCGATATGTTCGTAAATTAAGCCGTCTTTGTCCAGTTTATAAGTAGAGTAGCCGTTAAAAAAAATCCGAGCTTTCCAGGGAACCCGCAGTGTGCCGCGAACAGTCCAATTTGCCACAATACTATCATGGGCTGTCTGACCTACGTCGTGCAGGTCGAAGAAAATCTCGTTAAAGAATAGCTGCCCGTGAAATCGCAGAGTCCAAAAGATAATGCGATAGTTGATTTTTCCTTTAAATTTGTTAACAGGGTCTTGAAAATAAACATCTTTTGTGTAGATGTCGTAGGAGATGTCTTTCTCAAAAAGCGTCGGGAGATCCGCTTTCAGGGTATCTACTGCTTGTTCTACCTGCATTTGATATTTGATCGCGCTCAAACTACCACCTTGTGACAGTATTAATTTATAACTTTAAATGAATAATCTCGATCGGCAGCGGGAGGAGAAAAAAATTGATACTTCAACCAGCTCTAATCTTACCTCTAATTATATTGTCCCCCTCGGCCTTTCTGCTGACCCGGACTTGCGACATCGAAACCTTGGCACAGATTTGACAGAACACCCCCACTCCTCTGACATTCTCGCAGAAATCAACAGCGGCAAGCTGTTGATGGTAGATAGCCGTCGCCGGAACGGCCTAATTTTGATTAAACGTTTCCACGCGGAGTTTGCCGGGCCTGGGGCTGCCGTTGGGGGCGCTTTTGATGTTGACTCTGTGCAGGCTATTCCCGTGGGCGATTTTTGTTTGGTTTGCCCTCACTCTCCCCAAGAAATACAGAAAGCTTTGGGAATTCGGCGGCAGTGGGTGCGGTTAATGGAACAGTTAACGGCAAAGCCTACAGCTTTGGAACGCGCACACATGGTTTTAACTCAGTTTGAACAATATTTGGATTCGGAAACGGTGGCACAAATTCCCGATGAAGCTTTGGCACTTTTAGTAGGCGTATTTCCTCAAACCCTTCGGGCGGCGCGGCAAATTGATAATTAAAAATGTTATTACATCATTTTAGCCGTAGGTTGGGTTGAGGAACGAAACCCAACACAACCGATGTTGATGTTGGGTTTCCATTATCGTTCCAACCCAACCTACGCAAGATTTGTTGCCAAATTAATATTCATTATTCCTGACCAACTTCATTGTCCCATTCAATCAGAACATTCGCGCCCCAATCCCTTGAATAAGAACCATCCTGCACATAGCGATGAAAACTGGAATATTCCCAATCCCGTGGTGCGGCAACTAATCCATGCTTGACCGGATTATAATGAATGTAATCCACATGATTGGCAAAATCCACTTCATCTCTAATTTGATGCTCCCAAAACCGCCTCTGCCAGATAGCTTGCTCACCTTTTTTCAAACGAGACACTGAACGATTTTGTTTATATTGCTCAGGACAATTACGACTGAAATAATTCTTGATCAATCGCCAGCGACTTGAAAAATTAGCATCTTGAGCGGGCAGCGTCCAAATACAATGGAGATGGTCGGGTAAAACAACAATAGCATCAATTGTAAAGGGAAATCTAGCTATAACATTGCGTAATGCAGCGCGAAGCAACTCTACCATTTCGGGGTCAGAAAATAAGCGTTGGCGCTGATAGGTAACAATAGTAAAAAAGTAGGTAGCTCCGGGAGTTTTTAGACGACGATACTGCATGGGCTAAGCACTCATTTTTATAATGTAGGTTGGGTTGAGGCACGAAACCCAACATTCTGTATAAGCCGTGGAGTTGAGGAATGAAACCCAACATTATTAATAAATTGGGTGTTGGGTTTTGCTATCGCTCAACCCAACCTACAGAATGCCAGCTTACTTAATAGTGTAGGTTGGGTTGAGGCACGAAACCCAACACTCTATGTAATTTGATTAATTTCGCTGATTCGACACCATTTTTAAGGAGTTTTGTCAATTCAAAATCGCTGCGATTCGATCGACTGTCCGCTGATTTTCCTCCGGGCTACCCACCGTAATTCGCAAACCTCCTCCAGTATGCCTAATTAAAGTACCTCCCTCTTTTAGCTGCTGCATGATTT
>Ga0209278_1001684_pt1 | contig 13099 bp, 7 predicted proteins | sample JI81BgreenDNA_FD_187504 | JGI IMG/M metagenome (GOLD analysis project Ga0209278, IMG submission 187504) | Wastewater effluent complex algal communities from Wisconsin, to seasonally profile nutrient transformation and Carbon sequestration -... | ecosystem: Engineered > WWTP > Effluent > Algae... | reverse complement strand
TTCTGGCAGCACGGGAATCGGGGTGATTTCGGGCGGGCGAACCTGGGCAATGCGGGCGAGAATGCTGGCGACCACCCCGGCATCGGCCGCCGTTCCGGTCAGCAGCGCAGGAGCACCCGGCCCTGCCACGATCTGGCTAAGGTTGCCGCTTTCGAACGGATCGATAAAGGCGGCCACCAACGGCTGGAATGGCGCACCCGTGGGATCATCAAGGCCTGCAACCGGCAGGCCTGCCCGCAAACGCGCATTTTCGCACAAGCCGCACATCCAACCCGAATCCCTCGCACAGAAGCCGAGCCATAAACAACGTCAAAAACCGTGAAAAGGCAATGCGTGTGACTGCTGCAGGCCTGTAAACAACCGCCGAAATGCTGAACAGCATCGTGGCGAATGGCAGGAATAGGCGAGTTCACGACAGCCAGATCGCTTCAGAATTATGACGGATTATATTTACTTGAAGACATCATCCAATTTCACCAGATGATGGCCGATCAGCCCGTCCCCAGGCCAGATTGCAGGATGGCCGTCGCCGCGCGCTTCAGATCACCAGTCCAATGATGGAAGAGGCGGTGAGCATGCCGTCGAACCCGAAGCCGATGATGTCAGCACGGCCATCAATGCCGTCATCGGCGAGTGTGCGGGGAAAGCGATTGTTTGAGGCCCAACCCTGATCGCGGCCGAAATTGGCCAATTCGAACATGGCGGGGCTGAAGCTGCCATCACTTTGCCCATTGGCCACAAAAACCCCAGCCACGCCGAAGCCGACGATGTCGGCACGGCCATCGCCGTTCACATCGCCCAGAAGCCGGGTGAATTCGTCCTGCGAACGCCACCCTTGCGCGATGCCGAAATTGTCGAGCACCAGTGTTGGCGCTGCAAAGCTGCCATCGCCCCGGCCCAGCGCCACCAGCATGCCGGCGGCGCCAAAGCCAACGATGTCGGCACGGCCATCGCCGTTCACGTCACCCACTTGGCGGGGGAACAGGTTGTTGAACGTCCAGCCTTGATCGGCCCCGAAGTTCGCCAGCGCAAACTGGAGCGCGCCGAACGTGCCACGATCGGTACCAAGCGCCACGAAAGTGCCGGCCACGCCGAAGCCAACGATATCGGCGCGGCCATCGCCGTTCACATCGCTCAGGGTGCGGGGGAAACTGTCCTGCGACGTCCAGCCATTGGCCGGATTGAAGTTGGTCGATGCCAACGACGGGTTTTGGAACGGGCTCAGGCCGTCGGCCAAGGCGACCAGCACGCCCCCCGCCCCGAAGCCAACGATATCCTGCCTGCCGCCGCCATTCACGTCGGCCAGCCGGCGGGGAAAAAGATTGTCTGACAACCAGCCCTGGGCCACACCAAATTCGGCCAGTGCCAGTGCCTGCACCTCAAAGCTCTGATCGAACCCGCTGCGGGCCACGAACACGCCAGCCTCGCCGAAGCCGACAATTTCCGTTCGACTGTCACCAATGATGTTGCCGGCCTGGCGCGGAAAGCGATCCTGCGTGGTCCAGCCGCCGGCCCCCAGGGTGAAATCGGCCAGACGGCTGACCGGATCAGCGAAACGGCTGAAACTGTAAAGCTCGCCGGCAAACTCCGCGCGTTCGACGCTGATCAGCGTGTCCGTTCCGTCGCCTTGGCCAATGAAAGGCCCGACGATGATCGCGCCGGCATTGCCGAAGATCTGATAGCTGAACCGGCCGTTCGGATAGATGACGGTATCGATTCCGGGGCCGCCATTCATAAGGTCGTTGCCGAGCCCGCCATTGAGGCGATCATTCCCGCTGCCGCCCCACAACTCATCGGCCCCTGCCAGGCCAATCAGGATGTCGTCGCCGCCCAATCCATTGATCAGATTGCCGCTGTCGTTGCCCGTGATGGTTTCGCCGGCATCAGACCCGATGAAGATATTGCCCGCGCTGAACACAAGCGCGGTTCGCAACTCGTATGGACCGGTGCCAACATCGCCGACGGATGCAGCCTGCAGATAATAGGCGTCGCTGCTGCTGGCCGTGAACCGGGAAATGCGTTGCTGGGTACTGCCGCTACCAAGATCATTCGATGCAAGCAGCATCCCGGAACTGCTGAACAAACAGAGTGCCGGCTTGACCACATTGGAACCAGTTCTGTCGAACAGGTCGAACTGATAGATACCGCCGGCCGCCAGGTTCACGCGGAACCAGTCACGGTCGCCGGTGACGCCGATCGTGCCAGAAGCGGATGCGCCGATGGTGATCAGGCCGGTGGTGGATATATCGGCTGGCAGGTCATCCAGGCCTTCGTTCAGCGATGCCGCGATGAAGCTGCTTCGGGTGATAACAGTCGACGACGATTCGGGCTCTGTATGATTGCCAGCAAGGCCGGCCCATTGTTGCTGGTGAAGCGAAATATTCCCGAAATCGCGGATCATACTGCCCCTCGTGCCGACGAAATTCACCCCTTTCTATTGAGGTTATCATGATTGGATGCAGGGTGAAACGATCCGGCGTTCATTGTCGCCGGCCTGATCGTACTTTTGTTGACATCGCCTGCTGCCGCGAGACACGCCTTTACCGATGCGGAGCCAGCAGACCTCAGATCACCTGACCATCAAAGGCGATGGCCGCAAACACACCGTTCTGCCCGAAGCCAACAATATCGGCGCGGCCATCGCCGTTCACATCGGCCAGTTCGCGGGGAAAGCGATTGTTCGACACCCAGCCCTGGTTCTGGCCGAAATTGGCCAGTTCCAGCGCGGCGGCACTGAAGCTGCCATTGGCCAGCCCATTGGCAACAAATGTGCCGGCGAGGCCGAAGCCGACGATATCGGCACGGCCATCGCCGTCCACATCAGCCAGATCGCGCGTGAGCGCGTCTTGCGTGCTCCAGCCCTGGCTGAGCCCGAAGTCATTGAGCGCAAACAGGGGTGCTGCAAATGTGCCATCGGCCTGGCCCAGCGCCACCAGCGTGCCATCGGCGCCAAAACCAACAATATCGGCCCGGCCATCGCCATTCACATCGCCCAACTCGCGATGGAAGATATTGTCCGAAGTCCAGCCCTGGTTGGCCCCGAAATTGGCCAGTGCCAGGCGTGCCTCGCCGAACATACCGGTGCCGCTGCCCAGCGCCACAAAGGTGCCGGGAACACCGAAACCGATGATATCGGCAAAACCATCGCCGTTCACATCGGCCAGCGTGCGGGCAAAGCTGTTTTGCGAGGTCCAGCCGTTGGCCGGGTTGAAGTTGGTTGACGCCAGCGCAGGTGCGCCAAAGCGGCCCTCCGCCTGTGCCAGCGCAACCAGCACACCGGCCACGCCAAAGCCGATGATGTCGTCCCGCCCGTCACCATTCACATCGGCCAGCGCGCGATGGAACAGATTGTCCGACGTCCAGCCCTGATTGACGGCGAAATCCGTGATCGCCTCAAACAACGGCCCAAAGCCGCCATTGGCCGATCCAAGCACCGCAAGTGTGCCCGTTTGCCCAAAGCCGATGATATCGGCATAGCCATCGCCGTTGATATCGGCCACGTGGCGCGTGAAGCGATCCTGGCTTGTCCAGCCCGCGCCAATCGTGAAGTTGTCGAGCCGCGGTGCATTGGTTTGTGTGAACTGGCTGAGGCGATAATCAATCCCGCCAACCCGCACGAATTCGATGTTGAACAGCGTATCGGTGCCATCCGTGGCGGAACTGATCGTGATCAGCCTGTTCGCCCCGCGCGTCACCGTGATCACGGCACCGGTGTCGTTGATAACGGCCGTATCGATACCGGCACCCCCATCAATGATGTCGTTGCTGGGGCCGCCGACGAGAATGTCGTTGCCGGCACGGCCTTCCAGCCGATTGTTGGCGGCGTTGCCGGTAATGAGATCGGAAAATGCCGTGCCGATCACATTCTCGATGATCGTGCCATTGGCGATGCCCAGATTGCGCGGCACCAGATTGATGCTGCTGAAGCTGCCCGGCGTGAGATCGATGGTCGCGCCGGCCTGGCTGGGTGACGCGTCAATCGTGTCGATACCGCCATCATCCACCAGCCCCGGATACCAGAAATTGCCTCGATCAAGGCGGTAGACATCATCGCCCGTTGCCGTTGTCCGGGTGCCATAAATGAAGCGCACGGCCTCGATATCGAAGATCATCAGGCCTTCGTCCGACCGGCCCTCACCATAGGACATCAGGGAAAACCGGCCATTGCCGACATCTTCACCGGGAAGTTGAAAATCCCCGCTGAACGGGTGCTTCAAGCCGATGATGTGACCCAGTTCGTGGACGAGCAGGCTGTGGGAAATCTGCCCGAACTGCAAGGCAGCGGTCGGGATCGCACTGTTGATCATCAGGGGGGCAACAACCTTGCTGTCAGGGCCCACCCCCCTCTGCGCATAGCCATCCAACGTCATATTGTGTGAGCCGACAGCAAAATCAGCCTGTGCCGGGGTGGAAACTTCCACGAAGCGGATGTTGGCAATGCGTTCAAACTCATTGGCAGCTTGGCGAAAGGCCTGGCGAAAGGCCTGATCGACGGCCACCATCTGGAGGCTTTGGCCGCCGGGCAGAAACGAGCCGGTGAATGGCAATATGCTGCCGGTTTTCGATTGTTCGTAGGGCGCGTCGACAAACGCATAGCGGAAAACACTGGTGGTGCCGGGTTCCGGGCGCAGATCCGTTCCGTGCAACGCCAACACGGCAGCAGACGGCGGCGTGGCGCCGTTCATGTAGATGATGCGCTCGATGTTGGACGTGGGAACCCAGTTGTTCACATAGACATAGGCGATATCGTTGGCGCCCTCGCCAACAAATTCCCGAACCAGTGTCCGCGAATTGGTGATGATGTAGATGTCGTTATCGTTGCCGCCGTTCAGGGTCGCTGATCCAACCGACGAGTCGATGAGGACATCGTTGCCGTCGCCACCACCAAGATAGTCCACACCCGCGCCGGCGATCAGCGTGTCCCCGCCGGCATCGCCGTTCAGAATGTCGTTCCCGGCACCGCCAGACAACAGATCGTTACCATCGCCTCCGTTCAGGGAGTCGTCACCAAGATCGTCGAACAGCTGATCATCGCCGCTTTCGCCCAGCAGGATGTCATTGCCGCCCCCTCCCCACAGAAGATCATTGTCCCATGACCCTCTAAGCTGGTCATCACCACTGCCACCGATCACAAGATCAGAGCCGCCACCTCCGCTGACAACATCATTGCCTGCGCCGCCAAACAACAGATCGTTGCCGCCGGCCACGCTGATGAATGCACGCGTGCTCAGGTCAACTGGGTCACCATAGAGAGTATCGATACCTTCTCCGCCAATCAAAGTGTCGCCTTGTTCTCCACCAAACAGCAAGTCATTATCTACGCCGCCATCAATATAGTTGGTTCCCGTCGGGATTACGGCAGTATCGTCGCCGGCACCGAGAAACGCCGTGATCGCAGAACCAGCAAGCAGGGCATTGAAGCCAGTTGCATTGGCGAATATCATGTCTGGTCCCGCACCAAGATCAAACCAGCCAGTGACACGAGCATTTCTTACAACAATGTCTTCTCTACCTTCAGCACCGATAACGACCGCAAAAAAAGACTGGTCGGGTGTTGCGTTGCCGAACGAGATTCGATCATTGCCACCACGGGTTTCAATACGAACGCGCTGGCTGGTTGGAATATCGAAAACCTCCCCGGCGGGCGAACCGATGCGGGTCACATCTGTCTGGGGCACCGATGGTGGGGCTGGCAGCGCGGGCTCGGCCGGCGCGGTGAAGGTGAATGATGCCGGCGGCCCGATATAGCCAAACCCGGCCATAATAGCGGCAACAGCGGCATCATCGGTTGCCGTTCCTGTTGAAAACTGCGGCGCGCCCGGGGCAAACACGATCTGTACGGATGCGGATTGCACATCAAAGTCAAACGGTGTGGCAAGCACGGGCTGGAATGGTTGTGCAGAGAAATCGGCAGTCGATCCTGTACTGGCCTCGATCCACTGCCGTGCACTTTCACACAAACCACACATTAAAACGTGCCTCCGGGAACACCAAACTGCCTGTTCGACAGCAATAGCAGGAAATATATTTCGAACAGAAGTTCAAATCCGGGTCGCAATGTCTCCCGGTTCGCCGGATGCCCGTATCAACAGATCAGGCCGGCCCTGTCCAAATTCTGCTCCCCAAAAGAGCGGATGGCCGCCGGTAAAACACGCTGCCTGTGCGTCAGATCACCTGCCCATCAAAGGAGATGGCGGCAAACACACCGTTCTGCCCGAAGCCAACAATATCGGCGCGGCCATCGCCGTTCACATCGGCCAGTTCGCGGTGGAAGATATTATCCGAAGTCCAACCCTGATCGCGGCCGAAGTTGGCCACATCGAGCACAGCGGTATCGAAAACGACGCTCTGGCCCGCGGGCAGGCTGTACGCTACAAACGTGCCGGCACTGCCAAAGCCGACGATGTCGTCACGGCCGTCGCCGTTCACATCGGCCAGATCGCGGGTGAACAGGTCCTGCGAGGTCCAGCCCTGGCTGGTGCCGAAGTTGCTGAGCACATTCACCGCCGCAGCGAACGTGCCATTGGCCTGGCCCAGTGCGACCAGCACACCGGCCGTGCCGAACCCAACGATATCGGCCCGGCCATCGCCGTTCACATCGCCCACTTCACGGTGGAACAGATTGTCTGAAGTCCACCCCTGATTGACGCCAAAATCGGCCACGGCGAACGCGGCGGCGCCAAAGCTGCCGTTACCGGTGCCCAGTGCCACCAACGTGCCGGCTGTGCCAAAGCCGATGATATCGGCAAGGCCGTCACCGTTCACATCGGCCAGCGTGCGGGCGAAACCATCCTGCGATGCCCAGCCGTTGGCCGGGTTGAAATTGGTCGATCCCAGCGACGCCGCGCCGAATGTGCCATTGGCCTGCGCCAGCGACACCAGCACGCCGGCCGTGCCGAAACCGACGATATCATCGCGGCCATCGCCGTTCACATCGGCCAGCTCGCGGCGGAAAATAGTGCCTGACGTCCAGCCCTGATTGGCGCCGAAATTGGCGATCGCCACAAACGGTTGCCCAAAGCTGCCGCCCGCCGAGCCCAGCGCCACCAGCGTGCCGGCCTGACCAAAGCCGACAATATCGGCAAGGCCGTCGCCGTTGACGTCGGCGACCGTGCGCAAGAAACGATCCTGCGTCGTCCAGCCGCCAGCGCCAACGGTAAAGTCTGCCACGCGGATGCTGCCCGGATCGGAATAGCGGGTGGTGCTGAACAGCGTGTCGCCGAACCGGATCAGCTCGACCCCGGTCAGCGTATCCGTGCCATCTGCTCCTGCATTGACCGTCAGGCTGCCGTTGGCATTGCGGGTGATGGAGACGGTGGAGCGGGCGGCGGTGTAAATCGCCAGATCCGTGCCGGCACCGCCATCGATCGTGTCGTTGCCGGTGCCACCGAACAGTTCATCATTGCCCGCCAGGCCCTGCAAGCTATCGTCACCGCTGATACCGGCCAGAAAATCATCATTGGCGGTGCCGGTCAGCGTGTTGGCATCGGCCGTGCCCAGCAGACGCTGCCCGGCCGGCCGCGTGATCACATCGGACAAATTCAGACCGCCGCGCACGAACAGCGAAAAATCGCCCATGCCGCCAACAGCGTTCAGCAGAACGCCGCCATTCATCGCCGGCGCGATGGCGATATTGAACAGCAGCAGTTGCGACAGATCAATCCTGTCGATGCCGGTTTCAAAATCGTCGATCTGATCGGGTGACCCGGCCGTTGAATCGCCGATTGCAGTAAAGACAAAGCGATCGGCACCCGCGCCGCCCAGCAGAACATCCACACCGCCCCCACCATCGAGCGTGTCGTTGCCAATGCCGCCTTCCAGCCGATCGGCAGCGCTGCCACCCAATAGCGTGTCGGCACCGCCGCCGCCGATCAGCGTGTCGCCGCCAAAACCGCCTTCCAGCCGATCGGCGAACGCGCCGCCAACAAGGCGATCATTGCCGGCACCGCCGTTGGCAGTCTGCGCGGCAAGGCTGGCGGCACCATCAAAAACGTCATCGCCAGCACCGAGCTGGATCAGGCCGGCGATGCGACCGTTATTGGTGACCGTCACCGATTGGGTGTCGTCGGCGGTCTGCGGGTTACCGAAAAATCCAAGGAACTTGATGCCGCCAATACTGGTATCAGCCGCAATGGTGAGGTTGGTGCGCCTGTAAAGTTCAACAACGCCGGTGGTATTGGACGCTTCCAGCGTGACCAGGCTGTTGTCGAAGATCTGAATGGTGGCAAAATTGTTGACGCCGCGCAGGAACATGCCGGTGCCCTGCGGTTCGCCGTTGAAATCACCACCATTCGACAGGGACAGCGTTTCGAAATTGATGGCGTGATCGAGTTCGAGCACGGTGCCATTGCGCAGCTGGACCGACAGGCGATCCGATCCGGCGCCGCCGTCGATGCGGCTGCCGATGCGGGTTTGCACCGGGTTGGAAAATTGGCTGCGGCTGATGGTCAAACTATCGTCGCCGCCGCCAAGCGCAATCGCACCTGTGAGGACCGTATCGTTCGCAACCGAAACCTGATCCACGAAGTTCGACCCGGTCAGCGAGCGGATGGTCGAACGGTCATAGACCGACAGCCCTCCAGCAAAGCCTTCGGCGTTCTCAATGATCACCACATCGGCATTTGGGGTATCGAAGAAGCGCAAAGCATTGAACGTCCGCGTTGGCGCAGTAAAATCAATCTCGACGCGGGTAAGCGCAGTGCCGCGAAAGCTTTCAACGAAGCCGTCGCTGCGCAAGTCGAGGATCTCGAAGTTGGTCCCCTGAAAACCGCCAATATTGCCGGTTGGTGCAAGGCTGATGAAGCGATCGATGCCGGGACCACCATCGACAACGGGCCCCTGCGTGAAGCCCGAGGCCGATCGCAGGATGAAAATGTCATCGCCTTCGCCAAGCTCGACCGTGCGCCGAAAGTCGCTGCTGCCACTGAGGCTTTCGAAGACATCGTCGCCGCCGCCCAGCGCGACAGTGCCGATGATCGTGCCCGAATCCTCGATCCGATCGGCAAACGCCGAACCCACAATGACGGGCGCGAACTCTGGCCGGGGGAAATCGGCTGCCGTGCGGATGATGCCGCCAGACGCATTGACGATGGTGATGCCGGAACCCAGCAACACGATGGCGGAATCATTGTCGCCATCTCCGCGGATGCGGCCGATTTCGCTGTTGGTCAGCCGAACATTGTTACCGGTGATGCGATAGGCGGGGGTGCCGGTGACCGTTGCATCGTTGGTGACGATGGCACCAACCGTATCGAGCAGGATGGTCATGTTGCGCCCCAATCAAATCAATAACGAGCAAAAACCCGTCAGCAATCATGTGGATAGGGGTGGCTGTATTCAGGGTCAAGCCAGTGCTGCCGGCATCAGGCGCACGCGCATATTGGCATTGATGCAGTATGCGCCGCACCGTTCTATTGCACCGCCCTGCGATACGATCGCAGGTTAACGCTGTGTGGATGGCACTGGCTCCACGCCGGTGATGCGGCCGTGCACGAGATCGCTGTAATCCTGCGCCAGTTGCAGCGTCGCTTCACCCACCTGGAAATTCCACGGGCCGATTTCGGCCAGCGGCGTCACTTCGGCGGCGGAACCGGTCAGGAAGGCTTCCTGGAAACTGGCCAGTTCTTCCGGCCAGATCGCGCGTTCCACCACCTTGATGCCGCGGCGCTGAGCGAGCGCAATGATGCTGCGGCGGGTGATGCCATCCAGGAAACAATCCGGGGTGGGCGTGTGCAGTTCGCCGTTCTGGAAGAAGAAGATGTTCGCACCGGTGGCTTCGGCCACCTGCCCGCGCCAATCCAGCATCATGGCATCGTTGTAACCGGCGTTTTCAGCGGCGTGCTTTGACAAGGTGCAAATCATGTAGAGACCGGCCGCCTTGGCGCGCACCGGCGCCGTGTAGGGAGCCGGCCGGCGCCACGGCGCAATGTTGAGGCGCAGCCCCTTCTTCAGCGCTTCCGGGCCAAAATAGGCGCCCCATTCCCAGGTGGCGACCGCGAGATGCGCCCTGGTTTTCTGCGCCGAAACGCCCATCTGCTCGCTGCCGCGCCACGCGACGGGCCGCACATAAGCATTGGTGAGGCCGTTGGCGGCCAGGGTCTGCCGGCAGGCCTCGTCGATCTCTTCAACGCTCCACGGCAACGGAAAGCCCATCAGATTGGCCGAGTCGATCAGCCGCTGTGAGTGCAGCGACAGCGCATAGATATGGCCACCATAGGCGCGCGCGCCTTCGAACACCGAACTGGCATAGTGCAGGCCGTGGGTGAGAATGTGGACATTGGCTTCACGCCAGGGCTTCAATTCCCCATCCATCCAGATGAAGCCGTTGCGATCATCGAACGTAGCGTCGGTCATTGGGAACCTCTGGGCAGAAACCCTGTCAGCAGAAACAATGGTGAGGCTTGCCGCCCTGCCCCAGCAACAAACGAACAGTCTTGCCACCGCCGCCTTGCCGGGAATTGCGCGCCCCGCTTGTGTTGGCATAGCCTTTGTGGCAGATAAGTCAACATGACTGTCCCAATTTCTGCAACCGCCGCGCAGGCACACGTCTCCCCCTTGAAGGTGACGCCGGCCTCCCCGCTGTTCCTGCGGGAAGACGAGATCAGGCGCGGCATCGAGCTGCTGTATTTCGGCTACACGTCGATGATCCGCGGTGCCGATGCCATCCTGGAAGCGCAGGGGTTGGGCCGCGCCCACCACCGTTCGCTCTATTTCATCGCGCGCCGGCCGGGGCTTTCGGTCGGGGAACTCATCAGCCTGCTCGGCATCACCAAGCAATCGCTGGGCCGGGTGCTGACTGATCTGGGCAACCGCGAACTGGTCGAACAGCGCGTTGGCGTGGCTGATCGCCGCCAGCGCTTGCTCACCCTCACCGCCGCGGGCGCGGCGCTGGAAGCGCGACTGTTTACCGAACTGGAACGATCAATGGCGCGCGCCTATGGCGAAGCCGGGCAGCAGGCCGTCACCGGTTTCTGGGGCGTGCTGATGGGCCTGGTGCCGCCAGCAGACCGCGCGGCTGTGGAAGCGCTGCAAGGCTAGGGCGTGGAAAGCGATTTCAGATAATCGAACAGCGCCCGGCGTTCGGCATCGGTCATGTGCACCAGGCGGCCGCGCGCAACGCCCGACATCATGCGCACATCCTGGCCCTCTGGCGTTTTGCCGGTCGTGGTCAGCCGCTGAAACGCCGGCCAATCATAGCGCTGGATGACATCAGCCAGTGCCGGCGTGTCGCCGGGATAGCCGCCCAGGCCATGATTGTGGCATTCGGCGCAGGCCACGCGGGTGAAATATGCGCCCCAGCCCGGCATGCCGGGGGCGGGCGCAACCGCCGGGCCCACATCAGTCGCGCGTACCAGCACGGCGTTCAGGGCGACTTCGCCCGTTGCGGCCGCCGCCGCCTTGAACAGACGGCTTTTCACCGTGACCGGCGCTCCATCTTCCACAGCCGGCAAGGCGCGCAGATGGGCATGGACAGCAGCGATCTCGTTATCGGCCAGCGCGGCGAAATGTTCGGATGGCATGGCCCAGATCAGGCTGGTGCCGTCGGGCCGCAGCCCCCGGCGCACAGCGCGGGCAAAATCGGTCAGCGCCAGTTCGCGGGCACGGCGGCGCAGATTGGGCGCCGGGATGCCATAGAAATCCTCGCCGGCCAGCGCCTCGCCGTGACAGCCGGCACACCCATAGACCTTGACCAGACGCGCACCCAGAACGGCATCGCCGGGGCCGCCCGCCACGGTTTCGGGCAGCGCGCCGTGATCCTTGGCCAGCATGCGGTTGCCGGCCAAAAGCAGCGCGCCGCTGGCGCCGATGCCCAGCAGCAGGGCCGCACCGATCAAACCAACGCCGGCTTTCACCCATGCTCGCATGCTGTCTCCCCCGAGCGTGGAAAGACTATGCGACAATAGCGTCGCTGTCAGCCCAATTCCCTGGAGCGCGCCGCAGCAGCAGCCACCACCTGTTCAAGCAGCGGCGTCAGGCCCGGCATCAGCACCGAAAGGCCCGCCGCCGTGGTGCCGCCCGGCGAGGTGACGCGTTCCCGCAAGGCGGCGGCCGGCGTCGCGCCATCCTGTGCGGCGAGCGCAGCAGCGCCAATCAGCGTCTGGCGGGCGAGGCGCATGGCCATGGCGGGTTCCAGGCCGGCGGCTTCGCCAGCGGCGGCCAGCGCCTCGATGAAATGGAACACATAGGCCGGGCCGGAACCGGATACGGCGGTCACGGCATCGAACTGGGCTTCATCGGAAAGCCAGATCGTCTGCCCCACTGGCTGGAAAAGCGCTTCGGCGGCGCCCTGCACGATATCGCCATCGCGGGTGAACAGCGCGGTGGCGCCCTGCCCCACCGCAGACGGCGTGTTGGGCATGGCGCGCACGATGCCGGCGCCGGGGAACAGCCGCGCCAAATCCTCCGTGCGCACGCCCGCCATCACCGATATGATCAAGGTGAGCGGCCCCAGCCGGCCGGCGAGCGGCAGCACCGCCTGCGCCCAGGCCTGCGGCTTCACGGCGAGCACGACAATATCGGGCTTGCCCGTCGCTGGTGGCCGTGCCGAGGCTTCGACGCCGGGCGGCAGATTGCGGGCAGCCGGATCGATCACCGCCACCGGCCCCAGCCCTTCGGCCTGCCAGCGCCGCAGCAACGCACCGCCCATGTTGCCACAGCCGATCAACCAGATCGGCGCTTCGCCCGTCATGTTTGCCCCCAGAACCGGTCTTATGCTTCGCCGGCTGTCTCGATCAGCGCGGCGGCCAATGCTTCGACCGGGCTCTGGCCCGCCAGCAACACCAGCTGGAACACCGGATAATAGCGCTCGAACTCTTCCACCGCGGCATCGGTGAGGATTTCGGCCTGCGCCGGCGACAGGTCGCCACCGTCTTCGGCATCATCATCGGCCAACAGCGTGGCGTGGCGGAACAGGATCATGCCATCGGCCGACCACAGCTCGAAATGGCCCATCCACAATTGTTCGTTGATCAGCCCGATGGTTTCGTACACCGCCAGCCGGCGATCTTCGGGCACGGTGAGATCGGCCTGGGCGATGATCTGCAGCACCCGGTCTTCCCCGCGCCACAGCGCGCGTAGTTGGTATGTGCACCAGCCGCCC
>Ga0209278_1001681_pt1 | contig 13112 bp, 12 predicted proteins | sample JI81BgreenDNA_FD_187504 | JGI IMG/M metagenome (GOLD analysis project Ga0209278, IMG submission 187504) | Wastewater effluent complex algal communities from Wisconsin, to seasonally profile nutrient transformation and Carbon sequestration -... | ecosystem: Engineered > WWTP > Effluent > Algae... | reverse complement strand
GCTGGTGCATAGCCCTGTCCGTCGAATAGCATCTCGGCCCCGTTTCGGCGCGCCCAGCCCAACACGAGAGACCGGGCCCCTTCCCCCCCGCCAAGTGCTGCGCAGGAACGGCGGCAGCGCAGCACGCCAAAGACGATGTCCCGCACCGCCGCGCGATCACCCGAGCCCGCATAGCGATTGGCGCGCCCCCAGTTCACCAGCGCCACTTCCGCAGGACGTCCTGCCAGGACGGCCTCCATCACGTTGATGGCCGCCGCCACACGCGCACCGGGCGTCATGCCTTGCGCTCCTGCAGAATGTTGCCGCCATCCACCACGATCACCGCCCCGTTCACATAAGAGGCCGCGTCCGAAGCGAGGAAGGCCACCACTGCCGCCACCTCGTCAGGCCTGCCCGCACGACCGGGGGGCGTGGCGGTTGCCGCCAGCAACTCCTCGGGTGTAGAGGCCTCTGTCGCCACCCAGCCGGGTGCCACCGCATTGACCGTGACGCCCCGCGCCGCGACCTCAAGCGCCAGTGCATGGGTCAGCCCCACCATCCCAGCCTTGGCTGCGGAATAGGCCGCTTCTCCGGGATTGGAAACATAGGGACCCGTCACGCTTGCCATCATGACGACCCGGCCGTGCCCCTGCGCCACCATTCCGGGCAGGAAGGCCCGTGTCACCAGCACCGCCGTGGTCAGAGAAGCATCCATCGCCCTGCGCCACTGAGTGGGATCAAGATCAAGGAAGGGCACCTGCTCGGCTGGAGAACCGACCGACCCCATGCCAGCGTTGTTCACGAGAACATCAACCGGCCCGACTTCATCCAACAATCGCGCCACCTGGGCGGGTTCCGACAGGTCGGCCACATGTGCGGTCACGTTGAAGCCCTCGGCGATCAGTTCCGCCGAACGCAGGTGGATTCTCCCGGTCGTCGCAGTGATAGCCACACGGCTCCCCTCACAAGCCAGTGCGCGTGCGCAGGCAAAGCCGATGCCTCCGGGAGCACCCGCGCCCGTCACGAGAACCCGCACTTGCCTTGCCATGCTTTCCCCCGCATTTCCGGCACGGACCATAGGAAAAGGCAGGCGACTTGACCAGCACCCGCCCCACTCCACCCTTTCGACTTCGCAAGAATTCGGCGTGGCCAGCGAAGGATCGTTTCCTGCCCTACTCCGCCTGATCGGCAAGTTTGCCATTTAGCATTCCGGATTTCTCTTCTCCGAGACGGTCAAACAGGCCCAACTGGGTTTCGAGAAAATCGATTTGCCCCTCCTGATCTGCGATGAGTTCGTCGAAAAGTGCTCGGGTGACGAAGCCGCGCACCGAATCGCAATGCCGCCGTGCCTCGACATAGACGGTGCGCGCCTCGTGCTCGGCGGCGAGGTCCGCCTCCAGCGTCTCGCGCAGGGACTGCCCGATACGGAGAGGGTCCCGTTTTTTTGCGGCTTGGGATGCCCTTCCAGAAAGATGATCCGCGCGATGAGTTTGTCCGCATGGTGCATCTTTTGGTTACTCTTGGCCCGCGACTTCGCAGCAGGATGGCCGAACCCCAAGTCTTCCTGCAACCGGAAGTGCAGCCAGTACTAGCTGATTGCGGTCCGTTCCGACCGCAACGCCGCGTTCAGATAGTCAATAACCTTGGGATCGCCCTTCATAGCGGTACTGTCCTTGCCTGAGGATGGGTATGGGACGGCTGGACCGCACCGTTATGGCGGGGGACGTGGGTACGTTTAGGCTCGCACACAAACGCATCGTGTCAAGAAAGAGCGGCATGCATCCGTCGCAAGCGGCGCGCAGTGACAATCGATCACAGCGGCCCCTTCATTTCGTCAGAATGAGTTTTCCCATCCGCGTTACCCGGAGGACATAAACCTCTCCCCGATGTACCAGACGCGCGATGCTGCCACCTCCCATAAGGGTGATGACGTCATACTGGGGGGGCTCTGCCTCGGTCCTGTCTTGGTTCAGGTTCTCAGGCGACACGGCTCTTTACGCGATAGGGGAATACTGATGTCGCAAACCCTATAAAAACTGTCAGCAATGTAAAGTCGAGAAATTCACTCAACCAAAGATCGTCCTTGTTGCTCCAATGCAAAACGGGCGCCCGTTAGGGGCGCCCGCTCCGCTTTTTCTGCCTTCCTGAAAGGTTCAGGCGGCTTCCGTGATGAACTTCACCGCATCGCCGAAGGTCTGGATCGTCTCGGCCGCGTCATCAGGAATCTCGATCCCGAATTCTTCCTCGAAGGCCATGACAAGTTCCACGGTGTCGAGGGAGTCTGCACCAAGATCGTCGATAAACGAGGCATTCTCGGTCACCTTGTCCTCCTCGACGCCCAGATGCTCGACGACGATCTTCTTCACGCGTGCGGCGATGTCGCTCATGTCACTTCCTCTTTCACGTTGCGGGATCGCGTCCCGTTCCTTGTCCCTGCCCGGAGGGGCATCTTCCCCGCTTACCATACGGGTAGACCGAATTAACTCCCGGTCCGTTCGCCGCGCCTATAGCAAGGGTGTTCCCGCAAGGCAAACGCTTTCCATTCCATGGGAACGGCGTCCACCTACACCATGTCCATCCCGCCGTTCACATGCAAGGTGGCACCCGTGACATAGGCGGCCTCGGCTGAGGAAAGGTATAGAACCGCCGCAGCGATCTCTGCTGGATCTCCCATCCGCCCAGCCGGGACGGCTGTCAGGATGCGGGCCTTCTGCTCTTCGTTCAGCTTGTCGGTCATGGCCGTGGCAATGAAGCCCGGCGCGACGACGTTGACCGTAATGCCGCGGCTTGCAACTTCTGCCGCAAGCGATTTCGACAGGCCCAGCAGGCCGGCCTTGGCGGCCGAATAGTTCACCTGCCCCCCATTCCCGGTGGTACCCACGACCGAACCGATATTGACGATGCGCCCCCACCGCGCCTTCATCATGCCCCTAACGGCTGCGCGGCACAGGCGGAAGGTCGCCGTCAGGTTGACGTCAAGGACGCTGGCCCAATCCTCGTCCGACATCCGCATCACAAGGCCATCACGCGTGATACCTGCGTTGTTCACAAGGATGTCGACTGATCCCATAGCTTCGGTCGCGCGTTTCACCAAGCCTTCGACGTCCTCTGCGACGGACAGGTTGCAGGGGAGTACATGCGCGCGCCCGCCAAGTTCAGCCGCTGAAGCCTCCAACGGTTCCACTCTTGTCCCCGAAAGCCCGACGGTCGCCCCTGCCCTGTGCAGCATACGCGCGACTTCGGCCCCGATCCCGCCCGAAGCGCCAGTGACCAGCGCCGCCTTTCCTGTCAGATCGAACATTGCCCGCTCCCTTGCGAAAATCCCGGGCGACCTCCTAGCAGCATCCCGCCATCCGCGCCACCCGCTCCGCTATGCCATGGCCAGAAAGGGCGCAACCTCCTCCATCACTTGCCAATTGTTCGATTAGCTGGACAGCCGCTGCCCCAAAGCGTGAGGCACGCTGAACACAGCCGGGCGTGTTCAACGATGCTGCCCGCTCAAACACTCCTCACGACCTGCTGGAAACTGACGTTTCCAAACTATCCCCAAGGTCTTCCCGGAACTCTGACAAAGCCCTTCCGAACGCCGTTTCCACCGTTTTAACAATTCCTCAGAGGGGGTCGCCCTACGGCTACCGGGGCTTAAAGCCCCGATCCTAGAGCCGGAGCGAATGAAAGGGCGAGACAAATTCCTTGCGGCAGCACGCCGCTCCGCTTACTTCCCGGTTCATCCTCTGGCCGCCTGAACATCCTCCGGAGTGCCAACCGCGCGCAAGGAAACATCGCCCGAAACGATCCGCTTGATCATCCCCGATAGGGCCTTCCCTGCGCCGATCTCCCAGAACTCGGTTACGCCCGCGCCCTCCATCCAAAGAACGGACTCGCGCCAGCGTACCGATCCCGTCACCTGTGCCACCAGCAGATCGCGGATGCGGTCGGGTTCGGTCACCGCCTCGGCCCGCACATTCACCACCACCGGCACGACCGGCTTTTCCACCACCACCGCGGCCAGCGCCTCGGCCATCACCCGTGCGGCGGGCTGCATCAGCGCGCAATGGAAGGGCGCGCTAACGGGCAGCAGCAGCGCCCGCTTGGCCCCCTTGGCCTTGGCAATCTCCACTGCCCGCTCCACCGCCGCCCTATGGCCCGACACAACGACCTGTGCGGGATCGTTGTCGTTTGCGGCCTGACAGACCTCGCCCTGCGAGGCCTCGGCGGCCACCGCCACGGCCGCCTCGAAATCCAATCCCAGCAGCGCGGCCATGGCCCCCACGCCTACGGGAACCGCCTCCTGCATGGCGCGCCCTCGGATGCGCAGGAGTCGCGCCGTATCCGACAGGCTCAGCGAACCCGCCGCGCAGAGCGCCGAATACTCGCCCAGGGAATGCCCCGCCACGAACCCCGCATGGGACGAAACCGTTATCCCCTCGGCCTCCAGCGCGCGCAGCGCCGCGATCGAGGTTGCCATCAACGCAGGCTGCGCATTCTGCGTCAAAGTGAGTTCGGCAATATCGCCTTCCCAGATGAGGACGGAAAGCCGTTCTCCCAGCGCCTCGTCGACCTCGTCGAAGACAGCCTTCGCCGACGGATAGACCTCGGCCAGCGCCCGCCCCATCCCGATGGTCTGCGCCCCCTGCCCCGGAAACACGAATGCACGGCTCATGGCCCGCCCCTCCTTCACAATCCCGGCCATACGGCCCCTACACTCTCGCTTATCCAAAGCGACGGCTTCGCGCAATCTACGGGCCTGGGACGTCGGGTGTTGGAGAAACTGGCACATCTCCTGCACGGTGCTCAACCGTCGGTAAACCAAATGGGTCTACTGTCGTTACAGACTGTGCACGGTCGCCCATCTCGGGTCGCCGCTCCTCAAGCCCAATCCAAGGTGACCATGAAAGACATTTCCCCTGACGAAATGCCCCTGATCGCTGATCGTGGCCCCCTTCCGACCTCCATCGCCCCTTTGACCGAAACTTCGCACACCCAAGCAGAAACCGGTGTCATCCGCGAGATTGCTGCGGAAGTCGGTACCCTTTCCGTTTCGCTTGCCGATGTCTCTGGCGCAGTCGAAGATGTCGACAAGCTGATGCACAGCCAGGTCGAGACACTCCGCGGTCTTCGGGGCCTTTCCGAGGAACTGTCGCGCGGAAATGACGCCATCCGCGATGCAGCCCGGACAGCGCTAGGCGCAACGGTCGATGCCCGCCAGACCGTGGCCTCCGGGCAGACCCGCATCGACGCCGCACTTTCCGATGTCACCACTCTTGCCAATCAGGTCGCCCTCTTTGGCGAAAGGATCGAGGCACTGACGCAGGCGCTGGGCAAAGTCGCCCGCGCGGCGGGCGACATCGACGCAATCGCCCGGACCACCAACCTTCTCGCCCTCAACGCCTCTATCGAAGCCGCGCGCGCGGGCGCAGCAGGCAGGGGCTTCATGGTGGTCGCGCAGGAGGTGAAACAACTCTCTGGCCGTACGCAGGACGCCACGCGCCTGATCGAAGCCAACCTCGCCGATCTTACGCGGGAAATCACGGCCATCGCAGATACCGGCCGCGCCGCTGCCGACAGTGCGGGCAAGGTCCGGCGTGAGGCGGGCCATGTCTCCCGCGTCATGGCCGAGATCGACACTGCCGTCCTCGCCATCGCCGACCGACAGGATGAGATCACGCGCTGCACCGAAAGCGTCGCAAGCCAGGTCATCGCGACCGAGGATGGATGCCATGGCATTGGCGCAGGGGTCACGCAGGCGGCGGGTCGCCTTTCCGCCGCGAAGGCAAGCCTGTCCGGCCTTGTCGATGCCAGCGAACGCCTCGTCGCATCCACCGCACGTCTGGGCGTTGAGACCGTCGATACGCCCTACATCGAAGCGGTCAAGGAAGCCGCCGCGCAGATCTCTGCCCTGTTCGACACAGAGGTCGCGGAAGGCCGCATCTCGCTGCGCGACATGTTCGATCAGGACTATCGTCCGATCCCAGGCAGCGATCCGCAGCAGATGTTGGCCGCCTTCACAGCCATGACAGACCGGGTTCTTCCCGCTGTGCAAGAACCGCTTCTTCAACTGTCCACCGACGTCGTGTTCTGCGCAGCCGTGGATGTGAACGGCTACCTGCCAACCCATAACCGCAAGTTCTCGCTGCCGCAGCGCCCGGGGGACCCCTCTTGGAACGCAGCGAATTGCCGCAACCGACGGATATTCGCTGATCGCGTGGGTCTTGGCGCGGGCCGCAGCACCCGCCCCTTCTACCTGCAATCCTATCGCCGTGACATGGGCGGCGGCACTTTCGCGCTGATGAAGGATGTCTCGGCCCCGATCTACGTCAATGGCCGCCACTGGGGCGGTCTGCGGCTTGCCTATCGGGTCTGACGCGGCGGCAAGAGGGGGCGGCGCGACGTGTCGCCTCTTGCTGCGCGAAACACCCCATGCGACATCCGCCCACATGGCCCGTCATGTCCACCCTGCCCTGCGCCGCCTCGCCTATGCCACCACCTTCGAGGCAGGCGGCGTCCTGCTCTCAACCGCGATCCTGCTGCTTATGTCCGGGGCTTCGACAGGCAGTTCCCTTGCCTTTTCCATAGTCGCCTCAAGCGTTGCGATGCTTTGGAACCTCGTTTTCAACGCAGGATTCGAGGCCTGGGAAAGCCGCCAAAGCGTCAAGGGGCGAGGCATCGCCCGTCGCATCGTCCACGCCCTTCTGTTCGAAGGCGGTCTGGTTCTGTTGCTCATTCCGCTCACCGCATGGTGGTTCTCTGTCACCCTCATGCAAGCGCTGGTCTACGAGGCCGTGCTGATCGTGGCATTCCTGTTGTATACCTACGTCTTCACCTTGGTCTTCGATCACCTGTTCGGGTTACCCGCTTCGGCCCGCTGACAAATCAGCCACCCTTGCACTCCCGCACCCTTTCTGTATAAGGCCGCATCCTTTCCGCATGAAACACGAACCGGCGCAGCCTCTCGTGGACGGGCCGCGGAAAGGCCGAACGCCCGCCCTATGAAATGCGCCCTGTAAGAACTGGAGTGCACATGGCTCTTTACGAGCATGTCTTCATCGCGCGCCAAGACCTTTCCAACGCGCAGGCCGAAGGCCTTATCGAACACTTCTCCACGGTTCTCGCGGACAACGGCGGCAAAGTCGTCGAGTCGGAGTACTGGGGCGTCAAGACGATGGCCTACAAGATCAACAAGAACCGCAAGGGCCATTACGCCTTCCTGAAATCGGACGCCCCGTCGGCCGCCGTTCAGGAGATGGAGCGCCTGATGCGCCTGCATGACGACGTCATGCGCGTGCTGACCATCAAGGTCGAAAAGCACGGCGATGGCCCCTCGGTCCAGATGCAAAAGCGCGACGACCGTGAGCGTGGCGACCGTTCCGAAGGCGGCTTTGGCGGTGGCGAACGTCGCGAGCGTAGCTTTGGCGACCGTCCGGAACGCACGGGCGACCGTGGCGGCTTCCGCCGTTGATCAAGCCCAGGAAAGGACCATAAACCATGGCGAACAAACCGTTTTTCCGCCGTCGCAAGGTCTGCCCCTTCTCGGGCGACAATGCTCCTGCGATCGACTACAAGGACGTCCGTCTGCTGCAGCGCTACATCTCTGAGCGTGGCAAGATCGTCCCGTCCCGCATTACCGCCGTTTCGGCGAAAAAGCAGCGTGAACTGGCGCAGGCGATCAAGCGTGCCCGCTTCCTCGCCCTGCTCCCCTACGCCGTGAAGTAAGGAGCGACGAACATGCAAGTTATCCTCCTTCAGCGCGTGGCCAAGCTTGGCCAGATGGGCGAAGTCGTTAACGTCAAGGACGGCTACGCCCGCAACTTCCTCTTGCCGCAGGGCAAGGCGCTCCGCGCCAACGAGGCGAACATCAAATCCTTCGAGGCAAAGAAGGCCCAGCTTGAGGCCAACAACCTCGAGACGAAGAAGGAAGCCGAAGCCGTGGGCGCCAAGCTCGACGGTCAGGCCTTCGTGGTGATTCGTTCTGCCTCTGACGCCGGCGCATTGTACGGCTCTGTCACCACACGTGACGCGGCCGATGCTGCCACGGCTGCGGGCTTCACCGTGAACCGCTCGCAGGTCGTCCTCGATCGTCCGATCAAGGATCTCGGGCTTCACACTGTTTCGGTCGTGCTGCATCCGGAAGTGACCGTGAAGGTCACTCTGAACGTCGCTCGTTCGCCGGAAGAGGCCGAATTGCAGGCGTCTGGCAAGTCCATCCAGGAACTGGCCGCCGAAGCCGAAGCCGCTGCCGATTTCGAAATCGCCGAACTTTTCGACGATATCGGTGGCGCGGCATCGGAAGACGCCTGACCTTAGGCTCCGGATTGAAATCGAAGAACCGCGCTGGGCAGCCAGCGCGGTTTTTCCTTGCGTGGCACCGCTTCTCAAGAGACCTGTCGCCCGCGACATCCTATGTCGCCGCTGCCTAAGCCAGCGCGCCCGCCGCCCCCTAGCGTGGCCAGCGGAGGAAAGCATGACCACCCTAGCCCAACCATTGCCCGGCCAAACGGCAAAGGGAATAGCCCTGCTCGTCGCGGGTGTCGCCGTATTTTCGGTGCAGGACTTGATCCTGAAACTTCTTTCCGGGGCCTATCCCCTGCATCAGGCGATGCTGCTGCGCTCGCTCACCGCAATTCCGTTCCTGCTGATCCTCGTTCATTGGGAGGGTGGCCTGCGCAGCCTCTTTACGCCGGGCACCCGCGCCATGATGCTGCGCGGCTGCGTGATGTTCGCTGCTTATACCGCCTATTACCTGGCCCTTGCCGCGCTGCCCATGGCCACAACCGTTGCGCTTTATTTCTCGGCCCCGCTCTTCATAACCATCCTCTCTGTCATCTTCCTGGCCGAGAGAGTCGGCCCTCGACGGTGGTTCGCCCTCATGGCCGGGTTCTCAGGCGTACTGATCATGGTCCGCCCCGGTGGCACGCTCTTCGATTGGGCCGCGCTGCTTCCTGTCCTATCTGGCCTGACCTACGCCATCTCCATGATCGCCGCTCGTCGACTTGGCACCACCGAAACCGCCTCGGCGTTGGCCTTTTGGGGTAATGCGGTCTTCCTCCTAGGCGCCATCTTCCTCTCAGCCCTGTTCGGAAGAGGCACTTGGGAAGGCGACGCCCACCCGTCACTAGCATTCCTCCTACGAGGTTGGGTTACCCCGACAGGCTTCGACCTTATGCTGATGATGTCCTGCGGCATCATCGCCGCCGCAGGCCTGACGCTCCTCACACAGGCCTACCGCGTGGCGGAGGCATCGGTCGTCACCCCGTTCGAATATACCGGCCTGATCTGGTCAGTCCTATATGGCTGGATCTTTTGGCAGCACTGGCCGAACGATACAGACTGGATCGGCATCGCCATTATCGTGGGCGCCGGACTCTACATCCTCTGGCGCGAAGCCCGCGAATAGGAAAGGGGCCGAAGGCATCGCCCCGGCCCCTTGCATATTCCCCGAAAGGGGCTCGGCTTACATCTCGTCCAGCGCCTCGACGGCTTTCTGCAGGTCTTCCTTGCCGACTTCCTTCTCGGTCACCTTCGCCCCAGCCACGATGTGATCGACGACCTTGTCCTCGAAGATCGGCGCGCGCAATTGCTGCTGAACCTGCTGGTTCTTTTGAACGAACTCGAAATAGGCGCGCTCCTGCCCCGGATAGTTGCGGGCCTGCGCCAGCACGGCCTGCGTCATCTCGGCGTCGGTCACGGTCACTTCGGCCTTGCGGCCCACTTCGGCCAGCAAAAGGCCCAAACGGACGCGGCGCTCCGCAAGGGTCTTGTGCTCGTCCGTCGGGTCGATGTTGCCGTGGTTGTGGCCGTGCTCGTGCGGGTTTTCCTCATGCCACAACTGATGCGCGATCTGCGCGGCCTCGGCTTCCACCAGACGCGCTGGCAGGTCGAACTTAACCATCCCGTCAAGCTGGTCCAGCAGCGCCCGCTTCATCACCGCCCGCGCGGCACCCTTGTACTCCGCCTCAAGACGCTCCGCGATCTGGCCCTTCAAGGCGGCCAGATCCTCCGCCCCGAACTTCTTGGCCAGCTCGTCGTCGATCTCGGCTGCCTTCGGCTCCTTCACCGCCTTGATCGTGCAGGCAAACACCGCAGCTTTGCCCGCCAGATGCGCGGCGCCGTATTCCGCCGGGAAGGTCACGTTGACCGAAACCTCGTCACCGACCTTGGCGCCGACCAGCTGATCCTCGAAGCCCGGGATGAACGACTTCGACCCCAGCACAAGCGGATAATCCTCGGCCGAGCCACCCTCGAAAAGTTCCCCGTCGACCGAGCCTTTGAAGTCGATCACGACCTGATCGCCGTCCTTGGCCTTCGCGCCCTTCTTGCGGTCGTCAAACGACTGCGCGGTGGAGGCGAGGTTCTTCAGCGCCTCTTCCACATCCGCGTCAGACGCCTTCACGACAAGTTTCTCGATCTTGATCTTCGACGAGTCCAGATCCGGGATCGGCGGCAGCGCCTCGTAGGTCATCTCGACGACGACATCCTTGCCCTCGGCCCAGGTCTCGCCATCGACCATCTTCACCTCGGGCTGCAGCGCGGGGCGGTCGCCGGTCTTGTCGAAATGGTCCTTCATCGCGCCGTCGATGGCATCCTGCATCGCATCGCCCAGCAGGCGCTGGCCGAACTGCTTCTTCAGGATCGCCAGCGGCACCTTGCCCTTGCGAAAGCCCTTCATCTCGATCTCGGGCTGCGCCTCGACCAGCTTTTCCTGCACCTTGGCGTCCAGCTCGGCCGCCGTCACCGTGATGGTGTAGGCGCGCTTCAGACCTTCGTTCAGGGTCTCGGTGACCTGCATGTTTCCGTCCTTCTCATCTCATCCCTGGTGCGGGTGGAGGGACTTGAACCCCCACGCCTCACGGCGCCAGAACCTAAATCTGGTGCGTCTACCAGTTTCGCCACACCCGCAAATTGCCCAAAACGCGCCCGCCCGTCCCCTCAGGTCCGGCCCGCACGCGCCCTGAAAATTCCGCGCCGTTCTAGCAAAGCCCCACGGGGGATGCGAGAGGAAAATCAGGGCGAAATCTGACACAGATTTCGCGCCGTTTCCTGACGCAGGAAACGTGGCGGGCATCCTGCCCGCAAACCGGAATTTGCGTCAAATTCCGCTGCGATTTTTGCGTCAAAAATCGCCCTCACACGCCCAACCGTCGAAACACCGCAGGCAGCATCTCGGGCAGATCCTCCGCAATCAGCCCCGGCCCGAACTCCCGCGCGCAGTCCACATGCAGCCAGGCCCCCGTGCAGGCCGCATCAAAGGGCAAGAAACCCCGCGCCATCAGCCCCGCGATGAACCCCGCCAGCACATCCCCCGACCCGGCTGTCGCCAACCACGGCGCCGCCCGCTCATACTGCGCCGAATTCACCGCGCAGCGCCCATCGGGTGCGGCGATCACCGTATCCGCCCCCTTGAACAGCACCACGCACCCCGCCCGCGCCGCCGCCTCCCGCGTCGCATCCACCTTGGAATAGGCAGGCCCCGCAACCGCAGGCGCAGCCAGCCTCTCCGCAATATCCGGAAACAGCCGCGCAAACTCGCCCGCATGCGGCGTCAGCACGCAAGCCCCATGCAGCGCCCCGAACAGCCCCGCCTCCCGCGACAGGATCGTCAGCGCATCCGCATCCAGCACGACTCCCGTAGGGCGGGGTTCACCCCGCCGCTGAAGGGGTTCACCCCGCCCCCCCAAAGCCGCCGCCACCAACCCCACCTCCCGCGCCCCGGTCCCCAACCCCGGCCCCAGACAGACCGCCCCGATCCGCCCATCCTCCAGCACGGCCTCCAAGGCCCCCCCATCCTCCACCACCCGCAGCATCACCGCATCCAGCCGCGCCGCATTTTCGACCAAGGCCGCCGAAGGACACCCCAGCGTCACCACCCCCGCCCCGATCCGCAGCGCCCCCCGCGCCGCCAGACGCGCCGCACCGCCACGACCGCTAGGGCCACCCAGCAAGAACACACTGCCGTTCAGGAACTTATGTCCCCAACTGTGCTTGCGAAGTCCGGGGTGGTGGCCGTCGACCATCGCCGTTCTGTCCGACGCAGGGCGGGCGATCAGCTTCAGACCGATATCTTTGATCACCAGACGACCACAATAACTTGGCCCATCGGCAAGAAAATGGCCAAGCTTGGCACTCTGAAAGGTCACGGTCAGATCGACCTTTCGCAGCCAGCGTTGCAACAGGCGACCGGAATCCGCGCATAGCCCCGAAGGAATATCGACCGCCACGTAATGGCTGACGTATTCATCCATAGTGTCATCCAACCAACGAAGGACTGACAGCAGAGGATCAAGGATAGGACGGACAAGACCTGTTCCGAACAGGGCATCGACGACGATCTGATCCTTCTTCTGCGCCAAAAAGGACAAAAGGTCACCGTCGTCCTGAGGCGCAACGATCGCCCCTACCTCCCCCATCCCCCGCCACCGCTCATAATTCACCCGCGCATCCGCGGGCATCCGCGCCGGGTCGCCGTAGAGGAAGACCTCCACCTCCCACCCCCGCTCCCGCAGCAACCTCGCCACGACAAACCCGTCGCCGCCATTGTTCCCCGGCCCGCACAGCACGACGGCCCGCCCGCCTGCGGAAAGCTCCGGCCATTCCGCGAGGATCGCCTCCACCACCCCCCGCCCGGCCCGCTCCATCAGCTCCAGCCCGGTCACCGCGCCGCTCTCGATCGCCGCCGCCTCGATGGCGCGCATTTGTGCAGAAGTCAGAAGCTCAGCCATCCCGCCGCCCAATCCTTTCGCAAACCGCCCACCAAACAGCCGCTTTGCACAAATTTTAATCACACCGTCCCGAAACGGCCCCTTAACCTTTCGCCGTGTCGGAACTGCGATTGTCCCTCCCCAGCAGAAATGATCATACCCCGGAAGACAAGGCACACGGGGGGAGAGTCGGCCCATGAAGAAGATCGAGGCGATCATCAAGCCGTTCAAGCTGGACGAGGTGAAGGAAGCCCTTCAGGAAGCCGGCATCCAGGGCCTTTCCGTGACCGAGGTCAAGGGCTTCGGCCGCCAGAAGGGCCATACCGAGCTTTATCGCGGCGCCGAATATGTGGTCGATTTCCTGCCCAAGGTGAAGATCGAGGTCGTCCTCACCGACGACATGGTCGACACCGCGATCGAGGCGATCGTCTCCGCCGC
>Ga0209278_1001680_pt1 | contig 13114 bp, 9 predicted proteins | sample JI81BgreenDNA_FD_187504 | JGI IMG/M metagenome (GOLD analysis project Ga0209278, IMG submission 187504) | Wastewater effluent complex algal communities from Wisconsin, to seasonally profile nutrient transformation and Carbon sequestration -... | ecosystem: Engineered > WWTP > Effluent > Algae... | reverse complement strand
CCGATCGCCCGCCGTGGCCCATCATGACGATTGCCAATGATGCAAACCGATGAATTAGCCCTGGCCCCCTTGAGCCACGATCCTTAAGCTACCCCTTGCAGTCGCAATCGCAGGGCTTGTTCTGCCTGTTCTCGATCGTCGAAATGGACTTTTTCCGTACCGAGAATTTGGTAATCTTCGTGGCCTTTTCCGGCGATCAAAATGCAGTCACCGGGCTGGGCTTCGAGGATGGCGCGTTGGATGGCCGCCGCGCGATCGGCCTCCACGGCGTAGTTTGCTTCGGGATCGATGCCCGCCACCACGTCGTTCAAAATGCGCTGGGGATCTTCCGTGCGCGGGTTGTCGGAGGTGACGATCGCCCAGTCCGCCAAGCTGGCCGCAATGCCGCCCATGATGGGCCGCTTGGTGCGATCGCGATCGCCCCCACAGCCAAACACGCAAATCAATCGCCCCGCCACAAAGGGCCGCGCCGCCCGCAAGGCATTGTCCAAACTGTCGGGCGTGTGGGCATAGTCCACGATCGCGCTGATGTCCTGGGGCTGGGCCGTGTCGGTCACTTGCACCAACTGCATTCGCCCCGGCACTCCCGGAAACTGCGGCAAGGCGGCGGCCATCGCTGACAAGTCGAGGCCCAAATGCAGACCCGTGGCGACAGCGGCGAGCCAGTTTTGCAGGTTGAACTGACCCACGAGGGGCGATCGAAACGCCACCTCTCCGGCCGGGGTGTGCAACGTGCCGCCCACGCCATCGAGGCCGTAGGTCAAGCCACTGAGGTAAAAATCGGCGCTGCGGTTGTCAATGCTATAGGTCCAGCAGCGATCGCGATCGAGCCGCTCCACCAACCGACCGCCGTAGGGATCATCGAGATTGACGATCGCCCGGCCGCGCAAATAGTCGGCCCCAAACAGCAGCGCCTTTGCGTCAAAGTAGGCTTCCATGGTTCCGTGGAAGTCCAAATGATCCTGGGTCAAATTCGTGAACACTGCCACCTGGAAATCGCACCCCTGCACCCGGCGTTGGGCCAGGGCGTGGGAACTGACTTCCATCACGGCGTAGTCCGCTCCGGCCGATCGAGCGGTGGCCAACTTGCCCTGCAAGTCCACGGCGAAGGGCGTGGTATGAACCGCCGTTTGTTCAAAGCCCGGCCAGCGAACCACCAGGGTTCCCAGCAGCGCCGTGGGGCGATCGGCCGATTTCAGCAAAAATTCAATGAGTTGGGTGGTGGTGGTTTTGCCATTGGTGCCGGTCACGCCCACCAACTGCAACTGCCGGGTGGGGTGGCCATAAAACGCGGTTGCCAACTCTGCGCAGGCCCCCACCACATCCGTCGCACTGATTAGGCAGGGGGCGATCGGGTCATTGGGGCTGGCCGCTGCAATCTCCGGGAACACCACCGCCGCGATCGCGCCCGCCTCGATCGCATTGCGCCAAAACTCACCCCCATCCACGCGCGCTCCCGGCAACCCAATGAACAGATCCCCGGGCTGACAAGCGTGGGAATTGGTCGCCAAGCCTTTCACGGGGTGATCGAGCGCTGGATGCTCCGGCACAACCAAATCAGTGGTGACAGCTCCTAAGAGATCGCGCAAAGTCATCGGTTCCATCGGCGGTTATGGCCTCCCCAGGTCATCAAATCGAGTGGGATCACAACGGTTGACGCAGCCCTATTGTCGTTTTCGCCAGCCGTTTTCGCCAGCCGATCGCCACGCCAGCGGGCTGGAACAGGCATTAGACCTCTTGCATCAATCAAGACCCTCACCCTAAATCCCTCTCCCAGAGCGGGAGAGGGACTTGGCCGGACTGGATGAGATCGCTGAAAACCCCGATTTCTATCTCCCCTTCGCCCATCTTGGGAGAAGGGGTTGGGGGATGAGGGTCTCTGGCTGATTCGCGCAAGGGGTCTATTGAACAACGGGCATCAACCTCGATCGTTCCTAACAGGATAGGCGAGGACTTGGCCGCTTACCCAGTCGTGTTACCCAGTCGGGGTCGATGGGTCGATGGTGGCAAAGGCTTGGCGCAGATGTTGTTCGAGCTGAACCACCGTGCAACGCGGCGAGGGCCGGGCGATCGGGACTTCATCCCCCGTCGCCGTCCGGTAGCGCAGCACGGGAATTTCATATTGAAAGGCCGCAAACCAGCGATCGTCGGTGGTGATGTCGCGAATCGCGATCGCAAAGGACAGATCACTCGACAGCTTGACCATCTCCAGCTTTTCTCGCAAGCCTTCGCACAGATGGCAGTCGGGCTTGCTATACAAAACCAATACGCGATCGATCATGCCCGCGATCCCCAATTTCGCCCCATCATACCGCTCCATCCAGACGCGGCAACGCCTAGGAGATGCGCCAGATTCAGTGTCGGTACTGGCGGTGGGGCCTGGGTCTCAGGGTAAGGGGTGATTGCCCCTAGGCCATGCCCAAGGATGGCGTGCTTGCGGCGGTGTCGGCCCCGTGGGGCGATCGTGCTGGCGGGGTTCCACTGGAGTCACCGCTAGTGATGGTGTGAGGGTGTCCATCGGACGAGGGCGCACCATGCAAATGGCGCTCAACGGTTTCCAAAATTCGGTTGCTGTCGGAGATTTTGGACAGAAAATCCGAGGCCCGCACCAGCTTGGCCCGCACTCGATCGATCGTCCCATCATGGCCGGTCAAAATCACGATCGGCGTGTGTTCCAGGGCCTTCACCCGGCGAATTTGGGCACAGATTTCGTAGCCATTCACCACCGGCATCACCAAATCCAACAGGATCAAATCCGGCTTCAGCTCAATCAACTGGGCCAGGGCCCGCATCGAATCCCGCAGCCCATAGAATCGATAGCCCGCCTGGGTGACAATTCGCTCCAAGCGTTGCAGGGCGACGGCACTGTCATCAATGCAAGCCACGAGGGGATCGCGGTTCGATCGGGCCGGAGCCTGGCCCGTCGATCGATCCAAGCGATCCCAATGGCCCGCCACCACCGGTTGCGGTTCGCGATCGGGCAACACCTCCAACGCAATCATTTCTCGGCGAAAGAAATAGCCCAACATCTGCGCCGTGGTGGTGGGGGACTGGTTTAACTTCAGCGCCAAATCCCAGAACGTGCGCTGGCCATTAAAGAGCGGCTGCAAACTGAGGGTGGTTTGCTGTCGGTTGTCGGGAATATCGCGATCGGGTTCCAACCGCAACCCTCGATCCAGCCATGCCCCCGTCGGGAAATCCCGCGATAGCAAGTGGCTCAAATCCCGCGACTCCTTCAACAGGCTTTGCAGGCGATCCCCGGGCAAATACAAACCCGACTCCAAAACCGCACAATCCAACAACCGGGACGATCGCACCTCCCACGTCACCCGCACCGTCGCATCACCCGCAATTTGCGTCAGCGCCTCCAGTGTCAAACTCGCCAGCACCTGCTGGGCCCGTGCACCATCCACACGGCCCTCCATCACCGCCCGGCTCAACAGTGCATATTCCCACGGGTCATAGGATGCCAGGGGCTGATCTGTCATCAAATCTGCCACAGGAATTTGCTGGCCAATCAGCGCCCGCCGCCAGCGATTCACGCGATAGCGGCTACCCGTCACACAGACCAATTTGCCCTGATGAAATTCCAGTCGCCACGTCAAATTAGCCTGATGCACCAGCACCGTTCCCGATGCATGGCTGTGGCTAACTCGGGCGATCGCTCGCGCTAGAAACAACAGTCCCAAAACTGGATTCGACATTATTATTCTGCCTTTTTACTGACTAGGCTGGCTCTACCGAAATACTGGGCATACAGTCACTACCATCTCTCCTCTGCAATCGCGGATCTGAAGATTGAAAGTCAACGATCGGGGATGGGTTAATGAGCGAGAATGCTTGAGAGCAGTTAATTACTAGAGAGTAATTGAGAGTACTTGATTACCTGGTTGGCGTCTTGGGTCAGTAGGCTCTCGGGACAACATTGGGAGTCTAGGAGAACACTGTGAAGAACTTGGGGAAACTCCTGCAACGCGCTGGATCGGTCTTACAAAGAAACCGTGAAGAACTCGAAAGCACGCTTGGGTAACTTGCTCAATCTTAGTTCTCGCTAATTCTAAGTATGTGTAATCTGCTTAACCGTTTGGACAGAAAATTGACTGGGAATCATTGATTTTTTTTATAATTGCGTCCTTTTTTGAGGAAAATCCCCCAATAATTACACAATTGCCCCAAAACAGCTTCGAGATAAACCCTATGACTATTGCCCTTAAGATATTGAAAACCGTTCTGAAGCCCACATTAGCCTAGAAACCTGTCAGATGTTTTGTGAAATGACGAGTTCGTGATCCGATCGGGGGAACATTCGATCTTGTCGGTCGTCCAGAAATCGATTAGCCTATTTTTTGACTGCACCTAAGCCGCTAGGCCAATAAAATCTGCCGTTGCCACGGCCTCCAGGGGGCGCGAAATTAAATAGCCTTGAATCATATGGCAGCCTAACTCTTTCAGGATCGAAACATGCTGTCGGGATTCCACACCCTCGGCGACAATCATAATGTTGAGATGACTGGCCAATAGACCGATCATGCGAATAATTTCCCATTGTTCGCGCACAATAAACGAGCGATCGATCTTGAGCGCATCGATCGGGAACTCATGCAGCCGTGCCAACGATGAGTAGCCCGTGCCAAAGTCATCCACATAAATTTTGATGCCCATTTGTCGCAAGCCCTGGAGCACGGCTAGCACATCAATCCCTGAATCTAGGGCGGCCGATTCTGTCATTTCTAGGTGCAAGCAAGCGGCTGGCAACTGCGTTTCGTCCAGAATGGCTTGGCATTGTTCCTGCAGAGTTGGCTCTAACAATTGGTGTGGGGAGAGATTGACGCTCACCCACAAGTCTGGATGAACAATGCCCGCCATTTGCCAGCTCCGCAGTTGGGTGCAGGCGGTACGGATCACCCACTGGCCGAGGGGCACAATTAAGCCGTTGGCTTCGGCTAGGGGAATAAAATCCTTGGGCAACATCAGACCGCGCGTGGGGTGCTGCCAACGAATGAGGGCTTCGAGGCCGATGGTTTGCTCTGTTTTGACGCAAATAATCGGTTGGTAAACCAGCACAAAGTCTTGCTGTTCGATCGCTTGGTGCAATTCTGCTTCGAGCCGCAATCGATCGATATCTGCAATGGTCAACACATTGGCTTGGTGCGATGTGCCTTCAATCGCAACGGTTAACCCCAAGAGACGATGGGTATTCGCCATTGCAATGTTCAGTAGACGCTGAGTATCAGATTGGGTATAGGGATTAGATTCGGTGGTTAGCTGGGTAGAATTGCGCGATAACAGGCGCAGTGCCCCCTGGATTGAGGCCAAAGACGTGCGCAACTCATCCCCAAGCGAGGTATTGACGTTGATCGTTGCTGCTGTCAACTCAGGCTCGATCGCCGCGTTAGGTTCGATCGAAGATTTTGGAAATTCCGAGTCGGAAATGAGAAACATCATCCAAACTCACTCTGATGAAGGGGCATTGATCGGCCAAGAAACAATCTGCTTAAGCAGATAAGCAAAAAATCAAGAAATACGTTTTTGGTAACAGCAACTAATGGCCAAGATACCTTCAGTTGTCATCAAAGGTGTACTTTCGTATCACCACGGCTCCTGATTTTGATCACATCTCTCATCAACCTTAAGATATGAGATCAAGCGTTTGATGCTTGATGGCGCTTGGGCCGTGATGATGATGGATGCGAACACTTTTCCACCTGAGAGATTCCGCAAAATGTCATTACCAATTGAGAGCAATGCCACTTTTTGCACTAACTTTCGATCTCAAGTCTTGACTGATAGCTAATGTCAGAACGAATGAGACAAAAACAACAATGTTGTTGGCATTGATATTAGCGACCAAGTTTATGGGCAAGGTTTGTTTGTCACGAAAATATTGGCATTTGAGATCTATCGCAACAATGCGAGTAACAATATATTGCGAGTATTATTAAAAATAAAATATTCTCCAAAAGAGGTATTTTATAGCCCGATTAAGGCTTGTTTAAGTCGATTTAAGCAATTTAGCTTTGAAAGAAATTAATATTTGAATGGCTGGATTTTGGATTGAGATTATCAATTTGACGTGAAAATAATAAGTGAATATTTATTCAGTATTTGGTCTGTTTTTTGGAAATAGAAAAAATCTCAAGATGATTTAAGTGCTGGTCGGCTCGTTGGGATTTGTTTAAAAGTATTTCTAAACATCGCTCTTGCTAGAAATGTTGAAGCTGAAAGTATTTATCAAAGAACCGACTAAAATCAATTGATATTAATCAAGATTGACTGATCAAGATGCAAACTAATACAATGATGACTGAGGTATGATGATGAAGCACCCTTGCTTGATTTGGTCTTAATTTATTTTGAGTGTTTATTTTGAGTGTTGGCGTAGATGCCGGTTTGGTAATTGCCGCCGGTAGCTGTTGGATGGTGTGACGGCGATGCTTTTTGGGTCAACGGATTGGATGATCCAAGATAATCGATTGGCTCTAGATGATTAAATCAGTAGATTGAATGAGCAAATAGAATTGGTAAGTTGAATTGGTAAGTTGAATTAGTTAAGTTATTAGTAAGAGAGTTGCGATCGGGGCACGCTGGCCGATCGGGTGACTTGGGTGGATGAGGTGTTGAGTGTTGTACTCGGGGTGTAAAGCCATGTGGATTTGTGATCCACTTCTCACTCCGAAGCCAACCGATGAACCAACCTGATGTATGTTAAACCCTAAAATGCCAAGTCCTAAAATAGGGTAGAGATGACTGATTTGGGAAGATCGAATATGATGAGCAATGGCAAAATAGAAAAGATCAATTGCTGATGGATGGCTGAAAGGTGGCAGGTCAGAACTGTATGGAGTGTGAGGAGGTGGCTCGATCGGCAAGAGAGTTAAAATGCATTTCAGCCATCAATGGATTGTTGGCAATATGTCAGAAATGAATTGTCAACGCCAGAGTGGCCCGTTGTTCCCATACAAACTGGGATGGTAATTGTCAAATTAAACACCCGCAGTGGCAGGCGGAGGTCTCTTCTTTCGTAAATCTTCAGGATTGTTTTGTTGTGGCTGGCAAGATGCTGGCTCACTGCAATCGCCAATTGAACAATTACTTTTGATCAGGAATTAGAATGAAAAATAATTAATCCAGCCCTTGCTGGTCGTTGGTGCTTCGCTGCATGGATCAAGGAAAAATGGCACGCTTGTTGACGAATATGGTGATCGATTGCGGTTACGATACAAAGACTTTTGGGATGGTCAGCTAAATGGCTTCTCCCTTAAGAACGGTGCGACTTGACCAGTGCTTTACCCGGCCCAAACACTCGGGCATATGACGTTTTCTGATTCTGCGGCTCAGGGCAACTCGTTGCTCGGTCAATCGTCTTCTCTGTTTTCGCCACGGGTGCTGTTGGTTGAAGACAGTCCGATCGATGTTCGCCTTGTGCAACTGATGTTGCGGAAGGCGGAATTTCTGCTGTCTGGGGTGGATTTGGTGGCGGTGGGCACGCTGGAGGAGGCGTTGGCCTGTGTGCGGCGGCAGCGGTTTGATGTGACGCTGCTGGATTTGTCGTTGCCGGATTCGTCGGGGTTGAGCACGTTGCGACAGCTCCAGTCTGTGCAGCCGACGATTCCGGTGGTGGTGCTGACGGCGACGGGGGACGAACAGGCGGGGGTGGATGCGCTCCGGCTGGGTGCGCAGGACTATTTGATTAAGGGTGAGATTTCGCCGACGCTGTTGGTGCGATCGATGCGCTATGCGATTGAGCGGAAGCAGGCGGAGTTGCGGTTGGCGGATTCTCAGTCGTTTTTGATGGATGTGTTGAATCTGTCGCCGGATGCGATCGCGGTGTTGCAGGCGGTGCGGGATGAGTCCGATCGGGTGAGAAATTTTCAGTGGCGATTGGTGAATCCGGCGGCGGAGCGATCGACGACCTATTCGGCGGCGATGTTGTCGCAGCGGTGTTTGTTGTCCACGGGCACGGATCCGGGGTCGCGGGCGGCGATGCCGTTTAGTGTGGAGCCGCTGGTGATGGGTGAGCCGGATGCGGCGCGGGCTGAGCGGGCGAGCCAGGAGCTATTTATGTGGCTGTTGCCGGTGGTGACGCAGGGCAGCAGCCGATCGCGGGAGGTGTTCGATCGCCGCCTCAATAGCTGGTTTCGGGTGGATGCTTGCAAGCTGGGGGATGGGGTGCGGCTGATGTGTCGCAATATCACTCAGTACAAGGCGATCGAACGGATGAAAGATGAGTTTGTGTCAATTGTGAGTCATGAACTCCGTACGCCGTTTGGGGCGCTGCAAGGGGCGATTAAGCTGCTGGCAACGGGGCGCTGCGATCTCCAGTCGGCTCCGGGGCAGAAGCTGATGGAGGTGGCGATTCGGAGTGCGGAACGTTTGGGTCAGGCGATCGATGTGGTGCTGAAGCTGGCGGATTTGGCTTCGACGGAGTGCTTAACCAAGCAACGGTGTGATGTGCAGGCGTTGGTGAGTCAGGCGTGCGATCGGATTTTGCATCGTTTGCAATCGCGCAACTTGTCGATCGCGCAGGATGTGCCCGAGGGGTTGGCGGTGATGGCGGATCCGGAGGCGATTTTAGAGTTGCTCGATCGCATTTTAGACAATGCGATTAATGCGTCACCCAGCGGCGCGAGTTTAGCGATCGCTGTGAGCACCTTGCCGGATGAAATTATTATGCAGATTACCGATGAAGGATGCGGCATTCCCACAACAGATTTAGAACAAATTTTTGAGCCATTCTATCAGGTTGACTCCTCCGATTCGCGCTCCCAGGGCGGATTAGGCGTGAGTCTAACGCTCTGTCGTCGGATTGCTGAACAGCATGGTGGCCACATTTTGGTGACTAGTGAACTCGGCAAAGGCAGCACATTTTATATTACGCTGCCCAATCATTCATCCTTAGATAATAGCCCCGGTTTACCCCCGTTAGCTGTTGAATCGGCGACTAGTTTGGCGTTGGATATCTTGGATGTAACGGACAGTAATTCTTAAGGCATTGGATAGGCATGAGTAATTGTGATCTGGGCATTTTTAAAAAATAGCAATTTGGGGATCTTCAACCTCCGTCCTAGGTATCAGCGGTCTTGATAAAGGGTTGGACGATCGCCATTGCCCGATCAAAAAGATCAACAGCATCGGCATCCAACCAATGAATGGTGGAATCAGCCCGAAACCAAGTTCGTTGGCGTTTGGCAAATTGCCTTGTATGCAATATCGTAAGCTGCTCGGCTTCTGCCATGGATTGCCGTTCTTGCAAGGCATCGAGCACTTCGCGATATCCCAAGGTTTGAAATAGGGCTAAGTCGGGGCCGTAGCGATCGGCTAATTGCGCCACTTCTTCGACAAAACCCGTCGCAAACATCGCTGCGGTGCGCTGCTGAATTCGCTGCAACAGCCGATCGCTATCCATTGGGTCACAATCCAAACCGAGCTGCAAAATTGCATAGGGCGGTGGAACTTCGCCTTGCAATTCAGAAATAGGCTGGCCCGTAGCATAGAAAACTTCGAGTGATCGAATCGTTCTGACCGCATCATTGGGATGAATTTGCGCCGCTGAGGCTGTATCAACCTGCCGCAAAAGTTGCCAGCGATAGGCTTGATTTAAATCCGCTAATTGCGATCGTAAGGCTGGCTGGGGAGGGACTTGGGGAATCTTTAGTCCGCGCACGATCGCTTTAATATATAGCCCCGTTCCGCCAACCAATAGCGGCGTAATATGTTGTTGATGCCAATGTTGAATTCGTTGGTTGGCTAGGGTTTGAAATTCCGCAACGGTGAACACCTGCCTAGGGTCGCAAATGTCAATCAGTTCGTGGGAAACGCGCTGGCGATCGGCGATCGATGGCTTGGCCGTGCCAATGTCAAAATCACGATAAATTTGTCGCGAATCAGCCCCTAAAATGACCGATCCCAAGGCTTCCGCAAGGGCGATCGCTAAAGATGATTTTCCCGATGCCGTAGGCCCCACCAAAACAATCAGCTTAGGCATTGATTGCGTTGGGATCAATTCATTAGATGCCTTCGTCAACTCAATCACTTATTTCAAACAACTCAGCCTCAAAATTATAGAGATTTTTGGGATTATTTCGAGCACGCAGTTTCTAAAATTCATCCTAGTTATTAGGGGCTATCATCAAATCCCTGAAATCTTGATTCTTGCGTTTCTTGATCGTGAGGAGCAAGGGGCTTAAGCCCCTTGTTTAGGGCGATTGGGCCGGGAAAATCAATCATTTCAGCCCCAATCAATCCCATTTGATGGCACGCCCTAGACCTATGTGAAGGTTATTAGATCTACGTCAAGCACCAATTTACCTCAGCCAGCAAACTAGGACAGTGAGCATAAAAAGTCATCAGTACCCATCCAGCACCCATCCTGTCACTAATTTTGCCCTGGAGAAATTAGAATCGGTGAATCGCCGCCCGTAATAATTACTTTTGCATTTTTAGACTCTGCCAAACTTTGCATAGCCTCAATCTGCTTAAGGCGAATAATTTGATCAGTCAGCCCTTGGGCAACTGTGCGGTTATAGTTCGCAATTGACTGGGCTTCAATCTTCTTCCGTTCGGCTTCCTGGCGAGTTTTTTCGAGCACAAATGCCATTTGTTTACTTTCTTGCTCAATTTTCAGTTTTTGCTGAATCGCAGATTGCACCGTCGGTGGTAATTTCACTTCTCGCAACAAAGCTGCTTCTACAATAAATCCCAACGGCTCTAACTGAAGGGCTAGCTGCTTTCTCATTTCCTCGGCGATCAACATTCGCTTCGTCGAATAAATTGATTCAGCGGGATGGAGCGCCGTAATCGATCGCACAATGGAGCGAAATCGAGATACAACAATTTCCGATTCATTGACACCGATCGTTCGATAAACTTCGGCAACTTTGCTTGGCTCAAGGCGATATTGCAAACTGATGTTTAAGTCGAAAATCAATCCTTCTTGTGATGTTGCTTCAATCCCTTCTTGAATATTTTTCAAGCGGGTTGAAAACATAATCACACGTGAAAACGGCGTATTAAAATGAATTCCAGGTCGTAACGGACGATTATCTACTGCCCCCAAGGAATCTCGAATACCCACGCTACCGGTCGGCACATTCACCACAAACCGGCTAACGGTATAAATCATGGCGATTAAAGCAATCAAACCACTGCTGCCCCGGATTCCCCAACGAACGGGCACAGGCAAAGGCAATGGTAAGTCATCAGCTTTCAGAGCAGTAAATGCAGCACCACCGCCAATCAACAATATCAACCAAAAACTAAGCATATCAATCCTGGGTTGGGAAATTAGTTGAACGTCTAATCAATAGCAAGGATTGCAACTACCCGTTCTTCAAGGCTATTGGCAAGTGGCAATCGTTGCCAGTCTATCAAATCAAGCGAGTGATCAACCACAGCTAATTGCCTATACATTTCTATATATAACGTCAGTTCTGGCTAAGCCCGTAGGGTGGGCACTGCCCACCTAATAATTGCTTCATGGCATCTGCGATATGGCGTACCAATCATTTTAGGTAAAGGCTGTATTTCTATATATAACGTCAGTTCTGGCTAGGTCGGTTTGATCGGCCGTTTCACGACAGAGTAGAGCATTGAGACACTGTAAATATCAAAATACAAAGTCTAAATATTTAACAAACCACGTTGATCTATTGTATTGAATCACAATCATTTTTAAAAATTCGCGAAAGTAAAACCGTCGTTCGGCTTCAGATAAATCGCGCCAAAATTCTGGAATCGATACGGATCGAGAAATCATCGATAGGCTTGCGGGTGGCAATTGAGATAGCTTGTTTTGCAAAACGCCCATTTGGACTCGAATTTGGTAGGATCGCATTTGGGCCGTTGTGGGATCAAAGATTCCTCGATCGCACAAATCAGTAATTTCTAATAGTAAATTTTCTTGTTCATAAATTTGTTGTTGAAACTGATTTTTGATTTGCTCAACATTAGGCAATTTAGTTTGGCTGACCCGTTGTGGTAGATCGTGACAAATTCGCTGAATTACTTGTTCTAAAATTTCGTCATAGTGGACTAATGGACAAGCATGACCCGGATTAGCAACACGTCCACAGGCGGATGGTCGTAAATAGAGATAGCCCGCATTTTTGGCGTGGCGCGATCGGGTTGATGTAATCGTCATTTTTGACTGGCATTGATCACATTGCACCAACCCCGCGAGCGATCGCGCAGCACTAGCCGTTTTGGGTGAAAGGGTTCGATTGCGACGCAATAGACGATCGACCTGGGCTGCTTCCTCTCGCGATACTAGCGCTGGGTGAGTGTTTAAAATGATGTCGCCTGTTTTATAGGCTAAATCGCCCCGATAAACAGGATTGGTCAGCCAATTTCGGCCTGTGGAAACCGAAATTTTTTTATGATGTTTTTGCTCAACAAATCGAACAGCACCACGCAACGATCCGTATAGCAAAAAGTTTTCAAAAAAGTCCTTGATGATACCAGCGGCTGCCCGATCAATCGCGTATCGATCCTTTCCGCGACGGTAGCCAAACGGGGCACGCCCGGGGGGAGGCAGTGCCGCAATTCGATTTTTGGCATGACCGTGCTGAAGTCGTCGCCGCTGATGGTCACTGGTTACATGGTCAAAGAGTTCAAGAACTTGAGCGATCGTCGCGTCCGCCAGTGAGAGTGGATTGTTTTGATCCAAAATCTGCAAGGACACCCCGGTTTTTTGGAGTTCTGACAAAATTTTAGAAATCTCGACACAGGAATCCCCGATTTCTGAAATCTTGCGAATCACCAATGTATGAACCAGGCCAGATTGGATTGATTGCCGTAATTCTCCTAGCTTTGCTCGATCGCCAAAGTCTGAATAAATATGCTCAATATCCGCAGCCCAAAAGCTTGCATCTGGAGCCGATTCCAAGAATGGATCGACATAAATATAAGCAACTTTTTGCGGCATTGGAAGGCGTTGTTTTGGCGTTGCTTTGGCGTTATTTTGGCGTTATTTTGGCGTTTTAGACCTAATGAGCTTCGGGTTGAGTCTTGAAAGACAAGGCACGATCTTGCATCATCTTAAAAATATTTAAAAACCCATTGGCCCGTGATGGTGTCAAGCTGGCATTCAACTTTGTGGCTTGAATAAAGTCCGGTG
>Ga0209278_1001678_pt1 | contig 13133 bp, 12 predicted proteins | sample JI81BgreenDNA_FD_187504 | JGI IMG/M metagenome (GOLD analysis project Ga0209278, IMG submission 187504) | Wastewater effluent complex algal communities from Wisconsin, to seasonally profile nutrient transformation and Carbon sequestration -... | ecosystem: Engineered > WWTP > Effluent > Algae... | reverse complement strand
GCGATCTCGTCGCCGGCCACCGGCACGTGCTCATCACCCATGACCTCCAGCTGCAGGCCGCGGCCGAGGCCCGCCACGCCGAGCTCCGCCGCCTCGCGTCGCACCAGGGCCGCGAGGTCGACGGCCGCGCGGGCCGTCGCTCCGTCCCCGGAGGTGGCGGCCTCCTGCCGGGCGAGGTCGAGCATCTGCGCGATCACGCGCTCCATCCGTACCAACGCGCGATCGACACGTGCCGCCAGGCGGTCGCGGGTGGCCACATCCTCTTCGGCATGGCAGTTGGCCACGTGGACGCGCAGCGCGGCCAGTGGCGTGCGCAGCTCGTGCGCGGCATCGGCGGTGAAGCGGCGCTCGCGTTCGAGCGCCATCCGCATGCGGTCGAATAGGCCATTGATGGCGCGCACGAGGCCCATGAGCTCCGACGGTACCGACGCCGGATCGAGGGGCGTCAGGTCGTGGCCCGCGCGGCGCTCGATGCCATCGACGATCCGCGCGAGGCCGCGCGAGGCGAAATCCAGCACCAGCCACAGCAGCGCGACGAGCACGGGCAAACCGAACAGCAGGGGCAGCAAGGTGCCGCGGGCGATGCCGGTCGCAAGCTCCTCGCGGATGTCCCCCTCCTCGCCGGCCTGCACCCACAAGCCCTCGCGGCTGCGCAGCGTGAACACGCGCCATGGCTCGCCGTCGAGCACGACGTCCGCGAAGCCCGGCCGCAGCTCGGCCAGCGGCGTCGGCGGACCGCTCGCGGAACGCATCAGCAGCCGGCCCTGCGAATCGCGCACCTGGAAGGCGAGCTTGGTTTCGTAGGCATGGCCGTCGGCGCTGACAAGGGCATCACCGCGGCCGTCGACCTCGCCGTGCCACACCTCGATCAGCGAGGCCGCACCGTCGCGCGGCGGCAGCTCCTCGACATGTGGCGCCACCAGGCTCGACAGCACGCGCGCCGAATGGGCGAGCTTGGCATCGAAGAGCTCGGCCGCTTCGGTGCGCGCCTCCCGGTAGCTGAAAACCGCCGCCACCAGCGAGACGCCGCAAACCACGAAGACCAGCGCCGCCAGCAGCCGCCGGCGCGCCGACCTCACGCCGGCACCGAGAGGGTGTAGCCCACGCCGCGCACGGTGCGGATCAGGTCGGCGTCAAGGCGTTTTCGCAGGTGGTGCACGTGCACTTCGAGCGAGTTGCTCGCCACGTCTTCGTCCCAGCCGTAGATGGCCTGCTGCAGCGCATCGCGCGTCAGGATGCGGCCGGGCTGCTCCATCAAGGCACGCAGCAGGGCGAACTCGCGCCGCGGGAGGTCGATGATGCGCCCCTGCCAGTGCACGCTCATCGTCGCTGGATCGAGCTTCAGGGCGCCGTGCGCCAGCGTGGACTGGGCCTGCCCCTGCGCGCGGCGGTGCAGCGCCCGCAGGCGCGCAAGCAGTTCGTTCGGATCGAAGGGCTTGCCGAGGAAATCGTCGGCGCCAAGGTCCAGAGCCTCGATGCGGTCGCCGACCCGGTCGCGGGCGGTCAGCACGAGGATCGGCACGCGGCGACCCTCCTGCCGCGCGGTGCGGATCACCTGCACGCCGTCCATCCGCGGCAGGCCGAGATCGAGCACCACCGCGTCGAAGCCGCCGTCACGGATGGCCGTCAGCGCGGCGACGCCATCCTGCACCCAGTCCACCGCGATGGCCGCCCGGCGCAGGGCCGTCTGAAGGCCCTCGCCGAGCGAGGCGTCGTCTTCCACCAGCAGGATTCGCATGGTTGGAGTCTAGGCTTCAGCCCTCCAGCGCGGCCAGCGCCGCTTCGATCTCGCCGCGACGGCCGGCGTCGGCCGATTCACGACCGGGGCGCGGCGGTGCGGCAAGGGCCTTGCGGAACGCCGCCACGGCTCCGGCATCGTCACCCTGGTCGCGCAGGAAGTCGGCCCAGAAGTAATTGCTGTCGATGCCCGCGGGGTTCATCCGCAGGCCTGTCTGCAGGTGCTCGCGCGCGGCATCCTCGTCGCCGAAGCCGACCGGCCAACCGGGCACCTGGTAGTAGAGGCTGCCGAGGCTCGTGTGGGCCGAACCGTCGAGGACGGCGTCGTCGATGGCGAGCGCGGCTTCGAAATCGGCCTTGGCCTTCTTCACCAGCGAGAGGGCCCCGAGCCCGCCCTTCGCACCGGCCCACGAGGCTTCGATGATCCCCCGCCAAGTCAGCGCGGCGGCATCGCGCGGGTGTGCCGCGACGACGGCATCGGCCTCTTTCGCGAGCGTCTCGAACGCGGCGGCCTGCGCATTGGCGGCCATGCCGTACTTGATCTCGGCCCAGCGGGCCTGCAGACCAGCGACGGGCGACGCCTCGCTCGCGGCGACCGTGGACGCCACGGCGGGCGCGTCGGCGGCGCGGACGGACGTCGCGACAAGCAGTCCGGCGACAGGCAACAGCCCGGCAAGGATCGCCACGGCAAGGGGATGACGGAAGGCATTCATGGGCGGGACTCCAGGGCGGTGTCGGAAACGACGGGGGCGGCGGCGCGGGCGAAGCGCCGCACGGTGGGAAGCTGCTTGGCGAGCGCGCGATCAACGAGCTCGGGCAGAAGGCCGTTGAGGCGAGCGAACAGGCGCTCGGGCCAGCCGAGCTGTCGGCGGCGCGTGCCGGCCTCGATGGCCTTGAGCAATGCAGCGGCGACCTGATCGGCATCGTCGACGGCCACGCCGAGTTCGGCGTTCATGGCGTCGACCGCCACGCTGTTCAACGCCGTGCGGGTGGCCCGCGGCGAGAGGTACTGCACGCGCAGCGGCGTGTCGGCGTGTTCGCGCGCGAGCGCTTCGAGGAAGCCGCGCAGGCCGAACTTGCTCGCGCTGTAGGCGGCGAAACCGGGGTAGCCCAGGCTGCCAAAGGTCGAGCCGATGCCGACGACACCGGCCTCCGGAAGACGCGTCAGGCACGGCAGCAGGGCGCGCACCAGCAGCATCGGCGCGACGAGATTCGTGGCGACCTGGGCCTGCACATCGACGACGCTGCTGTGCTCGAACAGGCCGAAGCGCGAATCCGCCGCCCCGAGGATGAGCAGCGACACCGGGATCGGCGCCGCGGCCACCGCGCGGCGGACCGCGTCGATGCCGTCCGCCGTGGCCAGATCAGCCACCACAGGACGGATGGCGCCCGGACGCGCACGCGCCGCCAGCGCATGCAGCGCATCGGCACGGCGTCCGACGGCGTACACGGTGGCGCCGGCCTCGGCGAGGCGCAGTGCCAGGCATTGGCCGATGCCGCCGCTGGCCCCGGTGAGCAGGACGCCGCGACCGGCGACGCCGTTCAAGCGGCCACCGCCAGCGAGGGCGCGTTGCGCAGACCCTGGAACACCGCGCCATACAGGCCGTAGAACATCCGCGCCGCGTGGATCACCGCGGTTTGGTCGGCCGGTTCGTGCAGGCGGTCCATCAGGCCTTCGAAGAAGCCGGTGTGCTCGACGTCGAGGCTGCCGTGCGAGCGCAGGTAGCGGAACGCCTTCTTCGGCAGCCCGAGCGTGGCTTCGATGACGTCCGCTGCGCGTGTCGCCAGCGCGACGCTGGTGCCTTCGAGCACCAGCACCATGCCGAAGAAGCCGACCGGGTTGCCGCGATGGATGGTGTCGTAGGCGTAGGCGACCATCAGCTCCGTCGCCGGCGAGGGGCCGGCCTCGAGCACGGCGGCGCGCGGCACGCCCAGCGTCTCGAGGTCGTCGAGGATCCATTCCTGATGCCCGACCTCCTCCTCGATGTACTCGGCGATGGCCTCGCGCAACCATTCCAGCCGCGCCGGCAGCCGGCTGCCGCAGGCCATCAGCAGGGGCGTGGTGTGACGGACGTGGTGGTAGGCCTGGATGAGGAAGGCGATGTAGTCCTCGCGGGAGACGCGGCCCTGCACCGCCTCGCCGAGGATCGGCAGCGCTTGGAAGGCCGCGCGCGCGTCGGCGCTCTGCGCGATGAGGCGGGCGTGGAAGCCGCCGATCTCGGGCAGCAGGCTGAAGGTCTTCATGGATGTACGCTCTCGTGGACAGGAGGAGAAAAGGCGGTTCGCGCATGCGGATCGGGCGCAGCGACCATGGCGGCGCCGTAGCGCTGCATCAGCGCCTCGCGCCGCGGCCGGCCGTTGCCGGTGAGCAGGCCGTTGGCGACGGTGAAGGGTTCATCCGCGGGCAGCACGGCAGCCACGCGCGCGTAGTCGGGCAAGCCAGCGTTGACGTCGGCCACGGCACGCTCGAGCGCCGCGGGGGAGGCGTCGGCGCGACGCGGCACCAGCACCGCCACGCCCTGCACGCGGCCCTCGCCCCAGACGAAGGCCTGGGCGATCAGCGGGTGCTGCACGAGTTCGCTTTCCAGCCATTCGGGGCTGACGTTGCGCCCCCAAGCGGTGATGTACATCGCCTTGCGGCGGCCTCGCAGGTGCAGGAAGCCTTCGCTGTCGAAATCGCCGAGATCGCCCGTCGAATACGGACCGGGAGCACGCGGCGGCTCGCCCGTGTAGCCGAGGAAGGCGGGGCCATCGACCCACACCTCGCCCTCGCCATCCACGCGGAGCCGCGCATGCGGCAAGGCGCGGCCAACGCTGCCGGCGCGCTGCGCGCCGGGGCGGTTCAACGCCACGACCGAGGCGCATTCGCTCAAGCCGTAGCCTTCGTAGACGGGAAGCCCAAGGGCGGCGGCGCGGCCGAGCAGGCTGAGTGGCACGCGCGCCCCACCCACCGCGATCATCCGCAGCGAACGCGGCAAGACCGCGCCGGCTTCGGCCGCCTGCACCAGCCCCTGCAGCAGCTGCGGCACGAGGATGATCGATTCCGGGGCATGGCGGTGCAGCGTCGCCAGCAGGGCCTGGAGGTCGAGACCGGCGCTGCCGCGATGGCCGACCGTGGCCAACGAGGGCAGATGCACTTCGCCACCCGCCAGCAGCGGTGCATAGAGCCCGCCGACCGTTTCCAGCAGCACGCCCAAGGGCAGCAGGCACAGATGGCGACGCACGCCGAGGGCCGACATCGACTGCACCAGCGACGATGCGACCCGCTCCGGCAGCGCGCGGTCGAGGCAGACGCCCTTCGGGGCGCCGGTGCTGCCGGAGGTGTAGGTGACGATCGCGGTACCGGCCGGCAAATCGCGCGGCGAGGCGTCGAACGTCCGCCACTGCAGGCGGTCCAGCGCCGAATCGGAAGGGGCCGGCAGGGCCATGGCCACCGCGACCTGCGCTGCATTCGCGGCCTGCGCCTCGGTGAAGAATGGCGGCAGGGCGATGTGCGGGCGGCCGCTCGCCGCGAGGGCGAGATCGAGCACGGCGGCGGCCACGCCGTTGTCGAGGCGGCTGGCGACCGCGCCGGGCGGCAGGGTCTCGAGCTGGTCGCGGCAGCGCGACACCGCATCACGCAACGCGGAAGCGGTGAGCGCCTGCTCGCCGTCGTGCATCAGCACGTCGCGGTGTGCGCGATCGGCGAGCGATTGAAGGACGGCGCTCACGTGCCCACCCCGCGCATCGGCATCGCGGCCTCGCGTGCCTCGAGGAAGGCCATGCCCGCGGCGATATCGCCGGAGACGAGCGTCGGCGAGGTGTCGTAGTAGCGGCCCCAGTCGGTCGCCCCGGGGCGCAGGCGCGAGGCCAGCGCGGGCGCGAGGGCGACGGTGGCCAAACCAAGGCGATCGAAGGCGTTGCGCAGTTGGCGCGTGGCGGCGAACAGCACCCAGCGCAGGCCGGCCCGGTGCAGTCCGCGCGTGAGGCAGAGGATCAGGCGGCGCGCATCGCCGGGGCGGGAGGCGGCGAGGCCGCCCACTTCCACCATCGCGTCGCGGTCGATGCAGCGGCCCAGCGCCGCGGCGACCGCCTGTTCCGCCGGCTGGTCGAGGTACTGCTCGACGAACAGGGGGTGGCCCTTCGCGGGGCGCAACCCGACGGCGGCGCGCAGCACGCCCTGGCGGTCGTGGAAAACCAGCAGCCAAGGCATGAACTCGGCGAGGTGGGCGTCGAACTGCTCGCGGTACACGCGGGCGACGAAGGCCTCGGCCACGCGGCGATCGTCGTCGGGGCCAAGCAGGGTCGGCACCCAATCCGGATCGGTGGCCGCGTCGAGGGCGGCGTGGGTGCGGGCGGGCAAGGGGAAGGCGGTCATCGGCATGGGGACATCGTTGCCGCGCCGACTTAAGCCAGTCTTAGGCCAAGGTTAGGCAAGGGTTAGTTGCAGGCTAAGAAAGCTGTAAACCGCGGCTCCCGAGCAGCGAACACTGAACACTCGCTGGCCGCGCGACCGCTCCGTTAGCATCGGGGCCTGCTTCCGGAGACTCGCATGCCCACCTCGACGTCCACCCGACGCGCCCTGCGTCGCACACTTGCTGTCGCTTTGTCGGTAGCGCTGTCGACTCTCGCGCTGCCGCTGCCGGCGCTGGCAGCCTCCACCGACTGGGCCACGCCCGCGGAAGCCAGCGGCTTCACGCGCACGCCGCGCTATGCCGAGACGATGGCCTACTTCGAGCGCCTCGACGCCGCCAGCCCGCAGGTGGCGATGCTCGAGTTCGGCACCACGCCGCAGGGCCGCGCGATGCGCGCGGTGATCGTGTCGAAGGAAGGCGTGGCCACGCCGGAGGCCGCACACGCCACCGGCAAGCCGGTGGTCTTCATCCAGGCGGCGATCCATCCCGGCGAAAACGAAGGCAAGGACGTGCTGATGGCGCTGGTGCGCGACCTCACCGTCAGCGGCAAGCATGCCGACCTCGTCGACGAGGCCGTCCTGGTAGTGGTGCCGATCTTCAACATCGACGGCCACGAGCGTTTCGGCCCGCACCACCGCATCAACCAGAACGGCCCCGAAGCGATGGGCTGGCGCGCCACCGCGCAGAACCTCAACCTCAACCGCGACTACACCAAGCTCGACGCCCCGGAGATGCAGGCGTGGATGCGCCTGTGGCAGGCCTGGAACCCCCACCTGCTCATCGACATGCACAACACCAACGGCGCGGACTACCAGTACGCGATGACCTGGGCCTTCGAGACGGCCGCGAACATCGAAGCCCCGCTCGCGGCATGGCAGCGCCGCGCGTTCGACGGCGCACTGAAGCCCGCGCTGGAACGCCAAGGCTGGCCGATCCACAACTACATCAGCCTCAAGGACCCGACGAACCTGCGCAGCGGCCTCGTCGAAGGGGCGTCGGGCCCGCGCTTCTCCGTGGGCTATGCCGCCGCCGTGAACCGCCCGGGGCTGCTGCTCGAAACGCACATGCTCAAGGACTTCCGCACCCGCGTGGCAGTGAACGAGGCGCTTCTGCTTGAACTGCTGCGAACGCTGGGCCGCGAGGGCGCCAGCCTGCAGGCCGCGATTGCCGACGCCGATGCGAGGCGCTTCGCGACGGGTGAAACGATCCCGCTGGCCTTTGGTCTCGCGGAAACGACCGAGGACGTCGACTTCCTCGGCTATGCCGATACGCGCACCGACAGCGCGATCTCCGGCGCGAGTTGGGTGCGCTATGACCCCTCGAAACCCGAGACCCTCCGCGTGCCCGTGCAGCGCACCGTCACGGTCACCGTCGACGCACCGGCGCCCGCGGCCTATGTCGTGCCGCCACAATGGACGGGGGTGGTCGAGCGGCTGCGAATGCACGGCATCGCCATGACGCAGGTGGCGACCGAGACGCGCGTCGAGGCCGGCCGCTACCGCTTCGGCAAGGTGGCGTGGGCGCCGCGCCCGTTCGAAGGCCGCCACGCCATCATCGAACTGGAACAGACGCTGGACACCGGCGAACAGGCGATCCCGTCCGGCAGCTGGCTGGTGTCGATGGACCAGCCGAAGGCGCGACTCGCCGCGCTGCTGCTGGAGCCGGCCTCGCCCGACAGCTTCCTGCGCTGGGGCTTCTTCGACGCGATCTTCGAAGACAAGGAATACGCCGAACCGCGGGTGATGGAAGCCATGGCCCGCGAGATGCTGGCGAAGGACTCGGCGCTCAAGGCCGAGTTCGAGGCCAAGCTCGCGGCCGACGCCGCGTTTGCCGCCGATCCGCGCCAGCGCCTGCGCTTCTTCTACGAGCGCACGCCGTACTTCGACAGCGAGTTCAGTCGCTATCCGGTGCTGCGGCTCGATGCCGACGCAGCGCGTCGAGCCGCCGGCGGAACGCCCGCGCCTCCCACGCCAGCAGCCGCCAGGTGAGGTCCGCCAGCACGGCGAAGCCGAAACCGACCAGCACGCCGCCCACGAACAGCGCATTGGTGTAGCGCAGAGCTTCGGGCCAGCCGGCGCCGACACCGGCGAGGCCCATCGCGCCCAGCCCCACCCACGTCGTGAAGCCATAGACCGGCACGATCGTCAGCGGGTTGGTGATCATCTGCAGGCCCACCATCACCGACAGGTTGCCGCGCACCCCCAGGGCCAAGCCGAGACCCAGCAGGATCTGCAGGCCGTACAGGGGAAGGAAGGCGAGCACCGAGCCCACGTACAGGGACGGAATGACGTTCGCGCGCTTGAAGGACCACAGGAAGGCCGCGCGACGGGCGTGCTCCGCGAACCACTTCAGCACCGGATAGCGGGTGAGGTTGGCGCGTCGCGGGAGCGGCCTCAGCACGCGTCGCAAGCGCCGGCGGCGCTGCAGCCATTGCGCGTGGTGCCGGTGCAGGTCGTCGGGCGGCGTCATGCCGCGGATTATCCGTCGAGCGGCGTCACGCCGCGTGGCGCGACGGACGCGCGACGGCATCGAGCGCCTCACTCACCCCCCGATCACCCGGTCTTCAAAGGGAGTTGATCGCACCGGGCGCACGCTAGGTGCCCTCTTTCCGTCGAGCCGTCCATGAGCCTGTTCCGCCTGATCTACGCCAGCCGCGCCGCGGAAAGCCTCACGGCCGCCGACCACGAGCAGATCCTCGAATCGTCGCAGCGCAACAACGGCAAGGCCGGCGTCACCGGCATCCTCGCCTTCGGCGCGCGCGAGTTCCTGCAGTGCCTCGAAGGCTCGCGCGAGGCGGTCAATGCCACCTACCACCGCATCCTGGCCGACCCCCGCCATCGCGAGCTCGTGCTCATCGACTGCCGCGACGTCGAGCAGCGCTGGTTCGGCGAGTGGGGCATGCATGGGTTGCCGCCCTCCCGCCTCACGCGGCAACGGGTGCTCCGGTACAGCGAGCGGGAACTGTTCACCCCGACCCGTCTCGGCGGAGCCAGCGCGATCGCCCTGCTGGCCGACCTCGCCCGCGAACTGGAGTCGTCCGACAGCGCGCCGGCTCCCGTGCCGGCCCCGGCCTCGCCAGCCGCGGCGACGGGCGGCACCCTCCGCCAGCTGCTGGGCCGCCCGCCCACCGCCTGAGCGGGTCGACGGTGGATTGATCCCGGTCAAGCCCTACCGGGCGCCCCGCCACTACCGTGCCGGCATGACTACCGGCCGCCCCCGCTTCGACCCCGACCTGCTGGCCCGGCACGACACGCCGGGACCCCGCTACACCTCGTACCCGACCGCCCCGCATTTCGACGCCGCGTTCGGTGAATCCGCCCTGCGGGCCGCCATCGCCCGCAGCAACGACGCCCTGATCCCGCGGCCGCTGTCGCTGTACGTGCACGTGCCGTTCTGCCTGAGCCCCTGCTTCTACTGCGGCTGCACGCGCATCATCACCCGCGATACCGCGCGTGGCCCGATCTACGCCGAGCGCCTGCGCCGCGAGATCGACCGCATCGCGCCACTGTTCGACGCCGACCGCGAAGTGGTGCAGCTGCACTTCGGCGGCGGCACGCCGAACTTCCTCGACGAGGCCACCCTCGGCGGCCTGGTCGGGCACCTGCGCAATGCCTTCCGCTTCGCCGACGCGCAGCACAGCGACCTGTCGATCGAGATCGATCCGCGCAGCACCACGCCGGACGCCATGGCGATGCTGCGCGACATCGGCTTCAACCGCGCCAGCTTCGGCATCCAGGATTTCGACCCCGACGTGCAAGCCGCGGTGAACCGCGTGCAGCCCTTCGAGGCCACGCGCGACGTCCTCGAAGCCGCCCGCGCGGCCGGCATGCGCTCGATCAACGTGGACCTGATCTACGGCCTGCCGAAGCAGACCCTCGAAGGCTTCCGCGCCACGCTCGGGAAAGTCGTCGAGCTGCGCCCCGACCGCGTGGCCGTCTACAGCTACGCGCACCTGCCGCAGATGTTCCGCCCGCAGAAGCGCATTGATGCCGCCGACCTGCCGAGCCCGGCGGAGAAGATCGCCCTGCTTGGCCTCGCCATCGAGCGCCTCACCGCGGCCGGCTACGTCTACATCGGCATGGACCATTTCGCCCTGCCCTTCGACGAGCTCGCCGTGGCACAGCGCAAAGGCGACCTGCACCGCAACTTCATGGGCTACACCACGCATGCCGACACCGACCTCGTCGGCTTCGGCGCCAGCGCCATCTCGCGCATCGCCGACGCCTACGCCCAGAACCCGCGCGAACTTGGGCCTTGGGAAGCCGCCGTCGACGCCGGCCGGCTGCCGGTCTGGCGCGGCCTCGTGCTGGACGACGACGACCAGCTCCGCGCCACCCTGATCCAGGACCTGATGTGCCAGGGCGAAGTGGATTTCGACGCCTTGAGCCGCCGCACCGGCGCGGAAACCCTCACCGTCCTGGAGGAAGCGCGCCCGCGGCTCGCAGCGCTCGAGGCCGATGGGCTCGTGGCCTGCCGCGACCACCGGGTGAGCGTCACCGACCGTGGCCGGCTGCTGCTGCGCGTCGTGGCGGCCTGTTTCGACCGTTACCTGCCCGCCTCGCCCCCGCCGGCGACGGCCGGTGGATTCGTGCCCAAGCTCTAGACAGTGAAGGCTTGATGGCGAAGCGTTTACGCTAGCGCCACCGCCACTCCACCCTCCGGGTGCCGTCCCGGCCCCGTTCGACGAGCCCAAAAGGAATCGCACCCCATGAATCGCCAGACCCTGCTTGCCGCCCTGCTGCTTGCCGCCCTGCCCGGCGCCGCCGCTGCCGAGGGCTTCAACTGGAACGCCACGCTGGCGTCCGACTACCTCTATCGCGGCGTCGACCAGAACGACGACCAGCCCGCGCTGCAGCTCGGCGCCGGCTACGACTTCGCAGGCGGCCTCTACGTGGGCGCCTGGGCCTCGAACGTCGATTTCGGCGACAGCACCGATATCGAGGTCGACACCTTCGTCGGCTGGGCCGGCGACCTGTCGGACACGACGAACCTCGACGTGCAGCTGGTGCGCTACAACTACCTGAACGAGCCGAGCGGCACCGACTACGCGTACAACGAACTCGTCGGCAAGCTCGGCTTCGCCGAGAACTACACGTTCACGCTGGGCTACACCAACGACTACTTCAACGCCGGCGGCAACAGCTTCTACTACAACCTCGGCGGCAGCTGGACGGTGGCGGAGGACTACACGCTCAGCGCAGGCGTGGGCTACACCACGATCAGCGGCGACCTGAAGACCGTGGACGGCCTGCAGAACTTCCTCGACTACAGCATCGGCGTCAGCCGCGAGTTCGGCCCGGCGACGATCGGCCTGAGCTATGTCGATACCGACGGCAATGCCGAAGACAACTTCGGCGCGGACCTGGCGGAAGACAAGATCCTGCTGACGATCGGTTTCGGCGGCTGAACCCCGCACGACGGCGCGGAGGGAACGCCGGAGCGCGTTCCGACCGACGCCCGGTGAGGCAAAGGAACCCCGCGGCTTGCCGCGGGGTTCTTCGTTTTGGGCTCAGCGCTGGTCGAGCGCGTGGTGGATGAGCACCACGCACTGCGAGGCGAACAGCATCCGCGAACCCAGTGAGAGCTTCGTAGCGCCGAGCCGCTCAAGGCTGCCGAAAGTCTTCTTCGGCATCGGGATGTGGTCGGTGAGCAGGAAGCAGGGGTTCGCTCCAAAGGCCTGCTCGGCCACCGGCGCGCCCTTGCGGTCGAGCACGAAGAGCTGGTGATCCGCAGACAACTGCTGCACCAGCCGCTCGAAGCTGATCGTCCGCACCGTGACCCCGGACTCGACCAGCCGCTCCTCCTCCTTGCCCATGCCGCGCGAGACGTCCAGCGCCTTGGCGACCTTGGCCAGCAGGGCGCGCTCGTCGAAGCCGCCGAGCTCGTGCATGGACCGCGGCTCGAAGCGCAGCGTGCGCGAATAGTCCTGCGTGCTTTCCAGCACGAGGTAGACGATCACGTCGTCGCGGTGCGACTGCGCGACGAAGATCGCGTTCATCAGCACGTGCGCGAGGATCTCGGAGTGCGCCTCGCCGCCGATGCCGGCCAACAGACGGGCACTGTCGGTGGGGGCGGCGCGGGCGCGGAGGACGAAGGTGCGCATGGCGTTCCGTCAAAAAGAGAGGGCCCGCGGTCGCGGGCCCTCCGATTGTCGCACTCGATGCGGCGTGGATCAGAAATCCATATCGCCCATGCCGCCCATGCCACCACCGCCCGGCGCAGCCGGAGCGTCCTTCTTCGGGGCTTCGGCGACCATCGCTTCGGTCGTGATCATCAGGCCGGCGATCGACGCGGCGTTCTGCAGCGCCGTGCGCGTGACCTTGGTCGGGTCCAGGATGCCGAACTGCACCATGTCGCCGAACTCGCCGTTCGCCGCGTTGTAGCCGTAGTTGCCCGAACCGGCCAGCACGTTGTTGAGGATCACCGACGGCTCGTCACCGGCATTGCTGACGATCTCGCGCAGCGGCGCTTCCATCGCACGCAGGGCGATCTGGATGCCGTGGTTCTGGTCCTCGTTCGCACCCTTGAGGCCGGCGATCGCGGCCTTGGCGCGCAGCAGCGCAACGCCGCCGCCCGGAACGATGCCCTCTTCCACCGCAGCGCGCGTGGCGTGCAGGGCGTCTTCGACGCGGGCCTTCTTTTCCTTCATCTCGACTTCCGTCGCGGCGCCGACCTTGATGACGGCCACGCCGCCGGCCAGCTTCGCCACGCGCTCCTGCAGCTTCTCGCGGTCGTAGTCCGAGGTGGTTTCCTCGATCTGCGCCTTGATCTGCTTGATGCGGGCCTGGATGGCTTCGGCATTGCCGGCGCCGTCGATGATGGTGGTGTTTTCCTTCGAGACCTGGATCTTCTTGGCGCGGCCGAGGTCCTTGATGGTCGCCTTGTCGAGCTGCAGGCCGACCTCTTCCGAGATCACCGTGCCGCCGGTCAGGATGGCCATGTCTTCCAGCATCGCCTTGCGGCGGTCACCGAAGCCCGGGGCCTTCACGGCGCAGACCTTGA